>Ga0207848_100032_pt1 | contig 163889 bp, 130 predicted proteins | sample TtaePargueraPR_10_FD_187737 | JGI IMG/M metagenome (GOLD analysis project Ga0207848, IMG submission 187737) | Aerobic enrichment media microbial communities from Bioluminiscent Bay, La Parguera, Puerto Rico - Tt and M2 (3) (SPAdes) | ecosystem: Environmental > Aquatic > Marine > Unclassified ... | reverse complement strand
AAAGTCCGGGTAGCGGGCAGCACTGCCAGACTTTCGGTGCAGGTGCCTGAAGTCGAATTGCCAACCCTCCGGCTGGCGCCCGCCGTGCTTGCGCACGAGGCGATAGAGCCAGCGCTCGATCCCGCCGGTCAGCCGGAAATACGCCCGGTCGATGGTCAAGACGAGGGCGCGATCCAGGACGCCTGCATAGAACCAGTCCGGTAGGATCAATTCGATACCCAGGGGCTTGCCATCGGCATTGGCCAGCTCCTTCCACTCGTTGATCCATGAAAAGCGATGCAGCCGGCGACCGGTGGTCTCGCGTATCGACGTCGCAACGCTCGTGGTCTGTAGCCGATCCAGGGCTGCCTTCAGCCGCAGATAGTCCCGCTGGGAGGTGCCACGCCCGATGAAGCGCAGGATCTCGTAGGGCGTCGCCCTGATCAGGCGGGACGTCGCGATACCCGCATCGTGCGCCTCGACAATCTGGCTGGCGGCCCAGATCAGGATGTCCGCATCCCATATCGTTGCGATGCCATGCTCGAGCGTGCCCTCCACGCGTACCGTCACGCTCCCCGAGCGAAAGTCGATTGGCAGCGTGCGACGCGATTTGCCGAGCGAGAAGAAGGGGTGCGCCATCAGATCCTGGGCATCGCGCGGGGCCATGTCGCCGGGCAGGGCACGAAACGGGGCTAGCGTCCGTTCCTGGGCAGGCGGCACGGAACGTGCGCTCATCGGTATCGAGCGTCTCAACGTTCATGGCGCGCACCTCCGCAGTGATGCTGCAGGTACTCGGGGTCGAAGGTGGTCTCGAAGCTGCGCGCGTCGGCCCATGCCTGCAGATCGGCCAGGGCATACATGACGCGCCGGCCGAACTTGCGAAAGCGCGGCCCACCCCCGATGACGCGCTGCTTTTCCAGGGTGCGTGGTGAAAGCCGAAGGAAGACCGCGGCCTCGGCATTGTTGAGGTAGGTCGGGTGTTCGTGCGCCGAAGCGCTGTGCGATCTGGGCGCTACCGGTTGGCCAGGCAGGGTTTGCCGGTCGTGGTCGGTAGAAGAGGGCGCAGCGTAGTGAGGTCGGAGGGACATGGGCAGGTCTCCTGTAAAGGGAGGCCTACCCTGTGCCGATCAGCCCGTGCCGATCATGCCGGACTGGGTCTCGGGCCAGACGGCAACGCGGCACAAAACCAATTGCAGCGTGCCCGGTCCGATTGCTGCGTCACAGCGCGAACCGGGCAGACATAGTGATCGACGTTGCCCGCATGTCCTGCAAGCGGGTGCGACGCATCCACTTTTACCAGAAGCGAAAGTGCGCATTTCAGTGGAACTGCAATTACTGAAATGCGTATACGCACAAAATCGTAACTGTGCGTTCGCGTATTGTGCCGCTAATAGTAAATACGCCTTTACGTTTCCGTCTGAATACGGGGTAGAAGTTGATTTACCGTGGCGCCTTCTGGTTATCCACTAGTGGCCGTGTTAGTTTGGCCCACGGTATATCGCCGGGCCAATTATGTCTTATGGCTTTGAAGAGGAAAATGATGAGCAAGATCGCCGAGTACAAACGCCTTGAAGCCCAACTTGCCGAACAACTCGCGGCGCTGGACAAGCTCAAGACCGATGGCCAACTGAAACGTGAAATGGAGTTTGAAGACAAGCTCAAGGCCCTGATCAACGAGTACGGTTTCAATGCCCGCACTGTCCTCGATATCCTCGATCCAGCGTCGGCCGAGGATGCAGCGCCTGTCAGTCGCCGCCGTGCCCGTGAAACCAAGACCTATACCAACCCGCACTCAGGTGAGGTGGTCGAAACCAAGGGTGGAAACCATAAGGTCCTTAGTGCTTGGAAAAAGCAGTACGGCGCCGAGGCGGTGAAGTCCTGGGTTGCCTGAACGAAAGTTTCCGCTAGTTTGCCAACAGTTGCTCCAGGCGCAGGCCAACTTGCTTGGCCTGCGCCGCCATGCCGGCAATAAAGTCGATTAGCCTATCGAGTATCATCAGTTCAGCGGCCGGCAATTGGTCCTTCATTCCAAGCAACTTGATGGTTGCCTCGTCCCGACGTTGCCGCGACGAGTACTCGATGTTGATCAGTTCGTTGATCATCGTCTGCACCAGGACCGCCTCATGGCCGCGGAAACGACTTTCGAGCAACTCGTCGAGCTTTTCCACCACAACCATGACGTGCGCTACCGTATCGACGGCCCGCAGCAGGTGGATCCTGATTTCATCCTGCATCGCCGGATGAAAGCGCATCCTGCCCAACGCGACGAGGCGGGCGATTTCACTGGCGCCGTGGGCCAGGCAGTCCTGCGCTCGCAGTAAATCCAGCACATCGCTGCGGGGGATTGGCATGAAAAGCGTGCTCGGCAAGTGCAGGCAGACATCCCGCGAAACGCGTTCGCTTTCCTGGCTGAGTTCCTGCACCTGCTGCTCGATCAGGTGTACGCGCTGCCAGTCCTCGTCAAGGGCGCTGCGCAGCAGGGGAAGCAGCAACTGGACCGCACCATGCACCTCCTCGAATTGGCTGCGCAGCTGCCTGAATGGGGAGCGGGCTACCAGTCCGCATAGGGCTTTCTCGGGCATGATGCTGGCCTCGGTGATTGGCGATGGCCTCCATTGAAGGTCCCGGCGCATTGCAATTGGATGACGCCGCCACCGGTGTGCGAGGCGGCGGCGCTCAGGGGACAGGTTGCGGACCTCGTAAGCGTCCACAGGTGACCCGCTAGTTGGCGTGGAAAACGTGCACCTGCTCGAAGCCCGTTTCGATGGTGAACACGTCGCCTCCGTATTCCATGTCGCGCGCTATGGCCTGGTAGTCGATATACGGCGCGAGGTGCTCAGGGATATCGGTTGTTTGCTCGGTCACGTCCTGGGCGTAGTCAGCGAGGGAGGTATAGCAGCCGCAGTAGTTTTCTTCGATGGCAGCGCGTGCTGGTTCCACCTCGCCAAAGTAGGCCAGCAGAGCGCCGGCTAGCTCGGGATGCGCTTCGATCAGGCAGGCAATCTCGTGTATGGCTTGGAGCGACTCGTATTCGCCAGGACGGTAACCGTCGAAACCCTCATGGTCGTGAATCGCGTATTCCTCGGCGCCAGGGACCGGGGATGCTCGGAGCATCGACTCGATCTGCGTCTGAATCTCATGCAGGGGTTGGGTAGCCTCAACCCACACGCCGTGTAGATGCCCGGCATTGTAGGCAGCGAGATCGGCTAGGTAGATCCGGATGGGCTTGCTCATGCTTGCGCTCCTTGTCTGGAAGGTTCTGCGCGTTTCGCCGCGCATGAACCCCTGCCGACTAGGGCGACTAAGGCCGTCGTGAAAAAATCAGGAAAAATCGCGGAGGCTCCGCCCAGCGCAGCAGCCGGGTGGAAACCGTCTATTTTTCTTGATTTTGAGGGGGCAAGAACCCCTGCCTTTCGCGTTTGAACTGTGCCCTCAACGCTCTCGCGTACGCCTTCACAGTTGCAGTCACCCTTTGAGCGTCAACCGACTTGCTCGGTCGCCGATGGGCTACTGTCGCGCGTCCTCGATGCGCTATCCAAACGTGGTGATAAATGGCGCGGCACATTGCCTGATGGACGCCACTACGTTGGGCGCCAGTTCGCCCAATTCGGCAAACCGTGCCAGCACCTGCTCCAGGGCTTGTAACTGGCTCCGGATTACGTCTTCTGGCTGCGCCACATCGCAAACCCGGGCGAAATCCAGTAGTCCTTGGCGCGATGCAAACAGTGATTTGCTGCCCGCCAGATCCAGGGCGAGTACGTCCTCGGGAATGTAGGCGGTGGTGTTGACGATATCGTAGGCCGGCGCCAATCGTGCATCGCGTTGAGTGGGGTCGGAGTACAGCAGGCCGAAGTTCTTCAGATGGGCATCACCGTTACCGACGATGCAGCTCAAGGAGACGATGGCGAAGAGCTGCGCCAGCGAGCCCTGCACCTGGTCAGGCGGGCAGAACAGGCGGATAGCCTTTGCAATGGACGAATAGCTCTTGCTGTACTTGTCCTCTGCGGCCAGGCCCATCAGGGCTGCCATGTCCTCGAACCCAACCGGATTGAGCTGCTCGTCCCGGTCGAAACGGCGCATGACGAACAGTTTGGTGTTTTCGGACAGGTAGAACTCCGGCACCGCAATGCCAGCCTCCTTCGCCACCGACATGCAGATGAACTCATTGATCGCTAGCCCCGGAAACTCGTCCCGGCCGCTCTTGATGATCAGGTCTGAGGTTTTCGAGGTGAAGCGCTGCGGTGCGCTGTCGCCGCGCTGTTCCGGAACCAGTACCTTTGGCTGCACGCCGGAAATGCCGGCGCGCAGGATGTAACGATCCACCAGGCCGGCAAAGATGTCTTCGGCGCCATCCCAGGCGAGGATCTCCTCCAGCTTTTCCCCAGGGAAATGCTGCCGGTTGAGCAGCGCATCTACCTGCGTCGAGCTCACCATGACGCGACCAATGGGGGCGCTGCTACCGGATAGCGCCAGAAGCAACATGGGGTCGACATTCACAAGCTTGGCAAGGCGGTTGCGCAGTTGCTCCAGGACATAGCCTTCCGGCAGGTTCATCTGGAAAATCGGGTGCAGCTCGCGATGACGGTATTCTTCAATCCGCACGGGCATGAGCAAACTGATCGCCGCCTGTGCCCGGGCGCTTTCGTGATAGCGAAATAGATAGTCGCCACCACTGCTAAGGATCCTCCCGCTGCCGCCTTCTGGCGTCGACACTTGAAGCACGGCTGTCATCAATCAAACACTCCCTGGATTTCATCGAGTGTGGGCATCGCGGCCGGCGTTACCGCGAACTCGCAATCCAACGCGCCCAGCACCCGCGCATAAGCCGCGATTCCAACCGACAAGTCGCCTCTCTCGACGGCGATAACCTTCTGGCGGGTGATGCCCGCCAAGGAGGCAAGCTTCGCCTGGGTCAGGCCGAGGTTCAATCGACGCTGCCTGACCTGCTGGCCAAGGCGAGCTGTAATGAAAGCATGGTCCATGTCTGGTTTGCGTAACATATAAAGAGGAATGTAACGTATACGCAACAGTGCAAAAGAGCAACTCATAACTCCTGCATGAACGTTGCGAGTCGGCGTTGACTGACTGCAGGAGGCGCTCGAAGCCGATGGAGCCTAAAAACAACACCTGTTTATTTGTGGCCCACGGGCTACAAAAATGGACAGTGCGGCGTACTTTGTGTCCTGCGGGCTACGCGTCAGTAGCTCATAAGAAATTGCACGACACCCTGCCTCTCGTTCTCGACCATGGGTAAGGCGGACTGTGAACGGCTGCCTAAACCTGGAAATTCGTTTCAGCTTCCATCGTGCGCTGCGCTACTGTCGAGCTCGACGGATGACCCAAGCAAGGAGCGCATATGGGCAGGTTGGTGTTGAACAGGCGAGTCAATGAGCAGATTCGGCTGACGTTGAAGCCGGATGCTTCGATTGATGATCTGCTGGATGAACTGGAGCAGATCGGCATCTGGATTACGGTAGTCGAGACCGATGGAGGCCGGGCCCGCCTGGCCATCGAGGCGCCCGAGCAACTGCTGGTGCTGCGCGACGAGCTGATTTCAAGCCACGAGTCGTTCGTGAAGCTCACGGCTGGATTCGAGCGTTCCTAGATGCCTGCCAGAACCCTTGCCGCTGTGCTGGCCATCGTGGTCTGCGCACTGTTGTGCGGCAACGCCTGGTCCGACTCGTTGGCCTCGTTCGGCCTGCGCACGAAGGATAAGAACGCCTGCCGCTTGACCGACGGTAAAGACTTCGAAGCGCCGACCATCGTCCTGATGGCAGGCGCCTACGACAAGCTGTCCAAGGATAAGGTCGTCGTGCTTGAGGTTATCGACACGGCCATCAACGCCGGTTGCGACATCGACGAGCCCGATGAACTGGGCCTTTCGCCCTTGAACGCTGCGATCCTGTACAACGAGCCCGCTCTGGTCGAGCGCTTCCTGCGGGCTGGCGCCGATCCCTATAGGAAGATTGTCAGTTCAAGGACGAGCATCGACGGACTGGATGCGTTCGAGTTCCTTCATATGCTCATGACCAAGGTGCCCAGTCAGGACCGTACGGCACTTCGCGCGGTTCTCGATCGGTACTAGTAGCGATCGAGAACCGCGCTGCGGGTCTGCAGAACGCTGACCGCAGCCACAAAGCCTGATGGATCGCCCTGCCTGGCTGACCGGCTTAGAACGTCGGCTCGACAATCGGCTCGATCAGATGGGGACCCTCGTTTCGCGGGTTGCCCACGTCTCGCCCCACCGGATGCCAGACGAAGGCATCGACGGCAATCGCATGAGCCTGAAGCAGCTCATCGGCCTCGCCGGCGCCGATATCCGACAGCCAGGTACGCGCATCCAGTGCGTCGAGCGAGACGGGGCGCCGGTCGTGAATGTCGAGCATTCCGCCCTGCGAGTTGGCCGTGATGATCCGGAAGCCGTCGTCTGCGCGGGGCTCGCTTCCTGCGGCAGAGAACTGACCTATCGCAGGAATGAACAGCGGTTCGCTGCCGCGCCTGCGAATGTAATAGGCCTGCTTGGTCTTCTGACCCTCAACCGGGCACCACTCGTACCAGCCGTCGGCACAAAGCAGCGCGCGGTTCGGCCAGACCTGCCGGAAGTACGCGCTATGCGCGACTTTCTCGCGGGTCGCATTGATGTCGCTGCGCACGGGGGCCTTCGCCCAGCTGGGCGACCAGCCCCACCGTTCCGGACTCCATACCAGACCCTTACCGACGCGCCTGAGCAGGTCCACGCGCGAATGAGGCGCGACGTTGTAGCGGCCGATGTCCTCTGCGGGTGTACGCCCGAACAGGGTGGCCTGGACACCGAGCGATGCCAGGTACTTCTCTGCCGCACGATGCTGGGCCAGTCGTCCGCACATTGATCCTTCCTTCTGTCGCTTCTCGATTGACCCGATTCGACTCGCTCAAAATATACTGTATGTATATACAGCTTTGTGGTTTCTCCATGGACAACGTCGAATGCACTCCCGCCCGCTATGCGGAACTGCACTGCCTGAGCAACTTCTCGTTCCATCGCGGTGCATCCAGCGCAGCCGAGCTGTTCGAAAGGGCTCACCAGCTAAATTACGAGGCGCTCGCCATCACCGATGAGTGCAGCCTGGCGGGCATCGTGAGGGCGTGGCAGGCGTCGAAGGCGACCGGCGTTCGCCTGATCGTCGGCACCGAGGTAAGGCTAGTCGAAGGTACCCGGCGGTGCTTTTGGCCCAGGATCTGGTTGGCTACCAGCGGATCTGCGCACTTATCACCCAGGCAAGACGGCGCGCCAGGAAGGGAAATTACGTGCTTCACCGATCCGACTTCGACAGCGGGACCGAGGGGATGCTCGCGCTCTGGGTCCCGAGCCCGGACGAGGCGGACGAGCAGGGCAGGTGGCTGGAATCTCGCTTTGCCGGCCGCTGCTGGATTGCGGTGGAGTTGCATCGTGAATGCGACGACGAGCGCAAGCGGTCGGATCTCATGGCATTGGGCGAGCGACTTGGGATGCCCCTCGTGGCCACCGGCGACGTGCACATGCATGTGAGGGGACGTCGGGCGCTGCAGGACACGGTGACCGCAATCCGGCATCACTGCGCCGTCGCCGACGCTGGCGCCTACCTGTTTCAGAACGGCGAGCGGCACCTTCGTACCCTGGAAGCGCTGGCCGATCTCTATCCGTCAGGGCTGCTGCACGAGTCGGTCCGGATCGCAGCGCTGTGCACCTTCGACCTGGGACAGCTGCGCTACGAGTACCCGCACGAGGTCGTACCCCCAGGACGATCGGCCTCCGAGTGGCTGAGGCAGCTAACGTTCGAAGGCGCAAGCTGGCGCTGGCCGGACGGGATCCCGGAGAAGGCACTGGCGCAACTCGAGGCGGAACTCGGCCTGATCGAGGAGCTGCAATACGAGAGCTATTTCCTGACCGTCCACGACATCGTCCGCTTCGCCCGAAGCCGGGCCATCCTGTGCCAGGGCAGGGGATCGGCTGCCAACTCGGCCGTGTGCTTTGCACTGGGCATCACCGAACTGGACCCGACCCGGATGAGCATGCTGTTCGAGCGATTCATCTCCAAGGAACGCAACGAGCCGCCGGACATCGACGTGGACTTCGAACACGAGCGGCGCGAGGAGGTAATCCAGTACATCTTCGATCGCTACGGGCGCGAGCGGGCGGCCCTGACGGCAGTGGCCAGCACCTACCATTTCGCCGGCGCGATCCGCGATGTGGGCAAGGCCCTTGGCCTGCCACCCGAGCACGTCGACGCGCTGGCCAGATGCTGTGGCAGCTGGAGTGACCACATGCCTTCGCCGCAGCGCCTGGCCGAGGCCGGATTTGATTCGCAGAGCCCGACACTGCACCGGGTGCTGGTCCTGACTTCGCAACTGGTCGGCTTTCCGCGGCACCTGTCCCAGCATCCGGGTGGCTTCGTCATCTCGGAACATCCGTTGTCCACGCTGGTGCCGGTGGAAAACGCGGCCATGAAGGACCGGACGATCATCCAGTGGGACAAGGACGATATCGACGCGCTCGGGCTGATGAAGGTCGATGTCCTGGCATTGGGCATGCTGAGCGCGATCAGGCGCTGCCTGGACCTGCTGCGCACCAATGTCAGGCGCGACCTGACGTTGGCCACCATCCCGGCCGAGGATCCGCAGACCTACGCCATGATCAGCCGTGCCGACACGCTTGGCGTATTCCAAATCGAGTCCAGGGCGCAGATGGCCATGTTGCCCAGGCTCAAGCCCAAGACCTTCTATGACCTGGTGATCGAGGTTGCCATCGTTCGGCCGGGGCCGATCGTTGGACAGATGGTCCATCCCTACCTGCGCCGGCGCAATGGCGAGGAGGAGGTGACCTACCCGAGCGATGAGCTGCGCGAGGTCTTCGAGCGCACACTGGGGGTTCCGCTGTTCCAGGAGCAGGTCATGCGCCTGGCGATCGTCGCGGCTGGCTACACCGCCGGCGAGGCCGACCAGCTTCGACGCTCGATGGCCGCCTGGAAGCGTCACGGTGGGCTCGAACCCCACCAGCAGCGGCTGAAGCAGGGCATGCTCGAGCGCGGCTACGACGAGGCCTTTGCAGAACGCATCTTCGAACAGATCAAGGGCTTTGGCAGCTACGGCTTTCCCGAGTCCCATGCAGCCAGTTTTGCACTGCTGACGTATGCCAGCTGCTGGCTCAAATGCCACGAGCCATCTGCTTACGCCTGTGCACTGATCAACAGCTGGCCCATGGGCTTCTATTCGCCCGACCAGGTGCTACAGGATGCGCGCCGGCATGGGATCGAGGTGCGGCCCGTGGACGTTACCCGGAGCGACTGGGACTGCACGCTCGAAGAACCTCAGCAAGCGTTACCGGCAATTCGCCTGGGGCTGCGGATGGTGCGCGGGCTCTCGGAGCCGGTCGGACGCCGCATCGAAGCCGAGCGCAACAGCGCCCCATTTCGTCACGTTGGCGACCTGTGCCTTCGCGCGGGGCTCGATACCAAGGCTCGCGAACTGCTGGCCGAGGCCAATGCACTCAGTGTGCTGGCAGGGCATCGGCATCAGGCACGCTGGGACATCGCCGGTGTCCAGGCGCCGCTACCGCTGTTCGACTGCGCCGAGACGGATCGGCCGATCGCGCTGCCTGCACCCACGCTGGTCGAGGACATGCACGCCGACTATGCGCGCACCGGCACGACACTTGGCCCACACCCCCTGTCGCTGCTGCGCGCCACGCTGAAGTCGATGCGGGCTCGCAGCTCCAGGGACCTAGCCGAGTCGGTCCATGGCCAGTTCATTACCGTGATCGGCATCGTGACCGGCCGGCAGCGTCCGTCGACGGCGTCGGGTGTCACCTTCGTCACGCTGGAGGACGAGTACGGCATGGTCAACGTCGTGGTCTGGCGGGATCTGGCCGAGCGCTACCGGCCAGCGCTGATGCAGTCGCGGCTGCTTCAGGTCAAGGGCAAGCTCGAGGACCAGGCCGGTGTAAGGCACCTGATCGCCGGCCACCTTCAGGACCGAAGCGATCTACTTGATGGATTGGATGTGCGCAGTCGCGATTTTCATTGACTCAATTGACCGTTCGGGAGGGAATCGGGACCCTGTGGTGCGCGGTGATCCGGCTTATTCGAACCGAGAGTCAAGACGCACCGCCCGTGTGATAAGCAGCAAAACGTCTTAAAAAGCGGTTGACACCAACAAATTATGCACATTCCGGCCTGCAGGGAATCACTAGCTGCGAGAGAGTCCTTCGGCAAATGGACGAAACAGCGTAAGTGATTGATTTAAAAGAGCTATGAAAGGCTGCGCAAAATCTCGCCGATCCGTTTCCAGTCCGCACCAGGCGGGCGTTTGCGGCAAGAATCCAAGATATGTTCACAGCTTTATCCACAGCTTCTGTGGATAAGGAACTAAATCCTAGAGTCGGCGCGGCTTTGCGGCGGCCAGCTCGGTTAGCCGGCCAGCTTATTCCCGATTCGTTACCGTTTGCAGGGGGCTCCTGGCGTTCGTCTCCGTACCGCTGGTTTATGTTGGCAAAGAAAACTCAACGGCATCTGGCCAGGTCCACGGACCCGACAAAAGCGTTTCCATGTCCCATCACGCATGCGATTCGCTGGTTGCGCGCGTGCTCCCACGGCTGCGGTGGATAGGTCTTGCTCCAGGCGTTGAACAGCTGTCGATCCTGCTTGGACAGACGCAGCTTGTAACGATCAGCCATGTAGAAATAGGTGCGCGCGATCATGCCACGTATCGGCTGGCGCGGCATCGCCTTGCGCGCCTTGAAATCCACGACCATGGGGCAACTGCCGTACTGGGTCGGTTTCTGTGGCAGCCAGGCGAAACTGTAGTTGCTCCGATCGCCATTGATCTCACCGATGCTGGGTACCAGGTTGTGCAGGTCGGCCTCGGCCCGGCGATAGGTTGCGTCTTTCTTCGCACAGTTCGAGCGACCACCGTTCTGCCAGCACTGGCGCTGATGGCCGATCACCCAGGCGGGCACGATATGCTCCCACTCGATTCGCTCGGCTCTCTGCCTGTTCTTGCGCGGCTCGTAACCGCAGCTCGCAAGGTCGACCCGGTTCCCCGAATAGCGGCAGCCGCAATAAAACTCGACTGGATTTGCCGCATAGATGGCCCATGCAGACTTCTTAGCCTCGGCGAAGGTTCGCGGCGCGGTGGCATGGGCATCGGCCAGTAATGAGACGAGCAAAAGGAAGGCAAACAGACGAACCATCGGCGAAATCAGCACCCTTCGAACATGGCTGTACAAATATACAGCTATCAGGGGCGGGAAATCATGCTTGACGTCACGGTTAGAGGTCGACCACCGCGTCATCAAGGGCTCCCGCGCAGGGTGCGCGGGCCAGAGTCATGCGTTAGGATCGACCGCTGGCGGGCCCGAATGGGCATTTCATGGACGATGGAAAAAGGGGAACATGGATGGCGTTTTCTGCCACGGGTGAAGCACGCGTCGCGGTGCTCGTAGATTGCGACAACGTCACGCCCGAGATCCTCGAACATGCGCTGCGCGTGATCGCCCAGTTCGGCCGTGTCGTGTTGCGCCGGGGCTATGGCAACCATGGCACGCTTGCCAACCGCTGGCAGGAAGCGCTGGTGCGCCTTGCCTTCACACCGTGCCTGCAGTACCAGTACGCCGCAGGCAAGAACACGGCCGATATCGCCCTTGCCCTCGATGCGCTCGAGGCGCTATTCGATCAGCGTGCCGACACCTTCTGCCTGGTCACCAGCGACTCGGACTTTGCCTACCTGTGCCGCAAGCTGCGGGAGCGGGGCGCAACCGTCTGCATCGTGGGCGAGGCCAAGACACCGGATGCACTGAGAAACGCCAGCGACGAGTTCTTCGAGTGGATTCGACCGGCGCCAGAGCCGGAGCCGGCGTGCGAATCACCTGAACACTCGCCCAAGACGGCTGCCTGCCCAACGAAGACCGAATCCAAGCCCGAACCGCCCAGGCCGCCGGTCAAGCGGCGCCCCCGCTTCGTGGTCGACGCCGTCGCCCTCATGGTGGCCGGCACGAACGAGGGCAAGGTTTCTCTGAGCGCACTGGGCCAGTACCTCAAGCGCATGGATCCTTCGTTCTCACCTAGCGCGTATGGGCATTCCGGGTTGCTTAACATGGTCAAGACCTATGACCTCTTGCAAGCGATCGAGGAGGGCGGCGGCCCCTGGAGCGTGGGCCTGGCCAAGGAGCCAGGCGCGGACGAATCGGCTGCATTGCACTAAACGATGCATTTACGTCGAGAAAGGGGCAGGTAAGGATGTACGGCATTACCGCCATTACGCATTACAACGGCGCCAGGGCCTGGCGCGTCACGCTTTATCGCGCCGGCGCCAAGCAGGTCGAGAAGGAATTCCCGTTTCTTTCGCATGGCGGAGAGCTACAGGCCCTGGCGAAGGCCCAGGCCTATAGAGATGAGCAAATGCTGCTCCATCCACCTCAGCTCAGTCGAGAGGTAAGGCAGCGGTTGCGCCAGACCAATACGAGTGGCCATGCCGGGGTATCGCGCTACCGAATCGGCAAGCATTGGTACTGGGTCGCCCAGACCAAACGGCGCGATGGCAAGCCCCTGAAGAAGTCGTTCCGAATCGATCGCTACGGCGAGGACCAGGCCAAGGCATTGGCGATCGAGGAGCGTAAGCGCCAGCTGCTCCTGATCGATCACGTCGTCCTGCGCAGTGCCGAGGCCCAGAACCAGTATGCCCAACTGCTCACGGATGAGCGTCTCGACACCGACACCCCTGGCAAGTGCCCGCAATCTCCATCCTGAAACTTTGAATCCGGTCGTATATCTCGGACGTTTTCTCGCCAAACGTGAATTGGTTCGGCGGTGCGCAAGAATTCGCCAGTGCTTTGCCGATAGCCTCCGCGCCTGGAACGAATGCCGGGCTGGCGCTTCGCCGCCCGACGCAAGGAAGCAGAGGAAACAGGATGTTCTCATCGGCCAACCAGAAACAGTTCGCGCTCAAGATTCTCGGCATCAGCCATGACTTCCAAGTCCTGTCGTTCAAGGGGCGCGAAGGCATCAACAGCCCCTACGCATTCGACATCGAGCTGATCAGCGATCGTCCGGACTTTGACTACCCTGCGCTGCGCGACGTGCCCGCATTCCTGGAGATCGACTCAGGCGGGACGGGGTTCCACGGGCTGCTCTATAGCGCGGCTCAGGGCGAATCCGGCCGGCGCATGACCCGGTATCGGGTCACGCTCGTGCCGCAACTGCAGTACCTGGCGCACCGCCACAACCAGCGTATCTTCCAGCACCAGAACGTACCGGACATCATTGCCGCGGTGCTCAAGGATCACGGCATTCTCTCGGATCAGTACCGATTCAAGCTCTCGGTCATATATGAGCCGCGCGAGTACTGCGTCCAGTACGACGAGAGCGATCTGCACTTCGTAAATCGCCTGTGCGAAGAGGAGGGGATCCATTACCACTTCGAGCACGCAGCGACCGAGCATGTGCTGGTGTTCGGCGACGACCAGACGAGCTTCGCCCGACTGCCCGATGCGCCCTACCAGCAGGACAGCGGGATGGTGGCCGACCACCGCGTGGTTCGCGCGTTCTCGGCCCAGTCCAACACCCGCACCTCGCGAGTTACGCGGCGAGACTACAACTTCGAAACGCCTCGCCTGCTGATGGAGGCCGCCCACAAGGGCGACGCATCGCGCGATCTGGAGGATTACGACTATCCCGGTCGCTTTGCCGATCGCGCCCGTGGCAAGCACCTGAGTCACCGCGCCGTTGAGCGTCACCGCGCCGACCACCATGTGGCCGAAGGTCGGAGCGATATCTCCGGCCTGGTCAGCGGCCACTTCATGCCCCTCACCGAACATCCCAGGGCGGACTGGAACGACCTCTGGCTGCTGACCGAACTCGTCCATGAGGGCAGGCAGCCCCAAGTCCTGGAGGAGTCAATAACCTCGGCCGACGAGGGCGATCCCGATTTCCAGCAGGGCTACCGCAACTTTTTCGTCGCAACGCCCTGGAGCGTGAATCATCGCCCCGCGCTGCGCCATCCGAAGCGCGTTATCAGCGGCAGCCAGACCGCGGTCGTGACCGGTCCGCATGGTGAGGAGATCCACTGCGATCATTACGGTCGGGTTCGTGTCCAGTTCCATTGGGATCGGGAAGGCCAAGGCGATGACAAGACCAGCTGCTGGTTGCGTGTGTCGAGCAGCTGGGCCGGTGGGCGCTATGGCGGGATCGCCATACCGCGGGTGGGCATGGAGGTGCTCGTCAGCTTCCTCGAAGGTGACCCGGATCAGCCCCTGATCACCGGCTGCCTGTACCACGCGGTGAACGAGGTGCCGTATGACCTGCCGGCCCACAAGACGCGCACGGTGTTCAAGACCCTGAGTTCCCCAGGCGGCGGCGGTTACAACGAGCTTCGTATCGAGGACCGCAAGGGCGAGGAGCAGATCTACATCCACGCCCAGCGTGACTGGGACGAAAACATCGAGCACGACCAGCACGTCCGCGTCGGGAATGAGCGACACGATACGGTCGAAGCCAACAGCTACACGGAGCTGCGCAAGGAAGAGCACCGTACGACCTTCCTGGATCGCAGGGTCGAGCTCAAGGCCAGCGATCACCTGACGGTGGCCAAGGCCCAGCACACCAGGATCGGTACCGGGCAATACGTCAGCGTAGGCAAGGAGTTTCATCTCTCGACGGGGCAGAAGGTCGTGATCGACGCCGGCGCGGAGCTGACGATCCAGGCAGGCGGCAGCTTCATCAAGCTCGATCCGGGCGGCGTCACCATTGTCGGTCCCCAGGTCAAGATCAACTCGGGCGGTGCGCCGGGTCGTGGCCCGGGTGCCCACCCCGTCCGGCCGGGCAACAGCGAGGCGGTCGACCCTGGCATCGGCCCCGGTACGACCGTCGATTTCTATCGTACCCAGGCGCTGGCCGGTCACCTGCTCGTCGAAAAGAACTGCAGCCTGTGCGCGCAGGGCACCTGCGAGGTACATCACTATGCGTGACGTCTCGCCGATCCGCTCAATCCCCATGCCGTTCGATGAGTCCGGGGCACGCACCGGCGCTCACAGGTTCGCCATCCTCGACGGTGCGTTCGACGAGGATCTGGCCATGCAGATCTATCTCAAGGCCAATGACGGCCTGCCGACGTGGCACCCGTTGGTCATCGACACGCCCTACGCCGACCTCTACAAGGCCAGCCCGTGCCTCGTCCTGTGCGAAGACCATCCGGCGCTGATCGACTATGCGTCGGCCATGCTGGGTCAGCTCGACGCAGGCTGTGTGCTGTGGCTGGAGGCTGGCGTCCATCCCGACCAGGCGGCTGCGCACTGCCGCAGCCTGCTCAGTGCACGTGACGAGCGCAACCAGCAACGCATGTTTCGCTTCTATGAGCCGCGCTGGCTCGAGCCGCTGTTCTCGGTCATATCGCAAGATGAGGCCCACGATTTCCTGGGACCATTCTCGGCCATTGCCTGGCGCAACGAGCGCGGCTGGCGCCAGGTTTCCCGCGTGGGTACCTGGAGCGGCGAGATCAAGGAGCACGGCTGGTTCTGGCTCGACGGCGAGCGCCAGGCCCAACTCGGCCAGGCGCGCTTGCCGTTGATCGCCGCCCGGCTCGCAAGCGACTACCAGCCGTATCACCCGGCTGCCACCGAGGAGTGCGTGCTCGAGGCCCTGCTACAGGCGAGCAAGTGGGGCTACGACGACCTGGCATCCCAGGAACGATGGCTGCGACTGGAGCTTCAGGCGCCGGCCGGCACGCTTTCCTCGGACCGCGCCCAACAGATTCTTACCCGCCCAGACCTGGCCAAAGGCGAGAAGCTCGACGAGCTCGAGCGCACGATTGCATAAGGAACATGCACCATGACCACCACTAGCTATCTCGTTCGCGCGGGCGACACGCTCGGTTCGATCGCCAAGGCCCACGGCACGAGCCCGGCCGACATCCAGGCGGCCAACCCCATCATCCAGGACCGGGACAGGATCCAGGCTGGCTGGAAGTTGAGCATTCCGGGGGCCGGTCAAACGTCCGCCTCCGCGAACATGACTGCCGCAACGCCCATCCGCGAGCAAAAGACCACCGATCTGCCACCACCGCAACATGCTGGCGACTGCAGCAGTTCGTCGGTCAAGGGCGCACCGCCGTGTTCGGACGAAGTATTGGATGTGGTCCACTTCACCGGAGACGGCAACCAGCTCTTCGTGCTCACCGAAGCCCAATCGCACGAACTGAAAACCGAGGTCGATCGCGTTCAGGCGCTGATGGACGAGTTCCACGGCATCGTCGCCGCGGCCACCGGTGGGCAATGCGTGAAGACGGCGGCCAACCCCGAGGCTGCCTGTTCCTGTGCGGCCTGCAAGAAACGGGAGTGGGCCAGGAAGGCGGAGGAGGCCGGATTGCTCGAGCTCAAGCCGGTCCCGCCGCCACCCGCGGTGCCGGATGCGAGGGAGGCAGCAATCCAGGCGCAGATTGCCGAGCTGCAGCAAGCCCGCGACTTCTTCCAGGAGTACGGCCGGCTTGCGGCGCTCCGGCACGGGCATATTCATAACTCAGTTGAGAACAACTGGCGCACCCTGTGTGCACGAAAGGTCGCCCAGATCGAAGCGGAGATTGCAGCACTGCAGGCAAGGTTGCCCGCGAGCACGGGGCCCAAGGATTCCGAGACCTTTGCCGGCGGCGGCAAGCCGGATGCAAACAGCGCCTACTCGCGAAGCCGTTCGGTTGAGACCGGCCGCGGGAGCGCCACGCACCACGGCATCCGGGAAGTCATCATCTTCAGCAGGCCGGACCGCCGCTACTACGTGTCTGCCCGTTTCATGGAGCGCGTCACGACGAGGTGGAACTACAAGCTCAACACCCAGGTGATGCGCGAGAAGCCCTTTGGTCCGGCGCTGGCCAGGGAGCTGATGGACGAGATCAAGAAGCAGATTGGTGAAAGCGCCAAGGCCGGGCCGCTGGGCAAGCTCGAAGGCAAGCTGTCGCTCTGGAAATCCCAGGACGACAACCTGCTCAACACGCTGCACCAGGAGCTCTACAAGTACGAGTCCCCGCAGCGCGACAATGACCGGTTCGCCCTGTCTGCCGAGGCACACGAGCTTCGCTTTGCCGCCAGCGCCAGTGCCGGCATCAGGAGTTTCAATCCGAAGAAGGGCGAGATCGACGTCGGGGTCAAATGCGAGGCCGCCTTCTCCCTCGCCGAAGGCAAGGTCACCACGACAACCTACTTTCCCAACCGCGCCGGCAGCACGCTGCAGATCAGCTACCGCAATGCGGTCGGCCAGCCGGTCAGGCACTCGTTCGGCAGCTTCCGCCTCAATGGCAGTCTTGAGTTGTCCTGCTTCGCGGGCGTCAAGGGCGGTGTCGAGGCGGGCATAAAGACCGGCAAGGGTGCGGCCGAAGGGCCTTCCGGAGCTCTAGCGTTGCTCGGCACCCCGTCTATCGACGCGAGTAAAGCTGGTGGTCGGGTAGGCCTGAAGGCAGAAGGCTTCGCAGGCGCCGAAGCCGGCGGGGCACTTAGCGGAGCCGTCGAATGGCTGCCCCCGGCCGACTACGGCAAGGGATCCGGCAACCCGGGCGCCCTTACCAGCGGCAATTCCGGCTGGAGCGCCCTGGCGCAGATCAAGGCGGAAGGCAACCTCGCGCTCGGTATTGGTTTTGAAGGGGACTTCGGTGTCAGCCTGCACGAAGGCTATTTTGCACTCACGTGCAAAGCCAATTTGGTCTTTGGCCCAGGTGCAGGCGGTGGCTTTGGAACCGTGGTGGACTTGGAGAAGATTTGGGACCTAGCCATGCTTGTCTGCCAAACGCTGAGCCAAGTCGAATATCGCTTTTTGCTCAGCGTCAAACCGGATGCGTTTCGGACACTCAGCCAAATGCTATACAAGGCTGTCTTGGAACCTGGCCAAACAGTAGAGCAATTAATTGCGGCTGGGGCTGATTCGCTATTGCAATGGTGGCAGACACGCGAAGCAGGTATTGCTGAGGCTGAAAAGCTGACCATGGCAATCCTTGGCAAAGGTCAGATTGTGGTCGGCGGGCGATTGGTCAATATCGGATTATTGCCACCCCAGACCCTCGGACCAATGCTATGGACGTTGACTGAATCATATGTCGGGCACACACACAGCCCGGCTCAAGAGGCTGCAATAGTTCAATTGCTGTCCAGAATTCGTCGTTGGCGACACATGCTCGAGACGTTGGAGCACATGTCTAAGTCGGCAACAAAGGTCAAGGCGACCGATAGCCTAGAGCGAATAAACAGTTTTCTTGTTGGTAAACAGCAGGACGACTTCAACCGTTTCCTAGATGGCCTGGCCTTGCACGGCCAACCGACTGAGCCCGCCGCTGCCTATGCCTGGGACGTTCGAGATTCCCTTCGCTTCGGATTTGACAAGGCGACGATGCTCGCCGGCGCGATGCGGCCGGATAACACCAGGCACGCATAAAAAAGGGGCCGTTAGGCCCCCCTTTGGGGAATGATGTGCGCATGTCAGATTGTTATCTGTCACGATCTATCAAACAGAGCAGAGAATAGGTCAGTCGCTATGATAGGCATAGCCAGCACCTGTTCTTAGAGCGGCTCGCTGGTATTCAGCGCGCATCTGAACGAACGAGTCAGATAATGCTTATCCAAAACCAATGCTTGGTTTCGTCGTATGACCGTATTGGCCGCGAGCCAAGGGGTATCAACCATGTCGGTCCCGCGTGCGACTTTTTCCTCTCCGGTCTCGGGGCCTTTTGGATCTACCTGGCTCGTCGATTCGGCGTAGTAGCTATCGGAATACCAGTCGTTCACGTATTCCGTCGCCCCGCCGGACATGAGGTACAACCCGAGGGGATTCGGCGGAAAGGCGTCGACCCGGCTTGAGATCTGCTGCATCTCCTCGTCGTAGGGGAAGTTCTTGCCGAGCTTCAAGCTGCCATCGTTCGTTGGGTAGAGGATGTTCTTGCCTCGGTCTCTGGCCGCATATTCCCACTGGGCCTCGGTAGGCAAGTCGATGGGATAGCCGCTCAGCTCGCCTAGCCACTGGCAGTACGCCTTCGTTTCGTCCCATCGCTTGACCGGTGCGGATTTCAACGGATCGAACAGGTACTGCAGATCTTCGCGATGCCGCAGCTCGCTGAGCACGGGCTGCTTACCGAGTACCGAAAGGTAAAGGTCGAAGTCGCCTAGTGTCGTCTTTTTGGCTGCGAGGTGATAGCTCGATAGCTCCACCTCGTGCAGAGGTGCATCGCCATTCATGGTGATGTTGCAGAGGCTGTCCTCGGGAGCTCCGCACGGCCAGGTACAGACCTCGGCCGGATCGAAGTCGCACTTCCAGCCGAAGTCACCCATCTCGAAACTCCCGCCCTCGATGAACACCATTTCGTCGAGCGAGCGGACCACTGTGCGCAGCACTTCGTCCCGTTTCTCTTGAGACAACTTGGGGTACTGGGATTCGATGTGGGAAGCGATCCCGGCGACCTTTTCCGGAGAGAGCTTTTGGCTTTCGGGTAGGTTGGCGGAACTGCACGAGGTCGCAGCAGTGCAGCCAACAAGTAGGACAAGGGTTCGGATTGGATTCATATTCGTCCCTGAATCGATGTACCTGGAGCGGGGCAGTCTACCAAGCAGCCGGCCGGACAAGGGCCAGCATGCCTCGAAGTTTGAAGAGACTCACACGTCGGCTTGAGTGTCTGAGAGCTAGCTGCACTACGCAGCGACCAAGGCTTCGATCGCGTTGGTCGGGAGTCTTTTCCCAAAGGCTGGTTTCTGGGTCGCAGAATTCAAAGCTGATTGGGTCGTTGGATTGCGCACCGAAAGCTAACCTCGAAATAGTACGTATCGAGTTCCAGCGGATGGTTCCTCCTTAGCACGGTGTTCGCGGTTAGCCATGGCGTATCGATAGAATCGATACCCCTGGCGACTTTTTCCTCACCTGATGATGGGCCACGTGGATCCTTCTTTGGTGACTCACTATAGAAGCCGTCACTGTACCAGTCATCCAGTACTTCGATCGCCATACCGGCCATGGAATACAGTCCGAGGGGGTTGGGCGGGTATTTGTCGACACGTTCGGTCATGGGACGGCGCCCCTCGTCAGGAAAATTCTGTCCGAATTTCAAGCTGCCGTCGCTGGTGGGGTAAAGAATATTCTGCCCCCTGTTTCTCGCGGCGTACTCCCACTGTGCTTCGGTCGGCAGATCGACCGGATAACCGCTCGCCCTACCAAGCCACTGGCAGTAGTTCTTGGCTTCTTGCCAGTCCTTGATGGGCGCCACGTTCCTGGGATCGAACGCGTACTTGAGGCGCTCACGCTCACGTAGCTCGCTTAACACTGGTTCTTTTCCATCCAGCGCCCTGAAGAGATCGAAGTCGCCCAAGGTCGTTTTCTTGGCTGCAAGGTGATAGCTCGACAGCTCAACCTCGTGAGGCCTGTCTTCACTGTCACGCGTGATGTTGCACAAATTGTCCTCTGGCGCCCCGCACGGCCAGGTGCAGACTTCAGCGGGGTCGAAATCGCACTTCCAGCCGAAGTCACCCATCTCGAACGTACCACCCTCGATGAATACCATTTCGTCGAGCGACCGCACCACCACACGGAGCACTTCGTCGCGCCTGTCTTGGGATAGGTCCGGATACTGCGAGTCGATTCGAGCGGCGATTTCGCCGACCTTCGAAGGGGAGAGTTTTTGGCTTTCGGGAAGGTTTGCCGAGCTGCAGGATGCCGCCGTAGTGCATCCTACAAACAGGGCCAGTACTCGGAGCTTGTTCATCGCATTCGTCCTTGAAATGGCACATCACAAGGGGCGCAGCCTAGCAAGGAGCGAGGGTGGGGAAGGGCCAGCATGGCTCAAAGTCGGAAGCGGCTCACGCTCTTGCTGGCGGCCGGAAAGGCGCCTGGGACTGGCGTCCACCTTGCGCGCGAGGCCAACCTGAGCCAGCAGCGACCGGCCGCGCTTGATGTCCTTGCTGCGTGACTCCTTCTCACTTGCATCGAACCCTCCGCCGAAGGAGTTGATGCCCCCCTGATGCAATCGTGGAACTCAGAACGCACGCCGAGTTGTTGTCCCTATACGAGATCGTATCGGAGGGCGCCTGGGCTGGAGCCGGCTTGCGATCCACCTGAACACCCGCCCAAGACAGCCGCTTGCCCAACGTAGACTGAGTCGAAGACCGAACCGCCGAGGCTGCCGATCAAGCGGCGCCCGCGCTTAGTAGTCGAAGCTGTCGCGCTCCTGATGGCAAGCACGAACGAGGGGAAGGTCACGCGCAGCGCCCTGTGGAGTTACTTCAAGCGTGCCGATCCCGCATTCTCGCCCAGCGCTTATGGTCACTCGGGACCGCCCAATCCAGAAAGCCGATGAACATTGGAGCGTTAGCTTTGCCAGGAGGGAGGTCGGCACAGACGAATCGGCTGCTCTGCATTGAGCAATTGCGGATTAGTTAGCCGCGCCCTTCATAAAGAATTGCTCGATTATGGACGCCATAACCGCCCTCGCGACCCGGCCGCGGCGTTCCGCATCGACCATACCGAACACCACGGCGATGAACATTTCAGTCAGTTCCGGCGCGCCAATGTCAATGCGAAACACGCCTTCCTTTTGGCCGCGTAGGAAAAAGGCATCCAGTGCAGCACTGTAGGGCATCCAGCGGGAGCCCCCGGCGACCTCGTCGAGCGAGTCGGGGCGCCACTGAAACGCGAGAAAAGCCAGCAACTCACGATGGAGGAGATGGTCGCTGATCAGGCGCTGGAGAGCTTCTTGGATCGGGCGCTCGCTCAAGCCTGCGTTCTCGATTAGCTGGTTCATTATTACGGAGCCGTGCTCCATCAGCATTTCGATGAGCTTTTCACGGGTGCCGCAGAAACGGTTCAGCGTGGCCTTGCTAATCCCCGCAGCTTCAGCAATCTCCTTGAACGTTCCCCGAGGGTGGTCGACGAGGGCGATAGCCAAGGCTTTCAGCAATTTTTCATCGGCGGCAGGAGCACCCATTGGCGGCCTCATTGATATGGTTCGACGGGCATTGTGCATATTCACCGAGCTTACTCAACCTATTCTGATAAGAAAATAGAAAAACTCATATGAGGCAATATTGACTCATATGATGGTTTTGAAGAATCATGCGCACCTTGGCCGGCTTGGCTTCATGTCTTGGGTGCGATATGCATGACGTGCGTGTGTGGTTGAAAGGATCGGCAGTGGGTGTGCTGGTCGCACTGGTGCTGGCTGGGTGCGATCAGTCAGGGTGGGAAATGGAGGCCCCACCACCGCGGGAAGTCGATGTAGTGTCTGTGAAGCGAGAGCCCTTTACTCTGGTCGCCGAGCTGCCCGGGCGCGTCGAGCCGGTACGCGTCGCCGAAGTACGTGCGCGCGTGGCTGGCATCGTGCTCAAACGTGCCTTTGAAGAGGGTGCCGATGTGAAGGCTGGGCAGGTGCTGTTCCAGATTGATCCGGCGCCGTTCGAGGCAGCCCTGGCTCGCGCCGAGGGGCAGCTGGCGCAGGCCGAGGCTCAGCTCGTTCAGGCGCAGGCTACGGTGCGCCGTTACGAGCCGTTGGTGAAAATCGAGGCGGTCAGCCAGCAGGATTTCGATGCGGCCAAGGCCGCGCTGCAAAGCGCGCAAGCGCTCAAGCGCTTGTCGCAGGCCGATGTGCAAACGGCGCGACTCGAGTTGGGCTACTCGACGGTGCGCGCACCCATCGCCGGCCGTATCGGGCGTGCCGAGGTGACCGAAGGCGCCTTGGTTGGCCAGGGCGAAGCGACGTTGCTGGCGCGGATTCAACAGTTAGACCCGGTCTATGTGGACTTCAAGCAGCCCGTGGCCGACGCCTTGCGCCTGCGCCGGACCCTTAGCGACGCCGAGTCCGCCGGGCCGACCAGATCGCTTACCTTGGGTTTCGATGGCGGGCCGATCCAGAGCCGTGGCACGCTGCAGTTCGCCGATATCGCAGTGGACAGAGGCACCGGGGAGGTCACCCTGCGCGGCCGTTTCGACAACCCCCATGGTGAACTGCTGCCGGGCATGTACGTTCGGGTTCATGCACCGCAAGGCCACGGCGACGCGATTCTCGTTCCGCAACGTGCGGTACAGCGCGACCCGACCGGGCAGGCAAGTGTGATGTTGCTGGGCCCGGATAACGTGGTCGAGTCGCGGCCCGTTGTCACCGGCGTCATGCAAGGCTCGCGCTGGCAGATCAAGGAGGGGCTGCAAGAAGGTGATCCGCTTATCGTCAGCTCGCTGATCGCCATTCAACCAGGCGCGACCGTCGTGCCACGCCAGGTCGCGCAGGCGCCTGATACCGCTGCTAGTGAAGCCCAAGCCCAGGCGCAGTAAGCCGGAGAATCGTCATGTCCCTGTTTTTTATCCGGCGGCCCAATTTCGCCTGGGTGGTCGCGCTGTTCATCTCCATGGCCGGCTTGCTCGTTATTCCACTGCTTCCCGTGTCGCAGTATCCCAACGTGGCGCCCCCGCAAATCAGTATAAAGGCGAACTATCCCGGCGCCTCAGCGCAGATCCTGAGCGATTCGGTAACGAGCGTTATTGAGGAAGAGCTCAACGGTACCAAGAACCTGCTGTATTTCGAGTCCAGCAGTAACAGCAATGGCGTCGCTGAAGTCACCGTGACCTTCGCGCCCGGCACCGATCCGGAGCTGGCGCAGGTCGATGTGCAGAATCGCTTGAAGAAGGCCGAGGCGCGGTTGCCGCAGGCGGTGCTGAGCCTTGGCGTCCAGACGGAGCAGGCCTCGACGGGCTTTTTGCTGATCTATGTGTTGCGCTACAAAGACGGTGTCGACCGAGACGACACCACAGCGCTTGCCGACTTCACCGTGAGAAACATTAATCCGGAGGTTCGGCGACTGCCCGGAGTAGGGAAGTTGCAGTTCTTCGACTCTGAAGCGGCGATGCGTGTATGGGTCGATCCGCAGAAGCTGGTAGGTTTCGGGCTATCGATCGATGACGTCAGCGACGCGATTCGCGGGCAGAACGTGCAGGTGCCCGCTGGCGCCTTCGGCAGTTCTCCGGCCTCGCGCGAGCAGGAGCTGACCGCGACGCTGGCGGTCAAGGGGACGCTGGACACGCCCGAGGAATTCGGCCGCATCGTGCTGCGCGCCGGACAAGACGGGTCGAATGTGCTGCTCAGTCAGGTCGCACGCCTGGAGGTCGGCCGCCAGGATTACAACTTCAGCTCACGTCAGGACGGCCGACCTTCAGTGGCCGCAGCCGTCCAGCTATCGCCAGGCGCCAACGCCATTCGCACCGCCGAGGCGGTCCGTACGCGCCTGGATGAGCTTTCGGCGCAGCTGCCAGATGGCGTGGAAATCACGGTGCCATACGACACCTCGAAGTTCGTTGACGTTGCCATTTCTCAGGTCGTCAGCACTTTGTTCGAAGCGGTGGCGCTGGTGTTCCTCGTCATGTTTCTGTTCCTGCAGAACGTGCGCTACACCCTGATACCTTGTCTCGTTGTGCCGATATGTCTGGCCGGCACCTTGGGCGTGATGTACGCACTCGGTTTCTCGGTCAACATGATGACCATGTTCGGCATGGTGCTGGCGATCGGCACGCTGGTCGATGACGCCATCGTGGTGGTCGAGAACGTCGAGCGGATCATGGTGGAGGAGGGGCTGTCTCCGGTGGAGGCGACCATCAAGGCGATGGGGCAAGTCTCCGGTGCAATTATCGGAACCACGCTGGCACTGACGGCGGTATACCTGCCGCTGGCCTTCATGGCCGGCTCGGTGGGCGTCATCTACCAGCAGTTCTCCATATCGCTGGTCGCGTCGATCCTGATCTCGACTTTCCTGGCGCTGACCTTCACACCTGCGCTGTGTGCAACCCTGCTCAAGCCCATTCCCAAGGGGCAGTACGAAAAGCGTGGCTTCTTTGGTGCTTTCAATCGCGCCTTTGGCAGGTTGACGCACGGCTACACGAGTCTGAACGGTCGGCTGGTACCGCGTGCTGGACGGTTCATGCTTGCCTACGCGGCCATCGTTGTGGTCATGGGGTTCTTCTATCTCTATCTACCGGAGTCCTTTGTCCCAGCTGAAGATCAGGGCTACATGATCGTCGATGTGCAACTGCCGCCGAACGCAACGCGCGAGCGGACCTCCGCCGCGGGCGCGCAGCTGGAAGACTTCCTCATGTCTCGCGAGGCGGTGGACACCAGCTTCCTGGTAATGGGTTTCAGCTTTTCCGGCATGAACGAAAATGCCGCGCTGGCATTCCCGGTACTCAAGGATTGGTCCGAACGGGATGCTGATCAGTCAGCGGATGCCGAGACGGCAGCTGTCAACGAACGGTTCGCCAACCTCGACGATGGCACCATCATGGCTGTACCGCCGCCTCCGGTTGAAGGTCTCGGCAATTCCGGTGGCTTCGCCCTGCGTTTGCAGGATCGGGGCAGCCTGGGCCGCGACGCTTTGCTTGCCGCACGTGACGAACTGCTGGCCAAGGTCAACGGCAATCCACATTTTCTCTACGCGATGACGGAAGGACTCGCGGACGCCCCCCAGTTGCGCTTGGTAATCGATCGGGAGCAGGCCCGAGCAATGGGTGTCAGCTTCGAGTCCATCAGCAATGCGCTGTCCACCGCGTTTGGCTCGACAGTACTCAATGACTATTCGAATGCAGGCCGCCAGCAGCGTGTCGTGGTCCAAGCTGACCCAAGTGCGCGCATGACGCCGGCGAGCGCACTGGAGCTTCGAGTGGCGAATGAACAAGGTGAGCTCGTGCCGCTGAGTGCCTTCGTTACGACCCAGTGGGAGCAGGGGCCGGTGCAGTTGACACGCTATAACGGTTATCCGTCGATCCGCATCACCGGGGACGCCATGTGGGGAGTGAGTAGCGGCGAGGCGATGGCCGAGATGGAGCGCCTGATTGGCGAGCTGCCGGCAGGCATCGGGCACGAGTGGACGGGGCTTTCGTATCAGGAGCGCGTTGCCAGTGGCCAGGCGGTGGCGCTGTTCTCCCTTGCCATTGCCGTGGTGTTCCTCGTGCTCGTCGCCCTTTATGAAAGCTGGTCCATTCCGCTGGCGGTCATGCTGATTGTGCCAATCGGGGCATTTGGTGCGGTGCTGGCAGTGATCTTTGCGGGCCTGACCAACGACGTCTATTTCAAGGTTGGGCTTATCACCATCATCGGGCTGTCGGCAAAAAACGCGATCCTGATCGTCGAGTTTGCCAAGGAACTCTGGGAGCAGGGCCGCTCCCTGAGTGAGGCGGCGATCGAGGCGGCGCGGCTCCGTTTTCGCCCGATTGTCATGACCTCAGTGACCTTCATGCTCGGCGTACTCCCGCTTGTGATTGCCAGCGGAGCCGGTGCGGCCAGTCAACGAGCGGTTGGTACGGGTGTGTTGGGTGGAATGATAAGTGCGACGGTGCTCGGTGCGATCTTCGTCCCTGTCTTCTTCGTCTGGGTGCTTTCGCTGCTGCGACGCCAACCCCAGCGCGCAAATCAATCCAACGTGGCCGCGGAGTGACCGTCATGCCAAATACCCCTACATTCACCTCTATCCTTCTGCTGGCGCTTGCTCTCGGTGGCTGCTCGCTGGCGCCCAGCTATCAGCGTCCCGAGACGCCGATTGCCCGACAGTGGGACGCGGACAGCGACCACCGGGCAATTTCCGCACATGAGCTGGACTGGCAGGCGTTCATTCTCGATCCGGAGTTGCGCCGCCTGGTCGAAATAGCTCTGACCAATAACCGCTCGTTGCGCCAGTCCCTGCTGGACATTGAACAGGCGCGTGCGCAGTACCGCATCCAGCGAGCCGACCGGGTGCCCGGTCTGGCCGGCACCGCCACTGGCACGCGCCAGCGGATACCGGCGGATCTGTCGAACGGCACCTCGACCCGGGTCACCAGCTATCAGGTGGGTCTTACGCTGCCGGAGTACGAGCTGGATCTGTTTGGGAGGATGAAGAGCTTGAGCGATGCTGCGCTTGAGCAATACCTTGGTACCCGGGCCGCCGCGCGAGCGGCGCAGGTCGCGATGATCGCCGAAGTTAGCCAAGCCTACCTGTCCTATGCAGGCGCGCAGCAGCGCCTGGAACTAGTCCAGCGAACCCAGGTCAGCCGTGAAGAATCGTTCGGCCTGATCTCGCAGCGCCGTCAAGCTGGAGCCGCTAGTGCGCTTGATTACCAAGAAGCGCTCGGGCTGGTCGAGCAGTCACGCGCGGAACTCGAGGTCATCTTGCGAGAGCGCAAGCAGGCCTTCAACGCACTGGTGCTGCTGCTCGGTACGCCGGATGCCGCATCGGTCATTCCGGCCGAGCCTCGGGAGCAGCTTCGGCTGCTGCAGGACATCGCGCCCGGCGCGTCGTCCGCGCTGCTCGAGCAACGCCCCGATATCATTGCGGCCGAGCACCGTCTGAAGGCGCGGCATGCTGACATCGGTGCGGCACGCGCGGCCTTTTTTCCGCGCATCAGCCTGACCGGAACATATGGCAGCTCCAGCGAAGAGCTGTCCGGCCTGTTCCAGGGCGGTTCGCGTTCCTGGAGCTTCTTGCCGACACTGTCGCTGCCGATCTTCGACGCTGGCCGCAATAGGGCCAACCTCGATCTGGCCGAGGTGCGCCGGGATTCGGCTGTTGCCGAGTACGAAGACCGCATCCAGATCGCATTCCGGGAGGTAGCCGATGCACTGGCAGCCAGCGATACCCTGCTACGCGAAGAACGTGCGCGGCGCGCATTCGCGGCTACCAGCACTGAAGCGCTAAGGCTGGCTCGCGTGCGCTACGAGGTCGGTGTGGACGATCACCTGCGCTTGCTCGACGCGCAGCGCAGCAACTTCGTCAACGAGCTCGCTGTAATCGAGACCGCTACGCAGCGACAGATCGTCCTGGTCGACCTGTTCCGCAGCCTTGGCGGCGGTTGGGCGGGTCGAGGGGAGTCTGCACGCTGAGAGCCGTGTCCGCTCCATGGTCAACCTAGGATAAACGCTGGCTGGTACTCACGGGCATGATGCTGGCGTTCAATCCTAGGGTGATCGACAAGACCCTCTGCACATAGCTTGACGTATCGACGCTAAAGCCCTGAACACCGTGCATCTGGCGTGGCCAGTGCAGCGGGAGTCGCCTTGAGACGCTCCTCCGCCGCGGAATCGGCTCGACTGCGGCGCGGGAGGTACTGCGGTTATTCAGGTGCGAGGCCAGCCGGCTCGCATCATGTGCGGGAGCCGTCGCAGTGATTGCTCAAATATGTAACCACTATCGGACGGGTCCGCGTTTGCAGGTGCTTCCAAGCATGAAAACCGAGACGAGCGAGCGGAGCGTTGCTTTGTCGTCGACATGCAGGTTGTTGCACTGCAAGATCGTCGCCTTTCTCTGGTGCAACATGACAAATTCTCTGGCCCTTTTTGATCAGCCAGCAATGCATAAGCTCGGATCGACATTCGTCAGCGCTTTTATGTCGTGCCAGTTACCAGGGTGACTAAGAGCTCGTAGGGGTTGTCGCCGAGCTCTGACAGCCGCAGAGGACAGGTCCGAGTAGGTACCATGTTCAATGACGCTGGTTGTATCGTTACAGCCTGCGCTACACGCCTGTCGAGGCCGTAACGTTGCGCACCCTTCAATGCGCGGATCGTAATCGCCGCCACAAGGTCGTACGGCTAATGCCGAGGCGACGTGCGGCTTCGTTGAGATTTCCATGGCAGCTTTCGAGCGTTTCTTGCACATGGCGTAGTTGCGCTGCCTTGCCAATCTTTTGGAGTTCTGTTTCGGATGAAGGTTTTTCCCGTGAAGCAGAAATCGAAGGGGTTACGCATAATTCCGGTAGCAAGCGAGCCAAATACCGCTCGTTTAAGCGGTTCTCACGAAGTAGCTCGGACGCAGAGAGCATCGCGCGTTCAATCACGTTTTCCAATTCTCGGACATTGCCCGGCCAGGAATAGCGCTCCAGGTACGGCATCAATGCGACTGGTACGTCTGCGGCACCCTGCGGCTGACCCTGTGCGAGCAGGCGCTGGCTAACACCTGCGCAGATGCGCTCAATATCATCGGGCCGCTCGCGCAGCGGCGTGGTCTGTAGGCGCAGAATGTTGAGTCGGTAGTAAAGATCGGTTCGAAAATCACCCTCTTCCATGGCGGCGATAAGGTCTCGGTGAGTAGCGGCGATGATGCGCACGTCGACGGAAATCGGTTCGGTACTACCCAGGCGCAGAACCTCGCGCTCTTGCAGCACGCGCAGCAGTCGGGTCTGTAGGGACACCGGCATGTCGCCGATCTCATCGAGAAACAGCGTGCCGCGGTGCGCGGCTTCGATCAAGCCAGGCTTGCCGCCCTTGCGCGAACCGCTGAAGGCGCCTTCTTCGTAGCCGAATAGTTCACTCTCAAGAAGTGACTCTGGAAACGCCGCGCAGTTGATGGCGACGAATGGATTGTGTCGGCGCGGGCTTTCGTTATGGATGCCCTGGGCCAGTAACTCCTTTCCGGTGCCGCTTTCGCCTGTAATGAGAATGGTCGAATGACTCGTCGCGAATCGCTTGGCCAGATGCAGCATTTCGCGGTTGGACGTGCTGTTGCCTTCGAGTTGGTCGAGCCGGTAGCGGGCTGTAAACGCACCGGGACGCCGGGACGATCGGATACGCTGATCGGCACGCTGGACAGCGGTGATGTCCTGACAGGTCAAGACCAAACCCGTACGCTCGCCGTTCTCCAGGATGGGCAGAAGATTGCTGACCACGGCATGTGAGCCGAGGCGTAGTACGCGGTTTTCTTCGCCTGCACCGTCCTGGAGCGCTTGCTGCAGGTTCAGCTCCGGGCACAGTTCTTGTAATGGCCGGCCCAGTGCAACGCTGGGCGGCAAGTCTAGCAAATGGGCGAGTGCGGGGTTGAGCGATTGCACCACACCCTGATTGTCGACCGCAGCCACACCGCTTGGGATGTGTTGCAGTACGGCGTTCAAATGCCGGCGCTTGGCGATCTCCATGCGTTGGCTGTCCAGGATACCCATGGCCTCCTCAAGCGCCTTGCGCACTGTGTCTTCGCTCAGCGACAGCACGCCGTGCAAGCCTGCCTGTTCCGCCAGCTCCACAACAGTGGATGAACCGATGACGCTGCGACAGCCCAGCCGGGCGGCATCGTCGACGGCCTGCCGCGCTTCTTCCAGAGAGGTGTAGACAGCTTGATGAACCTGCAGGGTGAACAGCGCCTGCATGGCCTGCAGGTCGTGGTTGATGCGGTTGTAGCTGAGCAGTGCCACATGCGAAGAGTGCTCGCGGGCTTGGCCGAGCGCTCGCAATAGATCGTCTCCGCCCACGCGCATCGACAGTACGGGGCGTGCTAGATGCTTGCGTAGATAGGCGGCGGTGGCGCCGGCACAGACGAATACGTCGGCTTCTCCCCGTTGCTCCAGTTCGCGCGCGTCCTGAAGCGCTTCGGAAACCGATGTGTCGAGCACTTGAATATGGGTGTCCTGGTAGTTCCCCGAGAGCCCAGCCACCATTTGGGCGAGGCGGCTACCGCGCTGGGGTCGCTCCAGGTGGCTGATCAGCACGATGACCTGAGATGTGGGCGAGTGCATCGTAAGACCTGTTCATAATGGCAAGTTTCAATATTGAATCATTTATTCCAGAAGTGAAACTTCCTAGGCTTCGGCGCGCCGCGCTGAAAAAGTCTGCAGCGTAGACTCCAAGGGGCTTTCAGCCAGATATGCATAGATTGGCCCGCGCATTGCTGTAGGTCTCTGCCAACTAGAACTTGAGGCAGGGCCCGTTACCCATGAGCAGTTCCCGCACCATTTCATTAGCCGGTGAAACATCCGCGGCTGATTCGAACGACCAGCGATTGGTGGACTTCATCCGAGAGCACGCATTGGCAAAGCGTGTACTCATCCAGGCACGCAAGCGCCTGAGCGGCGGTGCCATACAGGAAAACTGGCGACTGGACCTGCTGATTGAAGGGGGGCCCTGGGCCGGCGCCCAGCGCTGGGTTTTGCGAAGCGACGCGCTCTCCGCGCTGCCCGCCAGCCTCAATCGTGAGCAAGAGTTCGCGGTGCTGCAGGTGGTTTATCAGGCCGGCGTGAAGGTGCCGCGCCCGCTATGGCTGTGTCGTGACGTAAGCGTTCATGGACGGATCTTCTTCCTGATGGAATACATGCCAGGGATCAGTGCTGGACGCTTGCTCAGCGCCGGTGCCGGTCCCCAGGGCCGGGCGCAACTGGCGTCGCAGCTTGGCGCCAACCTGGCCCGTTTGCATCAGGTAAGGCCACCGTGCAAAGCGCTGGATTTCCTCACAGTACCGGACATTCCGCCAGCACTCGCAGCAATAGCTGTTTATCGCCAGTACCTCGATACCCTTTCCGATACCTATCCGGTGCTGGAGTGGGGGTTGCGCTGGTGTGAACTTAATGCGCCCCGCAACGGCACGATTTGCCTCCTGCACCGCGACTACCGTACGGGAAATTACTTGGCAAGCGACCTGGGGTTGGAGGCCATGCTCGACTGGGAGTTCACCGGTTGGGGCGACCCATACGAGGATCTTGGCTGGTTTACCGCTCCCTGTTGGCGATTCACGCGTCCAGACCTCGATGCGGGCGGAGTCGGGCAGCTAGACGACTTCCTGCGCGGTTATCGCGAAGTGTCCTCGCCGCGAGTCGAGCTAGACCAGCTTCACTACTGGCAGGTCATGGCGACCCTGCGCTGGGCGGTGATCGCTCTTCAGCAAGGACAGCGCCACCTGTCCGGGGAAGAGCCTTCCCTCGAGCTTGCGCTGACGGCAAGGCTGTTGCCAGAGCTCGAACTCGACATCCTCAAAATGACTGGAGCCGAAGCGCCATGACCCAGCCCAATGCGCAAGATTTGCTCAAGATTTCCCGCTCAACGCTTCTGGAGCAGGTGCTGCCAGCGCTGCCCAGCGAGCTGCGATACCCGACGCTGATGATCGCCAATGCGATGGCCATTGCGGCGCGTGAAAGCAGCTTGGGTGCTCAGGCCGAAGATCAGGAGCGGGCGCGCCTGGGCGCGTTGGTCAACGAGGCGTCTGCCAACCTGCCTGATATGCGCCGCCAATTGGTTCGCGCCATTCGCCAAGGCAGCCATGACAGCCCTCAGAGCCGCCACAGCCTAGTTGCAGCATTACGCCAGATCACCCTTGCCCGGCTGGCGATCAGTAATCCAAAAGCGTTGCCCTGAGAGGACGCTCTCCACGCCCACCCCTCCGACTGACAACAACAAAGAAGGACAGCCATGAATTTCACCCTTCCGGATGAGCTGCTCACCTTACAGGCCAAGACACGCGATTTCATTGCCGAACAGGTCATCCCGTTCGAGAACGACCCACGCCAGCTACGCCACGGCCCCAGCGACGCCCTGCGTCAGGACCTTATTTCTCGTGCCCGCGACGCCGGCCTACTGACGCCGCATGCGAGCCGCGAGATGGGCGGGCTGGGCCTGAGCCACGTGGCCAAGGCGATCGTCTTCGAAGAAGCCGGCTACTCGCCGTTGGGTCCGGTCGCGCTGAATATCCATGCGCCGGACGAAGGCAATATCCACCTCATGGACGTGGTCGCCACCGAGGCCCAGAAGGACCGCTGGTTGCGTCCGCTGGTACAAGGTCATGCTCGCTCGTGCTTCGCTATGACGGAGCCTGCTCCAGGCTCAGGTTCGGACCCCTCGATGCTGCGCACGACCGCGACCCGCGATGGCGACGATTACCTGATCAATGGCCGTAAATGGCTAATCACGGGCGCCGAGGGAGCCGCCTTCGCCATCATCATGGCGCGTATGGAGGATGGAACGGCGACCATGTTCCTGAGTGATATGAAGCGCGACGGGATCATTCACGAACGTCAGCTGGACTCGCTGGACAGCTGCTTCACCGGTGGGCACGGGCAGTTGCGCTTCGACAACCTGCGTGTACCGGCGAACGATGTGCTCGGTGAAATCGGCAAGGGCTTCCGTTACGCACAGGTGCGTTTGGCGCCAGCGCGGCTGACCCATTGCATGCGCTGGCTCGGTGCTGCGCGGCGTGCACACGACATTGCGTGCGACTACGCGCGCACCCGCGACGCTTTCGGCAAGCCTCTGGGCGCGCACCAGGGCGTGGGTTTCATGCTGGCCGACAACATGATGGACCTGCACGTAGTTCGGCTGGCGGTGTGGCATTGCGCATGGGTGCTTGACCAGGGGCAGCGCGCCAATGTCGATTCGAGCATGGCCAAGGTGATCAGCGCCGAAGCATTGTGGCGAGTGGTTGATCGTTGCGTTCAGGTCCTGGGCGGACGCGGGGTGACCGGAGACACCGTGGTCGAGCGCATTTTTCGAGACATTCGCCCATTCCGCATTTATGACGGCCCGAGCGAGGTGCACCGCATGAGCCTGGCCAAGAAGCTCCTCGACCAACGTTTGGAGGCCCATTGATGAAGCCGGAACTGCGCCGACTGTTTGCGCTCGACGGGCGTCGCGCTCTGGTGACCGGCGCCTCGAGCGGCCTGGGGCGTCATTTCGCGGTGACACTAGCCGCCGCCGGTGCCGAGGTGGTGGTGACGGCCCGGCGGCAGGCGCCGCTGCAGGCGCTGGTCGAGGTTATCGAGGAGGCGGGAGGGCAGGCACGAGCCTTTGCCCTCGATGTGACATGTCGTGAGGACATCTGCCGGGTACTCGATGCCTCCGGCCCGCTAGATGTGCTGGTCAACAATGCCGGGGTCAGCGACAGCCAGCCGTTTCTGGGCTGCGACGATCAAAGTTGGGATCGCGTGATCGACACCAACCTCAAGGGCGCCTGGGCTGTAGCTCAAGAAGGCGCTCGGCGCATGGTCGCCGCAGGGAGGGGAGGCAGCTTGATCAACGTCACCTCGATTCTTGCCAGTCGTGTGGCCGGAGACGTTGGTCCCTACCTGGCGGCCAAGGCCGGCCTGGCACATTTGACGCGGGCCATGGCGCTGGAGTTAGCGCGCCATGGTATCCGGGTGAACGCCCTGGCGCCCGGGTACGTGAGGACCGACCTGAATGAGGCATTTCTTGCCAGCGAAGCTGGGGAAAGAATGCGAGCGCGAATTCCCGCACGCCGCTTCAGCGTGCCTGAGGATCTCGATGGAGCCTTGCTGCTGTTGGCAGGCGATGCCGGACGCGCCATGAGCGGCGCCGAGATCGTGATCGATGGCGGGCACCTGTGTAGCAGCCTGTGACGCGACCTGACGTAACAACAACAAGAAACAGGAGGAGTGTATGTGCCAATTCCCGAGCACTGTGCCCATGGGGTGCCTACCATGATGATCCCGACCCTCGAGGACGATCTTGGTCCCAATGAAGCGAACCACGTGCCGCTGTCGCCGTTGTCGTTTCTCAGGCGTGCCGCACAGGTCTACCCCCAGCGCGATGCGGTCATCTATGGCACGCGGCGCCTCAGTTATCGTCAGTTGCACGAGCGCAGCCGCGCGCTGGCCAGTGCACTGGAGCGGATTGGCGTCCAACCAGGCGAACGGGTGGCGATTCTGGCGCCGAACATCCCGGAAATGCTCGAAGCCCATTACGGCGTGCCCGGTGCGGGCGCCGTATTGGTGTGCATCAATATCCGCCTGGAGGCGCGCACCATCGCCTTCATTCTGCGTCATTGCGCGGCCAGGGTGCTGTTCTGCGACAGTGAGTTCAGCGATCTGGCTCATCAAGCGCTGGCCATGCTCGATGTGCCGCCACTGCTTGTGGGAATCGAGGATAGGCAGGCGGAGCGCGCCGAATTGACCCAAGACCTGGGCTATGAAGCATTTCTCGCCCAGGGCGATCCGGGGCGTCCGCTGAGCTTGCCGGAGAGCGAATGGCAGACCATCGCGATCAACTATACCTCCGGTACGACTGGCGACCCCAAAGGCGTCGTTCTGCATCACCGTGGCGCCTATCTCAACGCTTGTGCCGGGGCGCTGGTTTTCCAGTTGGGGCCCCGCAGCGTTTACCTATGGACCTTGCCGATGTTCCACTGTAACGGCTGGAGCCATACGTGGGCGGTGACGCTGTCCGGCGGAACGCATGTGTGCCTGCGCAAGGTCCAGCCTGACGCGATCCACGCGGCCATCGCCGAGCATGCGGTGACCCACTTGAGTGCTGCCCCCGTTGTAATGTCGATGCTGGTCCACGCCGCGCACGCGCGTGTTCTGCCCGACCCGGTATCGGTGATCACTGGCGGCGCCGCGCCACCCAGCGCGCTCATCGCCGCGATGGAAGCGCGCGGCTTCAGCATCACCCACGCGTACGGAATGACGGAAAGCTACGGCCCCAGCACGCTGTGCCTATGGCAGCCGGGTGTCGACGAGTTGCCGTTGGCCGCTCGGGCGCAGTTCATGAGCCGCCAGGGCGTCGCTCACCCGATGCTCGAGGAGGCCTCGGTGCTGGACACGGACACTGGCCAGCCCGTGCCAGCCGACGGTCTCACCCTTGGGGAGCTAGTGGTACGAGGCAACACGGTGATGAAAGGCTACCTTCACAACCCAGACGCCACGCGAGCCGCGTTGGCTGACGGCTGGTTGCATACAGGAGACCTTGCCGTGCTGCATCCGGACGGATATGTGGAGATCAAGGACCGGGCCAAGGACGTCATTATCTCCGGCGGTGAGAACGTCAGCTCGCTGGAAATCGAAGAAGTGCTCTACCAGCACCCCGAGGTAGTCGAGGCAGCGGTGGTGGCACGCCCTGATCCGCGCTGGGGGGAGACACCCCACGCGTTCGTTACCCTGCGCGCCGATGCGCGGGCCACGGTCACGGAAAGCGACCTGATCTGCTGGTGCCGAGAGCGCCTTGCGCATTTTAAGGCGCCTAGGCATGTGTCGCTGACGGATCTACCCAAGACCGCGACCGGCAAGATTCAGAAATTCGTCCTGCGTGAGTGGGCCCGTCAACAGGAGGCGCAAGCCGCCAGCGCTGAAGTCAATCACTGATTGAGTTGCAGCAGCTGTATACCCATAACAACAAGCAATCTGACCGAGGTGTCCCATGTCCAGCGTGTTATACGCGCGCGTTCGCGCCAATTCTCGCTTCAAGCAACTGGTCGTGCGCAGAAGCCGGTTTACCTTCCGCTTGTTCCTGCTGATCCTGACCTCGTTCTATGGCTACATGGCGTTGGTGTCGTTCTGGCCCGAGCTGATAGCCAGACGCCTCGCACCGGGGTCGAACATGACCGTCGGCGTCGCTGCCGGCGCCTTCCTGTTCGTGTTTTTCTGCGCGCTGTCCGCGTTGTATGTGTACCGCGCCAATGGGGAGTTCGATCGCATCACCCAGGGCTTGGTCGAGGGGCTGGACGAGGAGCAGGGCGCATGAAGACACTGCTAACGCTCGTCCTGATGCTGCCCTCCGGTCTGCTGTTGGCGTCGCCCGCTTTGAACGCGGGCCAGCGTCAGCCGTTAAACCTGCACGCGATCGGCATGTTCATGGTGTTTGTGCTGCTTACCCTGTGCATCACCTGGTGGGCAGCGCGCCGGACCCGCTCGACGGCGGATTTCTACAGCGCCGGCGGCGGCATCCTGGGATGGCAGAACGGCCTGGCGCTCGCCGGAGACTATATGTCCGCATCAACGTTGTTGGGGATTACCGCACTCATCTACACATCCGGGATGGACGGCTACATTTACCTCATCGCCTTTTTCGCAGGCTGGCCGGTGTTGCTGCTGTTGATGACCGAGCGGCTGCGCAACCTGGGCAGGTTCACCTTCGCCGATATCACTTCCTACCGTCTCGACCAAAGTAAGGTCCGCACGATGGCCGCTATCGGTTCGCTGACGGTGGTGTGCTTCTACTTGGTCGCGCAGATGGTCGGGGCTGGACAACTGATCAGGTTGCTATTTGGCCTCGACTACCATGTCGCGCTCGTTATAGTCGGCGCGCTAATGATGCTGTATGTCACCTTTGGTGGCATGGTTGCGACGACCTGGGTACAAATCATCAAGGCGTTGCTGCTGCTCGTCGGTGGCTCGCTGGTATTGTTCCTGGCCATGCGTGAGTTCGATTTCAGCTATGACATGCTGGTCAGCCAGGCCATGGATACTCACGCGTTGGGTGAGCGCCTTCTGGCGCCCGGAAGTCTGCTATCCGATCCGTTGACGGCCCTTTCGCTCAGCTTGGGGCTTGTGTTCGGAACGGCCGGGCTGCCGCATATCCTGATGCGTTTCTTTACCGTTAGTGATGCCCGGGAGGCACGAAAATCAGTGCTCTATGCCACCGGTTTCATCGGCTACTTTTTCAATGTGATTTTCCTGCTGGGCCTGGCATCGATCGTGATCGTCAGCCAGCAGCCCAAGTTCTTCGAGGGCGGAGAAGTGGGTGGCACGCTGCTTGGCGGCGGCAACATGGTCGTTATGCACCTGGCCCAGGCCGTTGGCGGTAACCTGCTGCTAGGCTTTCTGTCGGCTGTTACCTTCGCCACCATCCTGGCCGTGGTGTCAGGCCTAGCCCTGGCCGGGGCGTCCGCCATCGCCCATGACCTGTATGCCCGTGTGATCATGAAGGGCGAGGCCAGCGAGGCACAGGAGTTGCGGGTGACCAAGTTAGCCACTCTGGCCCTCGGGCTGGTGGCGATCGCCTTGGGAGTCATATTTGAGAATATGAATGTGGCCTTCATGGTCGCGCTGGCCTTTGGAATAGCTGCTTCGGCCAACTTTCCGGTACTGTTCCTGTCGATGTTCTGGTCGGGGCTGACCACGCGTGGAGCATTGGCCGGTGGCTACGTCGGGTTGTTAAGCGCGATGGGGTTCGTCGTTTTCTCCAAGCTTGTGTGGGTAGATGTATTGCACTTTGCTGAGCCGCTGTTTCCCTATAGCCAGCCTGCGTTGTTTTCCATGCCTTTGGCGTTCTTGGTGGCTTATGGCGTTTCGCGGTTGGATCGGACAGCGCGTGCTAAGGCGGAAAGGGCCGCTTTCGACGATCAGTTCGTACGTGGCCAGACTGGTCTCGGTGCCAGCGGTGTAGTTAGTCATTGAGTCACAAGCGGTCGCTGGCGTATGAGTGCCAGCGACCGCGTGACACCTCGCAAGTAACCTCTGAATATCTTCCCAATGCTGATAGTCGGACGCCCTTGTGTCGCGCCGTCCCTTGGTGTGGACGAGGGACGGCCTCCTTCAGCGATTTTTTATGATTGTTGTCGTCGGGTTCGATCCGAGAGGCGTGTAACCGCGCGGTCATGCCTCTTTGGAGGTGTCGTGCACCTGGGTGGTGGCCGCGATGTCCTGATCGCCATAGCCCATTGATTCCGCGCGCTGCACGACCTGACATACTGCTTCGAAGGCCGGAGTCCAGGCGCCTTGTGCATGCAGGGCTCCGGCAATGTGTGCGAAGGCGTCCGCATGCACATCGAGCCTCGCCTGATCGCCTGCGAAATCGCCCGCTTCTAGCCGGCGTACCGCTTCCTCGAGTGCATCGGCGATGAAAAAGCGTGATGTATCGAGCAGGAGCCGGGCCGTCTTGGACCCAGGCAGGCCAAACCGATTGCTCGCACCTGCGGCCTCGAAGAAAGCCACCATCGCTGTAAAAGCATGCGCATGGAGCACGGTCGCAAAGGCGAGCGCTTCTTCCCAGGGCAGGAAGATCGCATGGCCGACCAATCCTTCGAGTAGGGCTCGATGCCGCTCGAAGGCTTCACGATCGCCGGTATGAATGCTGTAGCTTTCGCGATGGCCGACATTGCGCGGGTAGGCCACGACCATGCCTTTGACGTAATGGCCGCCAGCCCGATTGATGAGCGCCTGAAGCTGTAGGCCCTCTTCCTGGGCGTTGGTCGTGTAATCGACAATCGTACGGTTGGCGAGTGCATGCGTCATACCCGGCATTCCAAGTACTTCGTGCGTCGCCTGGTTGTTCAGAAGCACGAAGATCGCAACCGGGCTGGCGGTCAAGGCGGCTTCGGCGGAGTCGCAGAGGTAAGCGCCTGCGGCCACAAGCGTTGCTGCCTTGCTAGGTGATCGGTTCCAGATCGCTACGCGTTTGCCTTGCTTGAGAAGCGCTTGGGCCATCATCGCTCCCATGGCCCCGAGTCCGACCACGGACACATCAAAGTCTAAATTTGCATCATTTTGCTCGCCCATAAACAATCCCTCAGTGGCCCGATTGCATGTTGCTGCAGGCGGTTGCCCGAAACTGAGCAGGTTGCGTGCGCCATGGAACCACCACATGGCGCACGGCAAAACCCTGCTGTTACTGGCTCAGCGCTGCGGCGACCGACGCACCGAAGGCTTGCAGGCCTTCTTCTAGCTGGTTGGTCGGGGTATTCACAGGTGGCATCAGTTTGATGATTTCGCCGTTCGGGCCGCAGCGATCGACCAGCACACCAGCTTGCAGCACACGCTGTTGGGCATCCTTGGCGAACGCAACATTGCCGCGGCCGAAGTCGATGCCGGCGATCATGCCGCGACAGCGCGCGGAGGCGACGCCAGGAATCTCTGCGAAACCGGCAACCGCGCGCTCCATGGCCGCGCAGTTGTCCGCCAGCAACTTCAAAAACCGATCATCACGCCAAAAGCTCAGTGCGATCTGGGCTGTCAGGAACGCCATTTGGTTGCCGCGGAATGTGCCGATGTGATCGCCGGGTTTCCATACGTCGAGTTCGGGACGAATCAGCACGATGGCCATCGGCAGGCCAAAACCGCCAATCGACTTTGCGCAGGTGATCAAGTCCGGCACCACCTCAGAGCGCTCGAAGCCGAAGAAGTCGCCGGTCCGGCCGCAGCCAGCCTGGATTTCATCGCAGATGAGCAAGACTCCGTGGGTCGAGGTCCATTCGCGCAACCGCTGCAGCCACCCGTTGGAGGCCGGGTAAACGCCCGCCTGAATCTGCACGGACTCCACGATCACGGCGGCGGGCAGTTCCGAACCGCTGCCCTGGTCTCTGGCCAGCCGCTCGAGGAAGCCGATGCTGTCAAATTCGCCGTAGGGACTGTCTTCGTACGGAACGAACACCACGTCGGTGGAGAGTCCTGGGCCGCGACGGGTACGATTGCCGGTGACGGACAGCGCACCTGCTGTCATGCCGTGGTAAGCCCCGTAGAACGAAACGATTTTGGAGCGCCCGGTAACCTTTCGTGCGAGCTTCAACGCTGCCTCGACGGCATCGGCGCCAGTCGGGCCAGTGAACTGTACCTTGTAGTCCCAGCTGCGCGGCTCGAATAGGTCTCGCTTGATCGCCTCCAGAAACTGGCGCTTGGTGGTGGTGTGCAGGTCGAGGGCATGGGTCACGCCGTTGGACGATAGATACCCGATCAAGGCATCGCGCATGCGCGGCTCGTTGTGGCCATAGTTCAGCGCGCCAGCCCCAGCGAAGAAATCCAGGTATTCGCGGCCATCCTCGCCTCGGATTTTGCTGCCTTGGGCTGTATCGAACACAAGCGGCAGGTCACGGCAATACATCCGTACGTTGGACTCAAGCCTCTCGAACGTCTCGATGTTGTTCATGCATTACCTCTTGAAATGATTAGGAAGCATGGGGATTAGGGTTAATGCTTGAACATCACATGGCGCACCACGGTGTAGTCTTCCAGACCATACATCGACAGGTCCTTGCCGTAGCCTGACAACTTCACTCCGCCATGGGGCATCTCGCTCACCAGCATGAAGTGGGTGTTCACCCAGGTGCAGCCGTAGTGCAGACGAGCGGCCAAGCGATGGGCACGCCCTACATCGGCGGTCCATACCGACGAGGCAAGGCCGTAGTCCGATTCATTGGCCCACGCCAGTACCTGGGCTTCGTCTTCGAATTGAGAGACCGTGACCACCGGGCCGAATATTTCGCGGCGCACCACCTCGTCGCCCTGCGTTGCCCCAGCCAGGACGGTCGGCTCGAAGAAGAAGCCGTCACCCTCAGCGCGGTTGCCGCCTGTGACCACCTCGATGTGAGGCAGCTTCTTTGCACGGTTAACGAAGCCTTCGACGCGCTCCAAGTGCTCTTTTGTAATAAGCGGGCCCATCTCGGTTGCCGGGTCATCCTGAGGTCCGCACTTTATGCTGGCGACGGCTTCCCCTAGCTTGCGCACGAATTCCGGGTACGCCGCCTTCTGCACATAGATGCGGCATGCGGCGGTACAGTCCTGGCCTGCGTTGTAGAACCCGAAGGCGCGTATGCCCTCGACAGCGGCGTCGATGTCGGCGTCATCGAAGATCAAAACGGGGGCCTTGCCGCCAAGCTCCATGTGCATGCGTTTCACGCTGTGCGCAGTGGCTTCGATTATTCGACTGCCGGTGCTCACAGAACCGGTTAGGGACACCATGCGAACCTGAGGGTGACCGGTCAGCGGTTCACCCACCGAGGCTCCTCGGCCATGGACGATGTTGACCACCCCGGCTGGGAAGATGTCGGCAAGCAACTCGCCCAGCTTCAGCGTGCTCATCGGGGTGTGTTCCGACGGTTTCAGCACGACGGTATTCCCGCCGGCCAATGCCGGGCCGAGTTTCCAAGCGGCCATCAGCAGTGGGTAGTTCCACGGTGCGATGGAGGCGACTACGCCTACCGGGTCGCGGCGTATCATCGAAGTGTGGTCCGGGATGTATTCTCCCGCCGCCGAGCCTTGTAGGCAGCGTACGGCCCCGGCAAAGAAGCGAAACACGTCCGATACGGCGGGCAGTTCGTCGTGCAGCACGGCCGAGTAAGGCTTGCCGCAGTTGTCTGCTTCCAGGCGGGCAAACGCCGGCGCCTGGGCGTCGATGCTATCGGCCAGCTTGAGCAGCAGCGACGCGCGGTCTTTGGGCGGCGTTTGCGACCAGGCTTCAAACGCTGAATTGGCGGATAGCACTGCGGCATGGACCTGCACAGGGCTCGCCTCTGTAGTCTGTACCAGGACGCTGCCCAGGGAGGGATTGTACACAGCCAGGTTTGCGCCTTCGCCGGCCACCAAGGCACCATTGATCAAGAGTTTTGTTTGCATGTCGATTCTCGCCAGTGAACGGCAAGGCGAGGGCCCTGCCTTGTGGTTGTCGTCAGAACATTCGATTGGCAGATCGCCGCTATCCCAGGGCGTCGGGCATCGGATTGCGGAACAAGCTGGTCCGGCAGGCGAGGTAGATCGCGCCTAGAACGAGCCAGCTGCAGCCCATGACCAGCGCGTCCTTATCCAGGCTGACCAGCATCCAGCCGGCCGTGACCAGGCCGATGAGCGGGAAGAGCACGCCGCGCAGCAAACCGGCCCCGTCCTTGACGCGCGCATCGAAGGTGAGCCGCAACGCGCAAAGGTTGACTGCGGTGAACGCGAGGAACGCGCCGAAATTGACCAGGGACGTCGCGGTGGCGATCGTCAGGACAAAACCCGCGGTGCCGAAGATGCCGCAAAGCAGGATGTTGAAGGCCGGCGTCCGGTAGCGGGCGTGCAGGGCGCCGAACAGCTTGCGGGGCAGTTGGTTGTCCCGGCCGAGGGCGTACAGAAGCCGCCCCACGCTGGCCTGGAACGACATCCCTGCGGCGAAATGGGCGATGATGATCCCTGTCAGGACAACGGCGAAGAACAGGTCGCCGCCGATCATCCGGGCAATCTCGAAGGCGGCCCCGTCCACCCGCTCGAACGCGGGGGCGGGGTGCGCCAGGTACATGAAGTACGACGAAGCGACGTAGCCTGAACCGCCGATTAACGCGACCAGCAAGATGGCGCGCGGCAGCGTCCGGCCGGGGTCGCGGGTTTCCTCGCTGAGCGTGGACAGCGCGTCAAAGCCCAGGAACGAGTATGCAGCAATGGCGGCGCCAGCCATGCTGGTCGCGAACGGCACGTCCTGATTGAAGAACGGCTTGGCCGACAGCAGCCCGCCAGGGCCATTGGCCGCCACGATGTAGTGAATGCACAGGCCAAGGAACACAGCGATGATAACCAGTTGCGCGCCCATCAACAGCAGGTTGAAGCGGTTGGCGACTTGGATGCCGAGGATGTTCAGTAGCGAGGTGGAGACGATGAAGCCTATGATCCACACCCACTGCGGCACCTCTGGGAAGGCTATGTTGAGGTAACTGGCGCCGAGCAGCCAGATCAGCATCGGGATGAAGAAGTAGTCGAGCAGGGCGGCCCAGCCCACCATGAATCCGAGGTTCGCACTCAGCATCTTGCGGGTATAGGTGTAGGCCGAGCCGGCTACCGGAAACACCTTGACCAGTCGGCCATAGCTCAACGCGGTGAATATCACGCCGATCGCCGCGATGAGGTAGGCCATCGCCGTGGTGTTCCCGCTTGCTTGCGTGATTACCCCATAAGTGCCGAAGACGATCAGAGGGGCAAGGAACGCCAGTCCGAACAGCAGTACCGAGAACGGTCCCAGGGTGCGCTTCAACGAAGCGCTGGGAATTGAGTTGCTCACGACTGACCTCCCTCACGCGACGAAGTGGTAAGCCGCGGCAACGATTTCGCGGTACGTTTCCACGGTCATCTCCTGTGCATTGCTGCCGTCGGAGAAGTTCTTCTTCGACTTTTCGGCAATGGTCAGGAAATCTGCCTCGCGCACCCCTTCCACATCGGCGAAGCGTGGAATGCCCAGCTCCTTGCTCATCTGGAACAGAAAGCCGACAGCAGCCTCGGCGGCATCGGCCGGTGAGAGGTTGGGGTCGATCCCCAACGCATAGGCGACCTGCGCGTGACGGGTGATGTCGGCATTGCGGTTGTGGCCGAACACGAACGGCAGGAAGATCGCATTGCCCACGCCGTGTGGCGTGTCGTACATACCGCCGATGGCTTCGGAGATGCAATGCACGCTGGCAACGTCTGCGTTGCCGAAGGCCATGCCGGCAATCAGGCTGGCAACCAGCATTTGTTCGCGGGCATACAGGTTGTCCGCTTCCAGCACGGCAGGCTTGAGGTATTGGCTGATCAAGCGAATGGCATGCAGCGCCAGACCGTCGCTGATCGGGTTCGACACGCGGCAGGTATAGGCTTCTATGGCGTGGGTAAGAGCATCCATGCCGGTCGCCGCGGCAATCGACGGCGGCAGCGTGGCGGTGATGTCCGAGTCTAGAAGGGCTAGCACCGGGCCGATTCGACGATCCAGGACGCTCATTTTGAAATGACGCGCGGTATCGGTGATCACCGAGAAGCAGGTCACCTCACTACCGGTGCCTGCGGTGGTCGGAATTGCCACGATAGGCGGAATGGCATGCTTGAGGGTGAACGAGCCCTCGTACTCCTCGATCCCGCCCTCATGCGTCAGCAGCAGGCTTATGGCCTTGGCGGCGTCCATCGCACTGCCCCCCCCAATGGCAAGTAGGCCGTCAATACCTTTTTCACGGTACATCTGTGCAGCGCGGTTGATGTCTTCGCTGCGTGGGTTGGCTTTGACATCCGAAATTTCATCGTACGCAATGCCAGCCTTCTCCAGGCTGGCGTAGACACTGGCCAACAGGCCCGCTGCCTTGACCCCGGCATCCGTGACGATCAGGACGTGCGTCAGGCCAAGTTCACGTAAATGTTCACCGGTGCGCTCACGCAGGCCTGGCTCCATCACAACTTCGGTAGGGAGTAAGAACTTGAATTCCATACATACCTCTCGCTTTTTTATGTCTTCGTTGAAAGAGCTGTTTGGGGCATCCGTGCCCGGCGGTTGCCCGGCAAAACCTGGAACCCGGCCTGCGGCCCATTTCCGCGGGCCGCCACTAGTTCGTTGCCCGGTGCGCTCCGCTCGCTGGCAGGCAGATGTTCTTCGCTGTTTCTCGGCGCTCAGCGGCGCCCCCTCGGCGTGGGAGAGCATTGCCGCCCAGCGCGACGACGATGCGAATGTCGGTTCCTCCCTGGCGCCCATCACGGGTGCCCGTCACGTCAGATGTCGGCGAGGGTGGAGACTAGGATCGCCTTGATGGTGTGCATGCGATTTTCGGCTTGTTCGAAGGCAATGCACGCAGGCGACTCGAATACCTCTTCGGTGACCTCGATACCGTTGGTCAGGTGCGGATAGCGCGTGGCGATCTCCTTGCCGACCTTGGTCTCGCTGTTGTGGAACGCGGGCAGGCAGTGCATGAACTTCACCCGCGGATTGTTGCTCGCCTGCATCAGCGCAGCGTTCACCTGGTAGGGCAGTAGCTGCTGGATGCGCTCGGCCCAGGCGTCCATCGGCTCGCCCATCGAGACCCAGACGTCGGTGTGGACGAAATCGACGCCTTGCACGGCGGCTCTTGGGTCTTCGGTGAGCGTAAGGCGTGCACCGCTCTGCGCGGCGAATTCCTCGCAGGCCTTGACGTGTTGCTCACTGGGCCAAAGGGCACGCGGTGCGGAGATGCGTACATCCATGCCCAGCTTGGCGCCGATCAGCAGCAGGGAATTGCCCATGTTGTTGCGCGCGTCGCCCAGATAGGCGTAGCTGATCTGGTGCAGCGGCTTGTCGCTGTGCTCGCGCATGGTCATGACGTCAGCGATCATCTGGGTCGGGTGGTATTCGTTGGTCAGGCCGTTGTAGACCGGCACGCCGGCGTACTGCGCCAGCTCCTCGACGATCTCCTGCCTGAACCCGCGGTACTCGATGGCGTCGTACAGCCGCCCGAGCACCCGCGCGGTGTCCTTCATGCTTTCCTTGTGGCCGATCTGCGAAGAGTTGGGGTCGATGTAGGTGACGTTGGCGCCCTGATCGTAGGCGGCCACCTCGAAGGCGCAGCGGGTTCGCGTGGAGGTCTTCTCGAAGATCAGCGCGATGTTCTTGCCCTTGAGGTGCTGGCGCTCAGTGCCAGAGTATTTGGCGCGCTTGAGGTCGCGGGACAGATCAAGCAGATAGCGCAGCTCTCGCTCGCTGTGGTGCATGAGGCTTAGCAGGCTGCGGTTATGGATGTTGAAAGCCATGATGAAGATTCTCTTTACGCGGACGTGCTGGCCGGAGACCGGCACGTTGATCCGAGATCAATAGTCAAGAGCGTCGCGAATGATCGGGCAGGTCATGCAGTGGCCGCCGCCACGGCCACGGCCTAGTTCGCTGGCATCGATGGTGATCACCTCGATACCGGCCTTGCGCAGCTGGGTATTAGTGAAGGTGTTGCGGTCATAGCCGATCACGACGCCGGGTTCTAGGGCTAAGACGTTGTTGCCGTCGTCCCATTGCTCGCGCTCAACCTCGTAGCTGTCGCCGCCGGTCTCCACTACCCGTAGGGCAGGCAGGCCGAGTGCTTCGGCGACCACCTGCAGGAAGCTGGCCTTTTCCCGGCGCAGGTCGATGCCGCCGGGTTTGCTTTCGTCGGGGCGCAGGCTGAACGGCACGATGCCATTCACCACCTCGGGGTAGATAGTCACTAGGTCGCGGTCGCAGAAGCTGAACACCGTATCCAGGTGCATCGCTGAGCGAGACCGTGGAAGGCCTGCAACGATCACTCTCTGGGCGGCGCCATGATTGAACAGCGACTGTGCCAACTGGCCGATGGCCTGGCGGGAGGTACGCTCGCCCATACCGATGAGCACCACCCCATTGCCGATCGGCATCACGTCGCCGCCTTCCAAGGTAGCCAGGCCGTGGTCGATTTCGGGGTCGCCATACCAGACCTTGAAGTCCTTGCCGGCGAACTCGGGGTGGAAACGATAGATCGCTGTGGTGAGCAGCGTCTCCTGACGCCGTGCCGTCCAATGCATGGGGTTTAGCGAGACGCCGCCGTAAATCCAGCAGCTGGTATCACGTGTGAAGATCGTGTTGGGCAGTGGCGGCAGGATGAAGCTCGAGTGCCCGAGATAGTCACGAAACATGCTGACGATTTCGCCGCTCTGGGTACCAGGCAGGTCACCGCCGGCTACCCCGCCAATCAGGTAGTCAGCCAGTCGTCGCGGCTGTTGCTCCTCGAGCCAGCTGCGAATCTCGTTTTGCAGGCCGATGCCAACTTGGTTGGGAGTGACCTTGCGGTCGAGGATCCACTTCAACGCTTCTGGATTGCCCACTGTTTCGGTCAGCAGGTTGTGCATTTCTAGGACTTCGACGCCGCGTTCTCTCATCTTCGTGACGAAGTCGAAGTGGTCACGCTTGGCCTGGTTCACCCAAAGCACATCATCAAACAGCAGCTCGTCACAGTTGGTTGGTGTCAAGCGCTGATGGGCCAGCCCCGGCGAGCAGACCATTACCTTGCGTAGCTTGCCCGCTTCGGAGTGGACACCCAGTTTCGTTGGTTGCTGAATCATGGCATTTTGCCTCCGTTAGTCATTGCCCTGTAGTGCTGTGGCGAGAGCGAGCGCCGGGGTGCCGTTCAGAGGGAGAGAAAACCGTCGTAGAGGCCGTAGGCGGCGATCGCCGCACCTATCAGCACCGCCGCGAAAATCAGCTTCTCGATGGCGGTGAACACCGGCTGCCCGAGCTCATGCTTGGCCTTGGCGAAGAACAGCACGCCGGGGGCGTAGAGCAGCGCCGACAGCAGTACGTACTGCATGCCACCGGCGTACACCAGCCACATCGCATAGAGCGTGGCGATGGCTGCATTCAGCAGATCCTTGCGGCGCTCGCGAGGGGCGCCCTCATATCCTTCGCCACGCAGGCCAAGCAGCAGTCCATAGGCGGCCGACCAGAAGTAGGGCACCAGGATCATCGAGGTGGCGAGGTAGAGCAGGCTCAGATAGGTCGAGGCGTTAAACAGGGTGATGATCAGGAACAGCTGGATCAGCCCGTTGGACAGCCACAGCGCGTTGACCGGAACGTGCTTGGCGTTCTCCTTGCGCAGGAACTGCGGCATGGTGTGGTCGCGCGCCGCGGCGAAGAGGATCTCGGCACACAACAGCGTCCAGGACAGCAGGGCGCCCGCGAGGGAAACCACCAGCCCGACGCTGATCAGTACGGCTCCCCAGCGCCCGACGACCTGTTCCAGCACGCCCGCCATGGAGGGGTTCTTCAGGCCCGCCAGCTCGGCCTGGCTCATGATGCCCATCGACAACACGTTCACCAGCACCAGCAAGGCAAGCACGCTGCAGAAGCCGATCACCGTGGCGCGGCCGACATCGCTGCGCCGTTCGGCGCGGGCCGAGAAGATGCTGGCGCCTTCGATGCCGATGAATACCCACACCGTCACCAGCATCATGTTGCGCACCTGCTGCATGACACCGCCTAGCTCGATGTTGCCGCGACCCCAGAAGTCGGCGGTGAACACTTCCAGGCGGAAGGCCACCGCTGTGATCACGATGAACAGGATCAGCGGCACGATCTTGGCGATCGTGGTGACAAGATTGATGAAGGCTGCTTCGCGAATGCCGCGCAGCACGAGGAAATGCACGCCCCACAGCACGAGCGACGCACCGATCACCGCCGGCAGAGTGTTGCCCTCGCCGAACATCGGCACGAAGTAGCCCAGTGTGCTGAACAGCAGCACGAAGTAACTGACATTGCCGATCCAAGCGCTGATCCAGTAACCCCACGCCGAAGAGAAGCCCATATAGTCGCCGAAACCCGCCTTAGCGTAGGCGTAGACGCCGGCGTCCAGCTCAGGCTTGCGGTTGGCCAGGCTCTGGAACACGAACGCCAGGGTCAGCATGCCCACGGCCGTGATCGCCCAGCCGATCAGAATGGCGCCGGCGCTGGCGCTGGCGGCCATGTTCTGCGGCAGGGAGAAGATCCCGCCGCCAATCATCGAACCCATCACCAGCGCGACCAGTGCGCTGAGCTTCAGTTGCTTCGAGGTCGTGTCCATAACCCTGTCTCCTGTTAAGACCGTGCGTAGCGAAACCAATGAGTGCGTGCCTGTGCGAAGCGGTAATGGCAGGCGTCAGCGCAGGCTTGTGAACTGCGGTCGGAGGGCCGAGATGTTTTTATTAAGTTTTCTAAGTTGCTACAGGGCCTCCTGGTAGCAGAAAGAACGGGTGGCGAAGCCACACTTCGGGCTAAGTGGTGCTACGCATGTGCCCAGTCAAAAGCGCCGTCAGGGCGCCTGACAGACAAGATGGAAGGTCATGTCCCATCCCAGGCAAAAGCACGAGGCTGGAGCGTTGAACTGCGGCGGCCGTGGCGAAGCCTCCGTTAGTCGCGACCATGCGATCTTTATCCCCGTGAATAACCAGGGTATTGCAGCGGATTCGCCGAATTTCCTGGGTGCGGTCGCCGGAATTGATGATTGCGCCAATCTGCCTGGCGGTACCCAAGATGCTTTTCTCGCCGCCACCTCGCTCCCAGGCCTGCATGGCGTAGTCGCGCAACGATTTCTCGTTCCATTCGAGCGTCGACCCAATTAGGCTCATGATGTCCAAATAGTGCTGTACGCTTTCATGCTGATTTCGCGGAGACCGGCGCAAGAGCTGAAGAATGGCCTTTAACGATGGTTGCCCGACACGCAGCGAGCCGGTAGTCGAGAAGATGGACGTGAGGGTCTGGATGCGCTCGGGGTGACGCGCGGCAAGCGTCTGCGCAATCATGCCCCCCATCGACATTCCTGCGACGTGGGCCGTTTCGAGCTCCAGGTTGTTCATGAGCCCGATCACGTCCTCCGCCATGTCTCCTAGGTCGTAGCCGGAGGTCCGCTTGCGGAGGAGCTGCTGCAGGACTGTGGGAGTGGGCGCATCAGTAAAGAACGATCTGCCGGAGTCTCGATTGTCGAGCGTAATGACGCGAAATCCGTGCTCGACGAGACCGCGAATGATCGATTCCGGCCAATATGTCAGCTGCAACCCAAGGCCCACGAGTAGAACAACAGTCGGAGCATCCTCGAGACCGTAGCTTCGATAGCAGAGGGCTCGGCCCCCTGGCAGCTCGCAGAAGCGGTCAGTGCTCATTGGCGACGGCCTTGCTGGTGCTGCACGACACGGGTGTGTAGGGACGATTGGGCACCCTTGTGAAGGCGAGGCACTTGTCAGCCACCTTACCGCGACGTAGCAATTTGGCATCGCGAAAGTAATCCATGGACATGACCCAGGGTTCGCGCGCCCCCTGTCGAGGCATGCTGTCCAACGCCCGTTGCACGTAGCCAGCACCAAAGTCCAGCAGCGGGCGGGTTTTGATTCCCTCCGGCGCTTTAGGCTCGCAAACGTTGTAGCCGTGGCTGTCCATGTAGCCGAGCAAGCGGCAGAAATGGTCGCATAGAAGACATACTTTCAGCGTCCAGGAGGAGTTGGTGTATCCCACTGCGAAGGCGAAATTGGGTATGCCAGAAAGCATCATGCCTTTGTAGGCGAGGGTCTCGCTGAAAACTATCGGTTTGTCGTCTTTGCGCAACGAAATGCCACCGAAAAGTTGTACGTTTAGGCCCGTGGCGGTAATGATGATGTCGGCCTTTAGCTCCTTCCCTGATTTCAGCAATACACCTGACTCGGTAATACGCGCGATATGATCGGTAACAATCTGCGCTTTACCGGTGCTTATTACCTTAAACAGGTCACCTTCGGGAACCGTACACAAACGCTGGTCCCAGGGGTTGTAGGGCGGATTGAAATGCACGTCGACCGGGTAGTTCTTTGGCAGTTCTCTACGGGTCAGCCAAAGGAGCAGCTTGCGGGAGAGCTTGGGGAAGCGCTGGCAGAATTTCCAAAAGGACAGGGTGATCTTGGCGTTCTTGTAACGTGTTAGATCATAAGCGGTTTGCGCAGGCAGAATCTTGCGGAGGAACGCTGCGATTACATCATTGGCGGGCTGGTTGATTACATACGAAGGAGTGCGTTGCAGCATGGTGATGCTAGCAACCTTGTCCGCCATGGCGGGAATCAGTGTGACCGCGGTTGCGCCACTACCGATCACCACGACCCGCTTACCGGTGTAGTCGAGATCTTCCGGCCAGTGCTGGGGGTGGACGATTCGCCCTTGGAAATGCTCGGCGCCCTCGAATCGAGGGGTAAAACCTTGATCGTAGCGATAGTACCCGCCAGCACTGAATAGCCATCGGCATTCGATCGTACAAACCTGCCCTGTGTATCCGTCCTCAACCGTTACCGCCCACAGGCCCTTGTCAGTCTGCCAGTTGGCCGACACGACCTTCTGCTTGTACCGGATGAAGGGTTCCAGTTCATGTTCGTCGATTGCTTCGCGTAGATACTCGAGAATATCTGCCGCGTCGGCCAGGGACTTTGGCTTTGTCCAAGGCTTGAAGTCGAAACCGAAGGTAAACAGGTCCGAATCCGAACGGATGCCGGGATAGCGAAACAGGTCCCATGTGCCGCCCATTCGCTCACGAGACTCCAGAATCGCGAAAGCCTTGGTTGGTTGCTCGCGTCGTAGATAGGCTGCCGCGCCGATCCCAGACACGCCGGCTCCAATAATCAGAATATCGAGCGGATCGACCGGCAGATCTTTTTGAGCGGACATGTCGCCTCCGAATGCTTTTGTTATAGAGACTGATCGTTTGACTTGATCGTTTGAACAGATTAGGTCGACGAATGTATTGGTGCAATGTACGAAATGCACAGGTGACGTATTCATTCGGTACGTTCTGCACCTGAGTGAGTGATCCTGCGAAAGGCTCGGTCGAGGTGGATCAAGGGGGGAGGGTGGGGTCTATAGCCGACGTATCGCGCAGGTAAAGAAAGCCACCACGTAGACGGATTTCCGGGCTGCGCTGCGCTAGCGTCCGTCGCATCCGACTGACCTGTTAGTTCTGGTTATGCCCAGCTCCAGCGCCTCGCAGGCTGTCTCGGTATGACCTCTCGCGATCTTGCGTTGCAGATCAGGCGTGCAATAGACCCACAGATGCTTGATGAAGCAGTAAGCCGTTCGCAGTCAACGCAGCCTCATTCGTCACGTGCCATTAACCTGTGTGACCAATATTTGAGTTGCTCCAGGTGAATGCGGCATACGTCTAGCCTGCCCGGCGAGCTTGGACTGTGGTTGCGCCCCAAGTTGGTAGGCGCCTGCATCGGCTTGCGCTAGAAGCCACTCTCAAACAGCGCCGAGTGCATGTTTTCCAATCGAAAGGCGATCCAACTGATCAATTGACTTGATCGTGTGAACATGTTCCTAGATGATGGAATTTCTGGCGCTGCGAGTGCCGGTCGCGAAGTGTGAGCAAGTGCTGCGGTGCTTGCGTGCGAGCGGACGCTCAGGTACGCGGGACAAATGACGAATCAGATAGGTACAAAGCAGATGAATATTCGGAAGTTAACGACGGTCAGCAGCGACGTGTCGATTGAGCACGTGGTAGAGATCATCAGGCGTGACGGCGGAGTGATCATTTCAGAGTTTCTTTCGCCAGGGACGCTGAAGTCGCTTGCAGACGAGCTGGACACTTACCTGAATGCGACGCCTTGCGGAGTGGATCCTTACTTCGCTGGCACACAGACGCGCCGGGTCGCAAGAATCATCGCGCGCAGCGACACGGCTGTGGAGGTGGCACTCAACCCTCTCTTTATCGGGACAGCTAGACAGATCCTGCAAACGCCTACCCATGTGTGGGTGGGTAATAATCGCGTCCCGATCGAGCCAGATATTCAGCTGAGCATTACCCAGGCTATTCAAATTGGACCGGGACAAGGCCTTCAGCCACTGCACCGGGACGACGCTACTTCCCTCTGGCGACATCCGCAGTACGGTCGCGAGGCCCGCCTACAAATCATGCTTGCGATCTCGGACTTCACCGAAGAGAACGGGGCGACCCGCGTCATTCCTGGTAGCCACCAATGGGACGACGAAAGAATGCCGACGCATGAGGAAACGGTGGCTGCGGAGATGAAGGCTGGCTCTGCTCTGCTTTGGTTGGGGTCGGTTTACCATGGTGGTGGTGCCAACCATTCCGCGACTCCCCGCACCGGCCTTACCATGGCCTACGACCTGGCCTTCCTGCGTCTCGAAGAGAATCACTTTCTATCCATTCCCGTTGAGCGGATACGCCAGCTTCCGGCACAGATGCAGCGCCTTCTGGGCTGGAGTGCCAGTTCCACGCTGCTAGGTTGGGTGGAAATTGATGGCCAGATGCGGGATCCGCAAGAGCTGTTGGGCATGCCAAGCTTTAGCGAGCCCGGTAAAGGCTTCTGACAACGGCGCCTTGAAAAGCAAACCTCTAGGTAAGAAGGTGGAATCAGAGAGGCATCTGAATGCCTGTGTTCAACGAGGGCAACGGTGATTCCGTACCGTTCGGATTCTGAATTCATGGCGGGTGACTGGAGTAGCCGGCGGATCTGCAATCCCCGGCATCCATACGCAACGGAATCGCGAGCCTGCCCATTATCGCGTTACTCTCCTCGCGCTGGTCTAATCGCTGGCTCCGCTAGTCGGGTAGTTCGATAGCCTAGTTTGCTCGGTTGCGTCCTTGGTCCTCTGTTGGCGTTGGTGCACTTCCTGATGTTCATCTCCTGGGTTGGTACATGGTGTGCTACATATCAACTTCGTCATCCGCGAAATCGCTATGGGGAAAAGCGCCAAAGCAGCGGCGCGCCCAAATTTTTCGAGATTGCTGATTCCAGTAACGCTTGGCACTGGAGACGGCATTCGTTTCCTTCGCGTGAATGGGCTCTCGGCATGGACTTGTTGGTCCTCCTGATTCGCTCTGGCAAAGCTATGATCGTGCAGCCGGCTCACTGCGGTCCAGTGCACCGGGACTGCTCGAAGACTTCCCGCTTCAGCTGCAGGCTTCGGTCTCATGCTGCTTCATCAGGCAGCGAGAAGCAGTTGCGCTAGCATCTGTACTAGAAAGAGGTGGAAATAAGTAGCGTCGGTTCTACTTCCTGCTTTTTCAACTGGCAATCAGGTCCATCTAGGTCTCAGTCCAGTTCAGGCTTAGATTCAGCGGCACTATCTCATTCAGTATTTTTGGGTCTGTTGACTATCCATGATCAGCGCGCGATACCCCTGGCCCCGCCCCTCTGAAGCTGTACGTGAACTGATGCGCCAAGGCGCCGAACTCGCTCAGACGCTACCACCGGAGTGGATTGAGTGCCTGGACCAGTCCCTTTTCCCTTCGCCTGACGATGCAAAGCTGCTGGAAGACCCTGTCATCCTCGCTGCGTGCCGGCGCGCCAATCGCGCAGAGCTGCTGCATTGGGCGAGTGCCAACCTGCAGCGGCCTGGAGAGCCTGTGGAGTTCTACGTATCTGCTGATATGGTGGATACGGCTAGGGAGCTAGCGCGCAGGGGAGGGGCCGAACTGTTGATGAATGTCGCGCGGTCCACACAAAACGCAGCCTGGGGCCTATGGATGAAGATGGCGTTTCGTCTGACGCAGGATCCCGTATTGCTCGAGGAGTTTTTGGAGGTTTCGTCGCGGTCGATCTCTGACTTCATCAACAAAAACATGCGGGTGGTGATGCAGATCATCACGGAAGAGAAGGGCCTCCAAGCCTACGATGACCCTCTAGACCGGCGCAGCTTGGTCAGTCGGCTGCTCGATGGCAGAGACGTGAGTGCAGAGCAGTTCAGCAGACGCTTGGGCTACAACCTTTCGCAAAAGCACTATGCCTTTCTCGTCTGGAGCGAAACCCCTGAGGCGGAAATAAAGCCGCTTGAGGCCATGGCGCGAGCGTTGGCGAACCTTGCGGGAACGGTAGCACCCCTGATCGTATTCGCAGGCCCAGCGACCCTGTGGGTCTGGGCCAATGCAACAAAGTCGCTAGACGTAAGCCTTCTGCAGGGCATTGCCCGGCGGTTCCCAAAGGCTCGTGCGGCGATCGGCTCTGCTGGTGTGGGAGTAAATGGTTTTCGGCGATCACACCTGGAAGCCTTGACCACCCAGAGTTTGATGGGGCGCATGCCTGGCGCGCCGGCTGCTGCCACAATTGACCAGGTGAGGATGGTATCGCTGATGACCCAAGACGCCCGTGCGGCTAGGCAGTTTGTTCTGAGTACGTTGGGGCGATTGACGAACGAGCCCGCAGCTCTTCAGAGATCGTTGCACGCCTTTCTAGCCAATGGCTGTAATATCACCCGAACCGCTGAAATGCTTGGTGCCCACCGCAATACACTACTGCGCCGGCTCGAGCGCGCCCAGGAACTTTTACCCATCCCTTTCGCCGACCATCGCATCCAAGTCTCTGCAGCCCTCGAATTGGTGATGTGGAGCATGCCACTGGATGACAGTGAGCGTTAGGCTTCCGTGCTTCGTTTTCTTCAGGCAGGAAGTCTGAGCGCCGCGAGCGCGGAGCCAGGATGAGCCACACCGCGAATCAAGAACCTTAAAGCTATGATGCAGCTGCCGCCAACAGGCGATGGCTTCAGTCGGGCTGGCGGGCGCACCAGCACGGTTGTGTCATCCTGATGAACGCACACTGCCTGAAGCTAAGACCTGAAAAAGGGCCTGGTAACCACAGCCCGCAGATCATTCAGAGCATACGCCTTGCACGTTCTTGCAGCGCAAGGCGGCCCCGCTCTACTTCTACTGCAAGACTGCGTCGGCACCCCCGGGCGTGAATACGCACTAGAGGAAACGATCAGCCTCGCTAATGTCAAAAAGATCAAGGGCCCTAGGCGTAGCAGGGCAAAGGATGCAATTAACGCGGGGACTTTGAAGATTCCTGGCGCCAAGAAGGATCAAAGCGGGCCGCGCACCGGACGGCCCGATGACTCAGTCTCGCGCAGACTCCGCCCCGAATGCCCGTTTTCGTAGCGCCTTTATGGCGTCGCACAGAGTTGCTTGAGCGAATAGCTCTGCATCCCCTCGCGGTCGATCGAGAGTCTCTGCGCGCTCGTCGTCGGCTGGCTGAGAGGGACGCTCGGAACATCTCGAAGTGCAACTCACCTCGGCCAAGGAAGCAGAAGACGAAGCGGCGCAACGGACACGCAGGCCGGCTTCGCGCATCAGACGGGCGACCCGGTGGGAATCAGCTTAGTGAGCTTCGCAGTCGCGACAGCGCGCCGGTGAAGAAGACTCCGCCGATCACCATCAGCGCCAGCAGCTGCGGCCAGACGATGGATGGCCCGGCACTGCGGAACAGGATTGCCTGGGCCAGTTCGACGAAGTGCGTGGTCGGCGCTACCAGCATGATGTTCTGCACCAGCTCCGGCATGCTCTCACGCGGCGTCACCCCGCCGGAGAGGATCTGCAGCGGAATCAGCGTGAGGATCACCAAGAGACCCAGTTGCGGCATAGCGCGCGCCACCGTGCCGAAGAAGATGCCCATTGAGGTTGCGGCGAACAGGTACAGCGCCGAGCAGCCGGCAAACAGCCACAGTGAGCCCTGGATCGGGATGTTCAGCCAGCCCTCGACGACGAAGCGCAGGGCAATCGCTGCTGCGGCCAGTACTACCAGGCCCATGGCCCAGACCTTGCCGATCATGATCTCGAACGGCGTCACCGGCATCACCAAGAGGTGTTCGATGGTGCCGTGCTCGCGCTCGCGGATCAGCGCGGCGCCGGTGAGAATGATCGCCAGCATGGTGATCTGGTTGATCACCTCGTTCACCGCGCCGAACCAGGCTCGCCTGAGGTTCGGGTTGAAGGCAGTGCGAATTACTATCTCTACAGGCAGTACCTCGTTGCTCCGGTAGCGCTTGAGAAATGCGGTGGTCTCGCTGGCGATGATCTGTTGAATGTGCCCGGCCCCGGTGAACGCCTGGCTAACCTGAGTTGCATCGACGTTGAGCTGGATGGTCGGCTGACGGCCGGCGAGCAGGTCCTGCTGGAAGCGTGGCGGAATGTTCAGGGTGAAGGTGTAGAGCCCATCGTCCATGCCGCTATCCATCTCCTGTAGGGTGATGGTTTTGGGCTCAATGAAGTAGGGCAGTTGGAACGCGTTGATGATGCGCAGCGAGGCTTGCGAGCGGTCCTCGTCGACCACCGCGATGCTCGCACGGTGCGGCGCCTCGGGAATCGCCGTGGCGCCTTCGTAGATGGCTAGGGTAAACGAATAGATGATCAGCACCAGCATCGCCGGGTCGCGGTAGAGGCTGCGCAGCTCCTTCAGGCCGAGCTGGAAGATGTTGTCGAGTTTGCGTCGCAGGCCGCCCATGTCATTTCTCCTGCTTGCGCAGACCGGCGACGCTGAGCAGGGTCAGCAGCGGGATGGTCAGCAGCATGGGGATGAAATAGGGATACAGCTCTGCCAGGCCGAGGGCCTTGGAGAACACCCCGCGGCTGATGATCAGGAAGTGGCTGGTCGGGTAAAGCTTGCCGATGAAGGCGCCGGCGCCCTCCATCGCGGATACCGGGTGGATGAACCCGGAGAACTGGATGGCCGGCAGCAGGGTGACGATGGTGGTGCCGAAGATCGCCGCGATCTGGCTGTTCAATATCGACGACATCAGCAGGCCTATGCCCGTGGCGCAGGTGACATAGAGTAGCGCGCCAAGGCAAAGGGCAAAAATACTGCCCTTGATCGGGACGCCGAAGACAAATACTACAAGCAGCGCCAGGGTGGCGAAGTTGAACATGCCCAGAGCGATATAGGGCAGTTGCTTGCCGAGCAGGAATTCCAGGCGGGTGGTCGGCGTGACGTAGAAATTGGTGATCGAGCCCAGTTCCTTTTCACGCACCACGCCCAGGGCGGTGAGCATCGCCGGGATCATCATCAGGATCAGCGGCATCATTGCTGGGGCCATGGCCGGTAGGCTCCTCAGACCGGGATTATATCGGTAGCGAGTCGCCACATCGACAGGGGCCAAATGGCCTTCGAAACCCGTCTCAAGCGCAAGATGCTCCAGGTAGCTGAGGTGGATGCCTTGTATATAACCCTTTATCGTGTCGGCACGTACCGGTGTGGCACCGTCGATCCAGAAGGCCACCTGTGGGATCGCACCTCGCTTGAGGTCGCGACCGAAATTCGGCGGAATCTCCACCGCCATATTGATGTCGCCGCTGCGCAGCCGCTTATCCAGCTCGGCGTGATTAGTCATCGGCGACTGCTCGATGAAGTAGCGCGAGCCGGTTATGTTCAGGAGGTAATGTTGGCTCGTGGTGGTCTGGTCGCGGTCGAGCACGGCGTAGGTCAGGTTCTCCACGTCGAAGCTGACCCCATAGCCCATGATAAACATCAACAGCATGCTGCCGAGCATCGCCAGCGTCGCGCGGATCGGGTCGCGTCTCAGCTCCATGGCCTCGCGGCGGGCGTAGCTGAGCAGGCGGCGCAGGCTGAAGCGGGCCTGACGGCTATTGTTGCCGGCCGGTTCGATCGGGTTGCGCGTCGCGGCAGGCGGCGCTGCTGGCTGGTCAGCGGCATGCGCGGCGGCGGCTTCCTCCAGGTAGGCGATAAAGGTCTCTTCCAGCGTCGGCAGGCCGCGCCTGACCATCAGCGCCTGCGGCGTGTCGCTGTCGAGCACGCGCCCGGCGTGCATCAGCGAGATGCGATCGCAGCGCAGCGCCTCGTTCATGAAGTGGGTGGAGATGAAGATGGTCACGCCGTCTTCGCGCGACAGCTGCACCAGGAGCTCCCAGAAGCCGTCGCGGGCCACCGGATCGACCCCCGAGGTGGGTTCGTCGAGGATCAGGATCTCCGGGTTGTGGATCACCGCCACCGCCAGCGACAGGCGCTGGCGCACGCCCAGCGGCAGGCTGCTGGGCAGGCTTTCGGCATCGCCGGTGAGATCGAAGCGGGTGAGCATCTCCTGAATGCGTGTGGCGCGCCGCTCCACCGGCAGGTGGAACAGTCGTGCATGCAGGTCGAGGTTCTGCCGCACCGTCAGCTCGCTATACAGAGAGAACGACTGCGACATGTAGCCGACCCGCTGACGGGTCTGCATGTCGTGCGGGTCCACTGGTTTGCCGAACAGCAGCGCCTTGCCCTCGCTGGCCGGCAGCAGGCCGGTGAGCATCTTCATCGTGGTGGTCTTGCCGCAGCCGTTGGAGCCGAGGAAGCCGAAGATCTCTCCGCGGGCGATGCGGAAATTGACCTGATCCACCGCGACGAAATCGCCGAAACGCATGGTCAGGCCGTGAGCCTCGATGGCGATGCTGTCACTGTGCGGCTGCGGCGGGATGACCAGTTCACGATGCTGGCTGCGCTTGGCTTCCGGCAGCAGGCGGATGAAGGCCTGCTCCAGGGAGTCGCTGTCGGTGCGCGCCAGGAGCTCGGCTGGCGTGCCGGTGGCCAGCACCTTGCCGGCGTCCATCGCCACCAGATGGTCGAAGCGCTGCGCCTCGTCCATGTAGGCGGTAGCGACCAATACGCTCATCTGTGGGCGCTCGCTGCGGATGCGCGCGATCAGCTCCCAGAATTGCGCGCGCGACAGGGGGTCGACGCCGGTGGTGGGCTCGTCGAGAATCAGCAGGTCGGGGTCATGGATCAGTGCGCAGCAGAGACCGAGCTTCTGCTTCATGCCACCGGAGAGCTTGCCCGCCGGGCGGTCGACAAAGGGGCCAAGGCCGGTGCTGCGCGTCAGTTCGGCAATGCGCCAGCGCCGTTCCTCGGCGTCCTGACCGAACAGCCGGCCGAAGAACTCGAGGTTCTCGAACACCGTCAGCGTCGGATACAGGTTCTTGCCCAGCCCCTGCGGCATATAGGCGATGCGCGGGCAGACGGCGCGGCGGTGGCCGGCATCGGCCATGTCACCGTCCAACACCTGCACGCGGCCTTGCTGTAGCTTGCGTGCGCCAGCGATCAGCGCCAGCAGGCTGGATTTACCGACTCCGTCCGGCCCGATCAGGCCGACCATGCAGCGCGCCGGCAGGGACAGACTGAGGTCGTCCAGCGCGCGAGTCTTGCCGTACCGCAGGCTGACGCCGCTGATTTCGGCGACCGGGACAGGGGAATGATTCATTGGTCGACATTGATCTGTAGGTGCGCCGGCCATTCGGCGTCGGCGTCGAGCTTGAGGTAGGCGATGCCCGGCAACCCGGTCTTGACCTGCTCCATGTGTTTTCTCAGGAGTTTCGGGTCGATCCGCGCCTTGACCCGGAACATCAGCTTCTCCCGCTCGCTCTCGGTTTCCACCGTCTTCGGTGTGAACTGCGCGACGCTGGCGACATAAGTGACCTTGGCGGGAATCACGTACTGTGGCGCCGCATCGATCACCAGGCGCACCTCGCTGCCCATCGCCACCCGGCCGGCCTGGCGCTCGGGGAGGAAGAAGGTCATATAGACGTCGGCCAGGTCCACCAAATTGAGCAGCTTGCCGCCGGCGCCAAGCACCTCGCCCGGCTGCGCGACGCGGTACTGCACGCGGGCCACGCGGTCGGTCTTCAGATCACTGTCGCTGATGTCCGCCTGCAGCCGCACAACGCTGGCCTGGGCAGCCTCCAGCGCCGATTGCGCTTCGATGACCTGGGACCTGGCGGCGGCGATGCCGGCATCGGCTGAGAGTACCTGCGAGCGCGAAGCGGCCAGAGCGGCCTGGGCGCTTTGCATGGCGGCGAGGTCGTCGTCCAGCTGCTGGCGCGGCATGGCATTACGGCCAACCAGCGTCTCGGTGCGCTGGTGGCGCTTCTGCGCGGCGGTCAGTTCGGCGCGGCGCTGCAGGACCACGGCCTCGGCAGTGGCCTTTTCACTCTCTCGCTGGGTAACCAAGGCCTGGGCGGTAAGGATGGCGTTCTCCGCTTGGCGCACTTGGGCGCGGGCCTGGTTCAGCTCGGCGTCGAGCACCTCGGTGTCCATGCGTGCGATGACCTGGCCAGGCTGGACGAAATCACCCTCGTCGACGCTGATCTCGCGAATGCGCCCGCCGAGCTTGGTCGCCACGTCGATCTCGGTGGCCTCGATGCGGCCGTTGCCGCTGGCAAAGCCCTCGCCCAGGCCATCCGTGCGCAGCTCCCACCAGGCCAGCAGGCCGATGGCCACGAGCGCGACGAGCGCGAACAACGCCCGGCGGAGTGTTTTATGGACTGTGGATTTCATGGCCATTCCTTTTTAAGTGATCTCAGCGAGCCCAGCGATAATCCCGCAAACAGTTCAGGTTGAATGCTCAAGCCAGCACGGCGGGTGTCTCCATCCGGAAAGCCAGCCATGGCGCTACATCCTTGGGTTGCCGATGCTCTGGGTGCGCAACCTAAAGAACCGTGATAACCGCCGCGGGTACCTGCGCCTCGGACACGACCACTGACTCGACGAGCCTGGCCCACCTGGCCACGAGAGAGGCTCGCGTTTCACGGTCATGACATCGACTGCTGTGGCGAACGTTGCTCGACCCTCGATCCCGACCGGTCAAAGCCGACCAGCAACCACGCGACGAGCACGCTGTTCATTGATCTGTCCATCCGCATCCGTACGTCACGCATGTTGCACCCGAAGAACGGCGAGCCGATTAAGGTGTGTATGATTCATTTAAAATTCGTGTGAGTCAATATTGGCTCGTACAATCTTTTTTATGCTCATGGATGGCGCCCGTTGAGTAAGCCCGCCGAATGTGCACAATGCTCGGGAAGTTTTAACAACGAATTCACTGATGGTTGCTCCTGCGCCCGATGAAAAATTGCCAAAAGCTCTCGCTGTCTCGCTCGTAGACCACCCGCGGCACCTTCGCTGAACCGTTTCTGCGGCACACGTGACAATCTCATCGAGATGCTGATGGAGAATGGCGCGGGGGTGATAAACCAGCTCATCGAGAGTTCTGGTCTGACCGAGCGACCGATCCCGAAGCGTTGCATCGTTTGATTGGCGATCACCTGATTCATCGTGAGATGCTGGTCTTTCTTGCCTTCCAGTGGCGCCCAGATTCGTTCGACGAGAATGCTGGGGTACGCGATAGCTCCCTTACGGGGACGCGGTGGATGGGTTCTTCCTACGTGGCCAGAAAAAAGGCGTGTTCCGCTTAGACATCGGTGCAACGGAGCTGCCCGAGATATCCATCTCCGTAGTGTTCGGGAAGGTGGATGCATAACGGCGAGTGGCGAGTGGCGCGTGCAAGCATGGCGACACTTATTGAAAACTTCTTCCTTATGGGCGCTGCTAGGTAATCGGGTATCTGCACGCTTGTAAGCGGCAGGACGGATCCTCCCGCTTTGACGCAGTGCTTGGCTGTCGAAGCACCGGCTTTGGGCTGAAAGGTCTCACATTCCCGATGTCACCCTACCAGTCGCAACGGCAAGTATGGAGCGATAAGAAGACTACGACGGACTCGTGTCAGCAGCCGACATCGATGAGCCCGCTACAGCTGTCTGCGTGTCGTTATGGGGTGAGACTGCTCCGGCCGGCCTGATGCGCGCCACGTCAGCGCCCCGGCTTTGCCGGGCAACGCTTAGGCTTTGCTCTCTTACTCTTATTGTGGCTCCGATGAGCCAGGGCACCCCGATAGGGCGTTAAGCTTCGCCGGCCATGGGGTGTTTGCGTAACCGCAAGCTCCTTCAGGATAAATCTCGAACCTGAAGCAGCCTGCTTAGCTCCTGAGGCCAGGGAGGTAGTCTATTCGGAATATTGGCTGATCTCCGTGCACTACTGTTCTGGTCTGGAGCGTGCCGCCCATAACCTGAGCGTCTAAAGTCCGCGCTGATCAACCGCAACATGAGTCTGCTGCGGACGGCCATGTACCTGACATGCACAACCGCGATCAACCCGCTACGCCAATGTCATCATTGCCGGTCGACGTACCCAGTCGATGATGCTTGCGCAAATGCTGTTGCTGCGGTGAGCGGGTTGGCGCATTTATCGCCCCTGAATCGCCTACAGCAAGGCCGAGGTGCCGCGACAGGATCTTGGACAGCGGGAGAGGGTAGTCAATAGCAACCTGTTTGCCGGACCACTGCGCTAGGCGCCGTCCGTTGATGTCCGTCGTTGGGCAGATTAAACCCCGCGTGGGGAACGGCACGTCTCGGACGCATTCCCGCAAATCCTGAATGGGCGGTGAGCCGTGAAATGATGAGTAGCCGTCACACGACGCGTTGGAGTGAGCTAATAGTGTCCTTGCGTTTCGGCCGGGTTGAGAGTTGGTGGTGGAGTCGCGTGACGCCTCCCACCTGCATACAGTTCGATAGGCGCATGGCTGGGCCGAGGTTGCTACTCCAGCTGGCAGTCCGCTAGGTTCCAGTTATGAAAGCAGAGATAGGAATGGCACCAAATGTTAAGAAAATGTCGTGATTTATCCAGTCGCCTGCTTGCGCATTTGTAACTCTAGTGCTGAGTGCTGAGTGCTGAGTGCTGAGTGCTGAGTGCTGAGTCAGGGTTCCTTGGTTCGTTAGGGCCGCGGCAATAATTGATCCTGGTTTGGCAGAGATGTTCGTCGCAGCGTGGGATTGAAAATGTTTAGATGTTGGCTGGCTGCAATATTTTTTTTCCTTTATCTATGCGGTAATGCCATTGCTTCCGAAATGAAAAGTCGTGACTTTGTTAAAGGGATATCCTATGAGCTGGAAGGGCGCGCAACAATGCGTGCCATTACGGCTAGTTTGTCTGATCGCTTTGAGGAGGGTGAGTTGCATGTTTACTGGAGTTCCTATAATCGGTTAGAAGAGTTTAGTAAGGGTAGGTACGAGAAAGTAGCGAGACGACTTGGGATTGAGTTGCCGGGAAATACCTGGATCTTAACGAAGGCTAAGATTGTAAGTTTTCTGCCTGAATTTGCGATTCTATTAGTGCTTAAGGATCTGCGCGAAAGAACTATAGTTTACATTGATAAGTTGCAAAAAATTGCGGAAATCGGGCCTGTGGAGGAGGGGGAGTTTTATGGGTATATGATAAGACAAGAAAAATTACAGGTTGAATTAATGGATCTCGCGCTTAGCGGGAAATATATGGTTGCGGATGATGTGGTGAATCAATTTATTGACAGAGAGTCCCAGCTTCGCCGTCGGTTGCTATAATTTAACCTATGGTGTATGTGAGTAGCAAGAATTCAATAAATGCATGATTTCGGTTGCGCTGCTTGTGATGCCAATCTTTAAGGATACAACAAAAGATAGCTTGTAAGTGTCATCAGAAGGAAGCCTTTGGGTGTGGAAAAATGCCTAAGTCTAAGATTCTCATATATCCTGCGAATATTGATCATGGCTGATCGTCGCTACACGGTCTTTTGCGAAAGTCTGTTCGTTCGTAACTCTGCTATTTTCGAATCGCACCTGTCTGCCGTGGGGCTCGATATAAAAATTGTGACATCGCCTGATGTAGAAATTCCATTACCGCAGTACATGGCGTTATGGGCGTTAGTGGGGCGCGAGGTTTCATCCAGCATTGGGTTGCAGTTGGGAGCGGGCGCACAAAGCAGTGACTGGGGGGCTTTTGGGTATGCGATGCGTAGCGCACCTTCCATGCAGTTAGTCCTACGATATTTCACTCGTTTTTTTATTGTGCTCGCTCAGGGAGTGCAGGCCGAGGTCATCATTGATAATCGCTCGGTAACGATTATCTATCAGGTGTTTGATCCGCTCGTAGCTGATTTTCGACAAGAGTCAGAATATACACTGAGCGCGGCGCTCGCTGTTCTGCGGGAGCTAACGAAGGACCCGTCCCTTATCCCTGTTAAGGTGGATTTTGAACACGATAGAATGAGCCGTTTTGAGCTTTACGACGAGGTGTTTGGTTGTCCGGTCCTCTTTGGTCAGCCTAATAACCGAATCATATTCGACCGTAGACTGCTTGACATGCCGGTATTGAGTGCAGATACCAGGCTATTCCAGGCGCTTGAGCCATATTTGCAGCGACAGCGGTCGGTGCGCGCTGAGTCAGAGCTATTTAGCCGAATGGGAGCTCATATAGCCAGTTACTTAGACAGCGGCGGTGCAAATATTGAGTCCGTTGCAAGGAGCATGAATATGAGCGTTCGTACCTTGCAGCGACGACTTTCCGAGCAAGGGCTGGAATTTTCGCAGGTCGTTGAAGATGTACGCCGCTCACTTGCTGAGGACTATGTCGCTAGGTCTAACCACAGCTTTACCCATATCGCACTTTTGCTTGGCTATTCAGAGGCAAGCTCTTTTAGTCGTGCCTTCCGGCGCTGGACGCAGCTTACACCTTTGACTTACCGCCAGCGCGCCAGGACCTGATTTTATCGCTGACATCGAATATTGATTCAATGTCATGAATGCGCGAGCGCAAGCTGTGTCCATTAAGTATTTGCCTCGGTCTGCTTGAGCTTTGAGTGAGATTCGACGGTCGGGCCCAGGCTTGGTTTACATGCCGCGTTTGGCCCCATCGCAGCCGCGATTCAGCAGGCTCGCCACAGGCTGAGTGAGAAGCTTTCAATTAGGTATTCAGTCTCACCGGTTTCGCAAGCGTAGTAGGGTGTAGGGGCTGTTCGTGATTAACCTAGCCCACCGGCCGGACACTTTATTGCTGTCAACTAATGTCGATCTGCTTGAGCGAAGAAAAGTTGCGGCAGTAATGCGATCGAACCCGACCCTGGGTGGTGCCTAATTAGGCGTATTAGAATAACAAAATGGAGTTGCCCATATGTCGCAGGTCACCGCTCGCGTGTTCGTAAACCTCTCCGTGGGCAAGAAGCTGTTTTGTGGTTTCGGTCTCGTGTTATTGCTCACTGTTGCGGTAGCCATAAGCGGCGGCGTCGCGGTTCGAGCGGTCTTGCAAGGGCACCTGAAGGTCGACCAGTTGGCAGCCGTGAATAGCGAAATCCTGCAGGCCCGCCAACTGGAGCGCAGTTTCGCTATTGACCAGAGCGCCGAAGGCGCCAAGCAAATGAGCGACAGCTTGCTACGGGTGCAGCAGCTGCTAGCCGTTCTGGAGCGAGACCGAGACGCCACTATCTCAGGCGCACTGCGCATTCAGGATATGCAAGAGGCGGTAAGCGGGTATCGGAGTCAGTTCGGCAACTACGTCGAGTTGGAAAGCAAAGCGCGGGCCGCGCGGCAAGACATGGCTAAGGCCGCCGCTGAGGCCCGAAATCGGTTCGAGGCGGTCGAGCTGGAAATGTACGATAGTGTGCGCAAACAGCTCCAGCAGAGTGACGGTCTTGCCGGCGACGACCCCCTCGCTCTGGCGGAGACTGCCTCAAACCTTAGCAAGTCCTTGTTTGACCTGCGCAACGAGGAGAGTCTGTTCATCATCGATGATTCGGTCGGGGCCCTGAAGCAGTGGTCTCTGCTCTGCGAGGACCTGCGCAGCATCGCCGACAGCATGGTGATCGGTTTGAACGATGAGCAGCAGGCCGTGATTGCAACGGCATTGCGCGCGTTGACCCAATACCAGCAATCCTTCGGCTTCTACCGGCAGGTCCGCGAGCAGAGCCATGCTAGCGAGAAGGTGATGGTCGAGCGCGCGCGCGGTGCTGGATCTTGTCGAGGCGGCGCAGGTCGGGGAGCTGCAACGCATGACGGATGCCAGCGACTGGGCCCTGATACAGCTCGGCGCAATGGGTTCCGCTGCTGTGCTCTTAGGCCTGCTCGCCACCGTGCTGATCTCCCGTTCGATAGTCGTGCCCCTGCGCCAGAGCGTCGTTTTTGCCCAGCGCATTGCCGAGGGAGACCTGAGCCAGGATCTGCCGCTGCAGCGCCGTGACGAGCTGGGCCAACTGATGGCGGCGCTGCAGGACATGACCGGCAACCTGCGGACCCTAGTGGGGCGCATCGGCAGCGGCGTAGGACAGATCGCTGCGGCGGCCGAGCAACTTTCAGCGGTCACCGCGCAGACCACTGCCGGGGTGCAGAACCAAAAGTTGGAAACCGACCAGACCGCCACCGCCATGCACCAGATGGCTACCACCGTGCAGGAGATGGCGCAGAATGCCGAGCTGGCGTCGCAAGCTGCGCGAGAGGCAGATCACGAGGCGCAGCAGGGCAACCAGGTGGTGCAGCAGACGGTGAGCCAGATTGACAAGCTGGCCACGGAGGTCGAGCAGTCGGCCGAGGCGATCGCTGCGCTGAACCATGAGAGCGTACGCATTACGAGCGTGCTGGAGGTGATCCGCAGCGTCGCCGAACAGACCAACCTGCTGGCGCTCAATGCCGCCATCGAGGCTGCCCGCGCTGGCGACCAGGGGCGCGGTTTCGCCGTGGTCGCCGACGAGGTGCGGGCGTTGGCGCGGCGCACACAGGACTCGACCGCGGAAATCGAGGGTCTAATCGCGAGTCTGCAGCGTATGGCCCAAAGCGCAGTGGAGCAGATGGACAGCAGTCGCAGCTTGACTCAGCGCACGGTCGGTCTGGCGGCTCTGGCGGGCGACGCCCTGGCACGCATCACCCAGGCGGTGAGTACCATCGAGCAGATGAACCAGCAGATCGCAGCTGCCGCTGAACAGCAGAGTGTGGTGGCGGAGAGCATTAGCGAAAGCGTGATCCGGGTGCGTGACATCGGCGAACAGAGCGCCAGCGCCAGCCAGCAGACCGCCGACTCCAGCGTCGAGCTGGCGCGCCTGGGTGGGGCATTGCAGAACCTGGTGGCACAGTTCCGTACCCACTGATACCTGCCTGCATTGCTTTCATTGCACGCGCGTACGATGGGCGAAAGCAGGCGATCGTTCGCAGAGCCTGTTGTCTCGCCATGCGCTGAATCCATTGAAGGTAGGTCAATGGATGCAGCGTGGCTGGCCGGCTAGGGGAGGGTGAAGAGCACTTTCACCTTGTCGCTGACGGCGGCCTTGTCGACATAGCCGATAAGATTCGCCTCGCTACCCACCATGGCCACCACCGAGGCGTCATCGTCGACGCTTTGCAGTGGCTGGCCTTTGCCCGTGAACACCAGTGCGGACCAGTACGACTTGAGCTGCGATTCGCTCTTGCTGGTGAGCGTGCTGTAGAACTTCTCCTTGGTGGGGTTCCACCCTTTCTGGTCGATTCCCTTGAGGCTGGTGTCTTTGCCCAGGAAGATGTTGGCCACGTCGGACTGGGAGGGGGCGGCACTGGCGGCCGCATTCACGATCACGACCACCTCGGCTTGGGCGACGGCGGAGGCCGTCACCAAGGCGGTGGCGATCATCGCGCGGATGAGTCGTTTCATCTGGAAACTCCTTAGAATACGAAATCGACGCCGACGTTGACGATGTCGCCGTCGTAGTTGCGCGAGGGAGCGCCCGCCGCACCGTTGCTGTCTGCGAAGACGGCATGGTCGAGAGTTTCCTGTGCGCTTTCCACGAAGGTGCCGCGATAGCCGTTGCCTCGCGTGTCGACCCGCTTGTACTCGCTCTTGAGAACGAGGTTCGGTGCCAGGTTGTAGCTCGCGCCATAAGTCCAGGAACTCTGGCGGCCGTTGTCTTCGTCGAGCTGGGCATAGGTGAGGTGGACTAGAACGTCGCCAAAGCGGCGTCCGCCCATGAGATAGAAGGCATCGATATTGCCTTGCTGATCGCCTTCGGTGTTGTTGCGGGTCCACTCGTTGGACGATAGCCATGTGCCATTGTCGTACTGGTAACCGATGGACGTGAACCTGCCCTTCTGCCGGTGCAGGTTGATGAAATCGAAACTCACGGGAGCACCGCCTGGGAAGATGACCGGCGCGGTAACATTCGTATTGATATCGGCTTCGGTGTAACCCACGCGCAGCGTGCCGAAGTCGTTGGTTGTCAAGCTGGCGTTGGCGGCGAAGATCTTCTTGTAGTCGATGTCGTGCAGCTCATCCAGGGCGAACATGTTACGGTTGACCGCCTGACCGCCCGCGACCTGGAAAGCCAGGGAGCCGATAGCGATGGGCAGGCTGTATAGGATGTCCCCGCCCTCATAGTTGCTCAGTTGAACTTGGCTGTAGACCTCGTCCGGCAGCCGCAGCCAGGGCTGGGTGAGGCCGACGTCGAGGGTTTCCGAGTACATGTAGATCGGCGAGCGCAGTCGGCCGGCGCGCAGCGTCAGGCCTTCGGCTGCGCGCCAGGAGAGGTAGGTCCATTCCAGATTGCCCTTCCAGGTATCCTGCTCCGGCTTGAGGGTGGCCTGCACGGTCAGGCTCAGCGTGTCGGTGAGCCCATACTGGAATTGGCCACCCAGCTTGGACAGTTGATCGCCGCGCCAGGCGTCGGTGGTCTGCCCGCTGATGCCGAAGCTCCGCCCCCGGTCTTCGCCTCCCAAGTGGGTGAGTCCGGCGGTACCGAAGCCATTGAATCGATATTCACCCTGCTCCAGGGCCATGGCCGGAGTGCTCGCGATCAGGCCTGCGAGGCCGATTACTCTGATGTTTTGCATGCTTCTACTGCTCTTGTGGTTGGAAGGGTCAGATGCGGAACTGAGCGGTGGCGTTGCGCAGGTGGTCGCCGGTGCTGACCAGCTGCTCGCCCAGTCGCGCCGTTGCGTCGGCGCCTTGGGTGGTGGCCTGGGTGTCCAGCTGTAAGCGCTCGGTGTCTCGCTGGATCGAGCTGGAGAGGCCGATCTGTTCTTGGGTGAAGCGGGCAATACTGGCGTTCAACTCATCGATCTGGCGAACGGCCCGGGTGATTGCCTCGAGGGTCAGGGTGGCCTGCTCGGAACGCTCGATGCTGGCCCTGGCCTTCGCGCCATTCAGGGTCATGGCGTGCAGTACGCCGTTGGCGCTGTTTTGCAGGCGCTGGATGATGCTCTGGATTTCCGAGGTGGAGGCGGCCGTCTTCTGCGCGAGGTTGCGCACTTCGTCGGCCACCACGGCAAAGCCTCGGCCCTGCTCGCCAGCCCGTGCCGCTTCGATGGCGGCGTTCAGGGCGAGCAAGTTGGTCTGTTCGGCGATGCTGCGGATGACCGTCAGCACGGAGCCGACTTGCTGGGTCTCTTCCTCCAGTTGCTGCATGGCCTGCACCGAACTGAGCACGCTGTTGCCCAGGTCGCCGATGCTGGACGATAGGGTGTCGATGTTCTGCCTGGCTTCGTCGGCCTGGCGGGTGGCGGCGCTGGCTTGCTCGGATGCCAGGCGGGAGCTCTGCGCCACTTCCTGGATGCTGCTGGTCATGGTGCCGATGTCGCGACTGATCGATTCCGTACGCTCCTCCTGGGAGTGCGCGCTCTCTTCCGCGCCCTGCGTCAGTCGATGCAGCTCCCTGGACATCTGATCAAGGGGGGCGGCCGTTGCGATGATCTGGCGGATGGTTCCTTGCAGCCTGTCCAGCAAGCCGTTGAACAGACCGATCATTTCGCCGATCTCGTCCTCGGATTCGACATTCACGTGGCGAGTCAGGTCGCCGTCGCCGCTGGCAATGGCCCTGAGCGACTCGATGACGCCCTGGATGTTGTTCATGACCTGACGGATCACCAGCGCAGCGCCGAGGCTGACCACCAGCAGCAGGAAGCCGCTGAGCAGGTAGCCGAGCTTGGTAGTGGTGGCATTGTCGGTCCTGACCTGCTTCAGGCTGCTCTGGAAATCGGAATAGGCGTGGCCGCGAAACCGGTCGCCGGCTTCCTTCGCACGCTTGAGGTCGACAGCCATGCGATCGAAGTTCGACCGCAGATCTTCGAATGCGGCGCCATCGAGCAGCTGGTCCGAGGAGGCGAAGGCATTGTCGGCATAGCGCCGGATGGCAGCTGACCAGGCCCGCAGTTCCTCGCCTCGGCCGCTCGGCTCGTCCGTCAGCGATTCCAGGTGATGCAGGCTGGCGCGCACATCGGCCAGAACCTTGCGCGCTTCATCCAGCGTCTCCTGCTCGCCCGCCGCGACGGCGCTGTTGAGCAGGCCAGGAATTCGCGAAAACTGGAAGTTCACCTTGTCGGCAATTTCCAGTGTCGGGTAGCTCTGCTTTTCGAGGGTCAGCAGCCGGCTGTCGTTGTCGTCCAGTTGCCTCGTCGTGTAACCCACGAACAGCAACAGTCCGATCAGGGCCACGGCCGGTGGCAGGGAGAGTTTCAGGGTCAGCGATATGGCTTTGAACATGGATTCTGCTGCTCTCGATGGGGCGGATGAATGGATTCGAAACCTGCTTTCTCTGGGGGGGCACTGCGCTTTGCTCGCCCGTGAGCGAGGCCGGATTGCGGGCAAGCGGGAGCCGTCACAGCCGGCAGCGCTATGCCGGTGCGTCGCTGGAGCGGGCCATTGCGCGCTCGGCTCGGAGGCATGTCCTTCTACGGGGGTTGTGGCGTTATGTGTTCATTCCGGCTCCCCCCGCCACCAGCTGCGACCAGACGACCGCGACTGCCCACTTTCTGTAAAGCGGTAAGCCGACGCCAGGTGGGGAGCCGCGAGAAATGGCGAGGCTTTCTATAAACATCAGCCTGTCTTCCTGCAGGATGAGGAACAGCAGCTTGCTACCTTGCTTTGCCATGGATGCGGTGGGCTGTGCTTGGCCTGGATGCCAGTATTTCGCTCGGCAGCGCGCAGAGCTTCCCGGACGCTGGATTGCGCGCGGTTTTGCCCGCTTGTGACATCGCCCGCAGGCGCCTGGGTTGCCCTGGGCGCGATACGCAAGCCCGCCAGCTGTCCTATGGACGGCCGCCTCCCCGGTTGGTCCTTGCATGCCTGCGGGGGCCGCGACAGCGCCTTGGCTTTCAGGTTCATCTTCGCCCCGACACATGGTTGAGTTTATCGTATCAGCTGTTGTGCAAAATACAGGAGTTTCGATTTCGTGCAAAGCAGAACGGTGCGTGCACGGGCATCAGGCACTAGGTCCTCGTCTGAAAGACTGGAGCTTGAGTTGAATCGGGCGGGACGGGAGGCGATAGTCCGACAAACCGGATTGCCTGGGCGGGTCACTGCGAGGCTGTGAAGCAGGCGGCGCGTCGCGCCGGAAACCAGTCCGGCGCGACGTATGTTCATAGGGGCATATCGATGATTACGCGGTGGCCTTGGCCTTAGCTTTGGGCGAGCGGCTGGATGCCTTGGGCGGAGAAATCAACACAATAAAGGCGTCGAGCAGGGCCTGTCCGCGCTCTGCGCTGAATCGTTCGGGGTCAATAGGTAGCATCATGAGCCAGCCGTCACTGAAGGCGCTGACGTGATCGGTCAACAAGTCGGCGGGGACGTCATTGCGGATCTTGCCCTGGCGTTGGCCTTCCTCCATTAGCGCGATGGAGACTTGGCGGAAGCGGGTATAACGCTCCTTGATGACGCTGGCGAAGGCCGGCTCGTGACGGGCATGGGCCAGCAGTTGCAGCCAGGCGAGCCAGCTGTCGGGGTCGTCGAGGCTGATCCATTGGTGCCACTGGTGGATCAGCGACCTAATGTCGAGTTGATCGCGATGGATTTCCAGGAGTGTCTCGACCTTGTCGAACAGGTTCTGGGCCACGGCACTGACCATCTCATCCTTGTTGGCAAAGTAGTAGGTCACGGCTCCGGTCGTGCATCCGGCGTGCTGGGCCACTTTGCGCATCGAGGCGCCGGCGTAGCCTTCCTGAGCGATCACCGCGATCGCCGCCATCAGCAGCTCGGTCCGTTTTGCGTTGTGGTCGCCTACTGGGCGGCCACGGCGCGCGCCGGATCCGCTTTTGCTGGCGCGACTCTTGGTGCTGGGGGCGGGATGGGAGTGTGATTCAGGCATGGGTTCAGTGTGATTTCGTTGGGTCAATCAATCGGATTGGCAGTTGGCGCAGCATGTCGGGGTGTGACCCAGCATAGGGAAAAAAGCCGAGGAGCGCATCCATCGTAGACTCCCGTGAGTGATTCAGCGGGCGGCGATCGGTGGGGCCGTGGGTGCTGTTGCTGTGCCCGGTCTTGGGCGCTCGGGATAGTTGCACGATCTTGGTGGGGCTCATCGCCTCAGCCTCGCTTGCAGCCCGTGCGCAGAGGCTCAGGACGCCACACAAGGTGAGTTGTCGCCATCGCCTACGACCGCCACTCGGATCTCCACGCGCAATTCGGGGGCATTTGAGCAATGCCGATTGCCGTCCATGACGGGTAGCGATCGGGGAAGTATTGATCTCTGACCTTTGCGAAGGTCGGCATGAAGTTCTGCATGGAACGTCGTCAACGTCGACGACGTCGCTGAGGCCGCGAAAAGTGGGAAATGGTCTTAGATCGTCTGGGTCGACGGCCGATTGACGGATTGCCGTTTCAGATTCTGGTACTCATCGCATAGTCTCCTATCAAGCAGCTTGGAGAAACGCTCTTGCGTTTCCCCTGTATGCCTTGCGCAACCTGGCAAGGGTGCTTTCTCCCAAGAGATATCACTGAGATAGATGGAGCCTAGCAGCCTCATTTATTTGCGCAGTGATCGATATTTTATTATTTTGGGGCAGGCATGCGTGCGCTTGTCGAGCGGGACGGTTCGATGCCAGGCCCGCTATACCGGCAGCTTGGCTTCGGCTGTGTGCAGGAGCAGGGTGCCTACGAGACACCCGCTGGCCCATTACTCAGGCGCAATGAGTTGTGGACTCTGGCAGGCCAGGGGCGTCGAGAGCTGGCGTGGATGAGAGGCAAGCATGGGCCGGTACTATCCGGCCCATGAACCTGCGGCCTCTCAGAGGCTTCCTACGAGTTGCCCGCCATCTACGGCCAGAACGGCGCCGGACATATAGGCTCCGGCATCGCTGGCCAGCAGGAGGAAGGGGCCTTCCAGTTCCTCGAGCCGGCCCAGGCGGCGCATCGGTACGGCGCCGCGGATATAGTTCAGGCCCTGTTCGCTGTTGAAGTAGGTGTCGTTCATCTCCGTCTTGAAGTAGCCCGGTGCAATGGCGTTGACGCGGATCTGGTAGCGCGCCAGTTCCAGTGCCAGGGATCTGGTCAGCTGCACCACGCCGGCCTTAGCCGTGCAGTAGTGGCTGTAGCCGGTGCCAACGCGCAGGCCGAGGATCGAAGCGATGTTGACGATGCTGCCGCCACGTCCGGCCTTGGCCAGGCGCTGGGCGGCCACCTGGGCGACGCGCCAGACGCCGTCGAGGTTGGTCGAGAGCATACTGCGCCAGTCGTCCTCGCTGATCTCCAGCGGGCGCTGACCGCTGCCGATGCCGGCATTGTTGAGCACTACGTCGACCACGCCGAACTTCGCCTCGGCGGCATCGAAGGCCGCCTCGACGCTGGCTCGGTCGGTGACGTCGAGGGCGACGGAGCAGGCCTGGCCGCCCTCCAAGTGGATATCCTTGGCGAGCTGTTCGAGGCGCTCCAGGCGCCGCGCGGCGAGCACCACGCGGGCGCCGGCACGGCCGGCCACGCGGGCCAGGTGCGCGCCAATGCCGCTGGAGGCGCCGGTGACCAGCACGGTACGGCCGGCCAAGGAGAACTGCTTGGCGAAATCGTTTTTCATCAGAACACCTCGAATAGGCCGGCAGCGCCCATGCCACCGCCGACGCACATGGTCACCACTACGTACTTCACGCCGCGGCGCTTACCTTCGAGCAGGGCGTGGCCGACCATGCGCGCACCGCTCATGCCGTAGGGGTGGCCGATAGCGATGGCGCCGCCGTTGACGTTGTAGCGGTCGTTGTCGATGCCCAGCTGGTCGCGGCAGTAGATGGCCTGGCAGGCGAAGGCTTCGTTGAGTTCCCACAGGTCGATGTCGTCGAGCTTCAGGCCGTGCTGCTTGAGCAGCTTGGGCACCGCGAGCACCGGGCCGATACCCATCTCTTCCGGGGCCAAGCCGGCTACGGCGATGCCACGGTAAGCGCCGAGCGGCTCTAGGTTGCGCCGCTCGGCCAGGCGGCCGTCCATCAGCACACAGGCGCTGGCGCCATCGGACAGCTGACTGGCGTTGCCGGCGGTGATGCAGCCGCCTTCGACCACCGGCTTGAGCCGGGCCAGGCCGTCGAGCACGGTCTGCGGGCGGTTGCCTTCGTCGAGGCGGAGGGTGACTTCCTCGAAGCTGACCGCACCGCTGGCCTTGTCGAACACCTGCTTGGTGGCTGTGACCGGGACGATCTCACCGTCGAACAGGCCGGCCGCTTGGGCCGCCGCGATTCGCTGCTGGGACTGCAGCGAGTAGGCGTCCTGCGCCTCGCGGCTGATGCCATAGCGCTGGGCCACCAGCTCGGCGGTGTGCAGCATGGGCATGTAGGCGTGTTCGGCGTGGCGCATCACCTGCTCGTCGCGCTCGGCAATTGACCATTCCATATGGCGGTTCTGCACCAGGCTGATCTGCTCCTGGCCGGCGCCGATGGTGACCCGCATGCCATCGACCAAGATCTGCTTGGCGGCGGTGGCGATGGCCATCAGGCCGGAGGCGCACTGGCGGTCGAGGGTCTGGCCGCTGACCGACAGCGGCAGTCCGGAGGCCAGCGCCGCCATGCGGCCGAGGTTCCAGCCGGCGGTGCCGCCCGGCATCGCGGTGCCCAGCACCAGGCCTTCGATCTCGGCCGCCTCGATGCCGGCGCGCTCGACTGCGGCGCGGATCGCGAAGCTGGCCATGCTTGGCGACTTGAGATTGTTGAACGCGCCGCGGAACGCCTTGCCGATCGGCGTGCGGGCCGTGGAGAGGATGACAGCTTCTTTCATGAGTCGGATGTCCTACACGGATGGGCTTGTTGGCAGAGCCCAGAAGGAGGATTAGATCTTATCGATACGAAGCCGGCCTGCTGCCACCAGGCGCTCCAGCAACGGTGCTGGCTTGAACCACATCTCGCCGTATTTGCCGAGAGCGCGGCGGTAGTACTGGAGGCCAGCGAGCACATTGTTCAGACCAAGCTGTTCGGCATAGTGCAGGGGGCCACCTAGGTAGGCCGGGAATCCGTAGCCATTGATCCACACTAGGTCGATGTCGCCGGCACGCAGCGCGATGCCTTCGTCCAGCAACTGGATCCCTTCGTTGATCAACATGAACAGACAACGGTCATGGATCTCCTGGTTCCCGATTGTCCGGCGAGCAACCTGCAGTTCGCCTGCTAGGCGCTCTGCTAGAGCGATCACATCGGGGTCGTCATGGCGATTTCTGCCTTCGTATAGGTAAAAGCCCCTGCCGGTCTTTTGCCCGTGTCGGCCCAGCGCATAGAGCTCGTCGCCGAGGCAGCAATAGCTTTCATCGTGAGCGATGGCGGCCCGATTTGAGTTCCTTACCAGGAAGTTCACATCGATTCCGGCCAGATCTAGCACACTGAACACACCCATGCTAAACCCGAGGTCCGTGAGCATCTTGTCAACCTGAGAAGGTGATGCGCCTTCCAGTACTAAGCGGTGAGCCTCGCGGGCATACGGCTCGAGCATTCGGTTGCCGATGAAACCAAAGCACACACCTGAAACCACCGCCAATTTGCCGATACGTTTGGCCATACTCATGGTTGTAGCTAAAACATCCGGGGCGGTGTCCTTGCCGCGCACCACTTCGAGCAGGCGCATAATGTTCGCTGGACTGAAGAAGTGCAGGCCGATTACATCCTGCGGGCGAGAGGTGATCGACGCGATGGCGTCGACATCTAGTGACGAGGTGTTGCTGGCGAGGATCGCGCCGGGCTTGCAGACCTCGTCGAGGGTGCGGAACACCTCCTGCTTGATCTCCATCTTCTCAAAAACCGCTTCGATAACCAGGTCAGCGTCTGCCAGATCAGCATAATCGAGGGTACCGAACAGCAACTCCATCCGAAGTTTCAATTGTGCAGCACTCAACTTGCCGCGCTTGACGCTGATTTCGTAATTCCTTCGAATATTTGCCAGACCGCGATTCAGCGCCTCACCCGTGCGGTCTAAGAGGGCCACTGGAATGCCGGCATTAGCAAAGTTCATGGCAATGCCTCCACCCATGGTGCCTGCACCGATCACCGCGACCTTGGAGATCTTGCGCAGCGCGATGTCCCCTCCGATGTCAGGAATGCGCCTTGCCTCGCGCTCGGCGAGAAAAACGTGGCGCAGGGCAGCCGATTGTCGTGAAGCCAAGGCCTCCTTAAACAACGTGCGCTCAAGGACAAGTCCCTCGGCTAGTGGCAGGGTACACGCGGCTTCCACTGCGGTGACCACCAGGCGTGGCGCCACGCGGCTCTTCCAGCGAGACTCGTTGTCGGCGCGGTACTGACCGAAGAAGTCGGCGGGCAATTCGGTGGCCGGATCAGGATAGGGGGGGGTTGGATGAGCCGGTGCGCTGCTGGCGAGTCGCTTGCAAATAAAATCACGGGCAGTATCGAGCAGATTATCTGGGCTTTGCGCAACATCATCCAGGATGCCCAACAGCCGGGCGCGTTCGGCGCTGACCTGTTCGCCGGAGATCATCATGTTAAGAGCTGCCTCGGCACCTATGAGTCTTGGTAGGCGCTGGGTGCCACCGGCACCTGGTAGCAGGCCGAGGGTGATTTCCGGCAGACCGAGACGGGCACCGGACGCACCGATCCGATAGCCGCAGGCCAGGGCAAGCTCCAGGCCACCGCCGAGTGCCAGCTTGCCAATTGCGGCGACCACGAGTTTGTCGATCTCGCTCAGGCGCAGCAGCAGATCAGGCAGTGTCGGGGCTGCGAAAGGGGCCTCACTGCTGAACTCTGCTATGTCGGCTCCGGCGCTGAAAAGTCTGTCGTCGCCATAGCCATAGAGGATGATCGCGTGCACGCCGCTGTCTCCAGCGGCGCGCTCGAAGGCATCGAGCAGGGCGGCACGTAGCGGCTGGTTGAGGGCGTTGACCGGCGGACGAGCTAGGCCAATGAGGGCAAGGTTATCTTCGACGTGGTACTTCACCAATTGGGTCATCTAAGGTCCTCGGTATTCGGGAAATGCAGGGCGAAGGGGGCGAGTGCCCCTTGCCCTCCAGAGCAGGGCGCGTGAGGGTGGGCTGCGTGGTGCCGACACGCCATGCGGGCCTGTCCTAGAGGGAGAAGAACACGGTCAGAACCAGGCGTTTTGCATGTCGTAGCACAGTCGGTTGCCGGCGCTGAGCAGGCGAGCCTGGCTTTGCACACCCGCCAGTTCCCAGTCCATGAAATAGCGCGCAGCATGCAATTTGCCTTGGTAAAAGTCGGCCTCGCTGCCAACGGCGCCTGCGGTTAGTGCGCGGCTGGCGATCAGCGCTTGACGCAGCCAGATCCAGCCGACCACTACACGGCCGAACAAGTCGAGGTAGGCGGTGGCGTTGGAAAGGCCGAGGTTGGCATCGGAGGCGAGCTGAGCCTGCAGTTGGGGAGTGAGGCGTTCGAGGACGTCTAGCGCCTCGCGCAGGGCTGCGGCCAATGAAGCGCAGGCGCTGTCGACGCAGGCTTGTTTGAGGCTTGCGCGGGCTCCGGCGAGGAACAATCGATAGCCTTTACCTTCCTGATGGCCTAGCTTCCGACCGAGCAGGTCGAGGCCATGGATGCCTTCGGTGCCCTCGTGGATCGGATTCAGTCGGTTGTCGCGATAGTACTGTTCCAGAGGATACTCGCGGATGTAGCCGGAGCCGCCGAGTACTTGGATGCCAAGGTCAGATGCAATAACGCCGTATTTGGACGGGTATGATTTAACCATGGGAATCAATAGGTCCAGCAATGCGGCGGCATCGTCCCGTGTGTTCTGATTAGGCGCGGTGTGCGCGTCCTCGAACAAGCTGCTTGCGTACAGACACAGCGCCAGGCTTCCTTCGGCATAAGTTTTTTGCTGCAGCAACATACGGCGCACGTCAGCGTGCTCGACAATGCGCACCTGCTGTGCTTGTGGGTCCTTGTCGCCAGGCAGCCGGCCTTGCGGTCGCTCGCGCGCATATTCAAGGGCATGGATATAACTCTGGTAGGCCAGCGCTGAGGCACCCAAGGCCACGCCGATACGGGCTTCGTTCATCATCTGGAACATGTAGGACAGTCCTTTGTTTGCCTCGCCCACCAGATAACCGAGTGCGCCGTCCTTTTCACCAAAGCTGAGCACAGTGGATGTGGTGTTTCGGTAGCCCATCTTGTGCAGCAGGCCGGCCAGCGACACATCGTTGCGTTGGCCAAGATTGCCGTTAACGTCGACCAGAAATTTCGGCACAAGAAACAGTGAGATACCCTTGACCCCGGCCGGCGCCCCCTCTAAGCGGGCAAGCACCATATGGACGATGTTGTCAGTTAGCTCGTGATCTCCGCCGGAGATGAACATCTTCTGACCAAACAACCTGTAGTGGCCGTCGCCGGCTGGGCGCGCAATTGTGCGGATATCACCCAGGGCTGAGCCCTGGCCCGGCTCGGTGAGTGCCATGGTGCCGCTGTAGCGTCCGTCGAGCATGGGCGGCAGGAAACGCTGACGCAACGGCTCACTGGCAAAGCTCTTGACCAAGTTGGCCGCACCTATGGTCAGAAAGGAGTAGCTGGCACTGGCGATGTTGGCGGCATTGAAATAGGCCATGCAAGCGCGCAGTACAACCTCCGGTAATTGCAGGCCGCCGTCTTCGATATCGTGATGCGCGGCGTGGAATCCTGCTCCGGCCAGCGCGTCCCAGGCATCTTTGGTTTCTGGAATCAGGGTGACCTTCTCGCCATCGAATGTCGGTTCGTTGGCGTCGCCCTTATGGTTGTGCGGTGCAAGATACTCCATGGCGAAACGGCGAGCGGTGGCTAGGGCAGCGTCGAGTACTGCACGGTCATGCTCGGCATAGCGGGGACGTTCCAGCAGCGCTTCGGTGTTGAGCATCTCGTAGAGCTGGAAGCTCAGTTCACGCTCGTTGAGCAGCTTGTCGGTCATGGCATTCTCGTCGGGCAGGTAAAACAGCCTGGATTTTTATCAAAGAGCCAGGCGTCGACGCGTCAAACCGAGGGTGGAAATCGGGGTGGAATTTGCGGGAGGGCGGGTGGAGTAGGGCGTTCCGATCGACTGGTTTCAGTCAATGAGCTTTAGGGCGCGGGCGGCCTGTAAAGCGCTGTCGCGGTCGCTAGCATCGAGCTTGCGAAACAGGTTGTTGATATGGGTTTTCACCGTGCTCAGGCTGATATACAGGCAATCGGCGATCTGTTGATTGCCTTGGCCTTGGGCCATGCGCCGCAGCACCTCATGTTCGCGGCGGGTGAGCGGCTCGGCCAGCAGGTGGATGGTGGTGTTCACGTCACGGCGTAGACCGGGTAGAAGGCGTGCCAGGTGCTTGGGCTGTGGTAACGGGTGGTCCAGCCCAAGCTTGCGGCGAGTCTGCGCGTCCAACAACTGACGGAACAGCTCCTCGAGTTGGCGGCCCTCTAGCAGCGTCAGCTGGCTGTAGCCGTGCCGTGCTGCCAATTGTAGGCCCTGTTCGAGGGTCTCCAGCGCCGCGTTGTGGCGCCCCTTGTCGCAATGAAGCGTGGCATCTAGTAGGAACAGTTCGAGGCGCAGGCGCAGGAGGTGCTCGGCCTCGGCCCGTTTGTGTAGTTTGTCGGTAATCTGCCGCGCCATGGCATGCTGGCCGAGATGGCGCTGGATCCAGGCGTAGGCCAGCCACTCCTCGGGCATCAGCTCCTCGCCATAGAGCCGGTGGCACTTGTGCCACTCCTTAAGCCAGGTGAGGATGAAGTCCTGATCATATTCGCAGGCGGCCAGCCTGACACGGTAGGTGCCGATCTGTCGGTATAGGGCGAACAGTTTGTGGGACAGGGCCAGCCGCCGCGCCTCGTCCCAGCGGGATCGAGCCTGGCCCGCTTCGCCTTGGGCGAGCAGGCGGTAGGCCTGGTAATGAAGTACCCAGGGTAGGCCAGCGCTGTGTGGGAACGCGAGCGCGGTGGCTTCGGCCTGGCTCAGGAGCAGAGCGGCCTGGTCTAGTTGATTCCGCTCTAGCAGGACGATGCCCTGGCCCAAGTGCTGGAACAACTCATAGAAGGTCCCTGATGCGCCAGCCTGCGGGGAGGAGGCAGGGAAGCGTGAACTGGCTTTATCGATATCGCCTTGTGCTAGTTCGATCTGACAGAGCAGCAGTTGCAGCATGTTCGTATAGCCGCTAAAACCCAGAGCCTGCAGTTCTGCCAGAGCCTGGTTTGCCGTGGACCGGGCTTGGTGGGCACGGCCAAGGCAAAACAGGCAGCTTGCGCTATTGAACAGCAGCACAGCGGTGGCCGCGCTGGGGATGGGGTATTGTTCCATTGCTCGGTTTACCAGCCGCAAGCCATGGTTGAAGTTGCCACCCAGCGCGGCCAGCCGACTACGCAGGAAAGCGAGAGTCTGGTGAATTCGGTCCGGGCGTCGCTCGGGAATTTCGTGACGGCGAATCAGCCGTTGCAATCGTTGTAGGCAAGCGCCTGCATGGGTAATGTCGTTGGTGACGATTACTGTGCTCGCCTCGGTGACGGCCAGCGTGAAGTGCTCGGGGGCATTCTCGCCCGGCACATCGGCGAGGAAGTCTACGATCCGGTTCACGGCTCCTTCGCGCAGCAGATCGAAACAGTGGTGCTCAAGGGTGGCCAGGAGGCGGTTGAAGACTCTCGCACGGCCGAGTTGATGCACGGCCTCGGCGTAACACTGCTGGGTAAGCAGCCAGTCGGCCGCTTGTAGATGCAGCTGGTTGAGTAAGCTCGGATTTCGCTGGTGAAGTGACTGGTAAAGGGTGCGTCGCATCAGCGGGTGAAGCTGAAACATCAGGCGTTCGCCTTTGCGCTCTTGGATGAACAGGTCCTGACGCAGTAGCTGACGTATCAGCTGATTGGCGTTGTCCCGTCCGCTAATAAAGGCGGCCAAGTCCGTGTCAAACGCACTTACTACCGAGAGGCGCGAGAGAAAGCGTAGCAAGGGCGCCCCCAGTTTTTGCAGAACCTCTTCGCGCAAGTACCTTGCTACTCGCTTGAACGCATGCTGTGACAGGAACCGGGCGGTATCGACCGGCGCGAGGTCCGACAAGCTTACGCCGTCATATCTGCCTAGACCGAACAGCACCCCGCTGATCCAGCCTTCGCTATCGGCGCGCAGCTGATACAGCAGATCACTACTCAGATTTTGCCCGCGAACGCTAGCCAGCTCCCCAATCTCTCCGCTACTCAGGGCGAGATCTCGAACTTCGAGAGTCTGCAAGCGTTGATCACGATATAGATGGCCTAGGGAGACGGCGGGCTGGCCTTCGCAGGAAGCAAGCACGTGAAGATTTTTAGGTGGGTGTCGAAGGAGCTCTTCTAAATAGCGACAAGACGCACGTGAGTGCAGCAAATGGATGTCGTCCAGGACCAAGGTAAACCGAGTTTCTCGGCGCTCGAGGTGGTTGCTGATGCTTGTCCAGAGTGACGCTTCATCGGCACGGGTGGGGTTTGCGCAGGGCAATGGAATGTTGAGCGCGTGGCACAGCTGTACCAGCAAATTGAGCGGCTGATTGTCATCCTCATCAAGCCGATACCACGCCCAAGGCTGGGGTGAACTGCTCAGATTGAGCACGTATTGTGCCAGCAGGTTGCTCTTGCCGTAGCCGACCGGCGCGCTGATCAGACTTAGCAACACGCCGCTGCGGGCCGCCTCATCCAAGGATCTCAGCAATGCCGGCCGTACCAGCGTTGCGGGCGGCAGCTGCGGCAGGCGAAGCTTGCTGTGCTTGGGGAAGGACTGCTTCATCACTGCTCAGTTAGATGCCCGCGAGGCACGCGAATCCGAAGAAAACAAGAGCCGAGCATGACATTAGGATATGCCCACCAGTGACTTTCAGCTTTGCCGGTAGACGTTTGCGCAAGCTGCCCTATCGCGCACGCTGTCCGAAGGAGCACTGCCTGGAATACGCACCGAAGTAGAGCGGGAGTGTTCAGTGCGTATATTTAGTAGCTGGCCAGCAGCAACGTAACCGCCTGGCAAGCTGTTTCGGTTTCCTCTTTTAAACGGTCCAGATCACCATGGCTTGACCAAGCGAGCAGTAGGCCGTCCATTAGGTTGATGAGAAGGCGACTGATAGCGGTCAGCCTAGCCTGGTCCAGCTCGGAACCAGTGATCCGCTTGATCGCGCGTTCCGTCGCTTCGCCGGCCATGGCATAGATTTTGCTGGCCATTTCTGGATTGTTCCGCAGCGTCCAGAAAAACAGTTCGGACTGCGTTCTCGCTAGCTCAGGATGCTCAGTGAACCATTGTACCGTCCGACGCAGCATCTCTGCCGTGGACTCCGCAGCGGTGCTGCCAATCGGGACGTGCTCCAACGCCTGATTCGGCAGGTCGAACAGTGACTCGTAGACGGCGTAAAACAGCTCGTCCTTGGTATGAAATACATAGTGCAGTGAAGCAAGCGGGGAGTTTGCAGCTGCAGCAATGCGTCTGGTGGTTGCATTGGCAACCCCATACTCAGCAATCACCTTGACGGTGGCTTCGATAAAGTCCTGTCTGCGCAGTTCAGCGCCAATCCTCGCCATTAGGCAATCTCCTTTATACGGATTACCGGATACCGGATACCGGCTGCCGGCGTCGAACGGTGTTGGATGCTAACTCGTGGCAGCTCGCCGCGTCCTGGCCTGCTGGCACACCTGGCGAGGCAGCCACTCCATCCAAAGTTCGAACTCCATCCACCACATTGATTAATGTAACAGGCGTTACGTATTTTTTCGACGCTAAAAAGCTTCGCCGAAACAACCGGTTGTACAAGCGGTCGTCACATGTAAGCCGGAAGGCCTCGCTCATCCGGACCTATCGCAAGGTGGGTTGCTGGCGCAAGGTAAGCAAAACGTGTTCATGTGATCAGGTCGGTTGACCTGAAAGTCTGGCACAGGATTGTGCAATTCTCCAGGGCAGACGGGAGCGATGGGGGCTCGCCTGCCCACCAGAACGGGCGCGAAGTCGGGCCTTGCGGAGTTTTTGGGGGGGCAATAGTCAGGTTCCTGCCGTCTCCGGCCGGGGCCTGACGCCTTGTCCAGCACAAGGCACCGCCTGTCGGTCGCGATGTTGGGCGGGGTGCCCTGCCTCAGTGCGTTAGGAAGAGGGCTGGATTGTGCTTGATAACGATGACCTCTCGGTTATTGCCGCCAAGAGAGGCATCACGTTGCATCTACTTATACCTGGTATAAACAAAAAAGAGATCGTTATGGGGATTATTCAAGCCGAGCACATTATGAATGACGACCTGGCTCATCTCCGGGTGGATCATGGTCCAATGTACGCTCACGAATCAGCTTTTATAATGGTGCAATACTGCGGCATGGCTGAAGCCGCAATTCGGATTACCGATACGGGTTTTATTCATGCCGATGCTCAATACGATGTCGTGCGCGCCAGTAACGGCGTGATTATTCGACTTGCGGATCACTTTGAGCGGTTTAGCCAGAAATACATCTGTATAACGCCAAAAGCAGTGGATCCGACGGCTAAGAACTTCCACTAGATGGGCTTGAAGCTCTCGCTGGTTTATGCAATACAGAAGGGCTGTGATTGGACCGTGCTGCGCGATGCGGAGAATTACCTAATTGAGACTCCAGGCGCCAATATCTTCTTCATCAAGGACGGTACGCTGTACTCCAGATAGCGGGTGTCTGGAGGGGATATCCCGAAAAACGGCTCTGGAACTTGCCCAAGAAATCGGCATTCCGGCTCGCGTCGAGCGAGAAGCATGTCGATCAGCTGCGTGAAGCAATGAGGCCTTCCTGACCTCAACTGCAGGCCGCATCATGCCGATAAGCAGTGAAGACTACTAAGGGGGCGTGGCCGGCCCTGGCGAGCAGGGATCCACAACTTGTATTGGAGAAAGCGTAGGGTTGGTTGGGCACCCCAGTCAACGACGGCGAGCCTGCAGGCGTGTAGAGCGTCCGAGAGCGTTACTCCTCCTGCTTTTCCGGTCCCCATCTTCTGCGCTACCGCTCAGCCGAGCCGGGCTCCTGCTCGGTTGATCTGATATTCGCGAGTCATCCGCTGGATTCACCATTCCCACTCTTCCCCTAGCGGCCGGCAGGCCAACCGCTGACGCGAAATACCGCGTCAGCGGTGGCGCTTCGGTGTTCGGCATAATGTAACAATAGTTTTGATAACACCTGTTGCGTAAATGATTGCGCGGCATTACAGTGTCGCGAAACAACAGCTGAACCCTGATACAGGAGTGCAGTGGATGAGTCGTAAAGGTGGAATGGTCAGCGCAGTTTCCGGGCCGCTGCGCTTTCGCAGCATTGGCGGGTGGGTAGAGCGGCCTGTTGATTTGCAGCCGGAGCTGGAAGGTCATGTCAATGCTGATGTGATCGTGGTTGGGGCCGGATTTGCCGGTCTGTCCACTGCGCTTGAGCTGACTGCCCGCGGCGCAGACGTTGTGCTGCTAGAGCAGGAATTCGGCGGCTTTGGTGCCAGTGGGCGTAACGCCGGCTATTTACTTGGCAGCATGGGGATCGAGTTCGAGCTCTTCACAAAGCGCGTCGGTCTTGAGCATGCGAGAAAGTTCGTCAACTTCTACGACGAGGCGGTGTGTTACGTGGAGCGGCGGCTGGCCGAGCTGGGTATCGATTGCGACTACAATCCTTCTGGCGTCATCCGGGCCGTCGTGCATCCTTCGCAGGAAAAGTGGCTACGGCGGAGCATGCAGCTTGGTCTTGAGTTGGGGTCCGTTACTCGCTTCGTGGACCAGGCCGAGATGCGTGCGCGTGGAATTCCGCCCGCCTTCCTGTTCGGCTGCGAGCAACGCGGCGGCACGCTGAATCCGGGCAAATACGTGAGCGGCCTGCGCCGTGCCGCGCTCCAGGCTGGCGTGAGACTGTACGAAAAAACGCCGCTGCTCTCCTACAGCGAGGGGGCGACCGTCACCTGCAAGACCGCTCACGGTAGCGCAAACGCACCGATCATGGTGCTGGCGACCAATGCCTACACGCCGCAATTGGGCCTGCTGCGCGACAAGATTGCGCCGATACGGGTTTCGGCGATCGAAACCCAACCGCTGTCCCCGGAACAGTTGGCATCGCTCGGCTGGCATGGTCGGGAAGGGATCATCACGCCGCACCTGACCATGGAAAGCCACCGCCTGACGGCACACAACACCATGGTGTTGACGGTTAAAAAGTTGAATTACGTCTACGGCTCGAAGACCCCCAACGTGCCGGATAACGGCGCCTATGGTGCATTGGTGCAGACGCTGCGTGAGCGCCATCCCTCCCTGCAAGGCCTCGGTATCCAGCACTGCTGGAGCGGATACGTCAGCGCCGCATACGACGCGCTGCCTGTGGTTGGCACAACCGGGGCGCGGCAAAACATCCACTATGTGGCCGGTTGCTCGGGGCATGGTCTCGCCACCCATTCGCTCATGGGGCAGCTGATGGCCGAGAGAATCAACGGTGTCGAAAAACCAGTCTTGACTGCGCTTCGCCACAAGACGCCTTCAACGCTGCCTGAGCCGTTCCAATGGTGTGCTCTCAAAGCCACTTTCGCGGCGGTGAAGCAGTATGACGACTGGACGAACCGCAAAGCTCGAAATCTTGCCGTGCCAACCAGGCGATCGCAGTGCTTCGTGTTGTCGAGATTTCGTGAAGATGGCGCGCAACCTCGAATTAGGCATTGATGCGAGTTGGATAGGGATCGTACGAATCACCGTCCGAACATCATTGTTCTGATGTCTGAGCTTTGGGTGATCAAGTATGGCTCGTAACCGCTGTTTTGCTCGAGGCGCTTGTTGGCTTGCGAACTTTAATAAGGATTACCCGAGGTATCAAACATGGCTAGGAAACCCAAATTAGACACCCAGCTGGACTCAACTCGCCGTCAATTATTGAAGCTTGCTGGAGCCTCGGTGGCTGTGGGCGGTTTTGGGCTGAAAGTGGGACTGGCTCATGGGGCGTCCTCTGGTGATGCGGAGGATGTATTGGATGTTGCCATCATCGGAGGTGGGCTGGCGGGTCTGACAGCTGCCCGGGATTTGAATCTGGCTGGTGTTCAGTCCTTTATGGTGTTGGAAGCCAGGGATCGGGTAGGCGGTCGGACCCTCAATTTTAACGCCGGCGGCGGGCACATATCTGAAGTTGGTGGCCAATGGATTGGGCCCGGGCAAACTGCGATTGCCGACCTCGCTCGGCAGCTTGAGGTGGGTACCTTCCCATCTTACTACGAGGGACGCTCGGTAATCATGGCCGGCGATGGTCGCTTTGAGATCGATCTCCATGGCACGTTCGGCTCTGATCTGCCCGTCGCTGAGAAGCTGAGCGAGATGTCTCGCCAGGTGCCCTCTGGGGCTCCGTGGAAATCATTAAAGGCGGCGGAGTGGGATAAACTCTCGGTCGGGGACTGGCTGCGCCAGCAGAACGTCAAGCCAGAGAATCGCCTAGGCTGGGATAGCACCGTGACGGTTACAGGCGGTGTGCCCGTGCAGAAGATGGGCCTCCTGCATTACCTGTCCATGATCAACTCGGCTGATTGCAAGTACGAGATCCTCGACTCGATGAAGGACAGCGCTCAGGGCACGCGCCTCGTCGGTGGCTCGCAGATACTCAGTTCCAGGATGGCCCAGCAATTGGGCGACAAAGTCCGCTTGCAATGCCCGGTTCGCAAGATTTCCAACTGGAATGGAGCGGTTGTGAGCCTGCATACGGATCAGGGAGTGATTCGTGCGCGTAAGGTCATCATGGCCCTTCACCCAGCATTGTGTAACCAAGTGCAGTTCGAGCCGGCTTTGCCGGAGGCGCGTGCAGCACTGCAGCGTGCCTGGCCTGCCCACTCGCCGGGTCGCAAAGCGGCCATGGTTTACTCCCGGCCGTTCTGGCGAGAGCAGGGAATGAGTGGGCAGATCATGATGGCTGAAGGCCCTTTCGCCTGGGCCTATGATAATTCGCCGCCTAACGGCGAGATCGGCATCATCAATGCCTTCCTGTCCAACGCAAACGTGCCATCTGATCCCAATGTCGCGAAAGGCATTTTGATGGAGGCATTCGCACGTGCTTGGGGCGACGAAGCGCTGAAGCCGCTTGCGTACCATGATCATGACTGGAAGTTCTCCGATCCATGGACGATCACCTGCGTCTCAGCCATACCTCCCGGGTTCTGGAGCGTTCATGGCGAGGCTCTACATCCGCATTGCGGCAATTTGTTCTGGTCCGGCACCGAAACCGCTGATATCTGGGCGGGATATATGGATGGCGCCGTGCGTTCTGGACACCACAGTGCTCTGCAGGTGCTCAACGCCCTGCGCCGGGTGTAGGAGAAAAATATGAAGAAAATGATCGGCTTGTTTGTCGTCACCGTTATTGCCGTGTTGCTGGCTGTTTACGGTCGGGACGGCTTAGACCTCTATCGTCTGATGACTTTCATGGATACCTCTGCTGCGGCCAGAGATTCTGATGAGGGGCCTTGGCCTCGTTTGACCGAGGTCTGTTTAGGTTGTCATGGCCGCCAAGGGAATTCGGTCAATCAAAATTATCCGAGCTTGGCTGGTCAGCCGGCATCTTACTTAGAGGCTCAGCTCAATAAATTTGCTAGGGGAGAGCGTGTCAGCCCGACGATGGCCCCGCTATCCATGGCCTTGACTGATTCCGAAATCAAATTCTTGGCTGCGTACTACGCCAGACACTTTGCCGTTGAAAATGTGCACTTCAAACCGGACGCCGCGCTGCAGGCGAAGGGCGAAAAACTGGCGAAGGCCCGCGGATGCAGTGCCTGTCATGGTGAGGGTTTGATGGGGCACGATCAACTTCCACGTTTGGCTGGGCAGGGGCACAACTACCTGCTGACGCAGCTAAATGCTTTTGCGCTAGGCGAACGCAAAGATCCTTCAGGTGCTATGGCAGCTGTTGCTGCGACCTTGTCAGAGGATGATCGCAGCGCGCTGGCGCACTATCTTGCAGCACTCGCTCCTGTGCCAAAGTGATGCATTAAGTTAAGTTTCTATAAGGGCTTTTATCGTGGAATTTATCAATATTTGCGGGCTCGTAACCTGTGTTGTTCTGGCTTTGTCTGGCTGGGTCTATGGTGCTAAGTTTGTCAGAAAGCGGAATTACCTACTTGGCTTGGAGTGGTGGATCGTTGCCTTCTCTGCGTCAAACTTTGCTATGGCTATGTTGACCGCTTCAGAAATTAACTATGCTATTACGCTTTTCCTGGATTCGTTCTCGCGCAGTTTTGGTATGCCGGTCATTGCTGTTCTCGGCTTTATGGCGCTGACCCACAATTACAAGCCTTCTGTATCCAGCGAGATAATTCTGTTTGCGGCTGCATTTGCTGGTACTTTTGTTGTGTATTTGTCTGACTTTTTCGGCGAGATACGTCCGTACTTTTACGTGATTATGTGGGTGATTTATTCGATCTATATCTTCTCCTTCATTGTGCGTTTGGCTCGCGTCGGTGAGAGTGTGCATGCGGTTGCTGTAGCGGTAGGAGCGGTAGCTGGTCTTGCGGTGGCCGTCGTATACGATTTCTTTCCCATACCTGGCGACGATACTCGTATGGTTTTTATGACCTTGGCTTTCACGACTTGGTCTTATGGAATGATTCAGTTGTATTACGCATATTGTGCTCTGGAGCGTGCTAATGCAGATAAAATTCGGACTCTGGCTTCTGTTGGCAGGATGCATGCGGTTAGATAGTTTGAATTCTAAAATTACACGTCATTTCTATGAGCCTTGGTTGCGTTTGTTGCTTGTTTCGACGGCTACGCTGGGTTCGTGGAGGTGTTTCTTCTTGTTGGAAGAAGGGTAGTGCTTGAGGGATCAACCCTTTGTGCGGCTTATTGATGTTAAGTTTCACGGACTATATGTCGGCCGAACACGTGGTCAAGGGGGTACGGCGAGGCAGAATACTAGGGCGGTAACTTTGCCGGGTTCGGATTCGTTTGCTCCACGGCAGGTAGGGTGCTTGCCGTTTAACCGCCCTCCGGGGCGGTTTTTTTTGCCTTATTGGAGTGGGCGCCTCTAGGGTATACAGATATTTTTTTTGAAGGAGAAGTTCTTGTGAGGTTACTTATTGCTTTCCCGCTTGCTGTTGCTTTAGTTGGCTGTGCAGCGCAAGGTTTTTTCGTTCGACAATCAGATACAAATTGGGAGTTTCTGGGTAATTCAATCGAGATGCAGCACACGTCAGAGCTTAAACAAATTAACAAGGAGAGTGTCGGCTCTCTGGGGCTCGCTTGGTGGGTGGATTTGCCAGTTAGTGATGGTTTGGTCGGTAATCCATTGGTCAAGGACGGAGTCGTTTTTCAGGGCGGGCCAAACGGCCAAATCATTGCCAATGACGTAAAAACCGGCAAGCTTATTTGGAACTTTAAGGATGAAAATACACAAGACGGTTCTTCGTTTGCGGGATACTGGGGTCGTAGATTTAACCGAGGGGTAGCTTTGAGTGGTGGTAATGTAATTATTGCCTCAGGTGACTGCCGTTTGATTGCTGTTGACCAAACTACTGGAGAGAAAGTTTGGGAGACAAAATCCTGTGATTCGACCGACATGTACGCGATTACAGCCGCTCCGCGGGTTGGGAACGATCTCGTCTTCACCGGTAACGCCTGTCTAGATACAGGCATGACTCGGGGTTACGTAGACGCGTTTGATGCCAAAACTGGTGACCATCGTTGGCGTTTCTATACTGTTCCGGACGATCCCTCTAAGCCACAGTCCGCGCTCTACGAAATGGCTGCCAAGACCTGGGGCGAGGATTGGTACTCTAGAACCCGTGGCTGCGGCAGTGTATGGGATGCGATGACCTATGATCCCGAGCTGAATCAGCTGTATATCGGGGTAGGCGGCCCTGCTCCGTTCGATCCTTCAAAGCGTGGTGAAGATGCCGGCGACGAACTGTTTACTAATTCAATTGTGGCGCTGGATGCGACAACTGGTGAGTATAAGTGGCACTTTAAGCAAACCCCGCATGATGCTTGGAATTACGATGCGAGCGTGGGGATTATGGTGGCTGATATCACGGTAGATGGAAAACCGAGAAGAAGCGTTATTAGTGTGCCCAAGAACGGTTTTGCCTATGCATTGGATGCTAGGAGCGGGAAGTTCATTTCGGGCTCTGCCTATGTACCCATGGAGTGGGCCACTGGTTTGGATGCCAACGGTCGACCGATTGTCAAGCCGCAAGGGCAGTATTGGCTCAACTCGGCCGAGAGTTATGTGCAGCTTCCGAACGGTCTGGGCGCGCATGGTTGGGAGGCATTGGCATTCGACCCTGCAAGCGAAACCGTCTTCATTCCAGCCATGTCTCAGCCGGTTCTCGTTAGGGATGATCCGGAGTCTGTACTGGGGGGGCAGTCATTCGAGCCAATCGTGCACTCTGCTGACGGCAAGTATGAGACCTATGGCGAGACGGTGGCCTGGGACGTGCGCAAGAACACCGTCAAGTGGCGCTCACGTTCGCCGCTGCCTATGAATGGTGGATTGCTGCATACGGCAGGGGGGCTGGTGTTTCAGGGCACTGGGGACGGCCGCATGCAAGTCCTGGATGACGCTACCGGCAAAATTCTGTGGAGCCATGACATAGGGGGGGCAGTACGTGCGGCGCCATCGACAGTCATGGTTGATGGGGAACAGTATGTTCTGCTTCCAACCGGCACAGGTACTGCGGCAGCTACAGGTTCGCTGGTGGCGGATTTTGCTTCCCTCCCGAAGGCGAGAACAGCGCCACGCTTGCTAGCCTTCAAGCTAGGCGGAAGCAAAGAGTATCCGGCGTTTGCTGAACCGAAAAAAGTCTCAGCGCCTCTCATTCCCCGACAGCCTGAAGAGGCAGCCGCGATAGGTCAGAAGTTGTTCGAGGGAAGTGGTTGTACTGAGTGTCATGGCTACTTCGGTAACGCAGCAGGGGGTCGAGTGCCTAATCTCATCTACGCTCCTCCACCCAGCTACGAGTTCTTCGAGTCTGTTGTTCGCCAGGGCGCAATGTCAAAGGGTGGCGGTGGTATGCCTGCTTTTACCGAGTTTACCGATGAACAACTCCAGGCGATTTTTGCCTACCTGATCAATCAGGCATGGGATTCCCATGAAGGCAAGGGCCCCGTTGAGGGGACACGTTGGAGTACCTCTGAGTAGGCCGCAGGTCGTCGTGGTAGCGGCGCTGGAGGCTGTGCGCCACTACCCGCACTTCGTCTGACGCGGATGTGATTGCGCCTAGTGCACAAACACGGCCAGTAACGATATTTCGTTCGGTATAGCGCCACTCCAATCATCAGTTCTACTGCAAGGGTTAAGCACGTTTTGCCATGCTTAGCCCGCCGTTAGCTGATGTGGGCGCAGGTAACGCTTGAGGTTTGAGATGTTCAAACGGGATAAAGCAATGAAGTCACTGCCGCTTGCTTGCGGCATGATGGCTGGGGCTCTGGCCCATGCTGACGATCTGGCCACCGGTGGTAGGGAGTTTCCCCCGCTAGTGATAACAGGCAGCTATATAGCAGCGCCGTCGCTCTCATCTGTCGATGTCGTTCGGCAGCCTGAAATTAGTGATGGCCAACTCGGTGTTAATGTCTCCGAAGTCCTGCAGCGTGTACCTGGTCTGGTGGTGCAGAATCGCCAGAACTACGCCCAGGATCTGCAGATTTCCTCTCGCGGTTTTGGCGCGCGCGCGGCGTTCGGGGTTCGCGGGCTAAAGCTGCTCAGCGATGGTATCCCCGCCAGCACGCCGGATGGTCAGGGCCAGGCGGCGACTTTCAACCTCGACGTCGCCGAGCGTTTCGAGGTGCTGCGTGGCCCGGCTGCGACCCTTTATGGCGGTAACAGCGGCGGGGTGATTCAGATGTTCTCCCGCGACGGCTACGGCTCGCCCAAGGTGGGCGCCGAAACCATGTTCGGCAGTGACGGGTTCAATAGAAATCATCTTTCTGCTGAGGGCGGTACCGATCAGGCCGGTTTCCTGCTGGATGCTTCGCGTATGGATACTGACGGCTACCGCGACCACAGCGCCGCCCGCCGCGACCAGACCTTCGCCAAGCTCAACTTCAGGCCCGACGACGACAGTCGTATGGCGCTGATCTTCAGCAGCCTGGAGCAGAACGACACCGAGGATCCGATGGGGCAAACCTGGGACGCCTACAAGGATGATCCTCGCTCCGTTGCGGCAGTGGCGCAGACCTTCAACACGCGCAAGAGTATCGATCACCAGCAGCTCGGCATGAACTACGAGCGCTACTTTGGAGACGCCACACTGCAGGCCAATCTGTATGCTGGCCAGCGCAGCGTCATCCAGTATCTGTCGATTCCCAAAGGCGTTGTCTCCAACTCGCAGCGAGGAGGGGGAGTAGTGGACTTCGACCGCGAATTCCACGGCGGCACCCTGCGCTGGATTCAGCCGGTGTCGGGCGTGCCGGGCGAGTTGACCGTCACCACCGGCGTCGATTACGACCGCAGCCGAGACGACCGCCGCGGCTACCAGAACTTCAGCGGCGATGCGTTGGGCGTGAAGGGCGAGTTGCGTCGCGACGAGGACGACATCGCCACCAGCCTCGACCCATACATACAGGCGCGATGGGAGCTCGGCAACTGGACCATGGATGCTGGTCTGCGCCGCAGCTCCATGGAGATGGAGGTGAATGATCACTATCGGGTGAACGGTGATTCCAGTGGTTCGAAGAAGTACCAACAGAACAATCCGTCCATCTCGGTCATGTACGCCTTTAGCCCGGGACTGCACGGCTACGTCAGCGCCGGCAAGGGGTTCGAAACGCCCACACAGGCCGAGATGGCCTACGCACCTGGACTGGTGGAAGGCTTTAACTTCAACCTCGAGCCTGCCACCAGCACGCATTACGAGATCGGGTTGAAGGCCAAGGTTGCCGGCAGCACGCGGGTTAACGCGGCGATGTTTGTGATCCGCACCGACGACGAGATCGTCGTCGCCAGCTCTACCGATGGCCGCACCAGCTACCAGAATGCCGGCAAGACCCTGCGCCGTGGCTTCGAACTGGGCGTGCAAAGCGACTTGAGCGAGCACTGGCAGGCAACCCTGGCCTACACGCGGCTGGATGCCACCTACGATGAGGACTTCGTCGTGGGTGCGAGCAACATCGAGAAGGGCAACCACCTGCCCGGTGTCCCGGGCAGCAGCCTGTTTGCTGAGCTTGTGTGGAAGCCTACGGACGGGATCAGCATGGGCTTCGAAGGGCAACATCGCGGCAAGGTCTACGTCGAAGACAGCAACCAAGACAAGCCCGCACCCAGCTATGCGGTATTCAACTGGCGCACGCGCTTCGAGCAGCGCGTGGGTCCCTGGCTGTTTCACGAGCTAGTGCGTATAGATAACTTGCTGGATCGTCAGTACGTAGGCTCGGTGAAAGTCGGCGATAGCAATGCCCGCTACTATGAGGCGGCACCGGGACGCTCCTGGTACATGGGGGCAGGTACGGAATACGTCTTTTGACGATGCCGTCTCGTTGAAATACGGTTGCGGCCGTGCCGCCGTGATGGGCACCTGAGAGGGGCCAATTACTGCGGTCGGCTAGCCAGCCGGGAGCGGAACTGGGCTGGCGTTACGGCATGGGCCGCGCGGAAGGCTGCGGTCAAATGGCTTTGGCTGCTGAAGCCGCATTCTTCAGCAATCTGCACAATGGGCATCTCCGAGAGCGTAAGCAGCTTTCGGGCCTGCTCGAGTCGTGTAGCTAGCACATAACGGTGAGCCGGCATGCCTACCGCCTCTTGAAAAAGACGGCGGAAATGCGCGGGACTGACGGCTGCGCAGTCGGCGAGCGTCTCCAGTGATAGATCGCTCGCCAGGTTCTGGTGAATTTTATTGAGCACCGCCTGCAGGCGTGCAAGGTGTGCGTGGCGCGAGCTAATGCTAACGCTGCAGGGCGTGGTCAAGGTTCGATAACTTTGCTCCAGCATCAACGCCACCAGCCGGGCCATATAGGCTTGGTCAGCCCCAGAGCCTTTATAGAGTTCATTCGCCAATTGATGCGCAACGGCACTCGTCAATTGATCGCTGAAAGATAGCGGTTGCCCACGCGACTCGGCCAAAAGCTCCAAGTTCGCCGTGATGTCGCTGTCACTCTCAAAAAAGTAGAAAACCACGAAGTCCACCGGGCCCGTGTAGTGCCAATGCGTGGGCACCCCCCGAGGAACCAGTATCGACTGCGTCGGCAGGCTTTGGCTGCGACGATGATGATGCAAGCCCTCTCGCACCGTACCGCCGCCAAACTGGTTGAACAGCACCATGCAGTCGACCCCAGGAACCACTATCTCGCCGGTCTGGAACATGTAGCGCTCGACGTACAGGTGGATCGGGCCATCTATATGACCCGAGAGGACGGGTGTTAGGCCCAACTGCTCACGAACGGTAAGCCAACTTTGAGGGGACAAGCAGCAGTACTCCAGAATGAGCATTTTTTGACAAATATAGGTGCATTTGCTGAAAGGCGCCATCGCTACAGATGGCCAATATCACAACCGTAAACAACAAGAGCGTGAGGCGCCGAAGGCTATGCAACTGAAAACCCAATTAACCCTGCCAAGTGTTGGTCTGAGTGGTTTCGAGACTCCACTCACTGAGATGGAGGTGGCCATCCAGGCTTCAATTCATCGCTTTGCCAAAGAGGTAATGCGGCCGCTAGGCACTGTGCTGGACAAGATGAGCGCCGACGATCTGGTCGCTCCTGGTTCCCCTTACTACGAGGTTTTCTCTGAGTACACCAAGCTGGGACTGAGCCCCGAACTCCTGAGTCAATTGCCGCCGGAGATGGCCGTGCGCGTGGAGTCTCTAGTCGGTGAGGAGATGGGTTGGGGTGATAGTGGCCTGGCCATATCACTCGGGGCCGCCAGTTTCCCGCTGCAGATGGCAGTGGCAGCCAAGAACAGTGAACTGGCAGAGCTGTGCACCGGCAAGATCGGCTGCTGGGTGATGACCCAGCCGGACAAAGGCAGTGACGTGCAGGTGTTCGATATGGTTCGCGAGTGGCCCGCAGGACAACCTGGCAACAAGGGCAACCTTTGTGCGCGGCTGCAGGGCGATGACATAGTGATCAATGGCCAAAGCTCTGCATGGATCTCGAATGGTGCGGTGGCCCAAGTGGCGCTCTGCTACATCGGCGCTGATTATGGTGACGGCTTCTTCGCGGCGGATGGTCGTCCCCACGGCATGGGGGTGATCGTGCCCCTGGACCTGCCAGGCGTGACCAGAGGCAGGCCGCTAGACAAGATCGGCCAACGCGCACTGCCACAGGGTGAGATCTACTTCGATAACGTGCGGGTGCCCAAGCGCTATGCGCTGGCATTACGTGACGAGTATTACGGCAACATGTCCGCTGCCTGGTCCCATGCCGGGACACATATGTCTCAGGTATTCACCGGGCTGGCGCGCGCCGCTTTCGAGCTGGCTCTGCAGTATTGTCACGAGCGCAAGCAGGGCGGCCGCTTGCTGATCGATCATCAACTGACGCGCTATCGGCTCGGCGACATGCTCAGACGAGTCGAGCTGGCTCGCGCCACTGCCCGTCGCTCATTGGCATACGCACGCCTTTCCCCAAACAGCCATCCCTACGTTACTGCTTCGGCCAAGGTGACAGTCACCGAAGAGGCCATGCGAGTGGCTGACGAGGCGTTGCAGCTGTTCGGTGGGGCCGGCACCTCGCGTGAATACCCCATCGAAAAGCTGTTTCGCGATGCTCGCGCCGCGTTGATCGAGGATGGCGAGAATCGCGTACTCACCATGCGTCTGGGGCTGCTGGCTCAGCAGCTGTATGCCGAAGGTTGGGCGCATCACTGATTACCTTAATCCAATAAGAATGAGGATATGCAATGGCCAAGTATTCAGTAGTTGTTTATGGCGCCAGTGGTTACACCGGTATGCTGATCATGGACTGGTTGATCGATCAGAACATTGCCTTTACTGCAGTGGCCCGCAGCGCCGCACGAGTGAAGGAAATGATGGCGCAGCGGGTGGTGCGCCTAGAGTCGGCCACCTATGAAATCATCGAATGCGAGCACAATGTGGAGGCCCTCACCAAGGCCTTCACCGGTGCCAAAGTGGTATGTAACACCGTTGGGCCATTCGTTAACTTTGGCCTAGTGGGGGTTGAGGCTGCGCTCAAGGCAGGCTGCCACCACATCGATACCACCGGCGAGCAAAGCTATGTCCGTGCGGTACGTGATCAGTTTGGTGATTTGTATCGCCAGGCCGGGTTGCTGGTATCGCCATCACTGTCCTACATGTACAGCTTCGCCGAAATTGCCGCCGAGCTGGCATTGGAGCACCCGGGTATCGACGCCCTGGAAACCAGCACCCTGTGCCGTGGCCCGCGTGAGGGTGTCACTGGGGTCACTGTCGGCTCCACTGCCTCCATCTTTGAAACCCTGCGTCAGCAGCAGTTCTATCTGTGGGACGGTAAGCTGAAGGAGCATGCTTCGCACGCATCCTTCCAGATCACGTCTCCGCATTTCATGCAGCCGGTATTTGCCCTGCCATGGAGCGGCACCTCGCTACCGATCTATTTCGAGAACGATCCGCGCGTACGAAGCTGTATCTCCTGCGTCGGCTTCTACGACGGCGACGTGATGCAGAAGGTGCACCAGCTGGGAGTCCAGTGGGATAAGGACTACAAGGATCTGCCCCGCGAACATCAGGATGCGGTGATCAAACAGGTTGTCGACGCCACCACACCGAGCATGCCCCCGCGCGAACGTACCACCCAGGTGCGGATGGTCGACACCGCCATCGGCCGCGGCCTGCTTTCCGCTGTGCGCGCCGAGGTCTTGGGCACCACTGCCTATATCGCGACGGGCGCCCTGCAGACTGCCGGCGTGATCAAGCTGCTCGACGGTGAAACCAATAAGGTGGGCTTCGCCTCCGGATCCAAGGCCTTTGGTCACCGCTACCTGCTGGGATTCTTGGAAGAGCGTGGCCTGGCCCGCGCCAAAGTTACCCAGCTGTAACCACCTGTCAGTGGCACGGCTCTCGCGATGGGAGTCGTGCCCGTTGCGAGGAGCCATATGGCCATCATCGATTTTTTTGACCGCGGCTGGCGCATCAACCCGCAGGGTAGTGCCTATATCCAGGACGACCACCACTACAGCTTCAAAGCGGTGGGGGAGCTGTCATGCCGTATCGCCAACGCGCTGCTGGCTGAAGGGCTGCCCAAAGAAACCAAGGGCGCTGTTTGGGCGGGTAACGATGTCACCGCCTGGACATGCACCCTGGGCCTGTGGCGCGCCAATATGTGCTGGATTCCTGTAGGCGCGCGCAACTCGGTAGAGGAAAACCACTATGTGCTGGACAGCTTCGATTGCGAGGTCCTGTTCTTCCAGCAGGTATTCGCCGACACCATTGCGGAGTTGCAGCCGCGCCTGCCGAAAATCAAGCGCTGGATCTGCATAGACGGCGAGGCGCCTGCAGTGATCGGCAGCATTTCGCTGCGACACTGGGTGGAGCAGCAACCGGTCGACAGGCCCTCGGTGCAGGTTGAGCAAGAAGACGTCGTCATCCTCTCCGCTACCGGCGGCACCACAGGTGCGCCAAAGGGGGTGATGAACACCCACCGCAGCACGCAGACCTTCTGCGCGCACTTCATGATCCGTAGTAACTATGCCGGCAATGAGCACCCGGTCAACCTGGCCGCAGCACCCATGACCCATACCGCCGGTTTGCTGTCGCTACCTTGCACGGCGCTAGGCGGTACCGTGGTCGTGGTGACCAAGCCCGATCCGGCACTGTTGCTCAGTGCCATTCCCAAATACCGGGTCACAGAGTTCTTTCTGCCGCCCACGGTGATCTATCGCCTGCTCGATATTCCGGGACTGAAGGATAAGGTGGATTTCTCGTCCCTCAAGTATTTCATGTACGGCGCCGCACCCATGTCTGTGGAAAAGCTCAAGCTGGCCATCGAAACCTTCGGTCCGGTCATGACGGGAGGCTATGGTCAGACCGAGGCACCGGCCTCCATTGCCACGCTGTGCCCGGGCGAACACTTTGACAGCGCTGGCAACATTGCCTCGGACGAGCGCCTGTCCTCGGTAGGGCGGCCCAACCCGCTGATCCGTTGCGAGATCATGAACGACGAGGGTGTGATCCTGCCCCAGGGCGAGACCGGTGAAATCTGCGTGCGCGGTGATCTGGTGATGAAGGGCTACTACCAGGCGCCGGACAAGACCGCGTCAACTATCGTTGACGGCTGGCTGCACACGGGCGATATCGGCCATCTCGACGCCGAGGGGTACCTGCATATCACCGACCGCAAGAAGGACATGATCATCTCCGGTGGCTTCAACGTCTATCCGAGCGAAGTGGAGCAGGTGCTTTGGAGCCATCCTGCGGTACAGGACTGTGCGGTGATCGGTGTGCCCGATGAAACGTGGGGCGAGGCGGTGAAGGCCGTGGTGGAACTCAACGCCGGACAGGAGGTGAAGGCCGAAGAACTCATCGCGCTGTGCAAGGACAAGCTCGGCTCGGTGAAGGCACCCAAGAGCATTGACTTCGTCCAGGCACTGCCCCGAAGCCCGGTGGGCAAGGTACTGAAGAAGGATCTGCGCGCGCAGTACTGGGCCAGCCACGAACGCAGAATTTAGGAGGCTGCATGAGCACAATCTATATCGCGGGCATTGCCATGACGCAGTTTGGCCGCCACTTGGAGCGTAATCTTGAGGATCTGGCCGGCGAGGCTCTGCGGGGGGCTTTGAGGGACGCCGCTTGCAGCGCCGCAGACATAGGCGTGGCTTACTATTCAGGTATGACCAACGGCTTTTTGCAGGGACAAATCGGCATACCCGGCCAGGTCATTTTCAGCAAGATTGGCATCGACAGCATCCCGATCTTCAATGTAGAGAACGCCTGCGCCTCCGGTAGCTCCGCCGTACACTTGGCGGTGCAAAGCCTTAAGGCCGGCGCCACTGACGTGGCACTGGCGCTTGGGGCGGAGAAAATGAACATCAGCGACAAGGCTAAGGCGCTTTCGGTTTTTGAAGCCGGCTGGGATGTGTCGCGGGCGGAAGAAAACTACCAAGCCTTGATGCGGATGGGGGAGGGTTTAGAGATTCCCGAGGGCTCGGAGTCGGACCGGCCCTACAGCAAATTCATGGCCATCTACGCCGCCATGTGCCGCTTCCATATGAAAGCCTTCGGCACCACTCAACGGCAGATCGCCGCAGTGTCTGCAAAGAATCATAGGCACTCGGTACACAACCCCTACTCGCAGTTTCGCAAGCCTTTCACCATAGACGAAATTCTTGCGGCACCGCCTATCACCTATCCCCTCACGCTGCCGATGTGCGCCCCTCTCTCCGACGGTGCAGCCGCTGCGATCCTCTGTACCGAGGAGGGGTTGAAGCGGATAGGTGCAGACAAGAAACGCTGCATCCGTATTACCGCCAGCGTGATTCAGAGTTTCAGCCATCGACCACTGGAGAAGGTTGAACTGCACGTAGGCCGGCGCGCCGCCAATTTGGCCTACGAGATGGCCGGGCTAGGGCCTGACGACATGCATGTGGCCGAGGTGCATGACGCCTCAGCGATGGGGGAGATCATTCAGGCGGAGAATCTGGGGCTGGTGGCGCTGGGGGAGGGCGGGCCTGCAGCAGAGCGTGGTGAGTTCACTCTTGGTGGACGCATCCCCATCAATACCTCTGGCGGCCTTGAATCCAAAGGACATCCGTTGGGCGCCACAGGCATAGGCCAGTTGTTCGAACTGGTGATGCAGCTGCGTGGCGAGGCCGGTGAGCGCCAGGTCGATGGGGCGACTCATGCGATCCAGGAAAACGGCGGTGGCATGCAGGGCGTCGAGGAGGCAGTGTTGGCGGTCCATATCTTGAGCAAATAGAGGTGATAGGCGGCTCTGCGCTACAAGAGCATGTTGGCTGCCGGCACGAACATTGATATCAGTGGGGCACCGCCGATGAGCCGGTGAGCCGCGTTATGGCCCAAATAGGGAGACGACCAGTCTCGGTGTTGCCCGCTGGGCGTTTCTACGCTGTTTAACGGCGTCGTGCTCAAGGCACTCATGTGCCTCACCTCTTGACGTCCGGAGCGTGGAGTATTTCGTAACATGTGTTCCATAAATTCACACAATGGTGCGACATCCAGAAACAAATGGATGAATGCGGTGCGTAAAGCTATGGCGGACAAATCTACCGTATCGGCACAAATGCCTGATAAATAAGGAGATTTATTATCATCTCGCGTAATGGCATCTAATTTGCTTTTTTTCTGTGACCTGGTCATTTGATCATGTCACGTGATCAAGAAGATTAGCGGTAGCCGATTCATCCATCAGGACGAACGCGCTGCGGATTAGGCCTAACGTGAGGATCCCCAAAGTGAATGAATTAATGCGCTCAGAAGTCCGTATCGCTGTCGGTCGTCGCGCTAGGAATCTGCTCGTCGCGATGGCGGTATCAACTGCAATGCCGTTGGTTCAGGCTGCAGAAATGGACGCCACGCGGCTCGGCACCACTCTTACCCCATTGGGTGCTGAGGCTGCGGCTAGCGCCGACGGGGTGATCCCGGCCTGGGCTTCACCCGGCCAGCAGCATGAGGGCTGGAGTTACGGCCAAGTGCGTGGTCAGTACTGGAAGTTCAAGGACGACAAGCCGCTCTACAGTATTGATGCGAGCAACGTCGCGCAGTACGAGAGCAAGCTGTCGCCGGGGCAGCTGGAGTTATTCAAGAAGATTCCAGGCTATCGCATGGACGTATACCCCACGCGCCGTAGCTGCGGCGTTCCGGACTTCGTTGCTGAAAACACCAAGAAGAATGTTGGCTTCGCCACCCTCGATGCGGCTGGATTGGCGTTGCAGGAAGCTTATGTACCCGGCGTTCCATTCCCGATGCCCACCACCGGCGTAGAAGTCATGGTGAACATGAAAATGCGCTACCGCGGCGTCGGCGTCGACATTCCAAGGAGCATCGCCGGGATCTCTCCACGCAACGAAGGAGGAGATTGGCTCCGCATCTCGAACGATCTTTCGTTCTTTACCCCTTGGGGCGAAAAGGGTAGCGCGCTGTTCTCTTCCGTCGGACGGGTGGAAACCGCCACGTACTTTTCTTTCCTGGAACCGGCTGCGCTGGCCGGGCAGGCTGCGGTGCAGAGCGCGATGGCTGGTGAGCAGGCCAGTACCTTCTATTATTTTCCTGGCCAGCGTCGAGTACGGCGCATGCCGGCCTACTCCTACGATGCCCCGCAGATCGGCATGGATAACCAATACTCCGTCGATGAAGGGAACATCTTCTTTGGTCCCCTGGATCGCTTCGACTGGAAACTGGTTGGCAAGCAGGAATTGCTAGTGCCCTACAACGCTTTTGGGGCGTATGACACTTCCGCCAAATTTGATGAGGTCGCTCAGAGCGATTCGATCGCACCTGAGTCGCGTCGCTACGAACTGCACCGAGTGTGGGTCGTCGAGGCTAATGTCCGCCAGGGCATGCGCCACCAGGCACCGAAGCGTCTTTTCTACATCGACGAAGACAGCTGGAATGCGGTGATGGCCGTCGACTTTGACAAGCAAGGGCAGATCTGGAAGGTGCGTGAGGGGTTCCCGATTCCTGTTTACGAGACCGGTGCTTGCGATACTCAGGCCTTAGTGCAGTACAACCTGGCGGACGACCGCTACCTTTTCGATCTGGGCACTATCGGCGCTAGTAAGGATATCCGCTGGCTGACCGAGAGCGAAGGCAGCCCGAGGCATAAGCGCGATTTCTATACCTCCGACAATCTGCGCGCCATTAGCGAGCGCTAATAGCGAATCTTGGAGCCGACATGAAAAGAACAATTGCTAAAGCTTCGGGTCTGGTTATTGCTTGCTCATCGCCGCTGGTCATGGGCTTCACCTTCGATACGGAAAATATCCGTGGTTCGTTCGATTCCACTATTGGCTGGGGCATGGGGGTACGTACCCAATCGCAGGGCTGCGATTTAGTCAACGCCGGAGCCGCAGGTGGCGGCGCGCCTGCTGGCTGTTTGGATGCTAACCTCTCCGGGATTGGCGATCAGGGCAACCTGAATTATGACAAGGGCGACCTGTTCACCCACTACATCAAGGGCATCCACGAGCTGTTACTGAAGTTCCCTGAGGACTATACCTTCATGGCGCGTGGCAGCTGGAAGCGTGACTTTGCCGCCACCCATACCACCGGGACGCTGGGTGCCGAAACCCAATTCTGGCAAGCAACTGGCTCAGATATCGGCAGCGATGGCCTGACCAGTGATGCCCGTGACGATCTGAAGTTCAAGGCGCGCCTGCTCGACTTGTGGGTGAGCAAGACCTTTGACGTAGCCGACAAGCGGGTGCGCGCGCGTCTGGGCAACCAGGTCATCAACTGGGGCGAAAGTCTGTACGCGGTGGGCGGTATCAATGCCACCAACGCCTATGACTTCCAGGCGCTGGCGAGCCCTGGCGTTCAGCTTAAGGAGGCCGTGCTGCCGGCGCCTATCATCAGCGTTGCCGCCGGCCTGGGCTACGGCGTAAACGTAGAGGCCTATTACCAGTTTGGCTGGAACAAGAGCGAGCAACCGCCGGTGGGCAGCTACTGGTCGACCTTTAACGTGATCGGTGAGGGCATGGAGGAGTATGGCTACGACGATAAGGATGCTCGTGACAGCGGTCAGTGGGGCCTCTCGGTTCGCTGGCAGCCGGAAGCCAGCGACGTCAGCTACGGCTTCTACGTGCTGCGCTATCACGACAAGCTGCCGCAACTGAGCTACAACCAGAGCACGTTCGCACCCAAGTGGGTCTATCCGGAAGATCGAATGCTCTATGGCATCAGTGCCAATATGCCAATTGGCGACTGGGCGGTGGGCACTGAACTGTCCTACCGGCCCAAGGAGGCGGTTCCGCTCAACCCTCTGCCAGGATTTCTGGGGGCCGGGCCATGTTCTGGGCGCGGTGGGGAGTGCTGGAAGGAAACCAAGAAGTTCCAGTGGCACCTGACCGGATTCTACAGTCTGAACCGAGCCAACTCCCCGGACTTTCTCAACTTCACCGGGGCCAGTGCCGGTACCTTGCTAGCGGAATTGGTTTTGGTGAAGTATCCGGGGCTTCATGACAGCTACGACGGCGAGCTTATCTCCGCGGGTGCCAATTCCTGGGTCGAGGACGCATCTCAGTTACCGCCCCGAGCTCATGGCGATGCTTCCTCCTCGGGGATTCACTTCGACTTGAGCCTAGCTTATGACAACACCCTGATCCCGGGCTGGACGGTGACTCCAGGTATCTATTACCAGCAATCGCTGGGCAATGGGCGCACGCCATCGAACTATGCGACCTATACCCGTGATGCCAGCGCGATGGACCTCTACGTCAACTTCGCGCGCAATCCGGGCAACTGGCAGGTCCGCTTGAATTACGCGAAGTTCAACGATGGTGACACTTCCTACGACCAACTGCTGCGTGATCGCGATTACGTCGGTCTGGCGATTTCGCGCTCGATGTGAGGCATAAAGTGAATACACCCGTTGTAGATAAGTCTCACGAAGGGGGGCGTGGCGTGCTGCCACGCCTAGAGGGCTGGCTGTTCCGCCGGCGCCGACTGGTGCTGGCGCTGCTCGCCCTGTTCACCTTAGGTATGGCTTGGTTCGCCGTACAGCTGCGAATGGACGCCGGCTTCGAGAAGCAATTACCAATAGGGCATGAATACGTCGAGACTTTTCAGGCTTACCGCTCCGACCTGCTCGGAGCGAATCGCCTAACGATAGTGGTCAAGGCTCGCGAAGGCTCGATCTGGAGCGTGGCGGGTCTCAAGCGGCTGTACGATGTGACCCAGGCGGTAACATTCCTGCCTGGGGTTTCGCGCAGCAGCGTGCAGTCTATGTGGACGCCTAACTCCTTTGTCAATGAAATCACCGAGGAGGGCTTTCGCGCCGATCCGCTGATTCCGGGTACTGTGACGCCGGAGCGACTCAATCAGGAAATCATCGACAAGATCGCCAGCTCCACCGCTCAGGGTGGATTCGTCGGAACCTTAGTTGCGCGTGATCAGAGCAGTGCGATGATCACCGCGGAGCTTAACGAGCTCGATGAAAATGGCCAGCAACTGGATTACGTGGCCTACAACCAGGTGCTGGAACAGCAAATCAGGGCGAAGTTCGAAGATGAAGCGTTCGAGATCCAGATCATCGGTTTCGCCAAGCAGATCGGCGATATAGCTGATGGTGCATCGGCCGTATTGGAGTTCTGCCTGCTGGCGCTGCTGCTGACCGCTGCGGCGGTCTACTGGTACTGCCATTCGGTGCGCTTTACGCTGCTGGCGCTGTGCTGCTCGCTGACCTCGCTGATCTGGCAGTTCGGCAGCCTGCGTCTGCTCGGCTACGGCCTCGATCCGTTGGCAGTGCTGGTGCCTTTTTTAGTTTTCGCTATTGGCGTGTCCCACGGCGTGCAACAAATCAACTACATAGTGCGTGAGATAGCTTGCGGAAAGAGTGTGGAGGAGGCCGCCCGCTCAAGCTTCAGCGGCCTGCTGATTCCGGGGACCCTGGCCTTAGTCACGGCTTTCGTGTCCTTCGTCACCTTACTACTTATCCCGATTCCCATGGTGCGAGAACTGGCCATCACCGCCTCGCTCGGCGTCGCCTACAAGATCGTCACCAACCTGGTGATGCTGCCGCTGGTGGCCTCCATGCTCAAGGTCGACGGTAGCTACGCCTGCGCCGAGGAGATTTCCCGCGAGCGCCGGGCGCGCTGGCTGCACGGACTGGCGCGTTTGGCTGAATGGCGCAACGCCCAACTGGTGCTCGGTGTCGCCCTGATGGTATTCGTCGTTGCGTTCTGGCAAAGCCACGACCGGGTCGTCGGCACGCTTCAGGCCGGCGCGCCGGAGCTGCGCAAGGATGCCCGTTTTAACCGCGATGCCTTGTCCATCGCGGGGAACTACGACATCGGCTTGGACTGGCTCAGCGTGGTGTTCGAGGCCCAGCCGGACGAGTCCGGCCAGACCTCGGGCGTCTGCGAGAACGTGGCGCTGGGGCAGTATCAGGATCGTTTCGTCTGGGCTATGCAAGGCGTTCCCGGCGTCCTCTCGGTGGCCTCCTTTTCCAGCGCGTTGCGTCAGTTCAACGAGGGCTACAACGAGGGCAATCCCAAAATGAGCGCGGTGCCCATCGACGCCATGAACTACTCGTCGCTGGCCACCGAGGTGGCGCGCCTATCAGGGATCATGCGCAGCGACTGCAGCATGACGGCCGTGCACTTGTACCTGGCGGACCACAAGGCGACCACCATCAACCGGGTGATCGAGGCGGCGAAGGCGTTTCGTAGCGAGTTTCCTATGGAGGGCGTATCGATACGCTTGGCTTCAGGTAATGCCGGCGTTTTGGCAGCGATAAACGAAGAGGTGGAGAAGAGCGAGACGCCGATGCTGCTGTATGTCTACGCTGCTATTGCGCTGCTAGTGCTGCTCGTCTACCGCGACCTGCGCGCTGTACTGGTGTGCTGCCTGCCACTGACCATCGGCACCTTCATCGGGTACTGGTTCATGAAGGAGCTACACATCGGCCTGACCATCGCCACCTTGCCGGTGATGGTTCTGGCGGTGGGCATCGGTGTCGATTACGCCTTCTACATCTACAACCGTCTGCAATTGCACCAGGCTAATGGCCAGCCGATCGTCAAGGCCGTCGAGCATGCGCTGCTCGAAGTTGGCGTGGCGACCATCTTCACCGCCATCACCCTGGCCGTTGGGGTCGCCACCTGGGCGTTCTCCGAACTCAAGTTCCAGGCCGATATGGGCAAGCTGCTCGCCTTCATGTTTATGGTCAACATGGTCATGGCCATGACGGTACTACCGGCCTTTGCGGTCTGGCTGGAGCGAGTATTCCCGCGCAGGCGGCCCGTGCGAATGACCAGCGCCCTGGCGCATTGAGGAGGGAAAGATGCGTTACAAGCTGTTCTTGATAAACGGACTGATCTCCCTGGCGCTACCGCTCGCCTCCCTACAGGCGCAACCTCTACGGGCCGAACGGGCTGAGGTAACGAATCATGCCGGTGCAGCGACCATGCTCGATGCCAAGTGGGCCGGTGAGCGCATGGTCGCGGTAGGTGACCATGGCGTGGTACTGCTGTCGGACGACGAGGGGCAGAGCTTTAAGCAAGCCCGGGTGGTGCCCATTTCCACGCCTCTGACCAGCGTCAGTTTCGCTGATGCCAAACATGGCTGGGCGGTCGGACACTGGGGCGCAATCTTGGTCAGCAGTGACGGCGGTGAGTCGTGGCAGGTCCAGCGCTTATCGGTCGAGGAAGACAGGCCATTGTTCGGGGTTCACTTCTTTAATGCCCGACAAGGAGTTGCGGTCGGTCTGTGGTCGTTGGTTTTGACAACCGAGGATGGAGGCAAGACTTGGGTGGAGCAGACGGTGGCTGCCCCTCCAGGTGCTCGTCGCGCGGACCTTAACCTAATGGGGCTGTTCGCTGACGGCCACGGTGGGCTTTACGCAACTGCCGAGCAAGGTCAGGTGTTACACACTGAAGATAGGGGGAAAAACTGGCGTTATCTGGATACCGGTTACGAAGGCACCCTCTGGGCTGGGGCTGTATTGTCCGATGGAAGCCTCTTGGTGGGCGGTCAACGTGGCACGCTCTTGCATGGCTCAGCGGGGGGAGGGGGCTTCGGTCGAGTCCCGCTGAATACCAAGAGCTCGATAACAGACATCGTCGTCTCAGGTTCGCAGGTACTAGCGGTTGGCCTAGATGGACTATTGGTGGAAAGCAGTGATGGAGGGCAGAGCTTCAGGGAGCAACATTCACCGGAAGGTATTTCGCTGACCGCGGCATTACTCAATAACGACGAAGTTCCCATTTTGTTTTCAAGGCGCGGGGTGCTATCCGCGCAAACCGGATATCCCTCCACTTCTGGCCTGCGCTAATAGGCGTTCGTTAGCCGCAGGCAGACCATGGATGATACTGAGGGTAATTCGATAGGGGGCGCCAGCCGACGTCCGGCGCCTTTCTACTCGGATATTACGGTTGCATTGCTCGTGCGAACGGGGGAAACCCAGTGGTCCTCCGCGCTGCGACCAATTAGGAGAACCCTGAATGAAGAAAATCCTACATCTGACGCTGGCCGTGGCATGGCCTGTGGTCTCCTGGGCGCAGGCCGATGATACTGCCACCGTTGCAGAGGCAGTGAGGGCCGCCAAATTGCTGCTCACGGATGCCTCTGTGTACCATGCTCGGGTCGCTGAGCTTTGCAATGACGCACAGGCTACGGGACGTCTTTATGAAACGGCCGAAAATGCGGTGAGAAAACTGGACGGTTGGCCAAGGTATTATCAGAAGAATCGATCCCTTGATGCGTTTTATTCCTGCCGCCAGTCTATGGTTGACGTCCAGATCTTTGCCTATGCCTGTGCTAGTGGCGGATATAAAGGCAAGGCGGCTAAGTACTTGCAGAGTCAATGGCTGAAGGATTCAAGTAGTTGTGAAAAAGCTATTGGTACATCCGATAGTCGCTAAGGGAAAGCCGCTAATACCTGTTCACTCCAGACGCAGTGAGCGACACTAGCTTCGAGTCTTCCACTACTGACGTAGCCTTCGCTTGTCCTTCCCAAAGCGGCAGCTCCGCGACTACCCGTCAAGTTAGGTTTGGCGTTATAGCCACGCTTGGCCTCATTCACAGCGCCTTGGACTCGGTCATATGGGTAGATCAGCTCGAAGCGGTCAGTGGTCGGGATCGTTGGAGTCTTTCCCGTGATTTCAGGACGCTGTATGGAACGAGTCCTTACTGGCATCTGACAATGCGGCGTTTGGACCAAGTCAGACGACAGCTACTGGCGGGGCAGCCGTTGATCGATGCTGCGTTGAGCCTTGGCTTTGCCGATCAGGGCCACATGACCCGCCATTTCGAGAAAGTTTACGGAATCTCTCCGGCGCGGTGGCTCGAAATGCTGCGCCGTTGCTAACCGTCCAAGCTGTCCCACAGCACAATCGTTCAAAACCCTTAAACATCCTTTCTCTAGCCTCGTTCTCGCAGTGCGCGCTGATAAAGCACCGCGGCTGCGGCTCTAGGTCGGCGGCTTCGTTCGACCTGGACTCCCAGCGTCTCGTCGGAAACGTGTCGCTGTGCCGATTTGGGCTTGGTCCGAGCGGCATTTGCGGAACCTGCGAACGGTCATTCAGGCTTTGAGCATCCCTCTGGCATACGTCGCAGCGGAAATGCGGCCCTTGCCGAAGCCGAACGAATCACCTAACGTGGTCATGTGATCAGGTCGATTGACCATTTTATACGTGATGGTTAAGGCGACCGCTGGGGGCGGGGTTACGCACCTCCCCTTGGCCAGGCACCTATGGGTTCTCGTCGGCCGGCACCTCCAAGGATGCGCAATAGATTTATTCGGGATTGCTTGGCATCTGCGAACTCATTGCACGATATCGATCCGCTGGATCGTAGATGCTCCCTAAAACCGTTCTGAGGTAGCGATATGAAAGCGACAGACGTAGTCATTATTGGAGGCGGGCTCGCCGGGCTCGTGGCCGCAGATCAGCTCAAGCGAAATGGGTACGACGTCATCGTTATGGAGGGACGAGAGCGACTTGGCGGAAGGATCCACACCGTCACCATTGCGGGGGTGCCGGTCGATTGCGGCGCGACCTGGGTCGGCCCAAACCATGAAGCTGTCCGAGAGCTCGCGGCCCGACTCAAGTGCGAACTTGTCCCTCAATACGACACGGGGGAGGGTGTCCTTTCTCTTAATGGAGAACGCAAGGTTGGAGGCCTCTCGGCTGTCCCTTCCGATGTCGGACAGGATCTCGAGAGCATCATTTACGCTATTTCCACACTCGTCGAAGAACTGCCCGCAGAATCAGCCTGGAGCCACGCCAAAGCAGCGCAGTTTGATTCGATTACCTTCGGGGGTTGGTTGACATCGAAACGCGCGTTGACCGCTACCCGTAAAATCTTGAACGTGTTCTGCCTGGTTCATTGGGGCGCCCCCTTGGATGAGGTCTCGTTCTTCAATGCGCTGCGGTACATCAAGACGTTAGGCGGGATGAAGGCGATGATGTCGGTTGAGGGCGGTAACGAACAGGACCGCATTCTAGGTTCGGCGCATTCGCTGGTCACGAATCTCGCGCAAACATTGGGTTCGCAAGTCCTAGTTGGTTCACCTGTACAGAAAATTGATTACGAGAACGAGGGTGTTACGGTCACAAGTGAGGAGCACACGATCGCCGCGCGCTATGCAATTGTCACTGCATCCCCAGTACATCGTTCGTATATCAAATATCACCCTGCTTTGCCTGAAGCCCATTACGGTCTGGCGCGAACTTGGCAGCTCGGCGCGTTGAGTAAGGCCTTTGCGGCCTATGAGCGTCCATTCTGGCGGGATAGCGGTCTGTCGGGGCAGGGCATTATCGATGGTGAGCCAGCATTTCTAACCCTCGACGTTAGTCCGAGCGCCGAAGGTCCCGGCATACTCATGGTCTTCTGTAGTTGGCGCGGCTTCGATGATTGCAATATGGAGCACAGGCGTCAGAGAGTTGTAGACCAGTTGGAACACCTGTTCGGCAAAGAAGCACGTGATTTGATCGATTACGCCGATTTCTCCTGGGGCAATGATTCGTTCGCTCCCGGGGGACCCAATCCGGCGTTACTGCCGAAAACATGGACGGCCTTTGGTCAATATCTAAGGGAGCCGGTCGGCCCGATCCATTGGGCCGGTACTGAAACCGCCGAGGACACCTCTGGTAGTATGAATGGGGCGATCCTTTCGGGTCAGAGAGTGGCAGCGGAGGTTCACTTGCGGCTCACCAGCGCGAACCGGCGCCCGTAGGTATAACCGAGAAGTTCAATGGGAGCCCATTGCGTGAGGGCTCTCTTGAAAAATGAGGCCCTCTCTGAGTAGGAAACCGCTTCTGTATCCCCCTTCTAAATGAATGCTGTTCAGAGCCGATGAGCTCTGCTTCATCGAGGTAGCGTAACTGAACGCTATAAGACCTTTCTCGATGATGAACTAGACGCCAGCTTAATTCCCGTCCAAAGGGCTCACTCTAGCCCAGCTATTCCAGTTTCCTCACGTTATATCGTCGAATTCCCCCGCAACAAGCTTCCCTAATATCATTGATGCCAAATTGGCATTATCACTATCGTGCTGCTGAACGCCCATGACGCGCCGTGAGCCCATGGGAATGCATCGCCGTCCGTCCGATAACGGATAGATATGCATCAGCGGCGAGTAGTCTGATGGCAAACAAAGATTTGACGTCAATTCTTGGGTTCTATTCTGCCTAGAGAATGATGTCGCGTCGGTATTCGGTCCTCGGCTATGTTCCTGAGCATTGCAATGTCAGAATTGATCCACTCACCGGCTTTGCTAAGCATGAACCTGTTCCTGGCCACTGCGGTTGGGTACTGTGCTCTCTGGTACTTTTCTCGGCCATACCGCGGGCCGGGAATGTGGGCATGCGGGGCCGTGTTGAACGCCTTTGGTGTGCTGATCGACAACGCACGCTTCACTGTTGATGTACTAGGCAACCCAGGCCAGGCGCTACAGTTGGCCGGTGAGATCACGCTTGTAGTCGGCGTGCTTCGTTTTCTTTGCCTTCCGCCGCCGTGGTGGTTGGTAAGCATGGCGGCTGGGGCCATCTGCGCCGCGCTTTCTGCGAACTGGCGGGAAAACTCCATGGCTGACACCGTCGCGAGCGCTGTATATTGGTTGCTTTCGTCCGTGGCTTTTGCGCTGGCGTCCTACGCGCTATGGTCGACAAGAAGTGAGCCCGGCCTTAGAGCTGTCCGCCGCCTTGTTGCTGTCTTCTTTGGCCTTCTGGCGGTGGTTATCCTCGCTAGCGGACTGGCGCAGTTCAAGCTTCGTCTGCACGGCGAGCAGGGCGATATCGCCAGGCAGTTTCTGAATCTAATGGTTTACGATGTCGGTATTCCGATATTCGTCATTACCCTGCTTGGCTTGGCGCTGTTGGCTATGCGCCGAATCTTGCTGGATAGCCAGCGTCATGCGGACGCAGCGAAAGCGAATGCCCGGCTGTTTGAGTCATTGATGACGGCCGCAAATGCTGGTGTCTTGCTGGTTAGAGATGGGCTCGTGATTGATGCGAATAAAATGACGGAGAACCTCTTTCGACGGCCGCTAGATACCTTTGTCGGCCAGCCTCTGGCCGCACTGTTCTCCGAGCATCCGCAACTGGTCTCGGGACCGGCAGCGCCAATGCATCAGACCTGTACCATTGAAGCAATGAGATCTGACGGGCAATCGTTCGCGGCGGCGCTTAGCGTCGTTGCGCTCGAGGACGGCGGCCAGGTCGTAGAAGTCCGTGATGTTAGCGAGCAGAAAAGGCTCGAGGAAGAGTTGCGGCGACTCGCTTCGCAGGATTCTTTAACTGGGGCGCTAACCCGGCGGGCCTTTGCCGAGCGGGCGAACATTGAGTTTCAAAGAAGCCGGCGCCTGGAATCATCGTTATGTTTGGCCATCCTCGATCTTGACCATTTCAAGCGCATCAATGACTCCTTCGGTCACGCCGCTGGAGACCAAGTGTTGCGAAACTTCGCCCAGCTAATGAAAGAGCAAACGCGAAGCACAGATGTTTTCGCACGGTTCGGCGGCGAAGAGTTTGTGCTGTTGCTGCCCGACACGGGTGTGGACGAGGGCGCTACTCTGCTTGAGAGACTTCGTGACATATGGAGCAGGGAGCAACTGCAAAGTCCTGGAGGAACCATCCAATCTACGATGAGTGCCGGGATAATCCTTGTTGGCCCCGATGGCTCGCTGGAGGACTGGACGGCAAAAGCCGATGCGGCGCTATATCAAGCGAAAAGCGAAGGCAGGAACCGTGTGGTTCGGGGCTAACTGAACGAGGCCTAACTGCTAGCTTTTCCTGCTACGGAAGGGGGAAGCCGATTCCCAGGGCGGCGGTGCACCTCTGTCGTAGCCATGTCTTAGCAGGCATTGCAAACCATCCGCTTTAACCAAGACCCTTGAGGCCACCCGGATACGGATCCCCTCACTGTCTTGAACCTCTCTCGCTTGCGCCAGATGCAAGCAAGGGCATCAAGCCACATTTCTGGCCATTGACTAGCGATCCGGCGCAGAGAGCTGCTGCATCGCAGGGCTGCCAGCGCCTCAAGAAACACTGGTGTGTCCGCCGCGCGCCGCCGCGACTCGCCCGGCCGCGTGCGCTACCTGGCATATTCGACAGCTATTTTTTTTAGCCACACCTCTTAGGCTGATGGAGAGGCCTCGCGTCTCGTCATCTGAAAGGAGGGTACCGAGATGTTCACATACATTCAGAAGTACATTACCAATCGAAACCTTAAAGGTCGGGCCGTCGTCATCAAGAACGCCAAAGCGAAAATCAACGGCGTACCGGGCGGCGCTATCGTCGAGGGTAGCTATGGCGTCTGGTCCCGTTGATGGGCCTCTGGGTGACGGCGTCGCCGTCACCCAGATCTTGTCACCTCGATGACGCAGATTTCCAAGGCAGGGTACGGATCGGGCGCGGCCCCGATAGCGCAGGAGATCGCGCCGGGACTCCAGGTACGGTTTCTACGAGATGCGGCCGTGCTGATTAACACGGGCCCCGAAGTCTTCTATGTTCGCGCGGCATCGGCAGGTTTCAGCATCTGGACTTCCCTGAAGCACCTGTTGGAGTCGATACGACCGGCGCTCAACCTTCGCTACCTTCGCCATCATTTGCAATTTGGTGAGACGGCAACCCATGCGACTGCCTGGCGCCATGTTTTCCAATTGGTCCCAAACGCGGCCTTATCGCTGACTGCCGGTGGGTGCTCATGGCGCTTCGAACCGTGGAGCCAAGTGTGGTGCGGCAACCCATACTTTGATCATCCTGCACTGCTGTTGAAGCAGGCCATCCCCGACTACGCCACGCCCGTTGTGCTCGAACTATCCGGCGGCACCGATTCGACAGCTATCGCCTACGCACTGTCCGGCCGACACGATGTGCTGGCAGTTACCTGGGCCGATCCTCTTGGCCCGGATGCCAGTGATGTCGAGCATGCCAGGCGCATAGCCGGGAAGCTTGGATTCGAACACCGGGTGGCGATGCTGTCGCCCGGGAGGCTATTCGAGGTGCCAGCGCAGTTTGAGCCGGACAGGCCCAGCGTATCGCTGTTCATGATGGCGGAGCGGGACCGGCTCGTTCGGGATGCGCTAGACGGGCGCACCAGCGCTGTCGTGATCAACGGCCACGGGGGCGATCACATCTTCCTTGATCCGCCGAGCCCGGTCCCCATGCTGGACCTTTTGTTCCAAGCCCGTTTTCGCGAAGCCCTGACGTACTACCGGACCCTCGTCGAATTCCATGGCGGGGGAGTGCTTGTTCCCTTGCGCTATCGCCGCGTCGGGCGGGGCATCGGCCCTCGTTCTTTGAGCCTCACGCCGGGAAAACGCCTACACCGGCGACTGATCCAGCAGGCCTGCTACGAAAATGCGATCTGGAGCAGGCTCGGCCCGCAGTACAGGCTGGTACATCCCTTCACCTGTCCCGCGATGCTGAACTACGCGCTGTCGATCGCCCCGCACAAGCATGTAGCTCATGGGCAATCCAGGCGGCCGTTCAGAAAGGCCATGAACGACTACTACCAGACCGAGGGTTTCAGCCGGGTGAGCAAAGGTCACCTTACCGGCGCTTTTCAGCGGGCCATCCAGCTCAAGGAGGACATCTTGGTGGCGCTTTTGGAGCAGGGCATCGGTGCGAAGCACAAGATGTACCGCGTCGAGGATATGCAGCGGGCATTGCGAGCGGCCGCGCTTGGCTCCACGGAGATCCATCCGCAGCTTATGAATGCACTGTCGCTGGAGCTGTTCATGCAGCATTGGTCTCGTCTTTCGGGGGTGGCTCGATGGCAGATCGGTTCCTGAGGTTCGCGTCCTCGGTTTTTCATGTGTTGGCAGATGGCGAGCTGGTGCTGCTTGATGCCCGCTCGAACGAGTTCGTCCTGTTCGACCGCGACGCATCGCGTGAGCTCGTCGACGCCATCGAGGGGCGAGCCATGAGTTCGCTTGCCGAGCGCTTTATTGCCGAAGGCATCCTGGAGCACGCCGTGTCGATGCCCAGGCTCAATCGGAGCCACGCGCCCGGACTCGATGACTTCAGCTGGAGCGAGTCGATCCGCTACAAAGCCTGCCATCATGCAAGCTCACCGTCTGCCCAGGAGGTTCTCTTCGCTGGTCTTTCGCTCGCAAAGGTGTGCGTTCTGCTCAAGTGCTTGTCGCTTTGCCGTCTGCTTAAGAGTGGCCAGGCCAACCTCTGCAGCGAAAGCCCGGCGTCGGCGACGCTCGACCGAGAAATCTGCGCCCTGATCCGTGCCGCTCGTTGGCTCCCGTGCAAAGTCGCCTGCCTTGAATTCTCTCTCGCCCTGCGCGAACGCCTGGCCCGCCACGGCGTCAATGCAACCGTCGAGATCGGTGTGCAGAAGTACAGCTTCATGGCGCATGCCTGGCTGGAAGTAAACGGTCAGCCCCTAGGTGAGCCGGAACATGTCGCCCGATCTCTCCACCGCCTGCGGGGTACCCAATGACGCAAGCGCTGCAGCAATACCGCCGAGCCCTAACCCTGGCCCGTACCTACTACCCGAAGGCCTTTACCTACTTCGCGATCGCCTCTGCGATCCTGCTGGCGTTGGCGCTACTGAACGCCACCGTTCCGGTCCTGCTTCGCGAGGCAACCAACCGGCTTGCCGCAGGCGATGCCATGAGCATTATCCTCGTCACCGCAGCGGCCTATGCACTGTGCTGGACCGGTGCGCAGGTGCTGGAGTGGACCAAGAACATCCTCTCGGCCGCGGTGCTGGTGCGCTGCGATGCAGCGTTCTACCGCGCGTTCTTCGATCACTTGCTCAAGGTGCCACAGGCCGAGCTGCGCAAGCTCGACCAGGGCGTGCTGGTCGCCGATGCACAGCGTTCCAAGGGTGCCTTCAGTGCGCTGACCAGCACGCTGTTCTGGATCGTGCTGCCGACACTGATCGAGCTGCTGTTCGTATTCGCTGTGCTCGCCACGTTGATCAGCGTCGCCTTCGCGGCGTTCTTCATCATGGCCATCGTCGCGCTGGTTGGGCTTTCGGTGCTGCTGTCACGCAAGGCCAAGGGCATCCACCAGCGCATCATGGAATCGAACAACGGGGTGATGTCGCATTTCACCGAGCGGATGCGCCTGGTCGAGGAGATCAAGCTCAACAATGCCCAGCCCCTGGAGCAGCAGCGCTTCGGCTCCAAGGTGGGCGGCTTCATCGACAGCGTGACCGTGGGCAACCTGCGCATCGGCCTGCTCATGCTGCTGCAGGTCACCCTCGTCGGTGCGTTGCTCCTGGCCTCGACGCTATACGTCGTCAGCGAAGTCGCGAAGGGCAGCTATACGGTCGGTGACTTCGTCATGATCAACGGCTACGTCATGCAGCTGACGATGCGCCTGGCCCTGCTTGCGAGCGTGCTGATCGAGCTTTGCAATCACCTGGTCTTGCTCGACAGGGGCTTTCATTACCTGGACCTGGAAACCGAGCCCCAAGGCCACAGGGCCCCCGACACCGACGCAGAAGTCTTATTTGAGCTCGAGGGCGTGACCTACCGCGCCGAAGGTCGGACGATCCTCAACAAGGTTGACCTGCAGATCCACCAGGGCCATACCTACGCAATCACCGGCCCATCGGGTGCCGGCAAGACGACGCTGCTGCGCCTGCTGGTTGGACTGATTCAGCCAGAGGCGGGCACGGCCAGGGCGTTCGGCACGGACACGATCACCCTCGACCGAACCGCATTGCTGGACGCCGTGTCGGTCGTTACCCAACATCCTCTGCTCATCGCCGGCAGCGTGGCCGACAATGTCCGCTACGGTGCAAAGGGAAACCTGAGCGACGACCAGCTCGACAGCCTACTCGGCCAGCTCGGACTCGACGCCCACGCCAGCGAGACCCCGTCCATGGCCAGACACGTCGGCTTCGATGCCGCTGCCGTGTCGGGCGGCGAGAAGCAGCGCATCGCAATCGCCCGGGCGTTGGCGCGGGGAACACCGACGATCCTCCTGGACGAGCCCACCTCCGCTCTGGATGTCGAGAGCGAGGAGCGCACCATCGATGTGCTCAAGGCCAACGCCAAGACGCTGGTGATGATCACCCATCGCCCGTCGGTCACCGCCAAGGCCGACTACGTCATCCACCTCGCCGGAGACGGGACGGTGTGCATGAATTCGGTGTGCTCAGGTTAAATGCGCATACCTTCACCCGAAGAGGCTACCCAGGGGGCTGCGGTCGCCAATCGCCGGGCTAACCGCGATGAAGTGCTGGTGCAGTCGGCGTGGCTCGGCGCAATTCCCGACCCGACTACAGCGTTAGCTGGGCAGCTTCAGGTGTAGCAGAGGGAAGGGGCGACCCTCGCCATCCAGCTGCGAACGTCCGGTCTGTACAAATCCGTAGTGCGAGTAAAACCCAACCGCTTCGGGGTTTTGCTCATTCACATCAACACTAATCCGATTGCGCGAACGGCGGGCGTGATCGAGCAGCGCACGGCCGATGCCTCTTCCTCGCAGATCTGGCTCGATGAAGAGCATCTCCACATGGTTCTCAGCGATCCCGATAAAGCCCATCGGGCAATCCTCGGTATCTACCGCAACCCATAGTTCTACAGCGGGAAGGTAGATATCGCGCAGCCGGGGATACAACTCCTCGATATCGGATTCTTGCAGGAAGTGGTGAGTGGCGCGAACGGAACGCAGCCAGAGGTTGAGCAATTGCGGGTGGTCGTCATGGGTAGCCTGACGAATGATCATAAAAATTATCCTTAACACTTGATAGCGGAATGAGGCGCGCTACTGGGTAGCGATCGTATAAGTGCCGGCAGCTTGTATGACCGCTTCGCGAGTTAACGCCTGGGCGGTTCACGGCAGAGGGAGCCGGAAAGGAAGGGAGCAAGGACGATACTGAGGGCTCATCGCGGCGTCAAAAAACCTGTAGATCGAATGGCGGAAGCATAAGCGACGGACCGTCCTCGGGTTGGTGAGGATTAGCAACGCGACGCCGCCGAACGGTTACGGCACCCGCGCAGACAAGAAAGGTCCCCGACGATTCGAGCGAGGTGTCGATTGCGCAGGCGCCCATACGACTATCTGAGGTGATCGCTCGGCCGTCGCCGCAAATGCCATGGCCGCGCCATATCCAGGGGCGCCAGGTTGGCGAGCGTTTGCACCGCACAGGCCCGGCACCATCTCGTTAAGCAAGACGGAGACCTCCCATGACCAACAAAAACACCATCTGCCTGTGGTACGACGGTACCGCGCTCGAGGCGGCTACCTTCTATGCCGAGACCTTTCCGGACAGTGCCGTAGGCTCCGTGCATCGTGCACCAGGCGACTACCCTTCGGGCAAGCAGGGTGATGTCCTGACGGTCGAGTTCACGGTAATGGGGATTCCTTGCCTCGGCCTAAACGGGGGCCCGGCCTTCAAGCATTCCGAGGCGTTCTCGTTCCAGGTTGCCACGGACGACCAGGCCGAGACGGATCGCTTGTGGAGCGCGATCGTCGATAACGGCGGCCAGGAGAGTGAATGCGGCTGGTGCAAGGACAGGTGGGGCCTGTCATGGCAAATCACGCCACGCGTTCTGACGGCCGCCTATACCAGCCCTGATCGGGCAGCGGCCAAGCGTGCGTTCGACGCGATGATGGGCATGCGCAAGATCGACATCGCTACGATCGAGGCAGCATTGAAGGGATAATCGGGCCGGCGATTCAGCGGAAAGCCGAAGCAAAACCGGCGCTTCAGTGTCCCGCGTGGTCGCCAATGAATTTGCTCAAGAACTGCCGCGTGCGTTCGTGCTGCGGTGCGCTGAGCAGTTGCCTGGCGTCGCCCTGTTCGACGATCACCCCGTCGTCGATGAAGATCGCCCTGTCGGCCACGTCGCGGGCAAAGCTCATCTCGTGGGTGACGATGACCATGGTGCGCCTTTCCTCGGCCAGGCCGCGGATGGTCGCAAGCACTTCGCCGACCAGTTCCGGATCGAGCGCCGAGGTCGGCTCGTCGAACAGGATCACGTCCGGCTGCATGGCCAGCGCGCGAGCAATCGCCACGCGCTGTTGCTGACCGCCAGAGAGGCGCCTGGGATACGCATCTTCCTTGCCCTCCAGGCCGACCTTGGCCAGCAGTGCCCGGCCGCGCTCGATGGCCTCGCCGCGAGGCTCCTTCTTCACCTGCACCGGGCCTTCGATGACATTCTCGAGGGCGGTCCGATGCGGGAACAGGTTGAAGTTCTGGAAAACGAAACCGACGTGCTGGCGCAGCTGACGGATCAGCCCCTGCTGTGCCTTGAGCGGCCGGTCCGCATCGATGTGGATCTCGCCCACACTGATCTTCCCACCGCTGGGTTGCTCCAGCAGGTTGAGGCAGCGCAGCAGCGTGGTCTTGCCCGAACCGCTGGGGCCGATGATCGCCAGCACCTCGCCGGGGGCGATGTCCAAGTCGATGCCCTTGAGCACCGCCTGGCCGTTGAAGGATTTGCTCAGGTTGCGCACGGTGATCATCAGGCGTCCTGCTCGTGGCGGTTGACCCGATGTTCCAGGCGCCCCTGGAAGTACGCCAGCACGCTGGCCAGCAACCAGTAGATCAGCGCAGCGGCCAGGTACATGGTGAAGATCTCGAAGGTGCGCGCGGTGATCAGCTGCGCCTGGCGGAACAGCTCCGGCACCTGGATGGTGGCAGCCAGGGCGGTGTCCTTGACCAGCGAGATGAAGCTGTTGCCCAGCGGGGGCAGGGCGGTGCGCGCGGCCTGCGGCAGGATGGCCCGGTACAGGGTCTGCGCGCGACCCATGCCGATGCTGGCGGCCGCTTCCCACTGGCCACGGTCGATGGAGGCGATGGCGGCGCGCAGGATCTCAGCGGTGTAGGCCGCCATGTTCAGCGAGAAACCGATCAGCGCCGCCGGCAGCGGATCGAGCTGGATGCCCAGTTGCGGCAGGCCGTAATAGATCATGAACAGCTGCACCAGCAGCGGCGTGCCGCGAAAGAACGACACATAGACCCGCGCCAGCCACTGCAGCGGCCAGAACGCGTACAGCCGCAGCAGCGCCAGACCGAAGCCCAGCAGCAGGCCAAAGAACATCCCACCCAGGCTCAGCACTACGGTCCACCATGCGCCCTTGAGCAGGAAGGGCAGGGAGTCCAGGACCAGCTGCAGGCTGCCCTCGATCATTGCGTGACGTCAGCCCCGAACCATTTCTCCGATAGCTCCTTGAGCGTGCCGTCGGCGCGCAGCTTGGCTATGGCTTCGTTAATGGCGGCGAGCAACTGCGGGTTGCCCTTGCGCAGGGCAACGCCGGACTCCTGGCGGGAAAAGGCTTCGCCGGCCACCGCCAGGCGATCGCCGGTTTTCTCGACCATCTCGAAGGCGGCCAGTCGGTCGACCAGAATCACGTCGATGCGGCCGACGGCGAGGTCCTGGAACTTGGTCGGGTCATCATCATAGGTGCGGATATCGGCCTGGGGAACGTTCTCCTTCAGCCACTGCTCGTAGTTGGTGCCCAGGCCCACGCCGACCTTCTTGCCGGCGAGGTCCGCCGCGCTATTGATGCTGTCGGCTTCGGCCTTGCGGGTGAGCGCCTGGATGCCGGAGACGGTGTAGGGCGTGGAGAAGTCGTACTTCTGCTTGCGTTCCTCGGAGATGGTCACCTGGTTGATCACCACGTCCAGGCGCTTGGATTCCAGGGCAGCGAGGATGCCGTCCCACTTGGTCGGCTGGAACTCGGCCTTGACCCCCAGCTCCTCTGCCAGCGCATTGGCGAAGTCCACCTCGAAGCCGGTCAGCTCACCGCTTTCATCCTGGAAGTTGAAGGGCGGGTAGGTGCCTTCGAGGCCAACCTCGAGCACCCCGTCGGCCTTGACCTCATCCAATAGATCGGCCGCGTACACCGGCATGAACAGGCTTCCGAGCAGCAGGCTCAGACTGCCGAGCAGGAAATGGCGAGGCAGGATCGCAAACGTCATGGCAGGCCTCCAGGGGAACGGAAAGTCACACAACTCTAACGATGGGCATTTATTCGACAAAATAATTAGAAGGCATCAGGACCAACGCCTAGGGAATATGGCGTTATGCACCCAGTGCCCATGGATAATAGGCGAACAATGCCGGGGCACCACCGGTGTGCAGGAACAGCAGCGGGCCCGTGCCGGGGAAGGCACCCCGGGCAAAGCCGTCGAGCAGGCCGGCTAAGGCCTTGCCGGTGTACACCGGATCGAGCAGCACGCCTTCCTGCTCGGCCAGGAGGCGAATCGCGGCCAGGGTGCCGGCATTCGGTTCACCGTAGCGCGGGGCGAAATACTGATCCCACAGCTCGACCTGCAACCCCGCCGGCACCTCGACGCCGAGCAGTTCGGCGGTGCGTTGCAGCAGCCCCTCCACCTTGGGCCGCTGTGTCGCCTCCGGGCGCGACACGGTGACCCCGACCACCCGGCTGCCCAGCCGGGCATACTCCAGCGCCAATGCCAGGCCACTGTGCGTTCCGGCGCTGCCGGACGCGAGCACCACGGCAGCAAAATCCTCGCCGGTTCCGTGCATCTGCTCGGCCAGTTCCAGGCCGGCGCGCACGTAGCCCAGTGCGCCGAGCGCATTGGAGCCACCGATGGGCACCACGTAGGGTTTGCGCCCGGCGCCGCGTAGGCGCTTGGCGGCGGCCTGTAGCAACTCGTCGGCGTTATCCAGGTTGGCGACCACTTCGGTCTCGCAGCCGAACAGGTCGAGCAGCAGGCGATTGCCATTGCCCAGGTAATTACCCTCGTCGGTACCCAGCGGATTTTCCAGCAGCGCCAGGCAGCCACGACCAAGCCTCGCCGCCAATGCCGCAGTCTGGCGCACATGGTTGGACTGAATCGCACCGGCCGTGACCAGCACATCAGCGCCCTGAGCCTGGGCCTCGGCACCGAGGTATTCGAGCTTGCGCGCCTTGTTGCCACCGAGGGCCAGCGGGGTGAGGTCGTCGCGCTTGATCCAGATATCACGGCCCAGGTGACGCGACAGCCGCGGCAAGTGTTCCAGGAGCGTGGGGGTGGTAATCAATTCAAGGCGCGGGAAGCGGGCGAGGGCATCGGTGAGCATCGGGCAGGCTTCTGAACAGAGATGAACCATCACTGTAGAAGGCAATTCAAACGGACACCACGTCCATACCGGTGAAGCCCTCTACACCGACCCAAGCGCAGTTAAAACAACCCAAGGGCAGTCGCCATCGCCACGGCCGCCGCAATGTTGCGAGCACCGAGCTTGCCCATGGCGTTCTCCTGGTGAAAACGAACGGTGCGCGGCCGCAGGCCCAGTATCAAGGCAATCTCCTCCTGCCCCTTGCCGCGCGACGCCCAGAGCAGGCACTCGCGCTCACGCCGTGTCAGCGATCGATGTGCGTAACCCGCCATCAACTGGCCCAACCGCAGGTGCAGCGTCGTCGCAACGCCCGACAGCAACAGCGCATCGCGAATACAAATGTCGCGTCCACGACCACTGCCCATGCCCATACCCTGGCTGATGCTGAGCAACGCGAGCTGCTCGCCGCGCACATGGACGGGGATCGAGGCGCCCCGGCACACATCGATGCCATGCCGCCTGGCGCAGGCCAGGAACGCTGCATCAGCCGAGCAGCACGAAGTCCGCGCACTCACGTCCCGCCAAAGAAACGGAAGGGGACTGCACTTCGCATGACGCACGAACGGATCGACACACTGATAGCCATGCGAGCGATACAGCTGCTGCCAGCAGGCGTGATGGTTCGAGACGAGCAGGGGGTATGCATCCAGCACGGTGCTGTCTACCCGAACGAAGGCGTACTGCGCGATGCCCAGCCCCGAGAAGAGCCTGCCCAACACAGCCCGCATATCATCCAGCGAACCCGCCTCACATAGCTCATGCAGCGCACGCCGGATCAGCTCCAGTTCCACAGCATATCTCCGGAAGCAATCACCCAAGGCAAAACGCCAAGACGATAACGATCAGCCTCGCCAATACGACAAGGAGCCAAAAGGCACCCAGGCGTAACCGGGCAAACGACGCAAACCGCGCGATGAGCCGACACCGAGCGCCAAAGATAGGATCAGAGCGGGCCGCCCGAACGGGCGGCCCATTGGCTCAGGCTCGCGCCGATTCCGCCCCAAATGCCCGTCGATACAGCACGACCATCTCGTCGAGCAGTTCCTGGGCCGCATAGCCCAGCAGGCGTGCACGCAGATCGAGGGTCTGCACGCCCTCGTCTTCGGTCAGCTGAAGCAAAAGCCCCCGGATCGTCTCGACCCGCATCTCCGCCTCGGCCAAGGGACCGGAAGACGAAACGACAGCCGAACAACCCATACGGGCAGTGGAAGGAAAGGCCAGGAGATTGGAAGGCAGCTCAGTCATGGCCCACCTCGCAGCGCGAAGTGACAACAGAGCCAGACAAGGACGAAACGACAGGGTGGGGCGCGGGCGTAAAAAGGAAGTAGTGCATTCTGCTTGTGCTCCTTGGTTCGATTAAGGAGCCACCACCACCCGTTGTCACGCGGAATGGAGGTGGACCGCACGGGGGTGGCAACCGGGAACCAAGGGAACCGGCCAGGCCGAAGCCTGCCCCGCACGGCCCACCATAGAAAAGCGATAGCCGACACCGAAATGTTGACTAGCCGCTATGGCGCTACCGCGCTCCTAGTTCCCGGGTTGTCACGCCCGGCCGTGGGATTGACCACGACGCGGACAGTCTAGCGCGGGGAATTGGAGGAGGGCAAACGGGCGCGGTGCATTTCACCTGATAGGACTGGTACGTCTGATCCTTCCGGGTATGTCCACGGCTATCCAAGCTTACGAAGTGTGCTAATGCAGTAGTTTTGGCTAGCGCCATCATTTCGCTAGTTAAGTAAACGAGCGCTTCATTGAAGCGACACCATCAAATGTCTATCCAAGCTGCGTTTGCGATTACTTTGGAAATATTGGCGGCAAACCACGATAATCATGGGGATAGTGTTTCATGCCATAGGTTGCTTAACGCTAGCCTTTCGATCTCATTGGCTGTGCTTTCATGCCGAATTTTTATCGAAAAAGTAGTTGCAGGTACGTTGGGGTGTTCGAATATGGCCATGCCTACCCCTATTTGGCACACATGTCGGCCAAATCTTATATATCTGTCATGAGAGAATCTCTTGAAATCATCTGTTGTCATTGAGATTAATTTTAGATTGGCTAGTCGTTGAGCGAGCGGTGGTGATCTTAAAATGCTTTTTTCAAAATAATTAATGATCTCTACGTGCGTCTGGCTGGCTCTTGGTCCGCCGTCAGATAGTATTGTTATGCTAAATTTTTTGCTTGGGGGGAGCATTTCTATGAACTTGGCAATGCTTGCCCTGTGTCCGTTCTGAAGGTCCCTCAAGATACTGGAAAAAACGTACCGATCAGAAATAAATATTGTCTTGTTGAATTGGGCTAGCTTCTGAAATTTCTCCTTCCAAATGTTACCGATCTGTGTTTTGTATGCGATGTCGCTCATGCTGCTGTCTTTAGATTCCCTGAACCTTATCGATTCAGTAATGGAACCTACGCCAACCACTTCAAAATCGTTCTTTTCGCAATATCTGGTGGTTTTTTCATTATCGCAGATCACGGCGCTAACTGTGTCCTCAGTTACTGCTGTTCTAAAGAAATCACTAAGCGATATGGCTTTATCGAAACAGGTATATAGGCTGCAGTCATTCCAGTTGGCCGGTGATTGGGCGGAGGAATAGTCACTAAAGGCTTGAATCCAGCGCTGATGAAACTTTGGTGGCAATTTTTTTATTGAGGCGAGGTAGGCTTCTCCGGAACCTTGTTTCGTAATTAAGATGCCATATCTATTCCAGTAGTCTAAAATCGTATCGTGTAGTACGCAGATAGATTCGTTGTTCAAAAGATCAGCTTCGAATATGCTTGGGTCAAGATTAAAGTCTGTAAGCATAATTATAATCCAAAAGCTTCTTTAAAACGCTCTTCAAAAAAGCCTTCTGGCCATTCGACAAGGAAATCGCCTTCGCCATCCAATGGGATCTCAAGTGCTTGCGCGCCTGTTTTTGTGGGGTGAACATAAATTATGGATATGTCGGCCGGATCAATTTCCTTGCGCTTAACCTTGTTCTGCATTCTTAGCATCAAAGATTCGCTATGCGTTTCAATGATCCACTGATTTGTTTTGCATGTGTCTATAAAGAAGTTGGCAAGGTGTGCCTGAAGGCGAGGGTGCAGATGAATTTCCGGTTGCTCAACGCAAATTGTGCTTTCATTTCTAACTATTCCTTCAACTATAATAGGCAGCAATTGTCCTATTCCAAATCCTACATCTGAAGGGCCAACTATGACTCCGGTTCTAAGGTCTTTTAGTTGGAGGCATATTACAGTTCCGGTTACTGTTGATCCGATGCTGTCTGCGGTCAGCGTGTAAGGTATTTCAAATTTACTAAACCAGTCGTTAATTGTCGCTGTAATTTCAGGTGATCTTTCATAGATGAATCTTGCTGTGTTCTCGCCCAGCTTTCCAACCGACCCGCTTTGATCTCCTTTTGGGGCATAGAACCTACTGGGGTGGCTGCGTAGCGGGCCGAGATAAGTGATGGAATTAAATGCCTCTTGTATATCCTTTGCTATTAAACCAATTATATTGTTGCTCAAGGCTGCGCCAAATCCGCTCTCGATTTTATCTTCGATTGCGACCGATGACGGTGTTGCGTAGTTAAGGTCGCTCGTGAAGCGTATGTCGTTTAAATCCTTGACTATTCCCTTGTGGTGCTCCTTTCCTATGAATTTTAGCTTGGAAAGGTATGAGAACATCGAATCTCTGCTTTCCGCAGAAGAAAAATGATAGGCTCTAGCATGTTTCAACCGTTGACACTTATCTGCTGATTCTCGGGTGTTTAATTCTGATCGCAAATCCAGCCTAAAGATTTCAGTTTTCTCGCTCGTGTAACTTGTTAAGATGTTACTTAAGTAGGTAAACTCTTCGTTTTTATTTTCTTTTGTTATTCCGGAAAGCAAGTAAGTGAACTCGTGGCTTTTTCGCAGGGTTTTCGGTAGCGACAAGAGGCCGGACGGCCTGCCAGCCCTTTCGGCGCTTTTGGGTGACGAGTATGTGCACGAGAATCTTATTTCTTTTTCGACATTGTGATTATGTGCCATGGCTGCATAATCACCTAAGTCGACGAAGTCGCCGTTGGAAACTAAACCACCCTGCTCGCTAGGTCTCGTGAGGGATTGTTTTAGCAGCATTAGCGCCTGAATAAGTGAACTTTTACCAGAGGAGTTTGGCCCGTAGATTAGGGTAATCGGAGCAAGTCTCACGCTCTGTCTATTAGAAAAGCTTTTGAAGTTGTCGACGCTTAGCTCATGCAGCATAATTACCTCTAGTTCCTGGCGGAACTCGTTTTTGATTACGATGACCATGAGTCGGCAGGATTCGCGCCTGCTTAAGCTCCTTACCGGCCTCGGTGAAACCGAACTCCTCGGTCAGTTCAACGAGCAGATTGTAAGTCGGCAGGATTTAGGCGCCACCGTACCCCTCGATGAGGTTCTTCATCGCCTGTGCGGTTTCGGTCAGTTCCTTGGCCTTGCCCATCGCAGCAAAGGCATCACCTGCGATCACCTGTGCCCGTTCGTTGGCCGTGGCCACGATCCGGTCTGCTTCTGCCACCGCCGACTAGAGTTTTTCCTCGGCCTCTCGAGGCGATCGCGGGCGCCCTGCACCAGGTCGTCCCGTTGCGCTTCGACCTCGATTCGCAGGCGCTTGGCTTCAGCTTCTACGTCCTGGAAGGGCTTGAAGCGCTGCAGCTCCTGAAGCCGCACCTGCAGATCGCCGCGCAGGCGCACCACCTCTCGCTCGAGATCCTTGATCTCGTTCTGTCGTGCGTTGAGGTCGAACGTCAGCTCGGAGATGCGGCCCTTGGCCTTGGTGTGTTTGACCAGCAGTACGAATGCTGCGACTACGGCGATGACTAGCAAAAGTTCCATCTAGGCGTCCTTTCCCTTGATTGCGGGCAATGGTACACCGGCGATGATGGCGTTAGGCTTTCGCGTTAAAAAAGGAATTGACTTGGCTCAAGTGTCTATCCCTCAAGCGTCCGCCTTTGCCCAGAGCGGACACCTAGCCTCAAAATGGGAGCTATTACTTTCGCTTTTCGTCGGCAAGGCATAAGTCAGCCTCCTGCCATGCTGACCTGTTGCAAGGGCCGCGCTGCCAGTAATGTTGCTCTGATGGACTACAGGGAGCAGGAGCGGACGCGGCAGTTGTTGCTGTCAACCCACACGGTTGGTATACCGAACCAGTAGCTCGTCGACGGCGGTCGTTATGCGTTGAACCACCGGTGCTAACTCACGAGCCAGCCCACGCATTCCGTCTGCGATATTACTCATTCCCAGCATCGCGGCCATGTAATTGACGCCGCCTTGGAAAATTTCCTGCTGCAGCTCCTCAGCCATATCCCGGTCTTGCTCCCGCGCCTGCGCCAGATACGAGTCCAACAGGTGACGGGCGTGCTGCAGAGCCTGGTCGTAGTCGCGGTTGTTCATCTCAATCATTGCAATCAGGCCTTTGGCGCGCATGTAGAAGTGAACAATGTCTTGGGCCAAGTCGCGCGGCAGTAGATTTAGCGCTTGCGGCGCAGAGTTGAAAAGGGGAAACGGCGATTCTCCAATGGGGAATATTGTTAGGTAGGGTTCGCCTGCCGCCTGGGCGAGAAGTTCGCTTCCAATTTCGTCTTCAAAGATCTGCCACGCCGTCGCTATCTCAGTGCGTAACAGCATTAGTGTCGTTACAAGTTTTTCATGGTCGGTAGCCGCCTCTTTCTCCAGCGCCAACCGATGCGCATACTTGGTTCCCTTGAGTGTGCAGAATCCGCCGATGCCCGCGCCGAGCACGCCAGCAAAAAAATTAATAAGTGTGTCGATACTGGGCCAGTCCATTGCTTTGATCCTCGTGTTTCCTTTTCGCTTGAAATCTATCTGGTGCAAGTATCAGCTATCGAAACGAGAAGGCCCCGTTTGGGCAAGACTTTACCACCTACAGAAATGCCAGCGGTCCGCCCTGACGGCCACGACCGCATTACATGCTAAAAGTGGCCGTCATCTGGCTTCAGTTTGTGCAGCAGAGCGACGCCCCTAGCGGACAGGGCTCTGACGTCCGCTTTGTGTCGTAAGCAGCGTTACGCCACCGACGGCTTCTGGCCGAAACCCCCCATCCCCACCGCCCCCGCGTAAGCGATGAACGCCCCTGGGGTCGAGAGGGCCCCGTCCGGCTCGATGCGCAGCACGCCAGCGCGACCCGGCCCAGCCGGGTGACGCCCACTCTTTTGCTCTTTTGCTCTTTTGCTCTTTTGCTCTTTTGCTCTTTCTCTTCCGCTCTCTGTTCCAGTCTTAGGGGTTACCGACACCCGTCGGAACCCCCCGCAACCACCCCCCCCCCCCGACCTCACGCACCTACCTACACCGGGCATTTGCCGCTACAGTGCGGGTAGCCCCTTAGTCTGTTGCAGGGATCGCCGTCCGGATGGCTTCACCGTCTCAACCCAAAAGCCTGACCTTCGATCTGGAAGTCGCCCCCGGCAAAGCCGACCAACCCGACCGCGTCTTCATGGTCGGTGCCCTACGCCCCGACACGGGCGAAGAGCGCGAACGCAAGGTCGACAAGGACCTTCCCAGCGTCCTCGATGCCCTGGACAGCCTGGGGCAGGGCGCAAGCTTCGTGCTCGGCCACAACGTCATCGACCATGACCTGCCGATCTTCAAAGTTCAGAGCTAATACCAACCACCGGACAGACTTTTCCATCTCTTTTGGTGACTTGAATGAGCGCGAGGCCGCGACGAGTGATCTTCAGCGAAGCTATTGTTCCGGCCCTCATCGGCGGGGTCGCAGCGCTGGCAGTTCAATTCATAGGCGTTAATGCCACCAATATGTCCACCCGGCAGCTAGCGGTGCAAAGCTGCGTTCAGCGAATAGATGAGCAGGAGGCGAAACTCAGGGAGGTGATGGAGCGGTTGTTCAGTGCGCTAGGCGGGTTTGTTGGCGAGACGATCGTCGATCAGAGCTCGATTTTACCAGCGTCAAAGCAGGTCCTCAAAAGCGCTTTCGAGGTCAATGCATACGCGCCTCCGGAGCTGGCATTTAGCGCTCTCACCGTCGCTATGGTCGTACATCAGGGCGTGATAGCAACGACCGGAGCTGAGCAGGAGGCAGCAATAGCTGCCGCGTTGCAGCGAACGAAGCTCTTGCCCCAAATCTATCGAGACCAGTTGAACGAATTCGACAAACTCCGTGATGGCTGCCATGACGAGTGAAGCCGCGTCGGTTCAGCGAAGAGGCTGCAGTGAAGCTCTCGAGTCTTCCCTAGATTGTTTTCGCTAGGGCACCGCGTGTGTGCGTTCGGTGTCGGGTGTCGGGGGGGATTGAGCCTATTCCGCGTGGGAGAGGATCTCTGCCGAGGGGGCGTCCCTCTTAAGTCGTGCTGCGAGATGCGGGCGAGCCAATCGGGTGCAGATAGTGGGCTTACCTTGAATTGAGACCGCTCTCTCAATATACTGTTGTTATATCCAGTGTCGAATTCTCATTGGATCAGACTGGAGGATCTCACCAGTTCCGGATAAGATGCCCGGCATGAAGAGCACAATCTCAAAACTCAGTCGGGCGAAGTCTGTTTACTTCTCCGGGCACGAAACGTTTCCGCTGCGTCAGATGTGGCTGAAAAAGGCGTTCGATCAAGCGACCGTCGGTGGGCTGATTCCCAAGGCCGCCTTTACCGATGACTCCGCGATTGCGGCTTTCGGTGTGGGCAAGAACATGGTCGCCTCGATCAGGCATTGGGCTTTAGCTTGTGGAGTTATGACGGACGAAGGAGATGCTTTCCGGGTATCAGACTTCGCCAGGGATATTTTTTCACAGGGCGGCCTTGATCCGTATGCCGAAAATCCAGCTACGGCATGGTTTGTGCATTGGCAGTTGGCTGGCAAGTGCCGCCGGTCTACCACGTGGTATTGGCTATTCAATCATGTAACGGCGCCTACATTTACGCGCCAAGAGCTCGAGGAGCCGCTGGCCCAGTACGCTCGCAATCTTGATCCTAAGCATCGGCTGTCCTTAGCAACCATTTCGCGTGACTTGGAGACCTGCCTGCGGAGCTATTCGCCACGAGTTGCAAATGGCTCCCCCGAGGATTTCGCTGAGCCTCTACTTGGCGAGTTGGGGCTGCTGCAGGAGGTACATCGGGGGCAGTATGCATTCCGCCGGGGCCCCAAGGCGTCGCTCCACGACGGCATTTTTACCTACGCACTTATCGACTTTTGGGATAAGACTGCGGCTCACCAAAGCTCTCTAGCGTTTGAAGCGATTGCATACGCCGAGGGATCGCCCGGCCGCGTATTCAAACTCGACGAGGAATCGATTGCCCAGCGGCTGATATCTCTGGCCGACTTTACTGATGGCCGGCTTGCGTGGACCGATTCCGCGGGACTTCGGCAAGTCCATAGAAAGGCGCTCTCCGATAATGATCGAAACGAAATGGCCAAACGCGCTTATGGCTGAGACAAAAGAGCCGATGCTCTCTGACGCCGTCCAAATCTCGCACCAGTACCAGCGATCGATTCGGATCGATGCTGACATCGGTCGACTTGATGCGCTGGACGGCTACATTTTTCATGCGACCGCATCGGCCGTGGTAGATGGGATGTGTAGACAGCTCGCGGCCACTAACCAACGCAGTTTTACCTGGACTGGCCCCTTTGGTGGAGGCAAATCATCTCTAGCTGTTGCGTTAGCTAGTGCGTTGCATCCCGACAAGAGCCTTCGTGAAAAAGCACGTTCGACATTATGTCTGGACTCGAAGCCAGAATTTAATGAAGCGTTCCCCGTCCAAGACGGCTGGCTTGTCATCCCTGTGGTTGGTCGACGCGGGAGCGTCCTCAAAGAGTTGGACATAGCCATCCGCAAAGCCCAGGGCGAGGGCTTTGATGAGCGCAACAAACCGAACGCGCAAAGCGTCATTGAGGACTTGCTTGTAGAGGCCAACGACCGCCCGAACGATGGTGTTCTGGTTTTCATTGATGAAATGGGCAAGTTTCTAGAGGCGTCCGCCCTTGGTGCTGGCGACGATGTCTATTTCTTTCAAGAGCTTGCCGAAGCATCTGCTCGCTCGGAAGGCCGGTTGGTTGTGGTTGGAGTACTCCATCAGTCCTTCGCACAGTACGCAAACCGTCTTGGTACGGACACCCGTGACGACTGGGCTAAGGTTCAAGGCCGTTACCTGGATCTTCCCTTCGTCGCCGCTAGCGATGAGGTTGTCGAGCTCATCGGTAGCGCAATCGAAGCCAAGCAACGGCCGGAATGGGTGCGCGAGGCTTCATGTTCCGTCGCTGATGCTGTTCGATCTCGCCGCCCCGCAGTTGGAAAAGACTTTGCCGCCGCCTTAGAGCGCTGCTGGCCTTTGCACCCTGCTATGGCCGCATTGTTGGGTCCGATTTCAAAGCGGCAATTTGGCCAGAACGAGCGCAGCACTTTCGGCTTTCTTTCATCAGTCGAGCCCTATGGCTTCCGCGCATACCTTCAATCAACCCCTCTAAGGCAGTTGACTTGGTACCGCCCCAACGATTACTGGGACTATCTGCGCGCGAACTTAGAACCTGCAATCCTGGCCTCGTCTGACGGGCACCGCTGGTCTCAGGCTGTCGAAGCAGTAGAGCGTGCCGAGGCGAAGACCGGTGATGCGCTCTTAGTGGCGTTGATAAAGAACATTGCGGTCATCGATCTATTTCGGAATGGATCTGGGTTGTCGGCAGATCTTTCAGTCTTGTCTACCCTCTTCCACGATGTGTCACAGGAGCAGATTGAAGAAGCTCTTGGAAAGCTTGCATCGCTCAAAGTGGCGTTGTTTAAGAGTTACACTGGGGCTTGGTCAGTCTTTGAGGGCAGTGATTTCGATATCGACGCAGCTATTGCCCAAGCATTGGCCGCATCCCCAGGAATCGACTACGCCAAGCTATCGCAGCTCATGGGTATGCATCCCGTGGTGGCTAAGCGGCACTACCATGAAACGGGCTCCATGCGCTGGATGGAACTCTCGTTACGTAGCATCGAGCAGGCGGAGAAGATCGCCAAAACGTACTGTCCTCAACGGGGGGAATTCGGCCAATTTATCCTTGCTCTTCCTAGTCGCGACATGCCAATTCGCGAGGCACGGGAGCGGGCCAGAGCCTGTGCGTATGAGGAGCCTTGGCCGGTACTGGTAGGCATCCCGGATAACTATGCGCGGATTGCTGAACTAGCATCGGAACTGGTCGCTTTGGAGCAGGTTAAGGAGCGCCATGAGCTTGGGGGCGATCCGGTAGCCCGCCGCGAGGTGTTCGCCCGTTTGGCCGCGACGCGTTCTAATCTCGAAGACGAACTCCAGGCAGCGATTTCACTTTGTAAGTGGCAGGATGGCAGCGATCAGCCCATCGCGCTCGGCGCGAAACTGTCGCCGATTGCATCTAGGCTGGCCGACGAGCTTTATTGGGCCTGTCCCGCCGTGTGGAGCGAGTTAGTCAACCGCGACAGTGTGTCTAGTAACAGTGTTAAAGCCCGACGCGATCTATTACATGCCATGATCAACGCGGAAGGGCAAGAGCGATTAGGTTTTGAAGGCTTCCCTGCGGAGCGCGGCCTTTTCGAAACACTGCTTATCGCATCGGACCTTTACCGAAAGGAAGAAGAGGCTTGGCGTTTTTGCGAGCCATCTCTAGCTTCGCCCGAGGGGTTTTCAGATCTATGGAAGGCCACCAGAAAGCTCTTCTCGGATGCTAGTGCCCAGGTTAATGTGGCCACGATCTATGATCGGTGGCGCATGCCTCCGTTCGGTATGAAGCGAGGCATCCTGCCTGTTTTCCTCACGGCGTTCTTGCTGGCACATAAAGCCAACATCGCGGTATACAAGGAAGGCATGTTTATCCCGCGGCTCAGCGATGCTGACATCGACGAGTGCCTGCAAGATCCCGCTCGCTTTACGCTCCGTTGGATTGCCATTGATGAGGACAAAAGCCGAATCCTAGAAGGCATCTCCAGTCTCCTTGACGAGGTAGGAGAAAAGGTGGGGGTGGTCGACCCTCTGGAGGCGGCACGAGGACTCGTGGCTATGATCTTCAATTTGCCCGAATGGTCCCGGCGAACGCACCGCTTGGGAGAAACGGCCAGAGCGATTCGCGACATGCTGCTAAAGGCACGCGACCCGCACAAAGTCTTGTTCGTCGACTTGCCTTCGCTGCTCGGAGTTACCGATGGCGATTCTTATGTCAATGCGCTTCGCGACCCGCTGCAAGAGATCGCAGCGGCGTATCCAAAAATGCTTTCTGAAGTCGAAGAGAAAATGCTTGAGGCACTCGACGCGTCTATAGAATGCTTGGACTCGCTGCGCGAAAGAGCACAGTCGGTAGCGGGCGTGTCAGGCAATTTCAGGCTTGATGCGTTTTCTACGCGATTGGCTTCATATGATGGTAGCCGCAAGTCATTGGAAGGTATTTTGAGCCTAGCGGCTGACAAACCTCCGCGAGACTGGGTTGATCGTCATATTGATACAGCTTTGCTGGAGCTTGTCCAGTTTGCTCGGCGCTTCCGCGAGGCTGAGGCGTTTGTTGCGGTGAAAGGCCGTGAAGCCCGGAGTGAAGCCATTGCTTTAGTTATTGGTGCTGGAGCAGATACCACAACCATCTCCCGGTCGTTCGCGATCTCGGAGCGCCATCGTAAGACTGTGGACGACAAAGCCACTGAATTAACCTCGATGTTGCAAAGTCAAGGACTTGAAACCGATGTTTTGCTGGCAATTCTAGCTAAAACAGGCATGAAGCTGGCGATGGAAAAGGAGCAAGTAAATGGCTGAGCGACATGTATTGGGGCTCTCCGGAGGCAAAGATAGCGCGGCTTTGGCCGTATGGATGCGTGACCATTACCCCGAGCTCGACATTGATTATTTCTTTACAGACACCGGTGAAGAGCTTCCAGAGGTCTATGAGTTCCTGGGTAGGCTTGAGGGCTACCTAGGCAAGCCTATCGCACGGCTAAATCCCCGGCGTGACTTTCGCTTCTGGCTTCGCGAATACAACCATTTTCTGCCTAGTCCTCAGACACGCTGGTGCACACGCCAGCTAAAATTGGCTCCGTTCGAGCAGTGGGTTAAGCCATGGCTTGCAGCCGGAGACACGGTCTTCTCCTACGTGGCTATTCGTGCAGACGAGGAATATCGAGAAGGGTATGCAGCCAAGGCTGAAAAACTCATAGTGAAATTTCCCTTCCGAGATGCAGGTATCGACAAAGCCGGTGTATTCGACATCTTGGAGTCCTCTGGTGTCGGCTATCCCAAGTATTACGAATGGCGCTCTAGAAGTGGCTGCACCTTTTGCTTCTTCCAGCAAAAAATTGAATGGGTGCGTCTGAAAGAGCAGCACCCTGAGGACTTCGAAAAGGCAAAGGAGCTAGAAAAGGATGCTTTGGAGCATGGCTCACCGTTCACTTGGTCGAAGGGCGAGTCATTGTGGGACTTAGAAAAACCGGAGCGCGTTTCCGAGATTAAAGCTGAATACGAAGCTCGCAAGACCCGACTTCGAAAAAATATCCCCATCAATCCCTTGCGGCCAGTTAAAACATGCCCGGAGGATATAGATGACGTATATGGGATAGACGAGGGGGAGGGAGCTTGTCTGATCTGTCACAAGTGAGAAAAATTCCCAATGCAGCCTGCTAGTTGATAATTATTTTTTCTGTAGATGTTTTGCGTATCAACGGCTGCATGAGTTTGCGTTACTCAATAAGGTCATATAGTCGAATATTTTTCGGCCTTATGACCTTATCGAAAACGGCTTCCGGTGATTGAGTTCTGTTCTTTTAACTCGGCTCCTTTAATTGCGGGTGCAAGTAAGTCAAGGCTCTAGATCCAACCAAGGTGCGATACGGCTCCATGCCAGCTCTGCGATTCTGATAGAGCGCTTGTCCACTAAGTCTATTGTCCATTCACCCTCGACTGAAGCCACGGCCTTAACCATTGGGAGGTGTTTCGATGCTGCAAGCAAATTTGCGGTGTCCTGCCCGATTTGGATTCCCTGTTCCGCTGCCTGCTTGAGTAACGGATCTAACTCATCAGGTGTCTCAGCAGACAGGACCTTATAGACGAGGCGTTTTCGAGCCCAAGAGCCATTTCCCAGCGAAGCATTCTCGGGGTGAGGAAGAAGGGTCAGATTGCCCAGGCGATGAATGACCTCTCCATCTTCATAGAGTTTGCTATCCCACCCTTCGTGAGGCGCTTCAGGTGCAATGTGCTCAACTGTTTGTGATGAAGAATCTCTCCAATGCTTAATATCAAGCATGGGTAAAAGATCTTTTTTACCGGCAACTGTAAGCCCAGGTTCATACTTTGATGCTGAGCTATCATGGGCAGCGGCTAACAATAAGAATCTCGTAATATCCTTTTGATTTTTGTACGCAGGAAGGCGGGCGGCCGCTTTAACCCAGTCATCTTTGGTGTCAATATTTCCTTCGGTGGCCAATATGTGCCGAAGCGCAGCCTTTAAATTTGTAGAACTTGGAGCGGGAGATTCCGCTCCGCTTGCGTTTGCGCGGCTCAGAATGGGCATTCCCACCTGTGGACAACCTTGCGCCATAAGATTTCTGTAGTGCATGTCAATGTTCTCGGTACCGCGTCGCGACGCTCTCCAAAGTATTGAGAACGCAGCGATCGCTTTAGAAGCAGCTACAAATTCATCAATGGCGACCTTTCTATTTTCCGTATCTGCCTTTCGAATTTCTGAGTAAAAGCGGACTAGCGGGCCCTGCACTATGCTATGTTTAATTGCGCGCATTGTGTCAAGACAGAGAATTACCTCGTCCGTGCCCGCTTCCTCGGCTGATTTGATGACGGGGTATCCCGCCTGTCCGTCCGGCCAAGAGTGCTGGATGAAAAGAGCGCAGTGGGCTAAGTTTCGAACAAAATGGCGTTTGGCTTCGTCAGGGAATCTATCAAAGCAATCCTTGAAAAACCTCCGTTGGTCACTTAGCCTTCGCGATAGCTTCTGGCCGCGCTCAGCCAAAGCAAACGCCACGATTAGACGGCTTGTCGCTTCTTGTTTTTCGTCTGTCTTAGTGAATGCTTCGAGGTAACCTTCGACGGCCGACATATGCTCGTGTGAAATTGTTTTTTCATATTTGTCGAGGCCTTCAAAGTTAATGACTCTTGGCTTGAACGTCTCAAAAGCTGTGAGCGGCTCGCCAGTCGTGTTGAGTGACTCAAACATGTCAAACGCGTAGTCTTCGTTTTTCGCTGTGACAGTTGTTAAAGCTACCCGGGTCAGTATGAAGTTGGCAAGAAGCACCAGCCTCAGTAAGCCGTTAAAAGTCGGGTCGTCCTTTGCTTGAATGATTGTTCGTACTTCAAGGGGGAACTCCGCTTTTACGAGAGTTTCTTGAAAGCTTTTAGATTCAAGCATTTCATCGAAGCTGGGAAGTTCAACCCTCTGGACGTCTCCCGAAGCGACAGCGTTGAGCATAGTCTGTACCACTCGGCGGGCATCTATTAGCTTCCTATGGCGAGACTGATTTCCGTCGAGCAGTGGCGGATCAAATTTGAAAGGTCTTTCTGGATTCTCTCTGCAATGTTGACCGTAAAGATGCAGGTAGCGACCTATAGGAGATTGGTAGGCAGCCTTGTCCTTTTCTCGCGACCAGGAGTCATCGTATGCTCGAATTAATCTAGGATAGAACTGGAAAGGACCATCCCCATAGTCTTTGTCCTCTTCAAATGTCTTAGAAAGCAGTCCCGAGATTTTAAGACACTCTTTGTTTAGCCACTGTTTCTCTGGTTCCTGCGCGCTTTTAAGTTTGGTCGATTGAGTCCTGATAAGATCGTGTAGTACCGTAATGATCAATAGAAGCGTAGTTAATCTTTGTTGTCCGTCGATAATGGTTAACACTCGAGCGGGTACGTCCGCCTTCACTAGCGGATCGATTGTAGAATGTGTTTCGTCGTGAATAGCGATGATTGTCCCTAGGAATGTAATCGCATCATCTTGAAGAATCAGGCGCGAAAAGCCATGGCACGTATCTTCAATCAAGCGTTCTATCTTAGGTCGATCCCATGAATACTGGCGTTGGTACGCCGGAATGTAAAGGCCTTGGCCATTCTCGCAAAGGTATTGAAAGACGCTCTTAGAGCGAGCGCCAAATACGTCTTCAATTTGCACTTAGATGTCCTTCCTGTTGTTTCTCTATGGAAATCATTTTAATGAGCTGGCTTGGTTTTTGAGTATGCTCTGAGTTGGCGCGACCTTCAGCTCGATATTGGGATCTTGCGGAGGTCAAGATGTAAAGTAGTTAGAAAATTAATCAAGGAATTTTATGCTGGCCTTGGCTGCGATAGGGCCAGCCTGAGCTAGCTTGGTAACTTCTGTCGTCTCCCTCGTGCGGTGTAGCCGCTTCGCCGTTGGCGAAACGATCGCTGCCAGTCGCTGCGAGGAACCGGTGCTAGCTCTGATTGTAGCTTTACCTGCTGGTCGGCTCGCCGTGCTCCACTGCTTGAGCTCGACGAGCACGGCGTTCTTGCCGCCCAGCTCGTCATGGCCGGTGAGCGTGAAGTCGATGCGCTTGGACGACTGCGGGATATGGAGCTCGATGGCGAGTCCCGTGTCAGCCGGCAACGCGTCATCGCGTAACACCTTGGCCATGTAGCCGAGCGACCCTTTCCACGACTCGATCTCCGATCGTCCGACTCGCTTGCCGGTGCGGGCGGTAAAGTGGGCGAGGATCACGTCCTCGATGTCGTCGTTGTCGGTGTCCTTGAGGAACTGCTGCTTGGTAGCTTCGTAGACGATCACGCGGTCTTCCTTGGCCGGCTTTTAAAGTTGGTCGTACTTCTTGCTCGTGTTGCGCGCCTTGTCGACGGGGTACTTCTGCCCATTGAGCCGAAGCTTATGTTGCACGGCCTCGTCGAGGTCCACGCCCAGGACATCGGCCAGCCGCACCAGGTACATCATCACGTCGGCCAGCTCGTCGCGCACCGCCTGGGCTGTTTCGGGGCGCTGCGCCGCGGTGATGGATTGTTCCTCGGTCATCCATTGGAAGATCTCGAGGAGTTCGCCCGTCTCGCCCGCGAGGGCCATGGCCAGGTTCTTTGGCGAGTGGAATTGCGCCCAGTTGCGCGCCTCGGCGAACTGTCCGAGCGCTTCGGCCAGTGGCGCTACATCAACGAGCGAGGAGGGCGGCGAGGCATCGATCGGCACGAGGTTGTCCTTGGTGGCGGCAGGGATTGCCGATCATACTTGAGCGCAAGGCCGATGTAAGTGCGGCACCGGCCCGCAACCATCGAGCCAGGGCCCGCGAAGCGCCTGATGCGTTTGCTGCGGCTTGAAGGTTCCCGGCATTACACAACATAAGGACGTGGTCGTTTATGTCCCAGCTTTCCCAGCTCCGCAGCCCCGCCGCAGTGCAGGCTGCCATCGACGAGTTCGTGCAACTCGGTCGTACCAAGTTTCTGGAACGCTACGGCTTCGGGAAGTCGCGCGACTTTCTCGTGCGCGACCCGAAGACCGGTACCGACTGCGATTCGAAGGCCATCGCGGGCGTCGCCTATGGCAAGCAGTTCCCTGGCCAAGGCCCGCTGACGGCCGACAGCTTCTCGGGCGGCGAGGCGACCGTGGTCCCCGCACTGACGAACCTCGGGTTCACGATCATTCGCATCGGCGAGGATTGGTCGGAAGCCGAGGTCGAGGCCACCGTACGCGACTACTTCGAGATGCTGCGCGCCGAGGCAGCGGGCGTAGCCTTTAACAAGTCAGAGCATAACCAGGTGCTGCGTCGCGTGCTCAACGGCCGTAGCAAGTCCTCGGTCGAGCTCAAGCACCAGAACATCAGCGCCGTGCTCGATGCGCTGGGGCTGCCCTACATCAACGGCTACAAGCCCCGGGGCAACAGCCAACTGCTGCTACGTAAATCCGTACAAGCGTATGTCCTGAAGCACCAGAAGGCGGTCGGCGCCATCGTCGATGCACTGGAGGAAGTAAAGCTCCCGAGCGAAAAAACCTACCTGGCAGCGCTCGTCGAGGCACCCCAGCGCGAGGCATTTGTCCCAAGCCCCGCTCGGGTGCGAGACCGCATGCCGCGCAAGTTCGACTTCGCCGCGCGGGACGAGGCCAACCGCAAGCTGGGCCGGGCAGGGGAACAGTGGGTGATCGAGTTCGAGCAACAGCGCCTGAGCGCAGCAGGCCATCCCGAGCTTTTCCAACGGTTGGACTGGGTATCGGACACCCAGGGCGACGGTGCAGGCTTCGACATCCTATCGTTCGAGGACGAGACGCAGCACCGCTTCATCGAGGTCAAGACCACCAATGGCGGCGTCGGCTCATCATTTCTGGTCAGCCACAACGAACTCGAGTTTTCAAAGGAGGTGGGCGAGCAGTTCTACCTGTACCGGGTCTTCCAGTTCAGGCAGGGGCCGCGACTGTTTACCCTCACCGGCGATCTTGCCCAACATGTTTACCTCAAGCCCACCGACTACAGGGCGAGCTTCAGGGGCATGGTGGGGTAGGGTTGTGGATGCTGTCGGCCAGAAGCGGCCACTCAGTACGGACCGCTTCCGGATGCTGACTACGTTCATTGCAATCAAGCGTGACTATAGTGAGCCAAACTTCGGCTCCGCCTTATGCTGCTAGCAAGCGTGAGTATTCTGCCTCGAGGTATTCATCCACGGCGTCCACGTCTAACGATCCTGCTGCATAACATGCCCTAAGTTCCTTTAGTGCTACAGTTCCGAAGCGAGCCCAGGCGATCAGGTTGCTGCGGAGCATAAACGCAACGATATTGCCCCCTGAACGCAGGGCAGCATCGGTACCGTCCACCAAACATAGGGTGCCGTGACCGATCAATAGCATTCTGCGCAGTTCGGGATTTCCCGCCGTAGGGACACAATCGCACCACTCCCGCTCGTGGTAGAAACGCTGCTTGACCACCCACATCGTTCGGGTCAGCAGTTCGGTAATTAAGACCGGTACCGCCATGGCTAACCCATATCGCATATCGTAGCCCGCCTCAAACACTTTCACGGCCACTGTCGAGAATGTCTGGCGATGCTGTCCGAATGATCCGACGTTAATGAACTGCAGCAGCGAATAGAACGGAATCGGGATACCGGAACCACGGCCGGCGTCCACTTTACTGCGCCCTCCGGAAGAACCTGCCATATCAGAGAAAAGGTGACCCAGCCAGTTCATGAACCCTGCGAATACCTTGGCCACCAAGTTACCGCCACTCAACTCGAAATTCTCAGTATTGACACTGATCAGCTTTCCCTTGTCGACAAAGTGCGCGGTATTGGCAAATTGATCGAGTATTGAGAAAAACAGGCCCACCAAGTCAGGCGAGTGCCCTAGGCTTTTGACATGGTGGTTACTCATCGACATATTCTTCACAGCCCCACCGGTGGCAGCGGTGGTGGCATGGTCGTAATTGATCTTGAACTTGCGCTCAAGAAACCCGATAGCGCTTGCGGTCTCGTCGCTCCCCGGCCTCGCGCCTTTCCAGCCGTTTAATTTTGCAAACCCCCTGACGGCACTGTCGGTTTTTTCGTCCGCCCACTTGCCAAGCGCACTGTTACCGGGGACGCCGACAAAAATAACGTCCACCAAACCACCGATCAGACCGCAAGTGCCCGCAATCATGTAGTCATATTTATCGCAGGCTGCTGCCTTGATGGAGAACTCATCCCTGATGCGCTTTTCAAGCGCAATGCGCTGACTGTCAGTCATTAGGCTACGGAATGGGTCTTCGGGCCGCTCGAGCCCTTGGCGGGCCGCATAGCTATCGAGTTGGGCCAGGCAATCGGCCCAAGCCGCCCCGTCATCGAGATCAACGAAGTCGAGCATTTCCAGCGGCTGCAGCGTCGCTTGATAATCTGCAGGATTATTCAGCAGGTTGTGTTCCAAGAGCAGAGCTTCCTGCTCTTCGACCACAAACACGATCTCCTGTGCATCAACAATGCTTTGCGCCTGGGCCAATAGGCTGTCAAGCAGGTCATCGTTGCTGCGTTGGTCCAAGCGCATCGCATCGAGGGCACCTAACATTTTGTCGAGGTGCGTGTTGCTCTGCTTAAGCTGATGTTGCTGGACCAGCAGCGACTGCGCCTGATCGTCCAGGTCTTTTTTGTATGTCATGAGAACAGACCGCTCAGTTTCTCCCGAGCTTTGCCAACTGCCTCAGTGGCCGTCCCCAGCAGCACATCGCCCACCTTGAAGTAACCAATGGCATCAAATGCTTGGGCCAAACTTTCAAGCTGTTTAGTATTGCAGTCGCGCTTGATGCATAACTTCAATTCTGTCTTTTGGTCTCCGGCCTCGTCTCTGGCCACGACTACTGAACGTTCCTCGTAAAAACCCATAATCAAGTCATACAACTCCGCCTTTGTCGGCTCGCGGGTCAGCGACTTGAGCTTGTTTTCATCCAGAAATTGGGCGCAGCGTAGTTTGGTGGCGCCGGCCTGCGCCGAGGCGCTTTTGTCAGTGAGCACCGCGCCTGCGCCAGTCATCTGCGCCATCAGTCCTACCAGCTGCTTTATTTTTGCATCCTGGGCACCGTGAGCCTGGATGTATTCGTTAAGCTTTCCAGTAACGAAATTGATGTCCTTCATCACCAAGGAAATTGTTAATTGTGTCTGTTTTATTACCTCATTGAGCATCAGTTCGCGACGTTTGAAACGAGTTAGTTCATTGGCGCCTGTCAACTTTTTAACGCCGGCATAGGCACCCACGCCGATCAACACAGCAACGCCGATGCCGGTCACCATGCCAGACATGCCAAGCAACCCGCCCATACCCAAGCTCGCCAGGCCAGAGGTTATTCCTGCTGCGGACATCCCGACGACTGACCCCGACAGATATACTGCGGCAAGTGGCGTTCCGACTGCCGCTGCCTTTGCTGACAGTAGTTTGAGGGCGGAGACGATCTGGTCGTCGGTCAGGTCGTCTCGGAGCATGTCGTAATCGTTTTTAATGGCCATGACGGCCAGCTCAATTTCCTCGTCGCTGACTTTCAACAGTTCACGGTTCTTTTGCAGGAATTCGAACTGAGCTATATCGCGGCCACCTTTACTGTAGTAGAGGTTGATCATGTCCTTGACTAGTGAGACGTGCAGCGCCTTCACCTGACCCTCAGGGCTGCAGTTTTCAATGCGCTCCAGCAAAGTGGCCAAAGGGATCTGGTCTGCAACGGAAGCCATGTAGGACCGCAGCGCGAATCGGGTATCCGGACTCAAGTTCAGCCGTGTCATCAATTGAAGAACTTCGGCGAATTCCTTGTCATCGATGAGTTCGTCATCGTCATAGGCCGTATTTATGACCGCTTGGACATAAGCCACCTTCAGAGACTCGTCTAGTTCGTCAATTGGAATTAGCTGACGTTCTTCCTTGAATTCAGTAAACTCTTCGATACAGGTGCTTAGAACCTCTGCCAGCTTGCGATAGTTGCAGCTGAGCAGGCCGGTAATGGTCTGATCCGTGCTCTCTTTGCGGCGAATGAGCAACGACTCTTCAATCTTGTCCCCCTTAGTGCCGGTGACCGTCTCGACATATTCTACAGAGGCGATGGAAGCGAAGGGCATGCTAATTGGATCTGAAAGAACCCGACGATAGATCAGCTGCTCGCCTGTGAACAAAATTCCTTCTTTGGCACTCCCGAACAGCGTGTTGTCATAAAGTGCCACTACCGTCGACGGATTGCCGGTAAAGCCGAAGGACTTCACTGCATTATTAAGTTTCTTTTCGTTAATCTGCGGTGCAACTGATATGTTGCTGGAGATACAGCTGAGGTTTTCTCGTAGATAAACGTTTACGCTGGTCATGATACGTCCCTGTCGGCAGTGGGTTTGGATGGCCGTTTGATATCATTCCCAATCTACCAAAACGAATGCGCTCCTACAAAGAACCTTCGACCCGCCCGGTTTACGTCGTGCTGCCCCCTGCGGTTTGCCCAAGCACGACCTTACGTAGTGTCGCCCAACCATCGCCACCACTCCCACGCCTCAGCGATGAGCGCCCTGGGTCGGGACGGCCTCGGCTGGCTCGATGAGAGCACACCAGCGCGCCCCGGCCCGCCGGTGACACCCAGTCTATTGTTCTTTTTGCTCTCGCCTTGCTCACCCCGCGCCCGTTTAGTCGTGTAATCGGTGAGCGAGAATCGTACCGATCCAAGTAAACCCACCAGCCCTACGCGAAAGGAGCCTGCTTAGACTGATCGGGGCCCGCTGGCAGCCGACAGCTTCGAGGGCGGCGAGACGGCCGAGGTCTCGGTACTCAACAGCCTTGCCTTCACGATGATTCGCATTGGCGAGGACTGTTTGGAAGCCGGGGTCAAGAGGCACGGTACTCGATTACTTCGAGATGCTGCGCGCCGGGGCAGCGGGCGTTGCTTTTAACAAGTCCGAGCACAATCAGGCGCTGCGTCGCACGCTCAAAGGACGTGGCAAATCCTCGGTGGAACTCAAGCACCAGAACTTCAGCGCCGTGCTCGATGCGCTGGGAAACCGCCAGCGCTGGCGTGCCCACATCCTTCCTGTTCAGCCACAACGAACTCGAATTCTCAAGGAGGCACGCGATTAGTTATATCTGTAGGGGGTCTTCCAGTTCAGGCAAGCGCCGCGCCTGTTCACCCTCAGTGCCGACCTGGCGCTGGATGTTCACTTCAGGCCTACCGATTGCCGGGCAAGCTTCAGGACGTGGCGGGGGTAGGGTGGTGGATGCTGTCGGTCTGGAGCGGCAATCGGAAGGACGGCCGTGGGTAGATGATCGGGGCGGCGTGCGGGGAGGCATTTTGATATCATGCCGCTTTGGCCAAGTTTCTTGGCTCTGCAAGGATGCACGGATATGCACACGAGGTGTGACCAAGAGCTCGCCGAAGCCTACACGAAGGTTCTTACAACCTTCGATCTGTCACGATTCCGTCCCGTGGACACCGGCCTGGCCGGGATCTTCCTGCCTTCGGCCCCCGTCGGTCCCGTGAAACTGATGATAGTGGGGCAGGAGACGCGAGGCTGGTTGGGCAGCTTCGCGAAGGTATATGACACTCCGCTGCAGGAGTATGTCGCGGCTTCGATGGCTCGTCACCGTGATCTGCTCGCGGGACCACCCAGAGGCTCGAGGTTCGGGCAGTTTCACCGCCAGGCGCAGCGGACGCTGAAATCCGTCGAGGGCTCGGTTGCGTGGCACAACCTGTTCTCCATCAGTTTCAAGGGACGATCGCCGATCGCCAGCAAGGCGATGGGCCTGATAGCCGAACTGTCAACTCAGTTGCTAGTGAAGCAGATAGAGCTGCTGCAGCCGCGAGCCATTCTCTTTGTTACCGGCGCGGGCTATGACCGGTACCTCAAGGCATGCTTTGACGGCCGCATCCAGGACAGTTGCGTCGTCGAGCCCCGGCGACTTTGGCGGTTCCGCATGGGCGACACCCTTTGCCTGCGGACGACCCATCCCCGGTTTGCCACCGGCAATCCCCATCGAGTGCAGGCACTGCAGGAAGTCGCGGATGAACTGGCGTGTCCCCGCTCCTGGGCCTCCAATGCCCAAAGTCCCCAGGGCTGCGTCGGCCGGACGATGTCGGCGCTACTGTGAGCTAGACCAAGGGGGCCGCGGGAATTGCCCGCGTGCCCAGTCGCAATCATTATTTTGGAGATCGGGATGCTGCATGCCATCAGCAGGAAAAAGACCTGTCTGCATCACCGTTACCTCGGGCACAGGGAGGAGGGTGAACGTCGCGTGATGGAGGAGGACGAACTCACCGCCATCCTGATGGGACCCCTGGCTTTCTTCCCTGCATCGGCGGTTTCGGCACTGTGGCGGGAGATCATCGGGACTCAGACGGATTGGCCGGAAGGCGAACCCGTGCGGGCCGGTGTCGAGTTCTGGCCTTCGCGGGTCCATTCAGGGCGCCGAATTGAACCCGATCTGCTGGTTTCGCTGCATTGGCGTGACGGTACTCGCCGGCTTCTGCTCGTCGAGTTCAAATGGCGCGCACCGTTGAGCGGGGAGCGGCAACTGCATCGGCAGTGGCTGGATTTCCTGTGCGATGAAGAACGCGAGACAGCCCTTCACCTGTTCATCGCGCCGGAGGTTAGCCAGGGGCTGGGTGCGCTGGCCGAGGAAGATGTCTGGGGTCACCGGCTACTGCTCCGAACCTGGCAGGACATCCTGAACAGCGCCGAGACTTTCAAGGGCGCTGGGCAATCACCGCTCGCCGAATGGGCAGTACAGATCGAGAAGGTCCTCGGCCTGCTGGGAATCTCCGCATTCGGCGGCTTCCTGCGGCTGGGTCGTCCCTCGCTGCCGGAGCCTCGCAGCGCCGCCTTCTGGCATGGCACCGATATCGAATACTGACCCCGGCGACTTTCTCGAATGGATGAATTACAGGCATGACGATGGATATTGGCAAGGCGATCACCGACAGTGCAACGTTTCTCGCGGGCGTATATCGAGAGAGCGGCAATCTTTCAAACCTCCTCAAGCAGCAGATCAGTGCAGCGCTCCTGGATCCCGAATTGAAGGGGCTATTCCGGTCAACGGGGCCATGGATCGGTGCGTTCGAGGAAGACCCCACTCGCTGCATGTACTACTCGCTTGGTGCGTCCCTGCCCCTGACGCGCAAAGGTAAACGCGTTACGGATTGCGCCCTCTTTTTCCAGATTAGTCTTGCCGGCGAGGGCATGGCAGCCGTCGGCTGCTCGGAACCGCTGCTGCACATCGGGCTCTGGGACGAGCCGATCAGCTTCTCCAACGGTTACTACATGGGCTTTCCCCTCTTCAGCGAAGACGAGCTCGCCCCCGAGATCGATGGCGAGGTTCTGATGCGCTGGCAGGGCAACCCGCCCGCTGGGCTCTGGCTGTATAGCCTAAGATTGGCAGCGGTAAATACACCGGACGACATTCAACGCAAGGTGGTCGAGCCGGTAAGGACCCTTCTGGCCGGGAAACCCGTTGGGGTGGCGTTGCCGGCCTCATTGAGGGGAGTTGTTCGCTATCGCGCGCTGGCGGAAGACAATGGCAACTACTCGATCAGCTTTTCCGGGGATCCGGTAAACCCCGCGCTGGAGTCGGCGTAAAGCAAGAGCACTGAGCGTGGCGAAGCGCCGTCAAGCAGGGGGGGCTTGACGGCACTTCGCGATCCTCCTCTACCTGGTTGGGTCGCATGGCTGCCTGAGGTCTACCGTATTCCCGTAGGCGCCGATACTTGCCAATCGCGTCGAAGCGCGTCGCTAATCAAGCGCTAGGAGTTCTTCGGTGGATAGTTACCGCGTCCGCCACCCGACTTGTTGCCCGTCTTGCTAGGCAGGTTGGGGACTACATGGCGCGGGGTGGTTGCAGGAGCGGGTTGGGCTGGAACGTTGGGTTGTTTGTTCATAGAAAGTGTCTCCAGGTGAGGTTTATTTCCGGTGATGCTCGCTTACTTGCACGCGCCTTCCACGCGACAAGCACAAGAAGTGGGCACATGACAGGCATGATCCTTACACCGCATGGCCTGCGCGTCGGGACCACTTGCTGGATACGAGCCGAACTGCTTTCGGTATAGGTCCATCGTATTGGCAAAAGCGCTTTGCAGTTCCTGGTAGTCGTCCGCTCCATAGATGCCGAAATACGGATAATGGTCGATGAAGCGTCCAAATACCTGATGGCAGTCCGTGCGATAGGCACGGGTATCGAGGATATGCGCATGCCAGATGGCATCGATCTGCTTGCTCGGAACCAGCGATACCGTCGGGTTCATGAATTTGAGCGTAAGGAAACGTCGGTACTCCAGTTCGGCGGCGTCCCATTGGGCGACGCTCATCTCAGCTTCGGAGGATTGGGTGTACTTATGCTTTAGGCGCTGGAAGTCCAGCCGGCTGACCTGTATTTCCAAGCCTTCATTTGTCAGCAACGGGGTTGCCAGGGGTGCGTTTGCAGTCATTGGAGCGTCTCCGAAAATTAGAAGCGATTAGGGCCTTGGAGCCCGCCTTCGCTTCAATTCGCGCGTTAGGGACTGCCGGTTGATCAGGCGGTGTGCCGTGTAACCGCGTGCCTCGGTTAGGTAGAGCAGGCGCCACTCGCTGCCGAGGCGGAAGCGAACGAGTTCTCTGCGGCAGCGAACGCGCTTGCCGCCAAGAGCAGTGAAGGGGATGCCGGCCCGTAGGGCCTGGTCGATCTCAATGGCCTTTTCGCGGTGGCAGGACCCTAGATGTGGGCAGTTTGCGAGGAGGTGCTCGATGGTGATCATGGGTGACTCCCGTGTGATGACGGGGTCAGTGTCGATCTGTGGATTCCACAGCCAAGCGTTTTTCTATCGAAGGGAATCGAGCAAGGTATCGAACTCGCTTGCAGCTTGATACTCGATCTGGATTCGATGGCGATACTTGAGCAAAAGCGGGTTTTCGGTCACCAAGGCACAGGCTGCCTCATAGGCATGCTCAAGATTGCCATTCAGGTAATGCATCATCATCCCATCGCCGAGGGCCAGGGCCGCAGTTTGCGCGGCGAGGATCTTGAGCAGATTGCTTCCTTGTGGTCCAAGGCCCATTTGTGGAAGTACGTCGGCAAATGGATTGGGCAGTCGCTCGGATCTGAGGTCGGCAAGCGGCAATCGCCGTAAAAAGGCGAACAGCTCCTCGCGCAACAAGCCCAGTCCGGCAACAGACTGTCGGTCAAGAAACAGCGCCGATGCCCATTTTGCGTATTCGAGACGCTTATCCTCTTCGGTGAGCATGGCAATGACAGCCTTCGGCTCTCCATAAACACCCTGCAGCAGGATGGCGTTCCACAACAGAGTAGTGTCCCGTGGATCGATATGGACGGTGCTGCGGCTATCCTCGTGATAGTTGCACTGCCGCCAGTGCAGTGAGATCAGCCGTGCTTTGTCCCGTCGGGCCCGACGGCCCCCTGACTGCACGTCCTTTTCCGAAGGGCACAGCGCATTGGCTAGCGTGTTGAGGCTGTTACGTAATGATCCGTGGCGCGAGAGCGGCTTGCTGAGCGGTGGACACAGCAGGTTCTCAAATACGGTTGCCAGTTCTGGCCAGCAGTCCTCATCAGATTTCACAGGAGATCTCTAATAGCTCCTGCACCGTTGAGCGGGTTGCGACGGACAGCGGTAGCTCTGCAATGCCCTGCGCCTGTCGGAACCAGTCACTCGTGCGACATTGAAAGTGGCGTCGATATTCCTCGACCACACCCATGCAGTATCCAGCGCGAAGCGCTTCGGATACGGAAGTAGTGATGCCGGCAGCCAGTCGTTTCTCATCACGCTTGGCATAGATGCCAACGAGTTCTCGGCAGCTGTGAGCCAAATATTCAGGATCATTATTGGCTTGCGATTGCGTAAGCGGCAAAAGTGCAATCAGGCAGGCAATGGGCAGCATATGCTTGTTCATGGATTGGCGTCCTTCGCCATGGCTGTTCGGGTGGCGTCGAGACTCGCAGGCGATGGCTTGGAAGAAGCGGCCTTGTCACGGGTCGGTGGTGCGAGATAGACAGCCAGCAGGGTAAGGCCAAGGGCAGACAATTCGCCGAGCGGCTCCTCCTGGCGCAAGTAACGTAGGACGTGCATCAGGTCGTCATTTTCCAGAACCACGCTCAGTAGAAGACCAATAAAAAAAAGCAGGGCTGTACATAGAGCACCCTGGAAGATAAATAAGCGCGACAGTCCTCGCCAGAAGCCGAAGGCAAAGTGCCGGCAATAGCAAAAATGCCGCCATAGCAACGCCGGTAGAAGCAGAAGGAAACCCCACTCATGCCAAGAGAGGTCGCTAAGGCCTTCATCGTATTCAAAAGCTAGCCAGACTGATGCGGGGAGCATTAGCAGTCCAAGCAACCAAAGGGCAACTCCTTTTATGCTATTGGCCAAAGTGCAAAGAGCGCGGACCAAAGCAGTATCCAACTTGCCGGAAAGAGAAAGCTCGCGGTACTGCATTTTCTCCATAAACATACTTCCTTGTCGCTTGGGCTAAAGGCAACGTGGTCGAATCAGCGTCCGGAAGCGAAACGAGCGGCGAGCGCGCTCTTTAGTGACGACAGCGCGTGTGGGTCAAGTATAGGTTCGCGAATGGTCCGTCCATGCAGTTCCATGTAATGTGGATCCTCGTTCGCGGGGCTGCGCAGGTGTACCTTGCCATCAACATCAATGGCGAGCAGGCCCGCATCGAAGAGTCGATGTAGATCACTCCGAAGGAGCAATCCGTTAGAAGGTGAATAATCAAGGCCGAGACAGTGTGGCCTGATATGGCACGCCTCAAGTGCTGGCTCGATAGCACATCCGGTGATCGCGCAGCGCGATTGATAAAGCTCCATCAGTTGTTGTCGAAACGATGCTTGACCGCGACGTTGGTATGCGAGGCATAACGCGTCGTCTAGCCAATCCTTGTCGGAGTTATCGACGCTATTGGAGTGGAGGTCGGTACGCCCCCGACCCTGCATCCTACTGGAGATCTCGGGGAGTTCGGACCACATGGATAGCTGATGTCTTATTGGTGCACTGTCTACTCCAATAGACGCAAGCGTGTACCGTAATAGGTGTGCATTTTCGCCAAACTTTTCAGCTACAAGCGCACGAAGTTCCTTGTCGTCGAAACGCAGACCGAACGAAGGTCCTTGCGACTTGTTTTTTTGATAGATCGCAAATGCTGGTCGGTTCCTTTTACCATCCAGCTTATCTTGTGAGCCGAAGATGATCGTCTGCGGGCTCCTGCTAATTGCTCCTACCCAGACGTCGTGACTCGGATAGGTTTCTGATAGAAGGCACATTAGGGTCTTGAAGCCTTCGCGCTCGACTTCAGTGAATCCGCCGATAAGCTCGTTAACCATTGGAAAACTCCTTTTCTATTTGTGTATTCGCTGCACCGTGTGATTGCAGCGCTAGACCTTTTTCAAGCCGCTCATTAATAGTCGCCTTCAATGGGGCGGGCCCAATGACTCGAATCGATCCGGCATGCGACAGGATCCACCACCGAAGCTCCCAGCTGTCGGCTACGGTAGCCGTCAGCGTCGCGCCGTCCGGCAGTGGCGAGATCTCCATATCCTGTGAAAGAGGCGTCTCGCGCATGAGCCGCGCTAGCCCCTCGGCAATCCAGGCTTCGAGCCGGATTGACTGTCCGCTGCCGAACTGCATCGCACCGCTTTCGATGTAGCGCTGCAGATTGAATTCCGGCGGGCGAGTGGCTGGATGATCAATCGCAACGGCCGCCTGGATCCGGTGAAGGACGAACTGCCGGACATCTTCGAAGGGTTCGGCAATCGCAATCAGGTAGGTGACCTGGCAGCGCTGTACCAGTCCGAGCGGGCTGAGCGTCAGGTCGTGGGTCTGATCCTTGTGAGCCGCGTAGTAGCGGCACTTAATCTGCAGATCTTTCAGCAGTGCGTCCTGTACCTGCTCAAGAACGTCCTTGTCGATTACGGGTGCAAGCAGTGAAAGGGCAGGCTGGACGCTGGCGACCTTATCCGCCCAGCGTGCCGATGCGCTTTCTGCACTGAGCGATTCGAGCTTGCGTTGTGCCTGCTCGAACTTGGGCTCAAGGACAGCGAGCAGGTTGGCTGGGACCAGCGGACGAATACTGCCTTCGACGAGCCGCATCGTCAGTGCATCGCAGATCGAGAGACCTGGCAACTCGGCGGTCGAGCCTGGGGACCAATACCAGCCGAAGGGCGTTCCCTTGCTGTTGCACTGCAGGGGAAACAGTCTTGAGAGTTCGACGAGGTCGCGCTCGACGGTACGCTTGCTGGTCGGATGGCCGGCCTGTTCCAGGCCTTTCTGAAGATCGGCTGCAGTAACACCCGGCGCCCTGACGGGCAGGATCTTCAGCAGCTCCCACTGGCGAGCCAGGGTCGAGCGGGTAGAGCTTGCGGGCACGTATCCCACTCCTTGGAGTCATCATTCCTTGATGGCGTTTTACCATTATTTAAGCCGGCGCGTCACCAAACGGCGTGCATCCGACGCGTCTATATCGGCGTTCAGGCCCGTGTCTGCTTTCAAGGCGTTGACTAAAGAATATGACTGGACATCCATGCTTCACGCGTTTCGCGAAGCCGCTGGCGATTGTGGAAGATGAAGCGACCCAGCGCAGCAGCGGCCTCCCAGAGTCCGGTCAGATCTCTACCAGGGACAACCTGGTTCTGTGGCGTCTCGCCCAGAGCGGAGCCGTTGACCTGGATGGCTTCACACTCAATACCGTTTCGGCTCGCATCGTTTAGCAGGCGACGCGCCCATTCCGCGTTCACCCCGTCGATGAGCTCTACATGGAGCGGTACAGATGGCCGGGTGGAAGGTAAAGGGCACGACCTGCCCCCAAGGACCGGAGGCAGGGGAGGGCTCCGCACATCACGGGCATGCCTGCCTTGGCAGGAACTCCAGGTCTCGCAACCGACGGCCGACAGTGCCTTTACAAGCAACGCTATTCGAGGATCAAGCGCCATAAGCGGTATCCTGGGGCGAAACCGGTTTCGCATGAAGCGATCGACCCCGATGCATGCCGGAAGCTCGACGCACGACTCGACATGCCGACCTTCAAACAATGCATCCATATCGGAAGTACTCAGTGGCTGGTCCGGCATGAGGAGACGGAAGGGCAGTGTGTCCACTGGCCAGGGTGTAAGAGCACTATCCAGTCCCAAGCGCCTCAGGCAGGTCTGAAGGACACGTGCATCGCCCGGCAGGACCATCTCGTTTGTCAGGAGAATCGTGCTCCGCTGCGTCTCAACGAGAAACCCGCGGTTAAGAAGTGCTTCGGATAACAATGCCATGGCCGTGCCTCAATGGACGAAGCCGATTGGCTGGGCGCTGCGCGCCTGCTTCATCGACGCCTCGGCAAGGACCGCCTCGATCATGTCGCTTGCGGACCTGAACGGCTTGAAGCGAGCGCGCCTGGATACCGCAGCGAAATCGCCGGGGGTGACTGCCGTGTGTCTAAGCAGTCGGGCCAGCGACAGCGTTGCCGAGCGCCGCAGTTCCATCTCCGCAAGGTGCTGGTCGAGGAGGGCGGAGATCTGCTCCGGCTTCAGGTAGCCGAAATGGATCTTCAGGTCGAACCGCCGCATCGCTGCCGGGTCCAGGTTGTCCATGAGATTGGTCGAGGCGATGAACAGGCCCCGGTAGCTTTCCATCTGCGTGAGCATTTCATTGACCGCACTGACTTCCCAGCTATGACGGACCGTCCGCCGGTCCTGGAGGAACGTATCTACCTCATCGAGAAGCAAAACGGCGCCATCCCGGCTCGCCGTTTCGAAAGCCTCGGCGAAATTGCGCTCGGTCATACCGACGTAGGGCGACACGAGATCGGATGCCCGGCGGCTGTGCAGCGGTTGACCCAGCTCTCTGGCGATCCACCGTCCGAATGCCGTCTTTCCGGTGCCTGATGGCCCGTAGAAGCACAGGCGCGCTTCCCTGTGTTGGCGAATGCCTTCGACCAGCTCTTGAAGCCCTTGGTCCGCGTTGACCAGATCGGGGCTGTAGAAAGCGGGGAGGTTTTCGTAACCATGAGAGGCCAATGACGGAAAGCCTTGGGCAACCAGCGTTGCGTCGACCAGTCGCTCGACCGATGGGCCAAGATCGTCGACGTGGGGCGAAGTCGTTTCTGCCACCGCGATTGCTCGGGTGATAACCGCAGGGGTGAGCTGTTCATGTTCGGCAAGGCGCGTGGCAACCGGTTCGTTTACACGTCCGCCGCTAGCGACCTCAATAAGATGGCGGCGCTGCGCCCGCGGCGGATTGTCGAGATTCAGGACGATGTCGAAGCGCCGAATGTACGCGTTGTCGAGCGCATCGATTCTGTTGGTCAGCCAGAAGCAGGGGATCGGATTCTCTTCCAGCATACGGTTGGTCCAGCCTTTGTGCCGTGGGCGCTCCCCAAGCACTGCGGCCAAGCCGTCGGTTGCACTGAACAGGTCTTCAATCTCGTCCATCACCAATAGTGCGCGGCGCGAGGCCAGGACGGATGTTGCCGAGCGCAATGCGGATAGTCGTCCTGGCCCGTCGATGGGATCGCCGTTCTGGTCAGTACAACTGATCTCGAAGAGTTCGGCATTCAGGCTAGAGGCGATCAGGCGTGTAAGCTCGCTCTTGCCCGTCCCCGGTGGACCGTACAGCAGAACGTTCACGCCACCTAGGTTGCGTTCAAGGGCAACGCGCAGGTGCTCCTCAATCATCTTCAGCATCGGCGCGACGTGACAGTAATCGTCACGAACCATCCTTGGGGTGGGCGCAAATCGAAAGGCACCAGCGAACAGCCCAATTGGGTCGCCCTGGTGATGGCAGAGCTGGAATGCGAGATCAGTGCTTTCGGTCTGCAGAATGCTTCCCAGATCCTCCCGGTGCGACCAGCGACCGAAGGTATCGATCAGCCCCGCTCTCAGAAGTGTTCCAGAGCGAGCCAGGTTGTCGCGAACCCGGTCCTGCGGAAACTCCAGCAGGTTGGCCAGCACCCTCAGCATCCGGTTGAAGCTGACCGGCCCGATGAAGCGGCTACACTCGTGCAGGAGCGTATCGCTCGAAAGCAGCGCACTAAATGCAAGGATCCTGCGGTCTACCTCGTCCAATCCGACCAGGTTGCCGAGCGTTTCCACATTGCTGCGCAAGGGTTCTGGCAGTACCAAGCCGGGAAAGCGTTTTAGATGAGTCCGGCGTTCTTCGCGAAGCTGGAGCAAGACGCGCCTATAAAAACTTGTACTTGGTTCGTCGCCGTTTCTGCGAGTTCGGCGGCGCATGACAGGCTGGCCGTCCTCTTCCTCACTGCAGCCATCGAGAACAAGCACTCCGAGGCACTCCGCAATGTCATTGTCCCTGAATCCTTCGCCGGTAACGAACTCGGCACAGCCGCCCATGTCCAGCAGCAGCGCATACATCCAGCGCACAACGACCGGTGGTGTTTCGTGCGCCAGCGTGATGGTTGAAACTGCGTTCGACTGCGACATGGTTTAGCTCCAGTGATCCATTAGGGCTAGAGTCGCGTAGCGGTGCGACGGAATACGTCGCGCTCATTCCTCCCGGCCCCTAGGCCGCAGATCTGGAGGGCAATGCGATGAAGAAGGAAAACGCGCTTTGGCGGCGAAAGCATGTTCTTGAAAGACTTGGCTTGCACACACATGCCTCGCGCTCGGCCTGGTCACATGCCCTGGCTCACGCAATCGTATTCGATGCCTGGGACCATCAATGGCAACGGAATCCCGGGGGTACTCATGCCCGCTACCCGCTACGCAAGAATGGCGAGCATTACAACCTGGCGGAGGCGGTGGAGAACCCCAGGGTTGGTCATACCCGTTGGCAACGACACGTCGACATGGTTATGGCTTCCGCTCGTTCTGCATGGCTACGTCGAGGTTAAAGATGATGGGGAAGGTCTGGTTCTGTACAGACCGGGCAATGCTTGGTGCGAGATGATGCAGACCTACCGCATCGTCGCTGTACTGGGTGTCGTAGGGTGGCGGACGAGCTCGCTACGTTCATTTAGTGTGATGAACAACAACGCTTTCCCATGATCCAGCACCATCGGCGACGCCCTTCTACCTTCCGGGTGGTGCTTCGGCAACCGAACAATTGATTTACAGAAGACTCAAGGACTTAGCTGATTTCCTTAAATATGGTAGCTATCAAGAGAAGGGTGCTTAGGGCCGAGGGGTGACCAGAAAAGCCGTTGCTCGCTTAGCCTTGCTCCAACGCAATGGAGGTCTCGCTACGCGACGAAAAGAGCGCCCGAGGCTTATGCTGCACTTGTGCATGAGCGTCGGATTGGGTTTTGCTTCCGGCGTTTCTAACAAACGGAGCGCCGTGGCGAGGTCACGTTGCTCTACAAGCGAAGGACGGAACTGATGGCCGGCGAGGACTGGGCTGTACGAGCGCCACAAACCAAGTTGGAGCGCATGGAAGCTTACTTTAGTGGTTTCGGTTTTGAGCCTCACCGCCACGACACTTATGCAGTAGGACGGACGCTTGCAGGAGTCCATAGCTTCCGCTATCGAGACGGCATGAAGCACAGCCTGCCGGGCGGGACGATCGTAATTCACCCTGATGAATTGCACGACGGCGAGGCTGGAGGCATCGATGGATTTCACTATCGGATTCTCTACATCGAGCCCGCTCTGTTACAGAAGGCGCTTGGCGGAACGACGTTGCCGTTCGTACCAGATGGGATTTCACGAGATCCGCGCCTTTACGCAGCTACGCAGACGTTAATGCAAGAAATGGACTGCGTAATCGAGCCGCTTGAGGAAGAGGACGCCATTTACGATCTTGCCCAGGGGCTCGCTGCCGTTTCGGGCATTAGAAAACGTCGGCGGACTTTAAACTACACGGCTGCTGAGCGTGCTCGTGAATTCATTCACAGCGCCTTGGACTCGGTCATATCGCTAGATCAGCTCGAAGCGGCCAGTGGTCGGGATCGCTGGAGTCTTTCCCGTGATTTCAGGGCGCTGTATGGAACGAGTCCTTACCGGTATCTGACAATGCGGCGTTTGGACCAAGTCAGACGACAGCTACTGGCGGGGCAGCCGTTGATCGACGCTGCGTTGAGCCTTGGCTTTGCCGATCAGAGCCACATGACCCGCCATTTCAAGAAAGCTTACGGAATCTCTCCGGCGCGGTGGCTCGAAATGCTACGCCGTTGCTGAGTTCGATGTTTCCCAAAGCTGCACGATCGTTCAAGACCCCCAAAATACCCTCTCTCTAGACTCGTTCTCGCAGTGCGCGCTGGTAAAGCACCGCGGCTGCGGCTCTAGGTCGGCTGCTTCGTTCGGCCTGGCGCGTGGTCACTCACGGAGTATCTGCTGGGGCTCGCGAATCCATCGGCCCCGAAGAAAAAGAGAGGAATCTTAATGAGCACAAACCATATCTCGACAATCGGCGGAACAGTTGGCGGCACTGTAGGTGGCACTGTAGGTGGCACGGTGGGCGGAACAGTTGGCGGGACGGTCGGCGGTACCGTTGGCGGCACCTTTGCCGTAGGCGGAATGCAGTTGAGCCAACGACTGACGAAGTGACCGTCATTGGCGGCGCCGGTTTTGGCGTCGCCATTCCAGACCTATGGTCATCGCGCCTACGGAGAGTGCAAGTTGAACCTGCCCGATACCGACTCTTATATTCTTTCTGCCGACGTTGTTCAAAACCGAGTTGGTGATCGCTTCGCGACCTACCATCGCCTCTTAGGTGGATTGTTCTTTCTGGATCGCTGCGGCCAAGACCTATTAGAGGCTTACCGCGAACCGAAGCCTGTCCGCACCGCGCTTCTTTCCGGCGAAGCGCAGACGAGGGAGGAAGAATTGACCCAGCAGCTGATAGCTCGGCATATCCTCGTGCCGGTTCGCGCTGGGCATTCTCATGGCGAAGCCGCGCCGCTGGAAAAAAAGGTCAACATTATTCAGCTGATCCTTGCGAATGCCTGCAACTTTGGCTGTACCTATTGCTTTGAAGGCGTTCAGGGCAAGGAGATGTCCGCGGAAGATGAGTACAACAAGGTTGATACGTCGCGGTTGATCGCGCGTGAAGGGATCAAAGTAAATATTGAGGACTCAATTTATGCCTCGAAAGAACGCTTTGACCATCAGTACGACCCAAAGAATCGTTCGATGAAGCCAGCCGACGGTATCGCGTACGTCGAATCCGCACTTGAGGTAGCCCGCTCCGAAGGTGTTCGAGAAGTGATGCTTCAGTTCTTTGGGGGTGAGCCTCTGCTCAATTGGCGCACGATTCACGCTGTTCTTGAGCGCTTCGGGAACGGTGAAAGCGAAGGAGTAAAGATCAATTATTCCACCGTTACAAACGGTTCCTTGATCACGGAAGAAGTGGCGGAAACGTTTGCGAAGTATCAGGTTGCTGTATGCGTCAGCTTTGATTCGCCGACAAGTCCAAGTAGGCCGCTCAAAAACGGCGACGACAGCACGCCCGTAGTGATGCAGGGACTTCGGACACTTCAAAAATTTGAGAATCGGGTGGCTATCAATGCTGCGCTGACCTCTGCGACGTGGGACGACTTCAATAATTCAATTGTGGACCTCGCCGTCGATGTAGGCGCACGAGAGATCGGTGTCGTGGTCGATTTTGACCCTACCTTTTATTCCGACTACGGAGCGCAGCGTATTGTCGATCGCCTCTGGCAAGTCGTTGAGTACGGCAGGACGCGCGGAGTGGTATTGACCGGCTATTGGCATCAGATTTTCCAGGTCATGCTGGGTTTCGATAGCGTCTCTTATCGGGGATTCAAGAACTGCTCTGCTAAAGGCGCTCAGTTCAGTATTGAGCCGAATGGCTCGGTGTTCGCATGTAAGGCGGGGTCAACGCTACTCGGCGACATCAGGGATGGGACCAAAATTTTAGATTCAAGTCCGTACCTGAAGCATGCCGAACTTCGCAGAAATAACCCCGCTTTCTGCCGCGGATGTGAAATCGAAGGGTTCTGTGGCGGACTCTGTTTGGGCCCGTTGGAAAAGAAGTTCGCATCAGTTGATGCCGTCGAACCATCTGCGTGCGAGTTTTACCGGGGCATTACTCGTAAGCACATCGACTCGCTTCAGCCATACGAAATTGCGACCTTTGATCTTCAGCCAGCTTGAGAGGAAAGAATGAATAACACTATGGCTAAACTCGGTGTGGTTACTTCTGTAAGCCAGTTTTCAGAACACGGTTATTGTGTAATTGATATGCCGGTCATGCCTGCGTCATTTCAGGCGTCGTTTGCGAACTTGCCGCGCGATAGCCATAGTCCCGGTCGACTTCGGCAAATTCGGCTTTCTCAATACATGGGGTTCTGGGATGAGGATGCGTGGATATTCGCATTGCTGCCCCAGCGCAAATATATTCAGTCCGCCAGATACATAAAGTTGGCGGAGGCAGGAGGGGTGCCGCGGCATCGTGAGCAGCTCGAAGTGAATCCAGCTCCTCTCGTTGCCTGTGTGCTCAATGCGCTGCCTATCAACCGGAAAGATATGTTTCAGATAAACGTAAATCAGATCCGGGTAGTGGCCAACGAACTGTTCCGTGGCGTTACCGTACCTGAAGGTCCGCACAGAGACGGTCATGAGTACAGCGTAATTGCAGTGGCGCGCCGAGCGAATGTCAATGGGGGTGAGACACAGGTCATTGATCCGACCTCAAAAAAAGTCGTGTTCAGGCAGACGCTGAATGAGAATGAGGCCATTGTCATCGACGATGAACGATATATTCACTATGCAACTGATATTGAGCCTGCTGAAGGTGAAGCGGGTTTCCGAGATATCTGGGTTATTGAAATCAATCGTTGGGAGAATCGCGCGTACGGAAGGGCTCATGAAAGATTGGCAATGTCGGTTGACGTGTGAATGAGATACATCCTGCGTGTGCTTAATAGGCCTGCCAGGTCTCAAGAGGCGGGACCAGGTGTTGCCGTGCTCCGTCGGGTGGCTCCAACAGCGCTGGCGATCGTTCCGGTAAGCATGCTGTTTGGTGTGCTTGCCGCACGTGCTGACTGGACTGTTCTAGAAGTGCTTGCCATTAGTCTGCTAGGGTTCTCCGGAAGCGGGCAGTTTGCGCTTTTGCCGCTTGCTGAGGCTGACGCTGGTTTTCTTACGGTGCTGCTGGTAACCGCGTCTATAAACAGCCGTTACCTTCCAATTGCCTACGCGTCAGCGAGGCGTCTTCCAACGGCAATCACTCATCGGGCGGTTACTGCCCATATGTTGGGTGACGAAGCCTATGCGACAGAGCAAGAGTCGGACAGTTGGCGAACGATACTTTTCATACGAGCAGTGATCTTTGCCACTTGGGCGGGTTCTGGGGCAGTCGGAGCTATGCTGGGGCAATTCATTCCGTATGATTGGATTGGGGAAGGGGTTAATCTCGGCTTTCCTGCAAGCGTTGTACTTATGTATTTGTCCGTAAGCCAGTTACGGTCCAGACTGTGGCTTTCACGGAACGACTCGCGAGATCGTTCTAGCTTACTTTTCGTCGCTGGGCTGTGTGCGGGCGCGGCTTTTTTTTTGATAAATCTAGTAGGCCCGCTCTACTTTTGGATACCAAGCATATTATTTGCATCGGTACTGTTAGGGCGTGCAAGGATATGAGCCAGTCGACAACCATTGCTATTGCTGCGCTGTTTTTCACGAGTTGTCTTGTGCGTATTCTTCCGGTTTTTGTCAGGTTTCAGTTCGGCGGAGCGAGTCAACGGTATCTTGAGCGAGTACTCCCTGCTGCTGTGTTTATTAATTTTGCCGTCTACATTATTTACACAGAAGCACTCCGAGAACCTGCAGCTGCCCTGATTTCACTTGGCGTAGTCGCAGGCATTGCTGCGCTAAACTTCTTTGGCCTGATTACCGTTGCTGGGATCGGGACTGTTCTTTATTACGTGCTGGTGGCTTGAAAAAGTTTCGGCACCAATGTCTGGGGGTTTGCAATCGACGAGGAGCCTACAGCGCTTTCTTTTAAGATGACGAAGTAAAGGACGGGGGCTGCTAGGCGGTCAGGGTGCCAGAATGATTGGCCACCTAGCCGCGATGCACTCCTCTGTTGCATTGTATGCCTAAGGCCAACTATGAACACCAGATCAACTTGTGCTCAGCCTGAAACAGATCCGCATCGCACTGGCGATTTTGCTTCATCACACGCCGGGTTCCATGGATTCGGCGCTCTCTCAGCTGCCTGGATCGGCCGTGAATACAGCTGATCCCGTTCCCCTTCGTTGGGTTGGCCGTGCGCAAATATTCGTCGATGGTCGGTAACTGTTTCCAGATCTCACCCCGTTGGTGGTCGAGGTAGGCGAGTACCAAGACTTTCATTACGTAGGCCGCGTTGCCTACTACAGAGATCGCAAACAGGATCTGGAGAATTATGGAGCGGCTCCATGCTGATGGTGCGACTGCTCCTCGCCAACCGCCCCGTTGCTGCCATTGCGGGGCGCAGCGCGAGTGTCGGCCCTATCGTTTGCCGCCGGCTCGATGAACAACAACGCTTTCCCATGATCCAGCACCATCGGCGGCGTCCGCCCACCTTCCGGCCGGCGCTTCGGAGACATGTAGAGGAACACTGTCTCCGGTAACGCCTGGCTGATCTTTCTCGCCAGTTCGATTGAATGAATGGGATCGGCACCCAGGCAGCCGACATCGAACGATGGGTACTGGATCTCGTGTTCCGCAAGAAAGCCGTAGGCGGCGCCACTGTTACCTATGTAGGTGGGCGTCGACTTCGGACCTACGGTCTGCGTCTTGTACACGTGATAGGACAACCCGCAGTCCTTTCCGTCCAGATCGAAGTCCAGTCTTGTCTCCAAGAATGGGTAGAACAGCGCCAGCCGCTCCTGGTGGGCTTTTTCTACGTGGTAGCCAATGCCTTCAGCGTTCAGCGTCGTTTCGATTGCGTCGAGGACGAGCTTTGACAGGACGAGCGCAGCCTCGACCTTGTCTTTGGCCTGCTCTTCGGGAATCCAGGCAAGAATGGCATTGCGGTCCATCTGAGCGGGCGGGGAGAACACGAAGCTCAGCAAGCCGAGTCCCACGGCATCGCCCATGGCAAGGTCCAGTCCGTTAGCGGACTCGAAGGAGAGTGCGCTGGTGGTGATGTCCAGCAGGCCACTGACACCCGCCCCATGTACCCTGTCGGCGGGATAGTCCTCTGCCTTGGACAAACCGGCTGCCTTGGCGACGTTCAATGCGCGGCTGGCGCTGGGGTCGTAGGCACGAGGTTGGGTTGCACAGCCGCCGAGAAGTAATGCCACAGCCAGCGTGAGTGCAGGTGTACGGGTCATGGATGTCCTTATCATGAGTGTTTGGAAAGGGGGACAGGGTAGGATGATGTCTACGTGCCATCAAGTGCGCTTTTTGTATTGCCGGGGTATGCGTCTGTAATGCGAGCGGTGACAGGTCGTCACGCCTCCCGTCTGACTGGCTCGCCGAACAATGGAGGTACTCTTCGCGCGAAGTTACCTTAATGATGCAGATCCGCCGTCGTGCTTCCCGGCAGCCATGGAGCCATTTCCACCATGAAGAAGCCTATATCCGAACACTTTGCCGATCTGGGCGCTCCTCTGCGCAATATCATTAATAGTTGGGGCGCTATACGCCCCAGCGATGGCGCGGTTTTTCTAAGAGTCTGGTACGACCGCAAGTTCAAGGATGAAGCAACCGGCAGGACCTATCGTCAGTTGCTGCACATCAGCAGCGAACACAAGGTTGGCTACATGGAGCGCGCTGAACACATCGAACGGATTCGTCAGGGCGCCCCGGGCTTTATGGTGATTGTTCACGCTGTGGATGAAATGGCCAGAACTCGAAAAATAAAGGATTACAACCCGGCAGTGCTGGTGCCCATTGGTGGCCTCCGCGATGACCTGAAGGGCCATGAAGGCGAATAGTGGGGTGAGTGCTTGCCAGGAATTTCGGCCACGGGCGCGGTGCAATCTGCGTCTAATTCGAAAACAGGCGCTTGTGCGAACGCTTCGCCAAATGTGTATTCCAAGTCATTCGATGACGGCTGACAAACGTGCCCAGTCATGCAGCAGGGGCTTCGAACCTTACCAGGCTGCCGAGGGTAATCAGGCCAGGCGCTTAGCCTGGTCCGCAATGATCACCTTGGTAATCTGAAGCGGCTTGAGACGCAACATAATCCTCACGATCGTAAGGATAGGCGACCGGAGAGGGGTGATTAGGAGGAAATCCTTGCGAGCGTGAGGATCTCGGATACCTGGTGGGGCGGTCCGCGGTTTGGACAAGCTGCGGCTTTGATGTTTTTCAAAGCACGGCTGGCGCCAGGATCGCGGGCTCGAGGCTCGATTGCTCAAATGTTCGCTGCTGGGCCAGTCGTTTCAGCAGCCGTTAGTAGCGGGCATCCTTGGGCTTCGGCCTGTTTGGCCAATCATTGACCTTGCCGGGAAAGTCGGGGCGCGGCTTGTGCGTGAAAAACTCCGCGACGTCCACGGCGTCCTGATCGGACAGGACGCTGCCATGCCCCCAGAGTCCCTTGGTCTGAATGCCCATCGGCATGTTGTATTTGACGAAGGCGGCCGCTTTGTAGGTGCGCGCCATGCCGGCCCCGATGTTGAAGGATTCCTCGCCCCACAATGGCGGGAAGACGATGTCGCCGCGGCTGTCCTTCATGCCTTCACCATTGTCGCCATGGCAGGTGGAGCACTGGGCGTAATAGATCTGTTCGCCGTGCTGCGGGTCTGGCACCAGGCTCTCGTCGATGACGCCTGCGTTGCGTATGTCCACCAGCTGATCCTTGGGTGTGTTCTGAGCGAGCCACTTCATGTAAGCGACCATCGCCTTCATTTCATCGGAATCGCGCGGTACCGGCTTGCCATTCATTGAACGCTGGAAGCAGCCGTTGATGCGTGCTTGCAGGTCGACTTCCTTGCCCGCCCGCGGCATGACACGCGGATAGAAGTTGTAGCTGTTGATGTAGGGATCGCCTAGCGGGATCTTGCCTTGGGCGATATGGCAGCTGTTGCAGTTCATGGATGCGCCGACATGCTCCGGCAGCAGACGCTTTGTTTCATTGAGCAGGCGCTTGCCATAGAAAATCTGATCGGCGTTTGGTTCGTCGACGATCGCGGTGTCCTGCGGAATGGTATAGCGGCCGATCTTCTGGTTGGCATCGTCCAGGGTGACCAGGTTGTACTGGGCCGCGTTGCGTTCGATTGGCTCCTGCTTGGAGCAGGCGCTAGTCGTGATGCCAACCACGATTGCCGCCGTGAGGGGGAGGGCGATGCGGCGCGCGTGGCCGACGCCGTACCGGGCAAAAACGATCGAAAATGGATTATTCACCATGCACTCCTTGCCCCGTATGGGTCGCGCCTAGGTCCGGCGGAAGGTCGGTTCCAACGCGCGGCTTTTTGCTCAGGAACATCCGCATGTCGACGACATCGTCCACGGTCACTTCGCTGGCCTGGTTGGTCCAGCTGTTGCGTATGAAATTCACGACTTCCGCGATATCGGCATCGGCGAGCGTGTCGAATGCCGGCATGGAAAAGGCCATGCGGTCATGCCGTGTGTCGGGCATGCGTCCACCGCTGAGCGTGATCTGCAGTACGGAGTCCGGATACCGGGAATACACCGCGCTGTTACCGTCCAGCGCGGGGAAGATACGCGGCACGCCTTTGCCATCGGCGCGATGGCAGACCTGGCAATACTCGACGTACAGCAGGGCGCCGCGGGAGTCGTAGACGCCATCGAGAAGCTTCGCGGTGGTGACGTCCTGCTTTGCTGGCAGCATGACTTGCTTGCCTGGTGCGGGGCTGAGAGTTTTTAGGTACGCCGCAATGGCTTGCACGTCTTCGTCGGTCATGTACTGCGTGCTGTGCTCGACCACTTCGGCCATGGCACCGAAGGCGGCGGTGGTTTCGGTACGGCCGGTCCTGAAGAAATCAGCCAGCTCGTCGGTACTCCAGGTACCCAGGCCGCGGTGCTCGCCGCGCAGGCTCTTGGCGCGCCAACCATCAATGATGGCGCCACTGAGGTATTCATCCGAATCAGCGTTCGACAGCGCCACTTCCTGAAAGCCGATACCACGTTCCGTGTGGCAGGAGCCACAATGCCCCGGGCCTTCCACCAGGTATTGACCGCGGGTGAGTATCGGGTCGTTCGTCTCGGGGAGGAAATCTCGCTCCGGAGCGAACAGGGCCTGCCAGTAGGCCAGCGGCCAGCGCCAGTTGAGCACAGGTGGCAGCTGGCTCGTTTTGTTGGCCTGTCTGACAGGCTCTACGGCCGACATGAAGTAGGCGTACATTGCTGCGATGTCTTCATCCGGCATGATGCTGTAGGACGGATACGGCATGGCCGGGTACAGCGCGCTGTTGTCCTTGCGTACACCGTGCTTGGTGGCATTCAGGAAGTCGCCGAAGGAGTACCCACCAATGCCCGTTTCGCGGTCTGGCGTAATGTTGGTGGAATAGATGGCGCCCAAGGGCGTCAACATCGGCAGACCGCCGGCGAAGGGCTTGCCCCCAAGCGTCGTGTGGCAGGCCACGCAATCAGCCGTACGGGCCACATATTCACCGCGCGCAATGAGCGCGGCGTCGTTGATATCGACCGTTGTGTCGCTACTGACCGTGCGCAAATGTGGTAACGCCTGACTAATGGCGAAAGCCAGGGCAACGCCGCCGACGGCCAAAACAAGGATGTTGCGCTGCCAATGCTTCATTGATATTCCCTTACGTGAATTCAACCATGGCGCCCGTAATCCAGTTCGCTCATGTCTCGTCCGTCCGCAATCCGTCCCCAGCCAAGCGGGGATTATGACGAACCACCAAAGCGACCCATTGACCTCAATCAGCCGGTCATAAATGCGGTCGTTTTATATAGCGGGGAATTTTCAGGAAGCAGGATTAAGGGCGGATTAAGAGTGCTGATTGCGCGCCGCGTCTGTGTTCCGAAGCGCGCGCTCTTCTGAAATGATGTGGAAATTGTTGCTGGCTAGATGCGTACTGCAATGGGGTGAGTCTCGCTAGTTGGGTGGCGCTCCCTCCTGAGCCGCGCCCACAGCCTTCAGCCGGCTCCCCTGGGATCTCGCTCTTCCAGCGTTTGCTCGATGCTACTCCACTCTTCACGAAGTCGAAAACGCAGGTAGGCAAACAGAACCTGGTCACGCATGCGGCGTAGCCGGGAAGCCCTGCGAGCCCGCAGGTTGCTGTCGATGGTATCGGCAAGCCAGGTGCTGTCGAATGCCGTCCATATGGGTGGGATGGGTGCATGCAGGTTCGAGTGGCAGACGGGGCCAACCTCCTCGAAGAAAGCCTTCTTAACCGCAGCGCGATCGTATCCCGCCAGCTGCTGTGCTATCTCGGGATAGTCGATCTCGTTGTCGATGAAGGCATCGGACAGCGCCGACCATAACCGAACACGTTCGTCGTGAGTCAATACGGTCCCCTTGCATGCTGCTGCCTTCGCGCTCGTCATACAGGGCGTCGATAGCCGGACTGCCTGCACATCGCTGCGAAGACGGCTCAGCCAATCAGCACATCACCCGATCCGCCGATGACGGTTCCGCCATGGCTCAGCGTGCTGCCCAGCATCGCGGCATTCTTGCCGTTGATAAATACGGTGGAGGAGAAGGCGCCGGATATGGCCTGGCCGCAGCCGGCAGCGTCTCCTAGGCGCGCAGCGGGGAGATTATTGAACAGCACATCCGGGGAGCCGGACGTGATGGCGGG
>Ga0207848_100031_pt1 | contig 169305 bp, 159 predicted proteins | sample TtaePargueraPR_10_FD_187737 | JGI IMG/M metagenome (GOLD analysis project Ga0207848, IMG submission 187737) | Aerobic enrichment media microbial communities from Bioluminiscent Bay, La Parguera, Puerto Rico - Tt and M2 (3) (SPAdes) | ecosystem: Environmental > Aquatic > Marine > Unclassified ... | reverse complement strand
CTCACCATCTCCGCTCGACCAAGCGGTGTCGTACGTGCATTCTTGTGCGGGTTGTTCATCCTCGTGACCTGTCTCGTGTCGTCTCGCAACGAACACCTTCAGGCCATCACGACGGATGAACAACCTCTTCAGAGTCCACAGCTAGCCGGCCCCGCAGTATGCCCTTCGGGGCGTAACCTGCGCCGAACTCGACACAGGTCTCACGATTGAGACCGAGAGCGCGAACGCGCTCATGGTCGGGATCGAGATAGGCCAGGGGCTTCAGTACGCGAACGTCCTGATCATCGCCCCTGACCCTCTCCTCGGGGGAGCTGTTGTGCTCGTGTTGACCGTCCGGCGTACCGAAATGCGATTGCAGGTAGTCTGCGGCTTCCTTCATGTCCGTGCCGCGGACGTGCGCAACGAGGGCGATGACATCGCCGCCGGTGCGACCGCCGAAGCAATAGAAAGCCTGTTTGACCGGAGTGACCACGAGAGCTCGGTCGCCGCCGGATTTGCAGGCGGGGCAAGGCCCGCGAAGCTGATCGTGTCGCTGAGCGAGGCTAACGCCTAGCCGACCAACGGCATCGGTGATCGAAACGCGCCCTTTAAGCTCGGCAAAGTCCACGTAAGCCATAAAGCCTCCTTGGGATATCCGAGAAAGTGCATTTTCCAGATTCAGTATAATTCAGCTGAATCAATAACTTAGGAGATATCCACATGGCTAAATATGCTGAGCCAGCTTTTATAGTGCGAGCCCAAGGGAAACCAGAAAGCGACTATTGGACTACGGGCGGATTTGCGTGGACGGACAAGAAGGGCGCACGCTTAGAACGTGCTGTGCCGGACACCCGCAGGCGATATTTCGTAGCCCGTAATTTCGGCTGCAATCTCGTCAATAAACTGGTTTTGGGCGACACGAACAAATTCGTAAATGATCCAGTTGCGCCGCCCATCCAACAAGCGGTTTAGCTCGATCGGCTTGTACCGGGAGATTTCACTCATCCGGTGCATGGCCATATACATCAGTACAAGATTGTTTCGGTTGATCCGCGTATAGTTCGCCAAATTACGCTTCACGTACCAATACGGCTCAGTGGTGCTGATGTAGTTTATGTCTAATCGCAGTTGGCTATGAAAAGAACACAGGGCTTGGATGTCGGCCGTGGTCGGACGCCGCGCGCCTGACCAGAGAAAGGTGGCGACGCTTTCAAGGACATGCTCTTTCTTGTTTTCGAGCTTCCGAGTCTTGAAAGCTGGTGGCAACGTATTCAGCGTTTGGCCATGGGAATGCTCGGCCGGCAGGTCGGCTTCAAACCGCGCTTGCCCCGCGTTCGCCTTCACATAACGAGGGTTCTGAACGCTAAGGAATAACTCAGCTCGACTATAACTCAGCGCGAATGCCCGATGGATAAATGCAAGGTTCGACAGTATGTCGGCTAGGCTGTAAGTGTCATTCTGTTCGGCTTCGCCGAAGTAAGAGACGAGTGAAGGTAGAATGCCGCGGCGCTTTATCTTTACTCCTTCGTTGTCGAGCCGGATCCGGCCATTGGTGGGCGTCCGCATGTCAAAGCCGCCCACCCCATGATAGGGGTTGTAAGGAAAGCTCTTTGTTTCGAGCAGGGCCTTTGTCGCGTTGAGGAACGAATAGTAGAGGGGCAGTGGGGCCGACTGGACGGGCAGCTCCTTAGCGGAATCAAAGAAGTGCCTGGCCTGTTCCCAGAAGACACCAGCATTGCCCTTGCCGTTCTTGCGCAACCACAAAGACACAAATTCCCAAGGGCTTGACGCGATTACTCTGCGCTCCTGGAGATTAGGTTTTTTTATTGCCCGAGGGAAACGCACACGGTGGTCGGAGATTCTGATTTGCTCACTCACTTTAGACGTCTCCAGGATCTATGTGATTGAAATACATTGAGCGTGTTTGCAGCAAGATGATTCCGGTGGAGCTTATTACGCAAGTGTCGCGTGATAAGGTATCAGGAAAGGTCGATCCGGATAGAATTGTATCCCTTGCGATTCCAACCATCATTCAACAATTCCGTCAGTATTTTCGGCGGCTTGAAATACCCCCCCAAATTCCTCCACCGCCTGGAACAGCTTATAGGTGTTCCCCTTCGGGGCGATCTCGCCTAGTAGCTTGATCATGTTCTCCATCGTCCGCTGTGAGCTTGTGACGTTAAGCACCAGCATGCCTGCCGTTAGCCCGAAGTGTTCCTTGTAGAGACCGCGCCCGACATATTCACGGTATTGCAGGAAGTTACGGAGATGGCTTTTGCGGTTGAACTTCGAAGCCCTTGTCGGCTCGGTTGCGCGGTCGGCCTCGACCAGGAAAAAGCGATAGAGCTTGCGGCCGCCGTCGACATATTCGAATCCGAACAGGGCGTCCGGAATTAGGTCGCTCTTCACTTCTCTCTTTGTCTTCGGATCTATAAACGGCACTGGAAAGCGCAGCCTCTCCCCCGCCCTTTTGAGGATAGTGGACTGCGGAATGTAGTTGAGGTTTGAATTGTCGAGGGTCGCCAGTTCGATCGACGCGGTGATGCAGGAGACCATGAACTGGTGCTGCCATGGGCCTGAATGGCCGTTGGCGAAGTCGCTCCACTTCCCTGCTTCCCGCAAGGCCCGCTCTCCTGCCGGTGCCAGCTCGTACACCAGCGGCTGATAGCGCGCGTCGAAAGTACGGAACTGCTGCAACGGCCGATCGAGATAGGCGCCGCCATGCGGCGTCTCGGTCTCGTTGAACAGGTCGGTCAGCCGATCGCGAGCTCGCTTCTCGCTGCGGCCGATATGTTTCGAGAAGGCGTGCAGATAGAGGGATGACAGCGGGCCGTGCTCGTGCAGCTTCTGGAACCACAGGAGGTCGCGCGGTTGCGGGGCGACGCGCTTGCCGGTCGAAAGCCGCCGGTCGCGGCGGCGGCGGTTGAGGCTGTCATGGCTTGCGTCGTTCACACGGCCTCATTCTATCATTGGCGCCATCGTGTGATGGCCTCCATCATAGTCACCATTGCGGGCTCGGGTCGGTGTCGGGTCGGTCGGGATCATCGAGGTCGCTGCGACCCTGGCGCTTGGTTCCCTGTCCGCCATTTGCCTTCTCCCCGCCGTCGTCTTGGCCAGCATTCGGGTCGTCGCCGGATGCCACCTCATCATCGGCACTAGGTGCCTCATCGAGCAGTTCGCGATAATGGACGGCGTAGCGTTCCCGCATCCGATCCTTCAAATGGTCGCGCTCTTGACGGGTCATCATTTCCATGGCCTCGACATGGCCGAACGGGAAGGCCAGCGACACCGAGCCCTTGGTCAGCCCTCGTACCGAACAGGCGAATGCACCCTTGGGCTGCGCCTCGATCGTCGCGGGGTCGCAGGCGAGCATGGGCGCCAACGCCCGGGCATCCTTATTCGACACACCTCCGGCGAACTTGATCGAGGTGTTGGCCGCGAACGCGTCCTGAAGCTTCGGCTCCAACTGGCCGAGATATTGATGCGCCAGGATCATTCCCGTCTTCTGTTTGCGCGCCTGGGCCAGGATGATGCCGATGTTGCGATCGAAATAGTCGGCCGCCTCGTCGACATAGACGAACGTCGGCAGCCGCTTGTGCTCGGGCAGCACGGCGCGCTCCTGGGCGGCCTGGGCGATCAGCGCGATGAAGAAGCGGCCGAAGATCTCTGTCCCGTTCTCCTTCAACAGGTCCTTGGCGGTGTTGATTAGAATAACCTTGCCGGCGTTCATCTCTGAATAGAGGTCGAGCTTGGAGCGTGGGTGCGAGAACATGCGCTCAAAGGTCTGGTTCTCCAGGATGCCCCACAGCCGCCGCAGCACCTGTTTCTTCGTTTGTTCGAATTCCTTGGAAGTAAACTCGGTCTCGAAGAAGTGCTTGGCCGTTCCAGTCAGCTTGGCGATCGATCCCGCGAACTTGATTTCGCCGCCGGGTTCCATCAGCTCGCGCAACGTGTCGATGGTGGCATCGGGGATGTGCAGCATCAGCCGCGTCACATAACGAAAAATGACTGACTGCTTCTGCGTCATGCCGGCGTCGAGTAGGCTGCCGAGCACGAAGTCGTAGAGCTCTAGGATCGAGTTGGTGAGCCGCTCGCGTTCTAGCATCGGATAGGTCGCGAGCCGGTCGATACCGACGTCGAACAGATTGAGCGACACCGGGTACTCCACATCCGTCGGGTCGATCAGGACAATGCGCTCGTGCAGCGGCTCGCCCGGCGCGAAGCGCTTGAGGCCGGCGATGGTGCTGATGAGGTCGCCCTGGCTATCGATGACGATGACCGAGGCCTCGCCGCGCTCAACGGCGTCTAGGTCGTGGGCAATCAAGTATTGCAGGGTCTGCGACTTGCCGTGGCCGGTGCCGGCGACGATGTGCTGATGCTCGAAGCGCACCGTCTCGGGGATCGTAAACGCCACCTCTCCATCGAACAGCCGCGTCAAAGGCGTGCCGCCAAGATAGGTGCCGATCAGCTGCCGCCGATCGGTGATGTCGGACTTGGACGGCAGCTTCGGCATCCTATTGAAGCTTGCCGGGTCTGCTGGGTTGCCGCCGGACGCGGCGATCAGATTGCGGTTGACACGATCGCGGATGCGCGGAAAGAGGTTTGCCTCTTCGATTTCATCGGCGAATGCGATCCCGGTCAGCTGGTCGAGCAGGTTCGGGATGTCCTGCATCAAGTCGAGGCGCTTAGTTCCAACGCGGATGGCCGCACCGGCCGCCTGGCCTGGATCGTGTGGTGGCGAATCTTCGGCGGTGACGAAGAACAGGTTCGCAAGCGCGGTGCGGATCGCCTCGATCGTCTCGTCGAAGTTTTCGACCAGGCCGCGCTGGACGAGAATGGTGTCGCGCAGTTCCCAATACTCCGATGTCAACCGACGCCGCGACCAATCGATGTCCGGCAGCACGAACATCTCCTCGAAGTCGAACAGAGCGCGGACAACCTCCGCGACGTGGCCGCGCTCGAAGCGCTCGTCGACACCGATGACGGTTTCGAAGATGTCGTTTGCGATGTCGGCGATCAGCCGGTCGCGATCGGTGGCCGACGCGAGGTCCTGCCCTTGGAACAGCGCAACCGTCTCGTCGTAGATTTCGCGGGCGAGCTGCATATCGCCGGGCTCGAACAGCCCGTGCAAAAAGGCATGTAGCCTGGCGCCCCTCGGGAACATGGCCCCCTACAACCCCCGGATCACTACGAACTTCGCCTCCTGCTTGGACAGGGCGTCGATCGGCACTGCCTCGGTGCCGTCCCAATGTTTGGCGCTCTCCATCACTTGGCGCAGGAAGCTGGTGATGAGCCCGAGCCAAGCTTCTTTGCGGGCGAGTTCGATCACGCTCTTACAGTCAAAATAGCGGCCGTGAATGAGGTCTTTGACGAAGATGGTCTCGCGGTTGCGATCGAAATAGAGCCAACCGGCCGCAAGACCACCGATGGTCCCTATTGCTCCGGCCATTTGCCAACTCGTGCCCGCTAGGAAGATGAAGCAGATCACCAGGACGGCGGCGCCAAAGAGAGCGCTGCGCCGAAGCAGGCCTGGCTGAACGGCCTCGACCAGCTTGGTTCTTTCGAACCTGTAGTATCGGATCAACTCCGCCTCGTCGTTCTCGAATTCGATCTGAGCCCATAGCTTGAATGTCGGCCGCCCAAGTAGCCTCGATGAGGCCTGTGACCGCTTGAACAATAATTGCATTGAGCCCCTCCCAATCCCCTGGGTTGCAATTGGGCGTGATCTCGCCTGCAACGTCAAGTGGCAGAGGAATCAGGTGCCGGCGACGAAGCGGGCGAGTTTCCGCTCGATGGCCGCGCGATTGATTGCGTACTTCGCAGCACTGGCTCGCTGGATCTTCTCCGTACCATTCGCGAACGTTGGTGCCGTCACCGGCGGCATGGTCAGCCGCTGCGCCCGGAAGTGCTGACGGGCATACGCTTCGAACTGTTGCAGTTCAAACAAGCCGCGATCGTCGTTGGTGAGCTGGAACTCCGGCTCCAGTAGTTCCGCGTCGGCCACCCCAAGCCGGAAGGCAACGATGGTACCGACCGTACCGATCAGTGCCTCGCGCAAGGTCGTGGGCAGTTGCGCCACATACTGATTGGCCAGCGTCAACGAGATGCCGAACTTGCGAATGCCCGACAGCATCTCGGCCAAGGTCGCCGGGGCGAAGCGATGGCATTCGTCGACATAGACATGGAACGGTCGGCGACTGTTGCTCGGTCGCGTCAGGCCGGCCAGGTGCAACTGGCTGATCAGCAGCGACCCGATGAGTGCCGACTTCTCTAGTCCCAACTGGCCTTGCGGCAGGCTGGCAATGAAGATACCGCTACGATCCATGAGTTGGCGGAAGTCGACGCGCGACCGCTTCTGCGCGATGCACGCGCGCAGGTAGGGATCGGCGATCATTGCCCCGATCTTGTTCAGCGTCGACAACGTGCGTTCGCGCTGCTCGCGCTCGGGCATATGCGTCTCGAAGTCGGTGCGCCAGAAGTCGGCGATGATCGGGTCTTGGATGTGGGCGATCACCCGTTGCCGGAACTTCGCGCTGGTCAGCAGGAACTTCAGCTGAAACAGCGTGCCGCCGGGCAGGTCCATGAGGGCGCGGCCGCCGTTATAGAGAAACTGATCGAGGGTAGGGGTCGCGACATCGGCATAGCCCCACACGGCCTTGAAGGTGTCGACCAGGGACGAGGCTACAAAAGCCTTCCTCTCCTCGGGAACGGTATCGAAAATGTTGAAGCCGATGGCAGCTTCAGCCGGATTGAAATAGACGACGTCCTCGCGCCGCGAACGCGGAACTCGTGCCAGGATATCGTCGGCCGCATCGCCATGCGGATCGAAGAAGGCGACGCCGCCGCCGGAGAGGATGTCGTCGACGGCCCAGCGGACGAGGGCGGTCGACTTACCCACCCCGGTTTTGCCGATCACCCAGGTATGGGAAAAGCGCTGGTCGTTTAAGACCGGAACCTGGATGAACTGTCTGGAATGTGCATCGACGGTTTTGATGAGGCCCAGTTGCATGACAAAGGGCGGCGCATCATCCCGATCGCGCATTCTCCGTGCGGGTGGCGGGAGCGCGCGGCATCACACGCCGCCATTCATGAAGAACTGTCCAGCCTCATTATACCGGTTCGACGCGTCCCCTTCCAAAGCGGCCTCATGCTGCCAGGAGCAAATGAACAGTGAACAGTTCCGCCCACAGTCGTCTGGCCTCAAGGCCATGACTTCACCAGGCTTATCCCGCTTGCGCGTGACTCAAAGTCATCGCGCGGGCGGTGGCTTGTGCTGCCCTTTAGGCAGCATAAGGCTGGTGAAGTCATGGCGTTTGCCTGACGATCTGTGTGGCGGAATACGGTGCAGTGTTCCCCTATGTTTGGGGATCGGTATGGCCCCCGCATGGGGATACAGGTGGTACAGGCCGTGGAACCGCGTGCCCTTTGTTGTTCGCACGAATCTACGGGGCATGATCTGACTTCAACGTTTACTGCGTCGCGCGAAATCGTCGATGTGTCCGTGGAGCAGACTTTCGTAGCGACCAGAATGAACGGCTAGAAGCGGCTGGGAGGGCTACTGAGGTGTGCTTCCGGCCTCATCAAAGACCGATATCCGAGCCAAAGTGATGTGGCACCTCGGCGCGAGACTTGGATATCGAAACAGCTTGCTTCCGGGCGCTTTGTCATATTAACTTGTTGTGAACAACAAATTGGTTAGTCCTCATGACGGTTCATTATACACCGGGACAGCTTCGGGGTGCCGTCGGCATCGGACAAGAAACGTACAGGCACTGGAAGACGGCGCTCGTGCCGCTGCGCCGGGAGGCGGGGCACAGCCCCTGCTTTTCCGCGGGAGACTTACTGGCCACGGCGATCGTCAGGATCCTCGTCGCCGAATATGGCATGCGAGTGAGTGCGCTCTCAGCTGTGGCAGACGGCCTGTTCGAGGAGTGCAACGCGCGGTCCTGGCCGACGCTGGAACGCAGCCTGTTGGTACTTGATATTCCTGGCGCTCGCGTGATGATCCGGTCTGAAGGCAGCGGGCTTGCCTTTGACGGGCCGGCGATGGTCATCCCCCTCTGGACGTTAATAGAGAACCTGCGTAGCAAGCTTCTCGCGGGTGATGGTGACCGACAGGAGATGCTCCGTTTTCCACCAGTTGCGCAGCCGAACGACCTTCGGCGAAAGGAAGGCTAGGGGTGATCCCGGTCGACCTTTTCGCGCAGGCCGCTGAAGCCGCCGGTTACCGGAGCGAAGCGCTGGTGCGTGACTATGCGTTCGCCGATGTGTTGGCGGGTGATGGCGGGACGCGCAGAGTGCCCTTTGCCGCTTTTACTCAAACGCCCCCTTCCTATCGATCAGCTGCGCTGGCGGTGGTCGAGCAAGGACCGGAAAGCGACGTCGAGACTGTCCAGACCTATCGTTCGCTGGGCGCTCCGCTCCTATTTGTTATCGCCGGTGACCAGGTTTCAGTGTGGCAGGTTCGTGCCCACGGTGCGCCGCGTCGGCTCGATCAGGTCGGTCTCGGTGAGGTTTTGGCGTTGTTCGAACGCAACAGCGCCGAATGGCAGCCCGATATCATACACCGCGCCAAGTCCATTGGATTTATCGACCGCGCATATCAGCGCGATTTCGTCGACATGGGGCTGATGGCGGCCGTCGAAGGCGAAATCCATGTCAAGCTAGACCAACTCCTCGTCGACACGATGCAGGCAGCCCAGGCGGCTGGCGGTGACTCCGGCAATCCACGGCAATTATTCCGCATTGTATTCCGTTTGCTCGCGGCCAAGGTGCTGCAGGATCGCCAGCATGCCTATGCCGTTTCGTGGGATGCGACCAATCTCATCTCGGTGCTGCGCGCGATCGAATCCTACTACTCGCTGCCAGCAGTATTGGCTGGGAAGAGCGAAGCCGAGCTCGTCCCTTATGCGGCGGCGTGGGCAGTGCTGCGCCAAGGGATCAGCTTTTCGAACATTTCTTCCGAAGACCTTGCGTTCGTTTATGAAAATACATTTGTCACGCCTGAGACCCGCAGGCAGCTCGGCACCCACAGTACGCCTCGGCAGTTGGCCGAATATGCTGTGTCTCGCCTTGAGTTGCATCGTTTTGCACTAGAGGAACTAACGGTTTACGAGCCATTCGCGGGTGCTGGTGCCTTTCTCGTTTCCGCGCTGCGCCATCTGCGCGACCGGCTTCCCGTCGAATGGAGCGATCACGAGCGCCACAATTTCCTTGTCCAACGCCTCGCCGGCGATGAGTATGATCCATTCGCATGCGAGGTGGCGATGCTTTCGCTGATCCTCGCCGACTATCCCAACCAGAATGGCTGGCACATTTGCGAGCGCGATCTTTTTGTTGACGACGTGCTGGCCAATCAGCTGCTCGGCCAAGCGGTGATTCTTTGCAACCCGCCATTCGAAGCCTTTGGCCAAAAGGATCGCGAGAAGTACGCGCTGGCGCGGCAAACCTATTCGAAGCCCGTCGCGGTTCTGAACGCCGCACTCGAAGCACGCCCGCTCGCACTTGCCTTTGTACTGCCGCGACCATTCATTCTGGATCGTCAGTTCGCCGAGCAGCGCCGGAAGGTTGAGGCGCTTTACGGGTCCGTCGAGCTCGTCGAATTGCCTGACCGGATTTTCGACGCTGCAGGCATCGAATCGACGCTGCTCATTGCCCGCGACCTTCGCCAGACGCAATCGGACACGATTACACTACTCTCGACCGAAGTTGCCGATCGGGACCGGCTGGCATTCCTCAAAACCGGTAAGGTAACGGTACAGCGCGAGCTCAAACGCCAAGTTGGCGATGCGCCGCGTGGCGATCTGTGGATTCCGGCGCTCCACACACTTTGGGCGCATCTTGCACATAATCCAACGCTGGATGAGCGGCTAGAAGTCCATCGCGGCGTCGAGTGGAACTACTCACAGGACCGTGCCTGGAGCCGTGAGGCCGAGCCTGGCTATCGACGCGGTTTTCATAGCGCGCGCAATCTCCGGCAATACGTTCTGCCACAGTCGGTCTGGCTTGACTGCCGTCCGGACAAGCTTCGCGGCAATGCGATCGACTATCCATGGGAGCGTCCAAAGCTAATGGCCAATGCTGGGCGCTTGAGCCGGGGGCCTTGGCGGATCGCCGCGACCCCCGATCTGTCCGGCCTAATTGGATCGCAGCAATGGTTCGGCATGTGGCCACGCGAGTGGGTGGACGAAGGAGATCTTGCCACGCTCGCCGCGATTCTTAACGGGCCAGTTGCCAATGCCTACCTTGCGGTGCATTCACCGGCGAAGGGCATCCGGATTTCGGCGGTCAACGCGATCCCGCTGCCATCAACGCTACCTGATGTCGCCGAGCTGGTCGCCGAGTACCGGCGCTTCCTTATGGACGCCGAGTTGGTTGACGGGCGCGATGTGCGACTGAGCAATTTGCTCGTGGAGATTGATGCACGCGTGCTCGCCGCATACGACCTGCCGCCCCGGCTCGAAAGCAACCTGCTCGACTACTTCGGCGGGGCCGAGCGACCGGTCGCACATGACTGGCATAGCTGGAATTTGCTCTATCCAGCGGCGGGCCTGACGTTATCTGAGCGTGTATCTGGGCGCTTTCTGCCGGGCGAGGGCTGGGTCGGCAAGCTGTTCCAGCCGCTGCCGACAAGAGAAGCTAAGCTGCTGCAGACTTTTGGGGTCTGAGCTTGGCGGGCTACATCTACGATACTTCTGTTCTGTCAGCACTGCTTGATAAGACACATCGGCGTCATCCGGACATCGCTTATGCGGTTGCATCTTTACCCGCGGATGCGAGTCATTTCGTGTCGGCGATATCACTCGCCGAACTGACATTCGGCGTGCGGATGGCTAAAGCTTTTGGATCAAGCAAGCTCCCAACGCTCGAGCAGATTCTTAAGGAAGTTCGGGCATATGGCGTGTTGGAGGTGGGGCATCATACTTCGTCGGCTTATGCCGAACTCAAGACCAACCTCGCCAAGCGCTATCTGCCCAAAGCAAATAAAAGTAATAGACCGCGCTGGCTTGAGGAATGGCCATTCAACAATCGCGGGCAAAGGCTGCAGGTCGATGAAAATGATTTGTGGCTATGTGCGCAATGCAAGGAGAGGTTGATGACACTCCTAGCGGCTGACGGCGGCATGCAGCGGATCGCGGATGCGGATCCAGACGTGTCATTACTGATAATCTGAGCGTTCTGCGTATCCAGAGGAAAGGCGGACCGACCTCTCGGCTGGTCCGCCCGCTCCTTTGATCAGGAGTGTCGGTCAGGTTCGTCTCTACGGTTGATACGCTGCTGGAGCCAGTCCAGCACTTCGTCCTCAACCCATCCCACCCTGTTAGGGCCAAGCCGTACCCGCCTGGGGAATTGGCCGACCTTTTCCAAGCGCGCGATATGCTGCGGCGAGTAAAGAACCAGCGCCCTCACGTCCCGTTTCGACAAGATCCTCATCACGATGACTCCCGTGCTGGGAGCATCGCGATGCCCCGATGGTGACAAGCCCCGAGGTTCGGTTAGACTATCACGCGATGCGGATTTTTCAGTCGCAAAAGTTGCATATCGGGCATCGAACCACCGGTATGAGGTATGCCGGGGGTAAAATTGGGGGTAGTCACATATTCATAAATATAAATGTGAAACTAATATCAATTGCTTAGTTAGTGTGTTCGATTCCGCCCCTGGCACCATTTCCCCTCTCCTGACGACGATTTCCCGCCACGCTCGATAGCGCGGCGCATCAGCAGACGCTGACACCGGCATTCACAGCGCGTTGCGCCATCGTCTGGTGGAGACGAGACCGGCAGGGCGCATGGTGCCCTGCCGTCCTTCCCTTGATCGGCCCTCAGGCGGGGGCTCTGCGTCAGTTCGGAGACTGGTCGAAGTCTCCGCCGGCCGAGGGCAGGGCGTCCACGGCATCGCCGAGGGCCACGGCCGCGGCCGGAGCGGACTCGGCCGATGATGTCGGCGTGGTCTTGATCTTCGCCCAGTCCGCCGACAGCCTGCCGGGGTCGTCGCCGTCCCGGTAGAAGCCGATGCCGACCTCGCCGACCCGCAGATCCGTATCCGATCCGACCCACACCAGTGTGCCGTTGATGATGAACTTGATCTTCTTGCCGACGGCGATGACCTTGAGCCGGTTCCAGTTCTGCTTCAGGGCCGAGCAGGAGGTCCAGCTCAGCAGGGGCGTGAAGTCACCCGCATCGCTGACTTTCCAGACCGAGCAGCTGCCCGTATTCGTGTACTGGAACGCGTAGGCCGGACGGGGCCAGTTCGTGTGCGCGATGGCCGCGCTTTCGCCGCGGATGTAGAAGCGGTTGGCGCAGGTTTCGCAATCTCCGCTCCGTTTCATCCGGACTTCGTAGGTCACGTCGCCGAAATCGCCCTTGTATCCGGCCCATGCCCCGGTCCCCGACAGGCCGTTCGAGCAGTAGTAGCGGCTGCCGCAGGAGCCCCAGCTGCCGCTCTTGGCGCGCCATCCCTTGCGACCGCGCTTGCGGTTGAAGGTGCTCTTCACGTCGCCGGAGATGATGCGCTTGCGATAATTGGCGACCGGCGACGCGGTCTTGTTCAGGACCTTGTAGTTCTTCGTGGAGCCCGTCCCCGTGCGCCGGCGCTTGTACCGCTTCTTCGGGTTCGACCAGTGATCCTTGCGAACGCAGGACTTGCCCTTGTCGCGGCACTTGTTGTTGTAGGCCATGACGGTGCGCCAGGGGGACGGCGCCCGCCAGTCGGTGTAGCCGTGGCCGAAAGCATAGGGCGTGTTGGTGTTGTCGACGTAGGTGTCGTGGCGCGCGCCCTGGATATGGCCGAACTCGTGGCCGAAGGAATAGTAGCCGGTGGCGCAGTTGCGGGCGGTGACCATGTAGGCCTTCGTCGCGCCGGGGTAGATGCCGGCGGCGCGACCGCACTTGCCGCCGCCGTCGTTGACGATGAACCCGACCATGTCCGCGCCGTAGGTGTTGCGGATCGTCTGGATGTCGTCGAGCTGACCGTCGCCGCCGTTGACCAGCCTGCCGACGTCCGTGGCGAGAGCGCCGGCTTCGGAGTAGTTGTACTCCTCGACGTGCAGCAGGCGCAGCTTCGTCTTGACGCCGGACTTCTTGTAGGACTGGTTGGTCTCGGAAACAGCCAGGGCGATCAGTGCCTTGATCTGCTTGTTGCCCCCGGCGGCCCGGCGGGCGTCGTCGGAGTATCCGATCAGGATGTCGATCGGGCTGCGCCCGTCTTCGGCGGCGGCTTCGGCGATTTCGTCAGGCGTGGGCAGCGGGCCGAACCGTACGGGCCAGTTGGACCCGTGATCCTGGTACTTGGAGTGGTCCAGTTCCTCGATCCTGTAGACGCCGTTCCTGACCCAGGTCACTTCGTAAACTTCGCCCGTCGAGGCGATTTTCGCCATGAACACGTTGCCGACACGAACTATGGTGAAGGAACTGGCCCGCTGGCCCTTCAGCCGGCCTGTCCATGTCCGGGCGCCGCCCACGGTCTCGACCTTCTCCACGACGCCGGTGAAGCGGGCGTCGCCGAAGAGGGGCAGGTCGAGTTCCGGTTTCGCGACACCCGATCGTAGGCGTCTCGGCAGCACACCGCGCTCTATGCCGACATAGCGGAACCGCTTCACTTGTTCGGGTTGAGAGTATTCCGAGACAGCCACCGGGCCGACATCCGTGAATAGACTGTCGGCTGCCCAAGATGTTCCGGATCCTAGGGTGAGTGCGAAAAAGACGGTTGCCAGTGCGAAAAGCGCACGGCGAGCCAATCGTGCAGACAATTTTGGCATAATAAGCCCTCCCTGTTCCCCAAAAGAGAATGTTCCCTTGGGGTAGCCCGTTATTTTTGTTAATCGGGCAATATATAATTTTTATGATATATTTTAAGCGGGTCAAGTTTTGGCGGCGGGCTGCGTCGATTTGGCCCGGCTCCGGAAACGCCGGAAGACGTAACGTCGGGCGTATGGCTTTGCGATCTCCACGCGGTCTGTCCGCTCGGGGAGGTACCGGCGACATGGCCAAGGGAAGAGCCGGGCCCGGTGGACGCGGGCGCGGCTTTCAGGTGTATCGAAGGTTCGCGCCAGGCCGGTTCTCTTGTGCCGCCACGATGATGATCTCGACCTTGTAGTCGGGCGTAGCGAGCTTCGATTCACTCGCCGCCCGCGCTGGCGTGTGCCCTGGAGCGACCCACGCATCCCAGACCGCGTTCATCTCGGCGAAGTCGGCCATGTCGGCGAGCCAGATCGTCGCCTGAAAGATGCGCGTCTTGTCGGTGCCCGCCTCCTTCAGAAGCGTGCCGGGTCGGCGTGGATCGAACCGGTCAGAATGTCAGGGCGACGGTAGAAAAAGCCCTGTGTGCGGTTGCTGTGATGGACGTCGACGTCGGGATCACCGTTCGTTCGCCGCCGGCGCACTTCGGCGCATGCAGCGCCGGATTTCACTTGCCGGTCGAATCCGGCCAGATTGATCTTGGTTCGATCTGATTCGTCCGAACCGTCTCGGGAGGCAGTCTCACGAAATGGTGGTCCGTCGCTTTGGCTCCCAAACGCAACCTTCACTCACCTGGAGCCGGCGGCGCTTTCTGATCGGCAGTTCCGCGGCGGGCATCGCGCTGGCCATGGTGCCGCTGGCGGTGGACGCGTCATTCGTCGACGGCGAGACCATGCCGGCGGCGCCGGGGTGGTCGGGTGGCGGGCTCGGGCACCCGCGTTACCGGATCGACGGCTACGCCAAGGCGACCGGCGCGAAGCTCTATGCCCGGGACTTCCGCGCCGCCGACATGGACGGCTGGCCGGATACGACCGATCACGCGATGCTGTTACTGGCGCCCGATGCGACGCACCGCTTCGCCGGCATCGACCTATCGGTGCTCGACGCGGCGCTGCAACCCGACAGGGTGGTGACGGCCGAGGATCTGGAAGCCGCCGGAATCCGCGCGCAGGGCTATTTCACCGAGGCTCTGCTGTGCCCGAAGGGGCAGACGCCCGCCTATCTCGGCCAGCCCGTCGCGCTGCTGCTCTATCGTGATCTGGACACGTTCATGGTGGCGCGGCAGACCCTGCGTGGCGCTGATGGAACGATCGTCGTCGGCGAAGCGACCGGCGCGGTCTCCAGGCATCCATACGGGGCGAACCGCTTCACCCGTATCGGCGGCGCGGACCCGACCGCCCCCGACGTCTACTCGCCGGCGAAGGACGGCTGGGTCGTGCCGCCCCGGTATCGCCGCTACCAGAACCTTTCGTGGATCAACGCCGATCCCGCCGCGGCGAAGGGGGCTGAAGACTACGGCCGCGAGATTCGCGCGGCGTTGGCAGACGGACAGTCGGGGCGGCTGTTCAGGCAACACTTCCAGACCCGGTCGGTCGATCCGTTCTTCATGGAGCCCGAAAGCGGCCTTGCCTGGTACGACAAGGACAACAGCCGTCTGTCGATGGTGCTCGGCGTCCAGGATCCCGGCGCCACGTTGAAGGCTCTGGCCGAGATCCTGGCGGATGCCGGACCGAACGTCGCCGTCAAGGACCTGGAGGGCCACTTCGCCTATCTGGGCGGCGCCTACGGCGGCAAGGACATGCCGCAGCTCCCGAACTATGTCGCGCTGGCGGGCCTGTTCAACGACGGACGGCCGGTGCGGCTGGCGCTCGATCGCTTCGAGCAATTTCAGCTCGGCATGAAGCGGCACGCCGTCACGATCGACAGCCAGCTTGGCGTCGACCCGGAGACGGGCGGGTTCACCGCCTTCGCCTGTGATCTGTCGCTCGACGGAGGCGGCACTGCCAACGTCTCGGCCAGCGTCGCCGATGTGGCGGCGATATCGTCGTCTTCGATGTACTACGTCCCTGAGAGCGACATCACCACCGTCGCCACCCACTCCCGAGGCGTGACGGCCGGCTCAATGCGCGGCTACGGCGGGCTGCAGTCCGTTACAGCGATGGAGTGCCTTGTCGACGACGTCGCCGCGCAGCTGAAGATCGACCCGATCGCACTCAGGCGGACGAACGCCATGCGAAGCGGATATCGCAACCTGACCGGATCGGTGCCAGCGGTCACGATCCGCAGCGAGGCGCTGCTGGACCGGCTGCAGCGCACGCCGCTGTGGGCAGCGCGGGAGGAGGACCGGCGTTCCTTCGAGGCCGCCAATCCCTCGAAAGCCTATGGCGTCGGCGTCGCCTGTTCCCTGTTCAAGTACGGCACGGGCCACGATGCCGCGTTGGCCGCCGTCTCATTCGATGCGGACGGAGGTATCGCGGTTACGGCCAGCACCATCGAGATGGGCACGGGTATCTCCACCGGGATCGCGGTGCGCGTTGCCGATCACCTGGGCCGCAGCGCCGACAGCGTCACGCTGGACTCGGTCGGCCCGATCTGGGAGCCGCTGGGCTTGGTGACATCTGGCGATCCGGTGACGATGAGCCAGCAGGATCAGGACGAAGCCGCGACGAACCCGCGCTGGGTCCCCGCGATCACCACTCGCGCCAGTGCATCGGTCGGCGCGGCCATCACGGCGCACACCGTGGCCGAGGCGGCCTACGCGCTGCTGCGTTTCGGCCTGTGGCCGGCCGCCCGGTCGATCTGGCAGGCCGGCGACGACGTGACGTTCGATGACCTGAAATGGGTCGACGGCAAGCTTACCGCCAAGGGACAGGAACCTTTGCCCTTCGCCCGGCTGGCGGAGCGCTGCCATGCCTCCGGTCAGATCACTGGCGTCATGGTGCACGCCTTCTGCCGATGGCAGTTCGGGCGCGCCGAATTCTTAATCGGATCCAAACTCTGGGACAGGCAGATCGATGCCCTGGCGTTGCAGCGTGATGGGAACTGGCAGGTGCAAGACCGCCGCAAGGTGGACTTCCCGTCGGCCTACGAAGAAAGAGCAGGCGATGTTTATACGACGGTCTGCGGCGCGGTCGTGGCGCTGTCCGTCGATCGCACGAACGGCAGCGTAAAGGTTCGGCGGGTGCACGAGGTGCTGGATTGCGGCAGATCCCTCGTCCCTGAACTGGTTTCCGGCATGGCGCAGGGCGGCATCGCGATGGGGCTCGGTCATGCGTTGACCGAGTACCTGCCGCTCTACGAGGACGGACCGGGCAATGGCACGTGGAATATCAACCGGTACGATGTCGTGCGGGCCAGGGACATTCCGGTGTGGGACATGACGCTGGAGACGCTGCCGCCGACCGAGAGCGATGACGATCCGCGCGGCATAGCCGAGATCGTCATGATCCCGGTCATTCCGGCGACCCTGAATGCGATCCATGATGCGACCGGCAAGCGGTTCACCCACCTGCCGGTGACCGCCGACGATATTCTGAAGGGCCCCTGAGATGGAAACGGTGCAGATCTCCCTGACCGTCAACGGGCATCCGACCGGTCCCCATACGATTCCCGCCAGCCTGGCGATGGTCGATTTCCTGCACGAGTTTCTCGGCCTGACGGGGACGAAGTTCGGCTGCGGCATCGGCGTCTGCCACGCCTGTGTGGTGATCGTCGACGAGCCGGACGGCACGAGCCGGACCATGCGCACCTGCATCAACGGTGCCGCGACCTTCGACGGGAAACGGGTGAGGACGGTCGAGGGACACGCGGCCGGCGGGCGCCTGTCCGATGTCCAGCAGGCCTTCGTCGATCACTTCGCCTTCCAGTGCGGCTGGTGCACCTCCGGCTTCATCAACGAAGCGACGCGGCTCATCGAGGAGCTTGGCCGCGATCCGGTTGCCCGGGACGGGCTGGAGGAGCGGATCGAGGTCGCGCTGGGCGACCACATCTGCCGGTGCACCGGCTATGTTCGCTACTACGAGGCCCTGCGCGACCTGATCCTGTCCGATCCCACGTTGACGACGGGATAGGCGATGGCGCGCTGGATCGCACGGTTGGCCGGTTTGGGCGTGATCGCGGCCTTTGTCGCAATCGCGGCCTACGGCCTGTTCGCCGTGCTGTGGGGCGTACCCTCTGTCGTCGACCATCCGCTGTCGCGGGACCCGGCGACCATCGCGGCGGGCAAGTATCTGGCCGCTGCCGGCGATTGTGCCTCCTGCCACACGGCCGAGGGTGGAGAAGCCTTCGCCGGCGGGCGGCCGATGGCGACGCCCTTCGGCACGATCTACTCGGCGAACATCACACCGGACCCGGAAACCGGTATCGGAAACCTGACCTCGGCGCAGTTCTATCAGCTCCTCGCCTACGGGGCGGACAATGCGCTCGCGCCCCTCTATCCCGCGATGCCCTACACGTCCTTTCACATCGTCACGCGGGCGGACAGCGATGCCCTGTTCGCCTATTTCATGAGCGTGCCGGCGGTCGAACAGCCCGCGACGCCCAACGCGATGTCGTTTCCCTTCGACATCCGCCCGCTGATGTTCGGCTGGAACCTCCTGTTCGCCAGCCGGACGCCGTTCGAAGCGGATCCGGACCGGGACGCGGCCTGGAACCGGGGCGCCTATCTGGTCGAGGGGCTCGGTCACTGCGGCGAATGCCACACGCCGCGCAACGCGCTTGGGGCCAAGGACGTCGACAGCGCCTTGACGGGGGCACGCCTCGGCGACGTCATGGCGCCGGACATCACCGCGGCGGCGCTGGCCGAGCGCGGCTGGACCCGCGAGGATCTCGTCCTGTTCTTCGAGACCGGCGCGAGCCCGCAGGGCTCGGCCTTCGGCGACATGTTCCTGGCGGTCAAGAATTCGCTGCGTCTTCTTACCCATGAGGATCGGGTGGCGCTCGCGACCTATCTGATGGACCGCGAAGCGGATGCGGCGGGCGAGGGCGCGGCGGCCGTTGCGGCGCCGGGCGCGACCGGGGATGACGACCGCGCGGGGCGGGCGCTCTATCTGTCTCACTGTTCGCTCTGCCACGGGCCGGAGGGGCGCGGCATTCCCGCGACCATGCCGCCGCTTGCGGGCAACGCTACGCTGGCGCAGGCCGACGGCGTCAACCTGATCCAGGTGATCGCGAACGGCCTTGAGGCGCGGCGGATGTCGCTGACCGAAGGCTACGGCCCGATGCCGGCATTCCGCGACCGGCTGTCGGACGCGCAGATGGCGGAGCTCGCCAACTATGTGCGGTCCGCCTTCGCCGTGAATGGTGACGGCCTTTCCGAACTCAGCGCCGAGGACGTGAACCGGATCCTGCACTAGGCGCGAAGCCGGTCGTATGGTCGTGGCCCCGGGCGGCGACTGCGCCGCCCGGACCCGTCTGCATGGCACCGTGCGGTTCGTTACACCGCCGCGACGATGATGATCTCGACCTTGTAGTCCGGGGTCGCGAGCTTGGACTCGCCGGTCGCCCGCGCCGGGGTATGTCCGGGCGCCACCCAGGCGTCCCAGACCGCGTTCATCTCGGCGAAGTCGGCCATGTCGGCGAGCCAGATGGTCGCCTGAAGGATGCGCGTCTTGTCGCTGCCGGCCTCCTTCAGAAGGGCATCGATCTTCGCCAGGATCGCCTTCGTCTGGTCGGTGACGCTGGCGCCCGGCTCGCCGACCTGGCCGGCCAGATAGACGGTGCCGTTATGGATGACGGCCTGGCTCATGCGGGGGCCGGTTTCCAGGCGGGTGATATCGCTCATGGTGTCCTCCTTGTCGGGTGCGCCTGCTCAGGCGTCTTCGAAGCTCTGCAGGACATGGGTCAGGTTGTCTCCGAGCGCGTCGGAGATATAGCCGCCCTCCTGCACGAAAAGCGTCGGCAGGCCAAGCCCGGAGATGGCCGCGCCGATGCGCGCGAAGCCCGGAGTCGTGACCGCCAGCCCCTTGAAGGGATCGTCGATATGGGCGTCGAGGCCGAGCGCGACGACGAGCGCGGTGGCGCCGAAGGCGTGGATGCGCTCGAAGGCGGTCTCCATCGTCTTCAGGTAGGCGTCGTCGCCGGTGCCGCGTTCGAGCGGCAGGTTGAGGTTGGCACCGCGGCCGTCCGCCTCGCCGCGTTCGTGCGCGTGGCCCCAGAAGAAGGGGTAGAAGCGTGCCGGATCGGCGTGGATCGAGACGGTGAGCACATCGGCGCGGCGGTAGAAGATGCCCTGCGTGCCGTTGCCGTGGTGCACGTCGACGTCGAGGATCGCCGGGCGCTCGCCGGCGGCGCGCAGGCGCTCCGCGGCAATCCCGGAATTGTTGAAAAAGCAGAAGCCGCCGGCGAGATCCGCGAAGGCATGATGGCCGGGCGGACGGCTGAGTGCATACGCCGCCCGTTCGCCGCCGGCGATAAGGTCGGCGCCCGCGATCGCCGTCTGCGCCGACCAGTAGGCGGCCTCGAATGTGCCCTCGGCGATGGGGCAGGCAGTGTCGGCCTGATGGTAGCCGGCCTGACCGACGGCGGACTTCGGATAGGAGTCGGTGCGGTTGGCGGGATGGACGTTCGGGATCACCTCGGCGCCGGCGCCCTCGATCCGCTGCCAGCGCGTGTAGATGGTCTTCAGGAAGGCAATGTACTCGGCCGTGTGGATCGCCGCGATCGGTCCCATGCCGGCGTCGCCGGGTGCGGCGAACGTGCAGCCCGCCGCTTCGGCGGCGGCCTTCAGGATCTCGATGCGCTTGGGCTGCTCCGGATTGGGGGACAGCGCGCCGTTGGCCATGAAGTGCTTCGGATCGTGTTTCCACTGGCGGTCGTCGAAGATCGCTTTCATCGGTGTTGCTCTCGGGTTGTCTTGAGGGCGGCCAGCCCGGTTTCGTCCAGCCGCAGAACGGTTTCGCCCTCGGCGGTCTGGAACTCGAGGCGGTCGTAGAAGGCCCGCGCGTCGGCGTTGGTGTCGTAGACGGTGAGCTTCAGGAATATAGCGCCCCAGGTCGCGCGGGCATCGTCGGCGACGGCGGCAAGAAGCCTGCGCCCCAACCCCGCACCGCGGGTCGACGCGGCGACCCACAGATCCGAGACGTAGACCCCGGCTCCGCCGAAAGCCGTCGAGAACAGCGGCGAGTAGATGGTCGCCCCTACGACCTCGCCATCCGACTCCGCGAGCAGCCCGCGGAAGGTCGGGTGCGGGCCGAACCCGTGCTCGCGCACCATGTCCGCGGTCGCCATGTGCGTGTCGCCGATATGTGTCGACAGGTGCCGGAGTGCCTCGTTCAGCCGCTCGGCATCGGCGGCCCGGGCCTGTCTGATCGTGATGGTGTCCATGTCGGATCGCCGGACGACCGGCGCCTTTCCGTTTCCGTGCTCGTGTGCGCCGGCTAAGACGGCAAACCGGCGGTGAACTCTTTCAGCGACTCGTCGAGAAGACCGACGATGTCCTCGATCTGCGCCTCGGTCACGATCAGCGGCGGGCAGACGAGGACGTGATCGCCCTCGCGGCCGCCGCGTGTGCGGCGCGAATAGACGATCAGGCCCTTTTCGTAGGCGATCTCGACGAAACGGTCGTAAGCGGCGAGGGACGCCGGAAGCGGCGCCATGGTCTGCCGGTCGGAGACGAATTCGAAGGCGAGCAGCAGTCCCATGCCGCGCAAGTCGCCGATGACGGCGTGGCGCTGCATCAGGTCTTCCAGCCGCGACTTCAGGAGCGCGCCCATCCGCCCGGCATTGGCGACGAGGCCCTGGCGCTCGATCTCCTCGATCACCGCGAGCCCGGCCGCGCAGGCGAGCGGGTTGCCGGCATAGGTGTAGCCGTGCTGGAAGCCGCCGGCGTCGAGTACCGGCTCGATCAATCTGTCATGGGCGGCCATGGCGCCGAGCGGCACGTAGCCGGCGGCGAAGCCCTTCGACAGGACGACGATGTCGGGTTTCAGGTCCCAGTGCTCTCCGGCGAGGAACCGCCCGGTCCGGCCTGCGCCGGTCATCACCTCGTCGAGGATCAGCAGCACGCCGTACGCGCGGCAGATCTCCTGGACGCGCTCCATGTAGCCCTTCGGCGGAACGAGCGCGCCGGTCGAGGCACCGCCGACCGGCTCGACGACGAAGGCGAGGATCGAATCCGGTCCTTCCTCGAGGATCTTCTGCTCGAGCATGTTTGCGTAGTGCAGCCCGGTCGCCTCGTCGTCCGCGTCCAGCCCGTCGAGATAGGCGCGCGGCGCCGGTATCTTCGGCATCTGCCGCATCATCGGCTCGAAAGGCTCGGTCAGCGGGTCGTAACCGGTCACGGCGAGCGCCCCGAAGGTCGACCCGTGATAGGACGGGAAGCGCGAGATCACCTTCCAACGCGCGCCTTGTCCGACCGCCAGAGCGTATTGCCGGGCGAGCTTGAGGGCGCTCTCGACGGCTTCCGATCCGCCCGAGACGAAGAAGATGCGGTTGAGACCCTCCGGCGTCAGCGAGGCGGTCTTGGCGGCGAGCGTCTCCGACGCTTCGGTCTCGAAGTGCAGACGGTAGCCGAAGGTCGCCTTCTCCATCTGCCGCCGCATCGCGGCCAGAACGGTCTCGTTGGAATGGCCGATGTTGCAGACCATCGCCCCGGACGATCCGTCGATGTAGCGCTTGCCGTCGACATCCCACATGTAGATGCCGTGCGCCGTGTCGAGCATCGGGCGCCGCCGGCGGCTTTGATAGAAGAGGTGGCTTGTCGTCCTGGAGGGCATTGGCGTTTCCGAAGGCCCGGCAGCCGGAGCGGATGCCGACACGGACAGAATAGCGCACGGACCGGCGTTGGCCGTCAACGGGTCCGCAACCGGCGGCGATGCCATCCGCGCCACCCTACTGCCGCGACCGGATCTCCCTCAGGTGAGTACGCCGTCCGCGCGGAGGCGGGTGATCGTCTCATGGTCGTATCCGGCGGCTGTCAGGACGGCATCCGTGTCCGATCCCGGCGCGTGCGGCGATGCGGGTGCGTCCGGTTCCGACCGGCTGAACCGGGGGGCCGGGGCGGCCTGGACGATGCCGCCGACCTCGGTGAAGGTGCCGCGTGCGGCAAGATGGGGATGCTCCGGCGCCTCCGTCCAGGTGAGGACCGGCGTCGCGCAGGCGTCGGTACCCTCGAAGACCGCCGACCATTCGTCGCGGGTCTTCTGCCGGAAGACTGCTTCGTACGCGTCGCGCCGCTCCGGCCACTTGGACAGTTCCATCTGGCTCGCCTTGTGATCCTCCGGCAGGCCGGCCAGGTCGACGAGCCTGGCGAAGAACTGCGGCTCGAGCGGCCCGACGGCGAGGAACTTGCCGTCCGCACACTCGTAGCAGCGGTAGAACGGCGCGCCGCCGTCGAGAAGGTTCGCCTCGCGGTCGTCGGTCCACATTCCCCGTGCCCGGAAGGAGTGGATCAGCGCCATCAGGGCCGAGGCGCCGTCGACCATGGCCGCGTCGATGACCTGTCCCTTGCCGGATGTCTGGCGCTCCCACAGCGCCGACATGATCCCGAACAGCAGGAACATGGTGCCGCCGGCATAGTCGGCGGCGATGTTGATCGGCGGGGTCGGGACATCGTTGGCGCGGCCGGTCGCGTTCAGGAAACCGGTCAGGCCGACATAATTGATGTCGTGACCGGCCATCTGCGCCATCGGGCCGTGCTGGCCCCAGCCGGTCATGCGGGCGAAGACGAGCCCCGGGTTGCGCGCCTGGCAGACGTCGGGGCCGAGCCCCATGCGCTCCATCACGCCGGGCCGGAAGCCCTCGATCAGGACATCGGCCTTCGCGATCAGGTCGAGCGCGACGGCCACCCCGTCGGGCTTTTTCAGGTCAAGCGCGACGGACTGCTTGCCGCGGTTGTTGATGTCGGCGGGATCGGCGGGGCCGGAGCGGCGGGTGATCAGCGTCACCCGCGCGCCGAGGTCGGCCAGGAACTGCCCGGCCAGAGGGGCAGGGCCGATGCCCGCCATTTCCACGACCGTCAGGCCGGCGAGGGGACCGCTCATGCCGCCTTCGCCGTCGTCTCGCGCAGCCGGTCATAGGCGCTGTCGGCGATCGCGAACCGTTCGCCGTATTGTGCGGCCAGCTCTTTCGCGCGGGCGGCAAAGGCGTCGATGCCGACCCCGCGGATGAACTGGATCGCCCCGCCGGTATGGGCCGGAAAGCCGATGGCGAAGATGCCGCCGAGATTGGCCTCGATCTCGGTGTTGAGCACACCCTCGTCGAGGCAGCGCAGCGTCTCGATCGCCTGCCGGTAGAGGATGCGGTCGACGGCGTCGCTGATCGGGATTTCGGCGTTGCCGCGCGCAAACCGCGACAGGCCGGACCACAGCGACTTGGTGCCGTCGCCGGAGTAGTCGTAGAAGCCGCCGCCATAGTGACGGCCGCCGCGGCCCTCCGCCAGCATCGGCTCCGTGACCTCGACGGTCGCCGTATTGTGGGCACCGAAGCCGCTGTGGATGCCCAGACGGGCGTCGAGTGCCTCGTGCGTCTTGCGGACCTTCTGGGTCAGCACGAGCGAGACCTCGTCGTGCACGGCGAGCGGACCGACCGGCATGCCGGCGATCCAGGCGGCGCGCTCGATCGCCGCCGGCTTCATGCCGTCGAGGAGCAGGGCGAGGCCCTCGTCCATGAAGGTGCCGAAGACGCGCGAGGTGAAGAAGCCGCGCGAGTCGTTGACGACGATCGGCATGTAGCCGATCTGCTGCACGTAGTTGTAAGCTTTGCGCAGCGTGTCAGTGCTGGTCTTCTCGCCGAGGATGATCTCGACCACCTTCATCCTGTCGACCGGGCTGAAGAAGTGCAGCCCGATGAAACGGGTCGGATCGGGGCAGGCTTCGGCCAGGATCGAGATCGGCAGGGTCGACGTGTTGGACCCGTAGATGCCGTCGTCGGCGAGCATCGCGAAGGTCGCCGGGATCACCGTCTCCTTCAGGTCGATATCCTCGAACACCGCCTCGATGATCAGGTCGGCGCCCTTGTAGGCGTTGTCGTCGGTCACCGGCTCGATGAAGCCGAGCAGCTTCTCCTTGCCGGCCTCGTCCATGCGGCCACGCCTGATCTCCTTGTCGGCGAGGCCCGCCGAATAGCTCTTGCCCTTCTCGGCCTTCGCCATCTCGGTGTCCTTCAGCGCGGTGGGCAGGCCGGCCGAGGCATGCGCCCAGGCGATGCCGCTGCCCATCATGCCGGCGCCGAGGATCGCCGCATTCGTGGCCTGCCAGCGGTCTCCCTCAGGCCGCACCTTGCCGGACCTGATCGCCTGTGTACCGAAGAAGAACGTGGTGATGGCGGCCTTCGCCTCCGGCGTCGTCATCAACGCGAGGAGGGCGCGGCTCTCGAGACGCAGCGCCGCGTCGAAGCCGATCCGCATCGAGTTCACCGCGACGTCGAGGATTTTCTCGGGCGCCGGCATAAGGCCGCGGGTCTTCTTGATGAGCATCGCGGAGGACGCGATCGCCGTCTGCCGGATGCGCGGATGCACGGCGTCGCCGCCGGGGTAGCGGAAGCCCTTCCGGTCCCAGGGCTGGGCATGGGCCTCCGGGTTCGCCTTGATCCATTCCCTGGCGGCGGGGACGAGCATATCGGGACTCGCGACGATTTCGTCGACGAGACCGGCCTTGAGGGCCGCCTGCGGCTTCACCTGCCTGCCTTCGAGCAGCAGCGGCAGCGCCTTTTCGAGGCCGAGCAGGGCGGTGAGGCGGACCACGCCGCCGGCGCCCGGCAACAGGCCGAGGGTCACTTCCGGCAGACCGACGACGGCCTTCGGATCATCGACGACGATGCGGTGGTTGCAGGCCAGGCACAGTTCGTAGCCGCCGCCCAGCGCCGCGCCGTTGATCGCCGCGACGACGGGGACGGGGAGCCGTTCCAGATCGCGGTAGACGGCCTTGTTCGCCTCGATGACTTCGAACATGGCCTGGTCGGCGTCCGTGACGCCGAGAATGTCGTGTAGGTCGCCGCCGGCGAAGAACGTCTTCTTGGCCGAGGCGAAGACGACGCCCTTCAGGTCCTTATCGGCCTGCAGCTTCGAAATCACCTCGCGCATACCCGGCACGAAGCGGCTGTTCATGGTGTTCGCCGACTGGCCCTGCATGTCCATCGTCACGGTGACGATGCCGTCGGCGTCCTTCTCGTAGATGAAGTCGGTCATCGGCTCGTCCCCCTCACACGCGCTCGATGATGGAGGCGATGCCCATGCCGCCGCCAACGCACATGCAGATCAGCGCGCGCTTCAGGTTCCGCCGTTCCAGTTCGTCGAGCATGGTCGAGACGAGGCAGCCGCCGGTCGCGCCCAGCGGGTGGCCCATGGCGATGGCGCCGCCGACGACGTTCAGCTTCTCGTCGGGAACGTCCAGGTCGCGCTGCAGCCGGAGCGCGACGGAAGCGAAGGCCTCGTTGATCTCGACGAGATCGATGTCGTCGATGGTGAGGCCGGCCTTGGCCAGCGCTTTTTCCGAGGCGGGTCCGGGGCCGGTCAGCATGATGGTCGGGTCGGTCGCGGTCAGCGCGATGGAGACGACGCGGCCGCGCGGATCGAGCCCCAGATCCTTGCCGGCCTTTTCGTTGCCGAGCAGGATCAGCGACGCGCCGTCGACGATGCCCGACGAGTTGCCCGGCGTATGGACGTGATTGATGCGCTCGACCTCCGGATAGCGGGCGAGCGCGACCGCGTCGAAGCCGAGTTCGCCGGGCATGGCAAAGGAAGGTTTCAAGGCGCCCAGCTTCTGCATGTCGGTGTCGGGCTTGATGAAGTCGTCGCGCTCCAGGATGGTGATGCCGTTCTCATCCTTCACCGGCACGACGGAGCGGTCGAACCAGCCGGAATCGCGGGCATGCGCCGCTTTCTTCTGGCTTTGTACTGCGAACTCGTCGACATCGTCGCGGCTCCAGCCCTCCATCGTGGCGATCAGGTCGGCGCCGATGCCCTGCGGCACGAAGCCGGTGTCGATCGCTGTTTCGGGATCTTCGGCGAAGGGGCCGCCGTCGGCGCCCATCGGCACGCGCGACATGCTCTCGAAGCCGCCGGCGCAGACCACGTCCTCCCAGCCCGAGGCGATCTTGGCAGCGGCGGTGTTGAAGGTGTCGAGACCGGAGGCGCAGAAACGGTTCACCTGGGCGCCGGGAACGGTGATGTCCCATCCGGCCTTCTGCAACGCGACCTTCGGCAGCACCGACCCCTGCTCCATGACCGGGGCGACGCAGCCGAGCATCACGTCGTCGACGCGGCGGGTATCGAGATCATGACGGGTGCGCATCTCGTCGAGCAGCGTCGTGACGAGATTGATCGGCTTCACCTCGTGAAGGGTCCCGTCCTGCTTGCCCTTCGATCGCGGCGTGCGGATCGCGTCGTAGATATAGGCTGCTTCAGCCATCCCGTTTCCTCCGTATGGGCTCTGCGCCATTATGATTTAAAACAATGTATCAGGGTGCATCGCTTACGGCCATTCGCGGCGGCGGTTCAAGCGCCGCGTTGGCGCACCGGCGCGCTTTTCCGCAGGCGTTGCGGCTCCACGGGGCGCTGCCGTCCGGATTGGAACGGACATCGGAGATACCATGCAGTTACTGCTCGGCCGCAGGTTGCGACGCGGTCAGCGCAGCCGGTGCGGACCGCGGGGGGCGGCTCAGGGAGCGGTTTCCGCGAGACGGGCAACCGGCGCGGCGGCGCCTGCGGAGAGCCGCGCGCCGATCCGGTCGAGCGCCTCGTCATCCATGCCTGTGCCCGCGAGGTACCCGCGCGCGCCACCGTGCGACGCCTCGAGGTGCGCAAGGACGCGCGCCATGGAGGCCGGCTCGCTCGCCATGAATTTTGCAAGCGTCCGCGGATTGGAGCCGCGCTCTAGGGCGCGGGCGTTGAGATCGTCGATCAGCGGCTTGCCGAGTGTCGCGGTGAGACCGTAGTCGTCGGCGATCGTCTCCGCCGCGACCCCGGCCAGCGACAGGATCAGTGCGGCAATCAGGCCGGTGCGGTCCTTGCCGGCGGTGCAGTGGAACAGCAGCGGCGCGTCAGGCGCCTCCGCGATCGCGGTCAACACGGTCCTGAAGTTCGCGCCGCATTCCGATAACGCGACGATGTAGCGGTCGGCGAGGTCGAGGTCCGGCGCGGTCTCGAACATCGCGGTCGGCGGAGCGAGCCCATCGAACAACGGCACCCAGACGATGGAAGCTTCGGACGAGTCGAGGAAGGGCGACGGCATCACCTGGCGTTCGGCATCGGAGCGCAGATCGACCACCGTGGCGACGCCGAGGGCGTGCAGTTTTTCGACGCCCTGTTCGCTCAGCCGGTGCTGGGCGCAGGCGCGGTAGACCCGTCCCCAGGCGGTCTCTGTGCCGTCGGCGCGGGCGTAGCCGCCGAGGTCGCGAACATTGTGGATTCCGTCGAGCGCGACGAGGCGCGAGGGGCTTTGCATCAGCGAATTCCGGATTTCATGAAGCTGTCGATCACCTGACGGTGCAGGATGAGGTAGATGCCGAGGATGGGCAAGGTGGCGAGCGTGGCGGCCGCCATCATGGCGCCCCACTGACTGCCTTCCTGCGTCATGAACATCTGCAGGCCGATCTGGACGACGGCGTTGTCGAGGTGCCGGATCAGCAGCAGCGGCCAGAAGTACTCGTTCCAGGCGGAGATGAACGCGAGGACGCCGAGCGAGGCGAGCGGCGCGCGCAGGTTCGGAAGAATCACCTCCCACAGCGTGCGCCAGTGGCTGGCGCCGTCCATTCGGGCAGCTTCGATCACTTCCTTCGGGAAGCCGCGGAAGGCGTTGTAGAGCACCAGCACCGCGAAGGCCGCCGCCGCGTTGGGCACGACCAGGCCGGTGATGGTGTCGAGCAGGCCGAGCCGCGAGGCGAGCACGTAGTTGGGGATCATCGTCACCTGGAACGGCACCAGCCAGGACAGGCCGATCAGCGTATGCACCAGTCCCGAGCCGCGGAAGCGCCAGCGGGTCAGGGCATAGGCGGCAAGCAGGCCGGTCAGCACCTGGGCGGTTGCGGTGGCCGCCGACATGATCGTCGTGTTCCACAGGATGCGGAGCATCGGCAGGCCGGTGAGCACGTAGGCGTAGTTCTCCAGAGTCGGGCTGTCCGGCCAGACGCTCAGGGAGAATATCTCGTTGTCCGGCTTCAGCGACGTGATCACCATCCAGTAGACCGGCACGATGGCGAGCAGCGCCAGGATCAGCATGATGCCGTGAATGGCGGCGGTGCGAAGCGTGAAGCGCTCAGTCATCGTAGACCGCCAGTCGTTTCATCAGCCACAGGCAGACAAGGGCGATCGCCCCGAAGGCGGTGAAGGTCAGCATGCCGGCCGCCGCGCTCCAGCCCGCCGACAGCGTCTGGAAGCCGTATTCCCACATCAGGTAGAAGATGTTGGTGGTCGACTGCAGCGGCCCGCCGCCGGTCAGCGCGTTGATGTAGACGAAGCTCCACTGGGCACCGAACAGGATCGTCATCATCGACAACAGCAGGATCGTCGGCGCCAGCAGCGGCAGGCGGATGTCGCGAATGATCTGCCAGCGGCTCGCGCCGTCCATGCGGGCGGCCTCGGTATAGGCGGGATTGATCGTCGAATTGGCGGCTGACAGCAGGAGCGTCGAGAAGCCGATCAGCTTCCAGCCGGTCATCCAGACCAGCGTCCACAGAGCGATCTTCGGGTCCTGCAGGAAGCCGACCTTGCTAAAACCCAGGCCGGCGATCACCTGGTTGACGAGACCGTAGTCCTCGTTGAGGAGCCAGCGCCACAGGATCGCGGCGACGATCGGGGCGACGATCATCGGCACGAAGATCAGCGAACGGTAGAGATTGCGTAAGGGACCGCTCAGTTCCTGCGTCAGGATCGCGACGGCGACGGGAATGATGACGGAAAGCGGGAACAGGCCGACGATGTACCAGACGGTATTCCGCACCGCGATGCCCATCTCGGGCAGGGTCAGCAGGTTGCGGTAGTTGTCGAGGCCGACGAAGCGCGGCGTCGATGTGGGCAGCATGTTCCACTGGTAGAAAGAGAGTTGGCCCGCCTGGATGAGCGGCAGGTAGATCCACACGAACAGGATAATCAGGGCCGGTGCCAGATAGAGCCACGGCGCGATCGTGAAGCGGCCGGTCCGCGCGACACGCGGGGCGGCGACTGCTTCGGCCTGGTGGAGGACGTCCGTCATCTTGGCGCTGTCCGGGACTTCGATCGAGGGAAGTGCGACCCGCCCGTGTGGGCGGGCCGCGGTGGCGCGGGAGGCGCCGTCGTCGTTCAGGTAACCCTGATCAGGAATCGCCGGGCATCAGCGGCTGGGCGCGCTCCTGCGCGGCGCGCAGGGCTTCGACGGGATCGCCGTCACCCAGTACCGCTTCGGCGGCGGCGTTCTTCATCATGTTCTCGACCTGGCGATAGTTCGGGCCGGGGAAGGCGACGTTTGCCGTCAGGTTCTCGAGCTGCTTCAGGTTCGGCTTGATCAGCGGATGCGCGTCGACCCAGTCCTTCAGATACTCCGGATCGTCGACGATATCGAGGCGCAGCGGCAGGTAGCCGATCTTCGAGGTGATCTGGGTGTAGGCGTACTTGGAGGTGAGGAACTTCATCAGCTCCCAGGCGGCCCGCTGCTTGACCGGATCCTTCGACAGCACGAACAGGGCCGATCCGGAATTGGTCGGCGCGGTCGGCTTGTCGCCGAACGAGGGCATGGCGGCGACGCGCAGTTCCCACTTGCCGTCCGCGGCCTTCAGCATGGTGTCCTGGATCGCGGAGGTGAACAGGAACATGCCGAGGTCGCCGGCGGCGAAGGTGTCCATGTGGCTGGCGACGTCGATATCGGCATAGGCGCCCGAGTCCTTCAGGTCGCGGAGCATCTCGACGGCTTCGGCGGCCGGGGCGTCGGCGAAGGTCAGCTTGTTGCCTTCACGGACCTTGCCGCCGTTCGACATGACGATCGCCTGGTAGACGAAGGTGCCGTCGATCGGGCCGAACGCGCCGGGGAAGAAACCGTGCTTGCCGGTCTTTTCCTTGATCGCCAGCGCGGCTTCCTTGACCTCGTCCCAGGTCTTGGGCGGGTTGTCGGGGTCGAGACCGGCCTTGCGGAACAGGTCGGCGTTGTAGAGCATCACCGGCGTGGAAAACGTGTAGGCGAGGCCGTAGGTCTTGCCGTCGACCTTGCCGAGGTCCAGGCCGTTCTCGACCATGCCCTCGGTGTGCGCGGCGTATTCGTCGCCGGCGAAGTCCTCGAGCGGCTCGGCGCCGAGATCGCGGGCGGCGTAGATCAGGTCGCGGAAGACGAGCTGGGCGACGTCGGGCTGCTGGCCGGCAACGATGTCGGCCTGGACGCGCGACAGGATCTCGTTGGACGGCGCGGCAATCGGCTCGACCTTGATCATGGGATTCTGCCGCATGAACTCGTTGAGCATTTCCTGCGTCGTCTCGTTCTTCAGACCGGCCGAGGCCAGATTGTAGGAATAGAACGAGACGGTCACCGGCTCGGTGATCTCGTCGACCATCTGGGCCGACGCAAAGGATGTGGCGGACAGCAGAGCGCCGCCGGCCACGATTGATTTCAGAAGGGTTCTGCGAAGCATCGTCGGTACCTTTCCTGGGTTGGGAGGGTCCTGGGGGTTGAAAGGAAACTTCTGTCACTCGACGGCGTTGACGCCGGCGGCTTCGTCGTTTGCGAAGGCGCGGGCGCGCAGCATGTCGAGCGGATAGCGGTTCAGTTCGGCGCGGTCGGAGGGCAGCGGCACGAGCGCCATCGTCAGCCCGGAGGGGCGGATCGTGCCGATCCCGAAGGAGGCGCCGCGCACCATGCGCAGCACGTCGGTGGCGAGGATGTCGGTCGCCGCATGCTGGCCGAGGCCGACGACCACCGGGATGCCGTACCAGGACGACAGGCGGTCGTGGTGGATGTGACCGCACATAATGCCTTTCACGTCGTGGCCCTTCAGGACCTCCGCGAGACGGCGGCTGTCGGCGAAGCGCAGCGCCCGCCACGGCGTGTCGTCGGGTTCTTCGCCGAGCATCGGCGGGTGATGGCTGACGATCAGTTTCGGCAGGTCGGGATGGGCGGCGAGCCGTTCCTCCAGCCAGTCGAACTGGGCCGGCTCGATGCCGCCGCCGATGGCGCCGGGAATGGTGCTGTCGAGGACGATGATGTGGACTTCGGCGATCACCGCGTCGTGGTCGTAGGGTGCCGCCAGGTTCTCGGTGCGGCCGAGCATGCCCTCGTAGAAGCCCTCGCGCGTGTCGTGGTTGCCGAGCGCATAGAGGATCGGCGCGTCGAGCGGCTCCAGCGCCTTAGCCAGCATCCGGTAGCTCTCGGCGTCGCCCGCGTTCGACAGGTCGCCGGTGGCGAGGATGAAGTCGGGCTTCGGGTCTACACGCTGCAGTTCGGTCATGACCGCCTCCATCGTGGCCGCGGTGTCGGAATGCAGGTGAGGGTCGTCGGGATGGCCGAAATGCAGGTCGGTCAGGTGGACGAAACGAGTCTCGCGGGCCATGACAGGCGTCCTTCGTCGGTCTGTGTCTGGGGTAACTGTGCAAACGCGGGCATGCGCGGTTCGATGCGCGTGCCGCCGGTCTTCGCGAAAGCGTGGATGGCGCCGGGCGCGAAGGCGACGCTGAAGCGGGCCGGCACCGGCGGGGTATCCGGCGGCAGCGACACGGTCAGGTCGAAGTCGGAGCCGCGGGCGTGGACGTGGATCTCGTTGCCGACGTCCTCGGTCAGCTCGGCCTCGAAGGTCGGGCTGCCGTTGCAGGCCTCCGCCGGGCTGATCGCGGCAGGGCGGATTGCGAGGTCGATCTCGGTGCCGGGGGGCAGGTCCCAGGCGGTATCGGGGCAGGGGCGCCAGCCCAGGCCCGCGACCACCGCCGCGCCGTCCTCGTCGATCACGGCCGGCAGGACGTTCATCGCGGGTGTACCGATGAAGCCCGCGACGAAGCGGGTCGCCGGCGTCCGGTAGATCTCCTGCGGCGTGCCGACCTGCTCGACCAGACCGTCGTTCATCACGACGAGGCGGTCGGCCATGGTCATCGCCTCGAGCTGGTCGTGCGTGACGAAGACGGAGGTGGTCTTCAGCTTCTTGTGTAAGCGCTTGATCTCGAGCCGCATCTGGACGCGCAGCTTGGCGTCGAGGTTCGACAGCGGCTCGTCGAACAGGAAGACACGCGGCGCGCGGATCATCGCCCGGCCCATGGCGACGCGCTGGCGCTGGCCGCCGGACAGTTCGGCCGGTTTGCGGTCGAGCAGGGCCTCGAGGCCGAGCATGGCGGCTATCTCGGCGACGCGGGCCCTGCGCTCGGCCTTGCGGACGCCGGCGACCTTCAGGCCGTAGCCCATGTTGGCGGCGACGCTCATGTGCGGGTAGAGCGCGTAGTTCTGGAACACCATGGCGCAGCCGCGCTGGCCGGGCTCCAGCCGGTTCACCGCCGCGCCGTCGATCGAGACGACACCCTGCGAAATATCCTCCAGACCGGCGATCATGCGCAGGAGCGTCGACTTTCCGCAGCCCGAAGGGCCGAGGATGACGATGAATTCACCGGACTCGATCGAGACGTCGACACCGCGCACGGCGTGCACGGTGCCGTATCGCTTGTGAAGGTCGTTGAGCTCTATGTCGGCCATGTGCATACGATCCCGTCGTGCGATCGAGGGCGTGTGCCGGGACGTGTCCCGGCCGGGTATGGCCTTTGCTTAGGAGCGTTTCGTTGCGCTGTGGTGACGGCGTTCGAACGGTGTTTGAACGAGCGATTGCCTGCGATCGGGCGGCGCGAACATCGGCAAGATCACGTCGACGATCGCGTCGGTGACGGCCTGCGGATCGCTCAGATCCATGACCTGTTCGGTGAGGATCGCCGAGCGCCGCCTCTGCCTGAGAACCTGCGACCGGATGCCAAGCGCGGCGTTCAGCCGCCAGCCGATCTCGACCCGGTCGAACCAGGGCGCGAGCCGGTGCAGGATGTGAACGAAAGCGCGGTGATGATCGACCTTCTCGATGATCGCCTCGTAGTTTTCGGGCGCTTCGCTCATCACCAGCATCCGGTTCAGGTAGGTGAGGACCGGATAGGGGCTGTGCGGATCGAGACTCCAGCGGACCGACGGGCCGACGAGGGCGGCGATCACCTGGTCGAGCGGTGGAAGGTCCGGGTGGCTGCGGTCGGTTGCCTGTTTGAGGTCGGCGAGGCGTTCGGCATTCAGCCGGTCGTAGACGCGGGCGGCGACGGCTGCGACGAGACCTTCGAGCGAGCCGAAATGATAGGCTATGGCCGACACATTGGCCCCGGTTTCGGCGGCGATCGCCCGCACGGTAACATCGGTGAAGACTCGGGCGCGGCAGATAACGGCCTCGGCGCCGTCGAGCAGGCGGTCGGCCGTCGACGGTTCAGGCGCGCTGCCGGGAAACCGGCGCCGTACACGTGGGTTTTTAAGCATGGCCCATTGTGCAGCCGCGAGAATGACAGCCGTGCGACACCGGCCGGGACGGTGGACAAGTCTGTCGAACCAGCTGCAAATCGGAGCGATTCTCGCGTTTCCCGCAGCGCGCGGCTGGGGTATCAACAAGGCTCTGTGACACCGGGAGGAAATGGTGAGCGATTCTTTCTTCCAGCCGGTCTCCGGCTTCGACCTGCCGCGCTTCGCCGGCATCCCGACCTTCATGCGCCTGCCCCATATTCCGCTGGACGATCCGAAGATGTCCGATGTCGATATCGGCATCATCGGAGCGCCCTGGGACGGCGGCACCACCAACCGTCCCGGCCCCCGGCACGGGCCGCGGCAGTTGCGCGACTACTCGACCATGATCCGGGCCGGCAACACGGTGACCGGGGTCCGCCCCTTTGAACGCGTGAACTGCGCCGATCTCGGCGACGTGCCGCCGAACCCGGCCGACGTGAACGACAGCCTCGAGCGCTTCACCGACTACTACAAGCGGGTGAAGGCGGCGGGCATCACGCCGATGACGGCGGGCGGCGACCACCTGTGCACGCTGCCGATCCTGCGCGGACTTGCCGCCGACGGGCCGCTCGGCATGATCCATTTCGACAGCCACACAGACCTCTATCACAGCTATTTCAACGGCTGCATGTACACCCACGGTACGCCGTTCCGCCGGGCGGTGGAGGAGGGGCTGCTCGATCCCAGGCGCGTCGTGCAGATCGGCATCCGCGGCACCGCCTATGACAGCGAGGATCGCGACTTCGCCGAGTCCGTCGGCATCCGGGTGATCGCCATCGAGGAATTCTTCGCGCGCGGTGTCCCCGATGTCATGGCCGAGGCGCGCTCGATCGCCGGGCAGGGGAAGACCTACGTCTCCTACGACATCGATTTCATCGACCCTGCCTTCGCGCCCGGCACCGGCACGCCCGAAGTCGGCGGGCCGAACTCGTTCCAGGCGCTGCAGGTCGTGCGCGAGCTGCGGGGCGTCAACGTGATCGGTGCCGATCTCGTCGAGGTCTCGCCGCCGTTCGATCCCTCCGGCGGAACCGCCTGGCTCGGCGTCAACGTGATGTTCGAGCTGCTCTGCGTCCTGGCCGAATGCCGCGCCGGCGCTGCCTGAGTGGCCAGGCCAGCAGCCAGGCCTGGCGTCTTATTCCTCTTTCTTGAAACACCCGCTGCACCAAGGACCGTGCCCCGATGACCACCGATATCACGCCCGTCGCCAAGAAGATCGCCGCCGACATCGCCGAGAAGAAGCCGTTCGAGCCGCTGGGCGATGAGGCCGGCGACATGGCGCGCGGCTACGCGATCCAGCGTTCCGTCGCCATGGAACTGATCCGCTCGGGAACCCGCAGCGGCGTCGCGGGCTTCAAGGTCGCGGTGAATTCGCCGGCGCTGCTGAAGCACTTCGGTGTCGACGAGCCGGCCGCCGCCCATGTCTTTGCCGACCAGGTGCATTCGTCGCCCGCGCAGCTGAAACTGTCGGACTATCGCGACTTCGTCTACGAGCCGGAAATCGCCGCGGTGTTCGGCGAGGCGCTGCCGCCGCGCGACACGCCCTACACACAGGACGAGGTGCTGGCCGCGATCGAGCGCTTCGTCGCCGCCTTCGAGATCATCGACACGCGCGGGGCCAAAATCCCGGAGCTGAGGCTGCCGGATGGCGTGGCGCAGAACATCACCAATGCCGGCGCGGTGCTGTGCGGGCCGGACATGCCGCCGGAGGATCTCGACGCCGATACGCTGATCACGACGGTGACGGAAAACGGCGAGACGATCCTGGAGGCGACCGGCGCGCGGCCGCAGCCGCCGCTCGAAGCCGCGACCTTCGTCGTCAATCTCTATCGCTCGATGGGCATCGGCATCGACAAGGGCATGTTCATCCTGTGCGGCACGCACCAGCCGCCGAAGCAGCTCATCGAACCGACCACCGTCGAGGTCGACATGGGTCCGCTCGGCACGGCGAAATTCGAACTGATCTGACGGCCCGAAATTATACCGTTGCGGATTTCTGGTATACCAATAGACTGATCCTCCATACCCATGCCCCGGTTCGCCGGACCGGGGCTGCAGGAGGAGAGGTCACATGGCAGAGGATTCCGGAGCCCCGGCGGTCGGCGGGCTCAACCCAGGGCATCAGCGCGCGCCGCTGCGCTCGCGCATCACCACCGACGGGCTCGACCGCGCGCCGCATCGCGCCTTCATGCGCGGCATGGGCCTGTCGGACGCCGACATGGCGAAGCCGTTCATCGGCGTCGTGTCCACCTTCGGCGAGACGACGCCGTGCGTCGGCAATCTCGATATCCAGGCCGCCGATGCGCACGAGGGCGTCTATGCGGCCGGTGGCACGCCGCGGGCGTTCACGACGATCTCCGTCTCCGACGGCGTCAGCATGAACCACCAGGGCATGAAGTGCTCGCTGATGTCGCGCGAGCTGATTGCCGATTCCGTCGAACTGGTCATGCGCGGCCACGCCTATGACGGGCTCGTCGCCTTCGGTGGCTGCGACAAGAACCTGCCGGGCATGATGATGGCGATGGTCCGCCTCAACGCACCGGCCGTCTTCGTCTATGGCGGCGCGGCGCTGGTCGGCACCGTCGACGGCAACGACGTATCGATCCTGACCGCCTACGAGGCGACGGGGGCCGCGATGACCGGCGACAAGAGCCTCGCCGAGGTCGAGCGGCTGGAGCGTGCCGCGCTGCCGACCGTCGGTGCCTGCCCGGGCCAGTTCACCGCCAACACCATGGCGATGGTCTCGACCGTGCTCGGCCTCGCCCCGATGATCACGGCGATGTTGCCGGCCGTTGATGCCCGGCGCCGTGCGGTGAACCGCGAGGCTGGCCGGCTGGTGATGCGGATTCTGGAGAACGGCGGGCCGCTGCCGCGCGACATGATCACACGCGCCAGCCTCGAGAACGCCTGCGCCATCGTGGCAGCCACCGGCGGCTCGACGAACGCGGCCATGCACATCCCGGCGATCGCCAACGAGGCCGGCGTGCAGTTCACGCTGGCGGATGCGGCCGCCGTCTTCGAGCGGACGCCGCTGATCGCCAACCTGCAGCCCGGCGGCAAGTATTATGCCCAGCATGTCGACAAGGTCGGCGGCGTCGCGGTGATCGTGAAGGAACTGATCCGCGCCGGCGTGATGGTCGGCTCGACGATGACCGTGACCGGCCGGACGCTGGCCGAGGAAGTCGCCGACGCACCGGCACCCGATGGCGAGGTGATCCGCTCGGCCGACGATCCGATCTCTCCCGATGGCGGCGTCGTGGTGCTCCGGGGCAACCTCGCTCCCGACGGGGCGCTGATCAAGGTCGCCGGCCTGAAAAATCTCGTCCACGAGGGGCCGGCTCGGGTCTTCGAGAGCGAGGAGGCGTGCATGGCGGCGATCCGCAAGCGGGCCTACTCGGAAGGCGACGTGATCATCATCCGCAACGAGGGGCCGAAGGGCGGGCCCGGCATGCGCGAGATGCTCGGGCCGACGGCCGTGATCTATGGCCAGGGCATGGGCGAAAAGGTAGCGCTGATCACCGACGGCCGTTTCTCCGGCGCGACGCGCGGCATGTGCATCGGGTACGTCAGCCCGGAGGCCGCCGCAGGCGGTCCGCTCGGTCTGGTGGAGGACGGCGATATCGTCCGGGTCGATGCCAAGTTGCGGCGTATCGACCTGGTGATCGAGGAAGACGAGATGCTGCGCCGCAAGGAAGCCTGGACGCCGCGCCCGCGCCCGTACAGGCTGGCCGGCGCCATGCAGAAATACGCAGCCCAGGTCGGCTCGGCGCATCTCGGCGCCGTGACGCACGACGGGGCGGCCGAGTGGGTCTACGAGGAGCCGGTCGAATGAGTGGCGCTGCCACGACAAAGGTCGCCTTCCTTGGTCTCGGCCTGATGGGCGCGCCGATGGCGCGCCGTCTGGCCGGCGCGGGGGCAAACCTCATGGTCTGGAACCGCAGCCGCGAGAAGGCCGCTCCGTTCGAGGGCAAGGCGGCCATCGCCGACACCCCGGCCGAAGCGGCGAAAGGGGCAGAACTCGTCTGCCTTTGCCTCACCGATGCCCGCGCGGTGGAGGCTGTCGTCTTCGGACCCGGCGGCCTCGCCGAGGTCGCGGGGCTGACCCGGGTGATCGACTTCTCCTCGATCCGGCCGGACACGACCCGCGATATCGCCGCGCGCCTGAAGGAGAAGACCGGAGCGGGCTGGATCGACGCGCCGGTCTCCGGCGGCGTGCCGGGCGCGGAGCAGGGCACGCTCGCGATCATGGCCGGCGGGGCGGAGAGCGATATTGCCGCTGCCAAACCGCTCGTTCAGCCGATGTGCGCGCGTTTCACCCATATGGGCCCGGTCGGGGCGGGGCAGACGACCAAGCTCGCCAACCAGATCATCGCCGGCTGCACGATCACCATCGTCGCCGAAGCCGTGAATTTCGCCGAACGCGCCGGGATCGACGCGACGAAGCTGTTCGAGGCGCTGGGCGGCGGCTTCGCGGATTCGAAGCCCTTCCAGATCTTCGGGCCGCGCATGGCCGCGCGCGACTACGAGAAGCCGCTGGGCACTGCACGGCTGATGCTGAAGGATCTCGATACGGTGCGCGACACGGCGAAGCCGGTCGACGCCATGCTGCCGATGACCTCGACGGCGGCGGAGCTCCTGCGCTCGACAGAGACTCGCGACCTGCTCGACGCGGACATTTCCGCGCTGATCGAGATGTATGCGGGGGCGCGCAAGCCGTGAGCGAGCGGCTCAACCTGTCGGCCCGCGCCCGCAACGCCATCGAGGACGACATCCTGTCGGGCCGCATGAAGCCGGGCGATCCCGTCGACGAGCGGGCGATCGCGGCGCGGCTCGGCATGTCGCGCACGCCGGTGCGCGAGGCGATCCAGCAACTCGCCGCCGCCGATCTCGTCGACATGCGCCCGCGCCAGACCGCGCAGGTGAAGTCGCTCGATCCCGCCGTGATTCTCGAACTGTTCGAGGCGCTGGTCGGGATGGAGTCGCTGGTCGCCGGGCTTGCCGCCCGGCGTATCACGGCAGACGAGGTCGAAAACCTCCAGCGCCTGCACGAGTCGTCCCGCGCGCTGGTCGAAGCGCGGGACTTCGCCGGTTTCCAGTCCTTCAACGTCGCCTTCCATCGCGCCATCTACGCCGCCTGCCGCAATGCCTTTCTGGCGACGGAGACCAACCGGTTGCGCAGCCGCGTCGGCCCCTACCGGGAATGGCTTTTCGAGAAGATCGACCGGCTCGAGCGGTCGCACGAAGAACACGCCGGTCTGATCGCCGCGCTCGCCGGCGGTGACGAGGACGCCGCGACACGGCTGATGACGGCGCACGAGCAGATCGATTCCAGCCGCCTCTTCGACTTCATGCTGACCAGAAGCCGCCGCGATGCGGAGCCGGACGCGGCGGCGGGGTGACCCGGGCGATGACGGACGTCGCTGGGCGTACTCAGGCGTGCCCGAATTCTTTCCGGATCGCCTCGTCATGCTCGCCGAGTTCCGGAACACGCCCCAGCGCCGGCCGTGTGCCATCGACGATCGCGGCGGGCGCCAGCACCTCGGCGGTTTCGGTCCCGACGGTCACCGGCGCGGTGGTCGCCGAGCGGTGGGCGATCAGGTTCGGCAGGGTCGAGACCCGCGCGTAGGCGACGCGGTGACGGTCGAAGGCGTCGGTCAGCGCGTCGATCGTGAAGGCGCCGACATGCGCCTGGACTGCCTCGTCCAGCGCCGAGCGGTTCTTCGTGCGATCCACATTGGTCAGGAAGCGGATGTCGTCTGCCAGCGCAGCGTCGTCAAACACGGCGCGGCACAGCGTCTGCCACTCGCCGTCGCTTTGCACCGCCAGCACGATCTCGCCGCCCTGCGGCCGGAACAGCCCGTAAGGGGCGATCGAGGGGTGGTTGAGGCCGATTCGGCCGGGATTCCGGCCGCCGTAGCGCGCCTGCAGGTAGGGCACGTTCATCAGCTCCGCGGCGGTATCGAACAGCGAGATCTGGATATGGGCGCCGTCGCCGGTCCGCTCGCGGTGGAACAATGCCTCGAGGATCGCGGCATAGGCGGCATTGCCCGTCGAGATATCGATAATGGAAATGCCGACCCGGCTCGGGCCGCTGTCCTCGGTGCCGGTGATCCCGGCGAGGCCCGCATCCGACTGGATCAGCATGTCGTAGGCCTTGCGCGCGTAGTCCGGCGTGCCGGGCGCGTAGCCGGAGATATCGCAGCAGATCAGCCGGGGATGACGGGCGCGAAGGTCGTCTGCCCCGAAGCCGAGGCGGCCGATGGCCCCGGGCGCGAGGTTCTGGACGAAGACATCGGCCTTCTCGAGCATCGCGGAAAGGAGTGCCTTGTCCTCGGGGGTCTTGAGATCGACGCGGCAGGACTCCTTGCCGCGGTTGTTCCAGACGAAATAGCTCGAGGAACCGAACACCGCGTCGTCGTAGCCGCGGGCGAAGTCGCCTGCCGTGCGTTCCAGCTTGATCACCCGCGCGCCGGCATCCGCCAGCCGGCTCGTCGCCACGGGGGCGGCGACCGCCTGTTCGAGCGCCACCACGAGGATGCCTTCGAGAGGCCTGTTGGGAAGGTCCGCCATGATCTGCCGTTGTCTTGCGTGAAACCGTTCGGAACTGTGCACCATGGCCGGGCCATCCGGCACCGGTTTTAGGTTTTTCGACGCGGGCCTTTGCCCGGTCGTCACAGGCTGCCATTGTAGGGCAAACAAAGAAGCAGACGGCAGGCCATGCAGCTTTCTACCCTTTCCAGGGCGGAGTCCGAGGACATCGCCGCGATTCGCGACGCGGTGCGCGCCCTGTGCGCCCGCTTCCCCGGCGAATACTGGCGCGACCTCGATCGCGACAAGGCCTATCCGGCCGAGTTCGTCCAGGCGATGACGGACGGTGGTTTCCTCTCGGTGCTCGTGCCGACGGAGTACGGCGGCAGCGGCCTCGACCTGACGGCCGCCGTGGCCATCCTGGAGGAGGTCCATGCGTCGGGCTGCAACGGGGCCGCCTGCCACGCGCAGATGTACACGATGGGCACGCTGCTGAGGCATGGCACCGAGGCGCAGAAGCGGACCTATCTTCCCGCAATCGCATCCGGCGCGCACAGGCTGCAGGCGTTCGGCGTCACCGAACCGACGGCGGGGACCGATACCCTGTCGATCCGGACCACCGCCGTGCGCGATGGCGACGACTACGTGATCAACGGCCAGAAGGTCTGGACCAGCCGGGCGGAACATTCCGACCTGATGATCCTTCTGGCGCGCACCACGCCCAAGGACAAGGTGGAGACGCGCACCGAGGGGTTGTCGGTGTTCCTCGTCGACATGCGCGAGGCCGCCGGCAATGCGCTGAAGATCCGGCCGATCGACACGATGATCAACCACGCCACGACCGAGGTCTTCTTCGAGAACCTGCGCGTACCGGCAAAGAACCGCATCGGCGAGGAAGGCAGGGGATTGCGCTACATCCTCGACGGCATGAATGCCGAACGCATCCTGATCGCCGCCGAATGCATCGGCGACGCGCGCTGGTTCATCGACAAGTCCACCGGCTATGCCCGCGACCGGGTCGTGTTCGGCCGGCCGATCGGCCAGAACCAGGGCGTTCAGTTCCCGATCGCGCGCAATTACGTGGAGTACCAGTCGGCGCGGCTGATGGTCTATCACGCCGCCGGCCTGTTCGATGCCGGCGAGAATGCCGGGGAATTCGCCAACATGGCCAAGCTCGCGGCCTCGGAAGCCTCGTGGCATGCCGCCGATACCTGCCTGCAGACCCATGGCGGCTTCGGCTTTGCCACCGAATACGAAGTGGAGCGGAAGTTCCGCGAGACTCGGCTCTATCAGGTCGCGCCCATCTCGACGAACCTCATCCTGTCCTACGTCTCCGAGCACGTGCTCAAGCTGCCGAGGTCCTATTGACCGTGTCGGCGGAGGAGCTGGACATCGATCATCTGAAGACCTGGATCGGGCAGCAGGAAACGGTCCGCGACCAGATCACGCCGCAACTCGTCAAGGGCTTCCGCGCCATGCTCGACCAGGCGCCCGGCGATCCGCAGCCCGGCGAGGAGGCGCCGCTGGCGATCCACTGGTGTCTGGCGCCGCCAACGGTGCCGATGTCCGAGCTTGGGCCGGACGGGCATCCCGCCCGCGGCGGATTCCTGCCGCCGGTGCCGCTGCCGCGGCGCATGTGGGCGGGCGGCGAGATCGCGTTCGGCGCGGCGCTACGGGTCGGCGACCCGGTATCGCGGCTGTCGACCATCGAGGATGTCACCGTCAAGCGGGGGCGCACGGGCGCGCTGTGCTTCGTCGCGGTGCGGCACGCCTACGAGACGCAGCGGGGCGTGGCGCTGAGCGAACTGCACACCATCGTCTACCGCGAGGCGGTGGCGGGAACGCCGAGCCCGTCCTACGCGAAGGAGAAACCAGATCTGGAGCGGGTCGTCGACCCGACGCCGACGCTTCTGTTCCGCTACTCGGCGCTGACCTGCAACGGCCACCGCATCCATTACGACCGGCCCTATGCGATCGGCGAGGAAGGCTATCCCGGCCTCGTCGTGCACGGGCCGCTGCAGGCGACGCTGATGCAGTATCTCGCCCGCGACCTCGGCCAGGGCGTGACGCCGAAGTTCTTTTCCTATCGCGGTGTCGGCACTTTGTACGACGGGGAGCCGTTCAGGATATGCGGCCGGATGCTCGATGACGCCACGGCCGAGTGCTGGACGCAGGCCGGGGACGGCCGTCTCGCGATGCGGGCGACGGCGCGCTGGTAGCGTATCGGTCTCCGCGCCTCTGCCGGCGGACCTTCTCGAAAGTCGCGTAAATATACGTCGGATTAATACCAGCGATGGTACGGGTGTGACGAGCGCGGGCGGCGTAGTTGCTGGCGCACTGACCCAATTCGCCAGAGAAGTATCACATGAACGCCCTGTCGATGTACGAGTTGCACTCCGAATCCCAGGCGCTGCGCCTGTCCGGCCCCCTCACCGAAGCGCTCCTGACCGACCGCGACGGCGTCCTCGGCCTGATCGAACGGTCGCTCGCGCCGTTCCGGTTCACGGTGGAGACGGCGCCGGGCGGTGTGCGGCTGGACGGGGATGACGTCGCCGTTCCTCTGGCGAGCAAGATCCTGCAGGCGGTCGATGCGGCCGGCCCGGCGCAGAGCGGTCCGGATATCGACGCGATCGCCAAGAAGATCCACGGCATCGTCGAGCGCGAGCTGCGTCATGACCTGGCGTTCCGGCTGACCGGGCTGGCGCATCCGGTGCGGCCGATGTCGCTGAGCCAGGTCGCCTTCATGCGCGAACTCCTGTCGCGGCGCCGCGCCATGATCCTCGGCGTCGGCCCGACGGGCACCGGCAAGACGCATCTGGCGATCGCCGCCGGCCTGAACCAACTCGCGCTGGAACATATCGGCCACATGATCGTCACGCGCCCGCATGTCGTGATGGAGGGCGAGATCGCCACGCCCGCCTCGCGGCAGGAGATCGAGTACGACGAGCAGTTCGCCGTCTTCGAGGACGTTCTGCGCGATCTGGTCGGGTACCGGGAGTTCCACACCCTCATCGAGCAGAAGAAGCTCGAGATCATGCCGCTCGGCCGGATGCGGGGGCGCACCTTCAACGATTGCTACATCGTCATCGACGAGGCGCAGAACATGTCGCTGCAGAAGATGCGGATGGCGGTGACCCGGCTCGGGCAGCACGCGCGCATGGTGATCACCGGCGATCCGGCACAGGTGCACCTGCCCGGCGGGCAGATATCGGGGCTGTCACATCTGCTGGAGATGATCGAGGAAGCGAATATCGCGACCGTGTTCCGTTTCGAGGACCAGCAGATCGTGCGCAATCGTATCGTCGCGCGCCTCGAGGAACTCTACGCCTTCCACACTCCGGCCGGCGACGCGTTCGTGGCCTGACGCGGCCTCCGGCCGCGCAATTCGGTCAGACCTGCGTGGTGGCGCCACGCGGCGCGTCCTTGCGGCTGCGCGGCCCGTAGAGGATGTTCCCCATCCGGTTCAGCAACTCGTCGGGAGAAAATGGCTTGACGAGATACTCGTCCACTCCGAGTTGCATCGCCTGAAGCACATCCTGCTCCTTGCGGCGCGCGGTCAGCATGATGACCGGGATGTTCCGGGTTTCCTCCATGGACAGCAGATGCTGCATGGCCTCGATACCGCTCATGTTCGGCATCATGATGTCGAGCACGATGAGGTCCGGACGGTGCTCTTTCGCGGCCGACAGGGCATGGCGTCCGTCCGTTACGTGCTCGACGGCATAGCCGTTCTGAGTGAGTTTGTGCCGCAGCAGTTCCGCGAGCAGGAGATCGTCGTCGGCGACCAGCACTCTCATTCCTCAGACCTCCTCGTCGCGGCGCCGGCAGGCGTGCGGCACTTTCCGATCCGACCGTTTGCCGATCAGTACTTTAAGTTTCAAGTATTCGATCTATACCGTTTCCATATTCATTGCTTATATCCCTCCTGTTTAAATTTGCGTGTACCTGTTTCCCAGTTATCTAATTTGACATGGCAATTTTGAGTCCATAATTTCTTAAAAGAATGCCGGCTAATATCATATCAAATGCTTATTCGGGGTCTGATTCGCTGCATTCCCCTAGGTAAATCTGTATTGGCTGATGTTACGTAAGGTAATTCCAAATGGTTTGCTCGGGGACGACGAAATCAAGACTTGCACGCTGTGGAGCCGATCAGCGAGTCCGCCGTGGCGACGGCATCTAGACAAGCGCCCCTGGCGCCGCGGCCGCGGCTCCTGACCTCCGTGTTGCTGCGGACGGTTCCGGTCGCCGCGCTGCTGTTCCTCGCGGTCGGTCTCGTCGCCGATCATTTCATCCGCGGGGCCACGAGGGCGGAAGTGGAGCGCCGGCTGGAGCATTCGGCGGATGTCGCCGCGGCTCAGGTCGATGTCAAGCTCCGGACCCTGCTCAACACCGTGCGAACGTTCGCCGAGAACGTGGCGGTCGTTAATGCCCTGGACGATGTCGACCTTAGGCGCTCGACCGTGATGCCGTTTTTCGGCGGTCTGACGATACCGGCCTTTCCGAACGCCCTTATCTATATCGCCGACGACCTCGGCCGAGTGATCACCGCAAACCGCGGGATGAACCCATCGGAACGCGATGTGTCGTGGCTCGGCGCGACGCTGATCGGCGCCGAGTACCTCCAGATCGATGCCAAGGGCATCAAGGTGGCAGTCCCTGTCTACGTCGATCAAAGGCCCGCCGGAACCGTTGTCGGGCAGTTCGACGACGCGAGCCTCCGACAGTTGCTGGCGCTCGAAGCCGTCTCCGAGACGGTGGCGATGAAGCTGAACGGCGATATCGTCAGTGCCACCGATGACGCCTACGCGCGCAACTACGAGACCTACCGGGACGACGGGACCTGGCTGACGGCCACGGCGACGTCGAAACTCTACCCGCCGTTGCGTCTGGAACTGGCGGTTCCCAAAGCCACGGCGCTGACACCCGTCGTCGTGGTCGACAGGCTCCTGGCCGTCGCGCTTGCCTGCAGCCTGGTCATTCTGATTGCCGGGATGGCCTGCACGGCCCTGTTCGTTACGCGGCCGCTCGCCGACTTCGCTCACGCCATGCAGGACTTCAAGACGGCCACCGATCTGTCCCGAAAGCTGCAGGCTCCGAGATTTGCCGAGTTCGCCGAGGCCGCCGATGCGTTCAATGCGATGTTGTCGCGGCTGGAAGCGACGTCGGTTTCGTTCGACAGGCTCGAGACGGAGAACCGGCATCGCCGTGTCGCCGAACAGGCGGTGCGGGAAAAGGAAACGGAAACGAAGGCGATCATCGACAACGTGCTGGACGGCATCATCACGATCTCGACCGACGGGACGATCCTGACGGTCAACGCGGCAGCCCGCGAAATCTTCGGCTACACGACGTTCGAGATGATCGGCCAGAACGTGAGAATGCTCATGCCGGAGCCGTATCGCGGCAAACACGACACGTTTCTCAACAACTACCTGAACGGCGGCGGTGCGCAGATCATCGGACAGGGACGGGAACTCCAGGGACAGCGAAAGAGCGGCGAAATCTTCCCGATGGATCTTGGCGTCTCCGAACTGACGGTCCGCGGCCAGACCCAGTTCGCCGGGGTCGTGCGCGACATTACCGATCGCAAGCGGATCGACCTCATGAAGAACGAGTTCATTTCGGTGGTCAGCCACGAGCTCCGCACGCCGCTGACGTCCCTGTCCGGGTCGCTTGCGCTGGTCGGCGGCGGCGCGTTCGGCGCGCTGCCGGTGAAGGCCGAGAAGCTGATCTCGATCGCCCACAACAACGCGCAGCGGCTGATCCATCTCGTCAACCATATCCTCGATATCGAGAAGATCGAGGCCGGCAAGATCGAACTGGACCTGGATACCTTCGACCCGGTCGTGCTTGCCCAGACGGCCGTCAGCGAAAACGAGTCGTACGGCAGCCGGTACGGGGTGACCTTCCGCATAGACGACACTGTCGGATCCGCACGGGTGCGTGCCGACGGTCCGAGGATGATGCAGGTTCTGGCCAACCTCCTGTCGAATGCGGCGAAGTTCTCCGGCGTCGGAACCGAAGTGGTCCTCGTCGTCTCGCGTGTCGGCGATGCGATCCGGTTCGCGGTGACGGACCAGGGACCGGGAATCGAGCGGGAAGACCTTCACCGTCTGTTCGACAAGTTCGCGCAGCTCGATGCTTCCGACCGGCGCAGCAAGGAGGGAACGGGTCTCGGCCTCAGCATTTCTCAAGGCATCGCGCGCCTGCACGGCAGCAGGATCGAGGTCCGATCGACCGTTGGATCCGGATCGACCTTCTATTTCGACCTGAAGGAGGACCGGAACGGGCAGGAGTCTCCCAAGGCGCGCACAACGCCGGTCCATGATGACGATCCGCTACAGGTCGCCGGATAACGCGGCACGGGCGCAGAATGCGGAGAGAAGCGACGACCGCTATGGAACGGCTAGATCGAATTCTGCTCGTCGATGACGAGGCCGATATCCGAACGGTGGCGTGCCTGGCGCTCGAAGACATCGGCGGTCTGACCGTGAAGGCATGCAAAAGTGGCGCCGAGGCGATGGATGCCGTGGCAGACTTTGCGCCGGACCTGATCGTTCTCGATGTCATGATGCCGGTGATGGACGGTCCGTCGACCCTGAAGGCCCTCCGGCTGCGGCCGGAATCAGCCCGGACCCCGGTCGTGTTCTTCACCGCAAAGACACAAAGAAGCGATATCGATGCCTTTCTGAGCTACGGCGCGGTCTCGGTCCTCGGCAAGCCGTTCGATCCCGTCACGCTCGCCGACGAACTCCGCGCCCTGTGGGCCGGTCTTGCCGAAAAGGCTGTCGACGACAGGGACGCATGCGTCAGGGTGCGATCGAAACTGGAAGACCTCACGGCCGCCTTCCTCGACGACGCGGCGGATCGTTTCCTGGAACTGCGGATCCATATCGACGCGGTTGTGGCCGCGACAGCCTTGCGGCATGTCCGTGAGCATCTCGCGGCGATTGTCGAGTCTGCGCACAAGCTCGCAGGACGCGGTGGAACGTTCGGTTTTCCGGATATCAGCATCGCCGCGATCCTCCTGGAGGAAGAGGCCAGGGATCGCCTGGAGGAAGCACAGGACGCGGGGCCCGGACGTGTGGATTGTACGGATGAGCTGCGGGATCTGACCGCCAGGCTCGAAATCGCCATCCAGGACAGTTTCGAGGAGCGCGCGGCGAAGCAATGTCAGTTAATCAATCGCTAACAATTCACTGTTCAGCTTCTGAGATCACGAATCAATTGGGGTTGGGGCCAATGGATCAAGACAGACCGGACTTGCCAGTGACCGAGTGGCGCTGGCGAAACTGTATCGTCGCTTTCATCATCGCCGTCGCCGGATGGGTGGCATCTACGGCATTTGTCACGCCGGTACTGGCACAGCCGGCGCAGTGCACGGTCCTGGACAGTTGTTCGGGGATCAATAGTCTCCCGACTGCCAGCCAGTGCGAGGAGGACGACTGCACCTGCGCTCAGCAGATCGAGTGTTATGTCCGTAACCAGGAGCCGCTGGAAAACTACAAGACGGCTCCCGGAGGCGGGTTGCAGCTCAACCGGAATTTCTTCCATAACCGGTTTATCAAGACGCTGATATCTCCAAAGGGCCGCAAGGCCTGGAAATACTACAAGAAACATCTGGATGAAGATGTCGTCTTTCCTGACGGTACGGTCGTCTACAAGGCCGGATACCTTCCGAAAGACAAAAACGTCGCCAAACCGGACCGGTCCGATCCGTCAGCCTACATGATGGTCAAAATCGAGGGTTACTGCCCCGATGGAAGCAGCGTCGGCGACTATTGTCTCGGCGGAGACTGGTTCTCGGCGGAAGTCAACTTGGATGACAACGGCGTCGTCAGCGGCGGGTCGATCCTCGATGGCGGGAAATCCAGCAAGTGTTTCGGGTGTCATGCGGCAGCCGAGAAAAGCGACTGGATGTGGAAGCTCTTTTCGGACAGGCGGTATCCGTAATGAAAACGCAGATGAAACGTTACGCCGTGCTGGCGTCCCTGGCCTCCGGGTCGCTCGCCGCACTGGCATTCGCCGTCCTGAATCTGCCGGCAGACGCCCGGGCAGAAGAGCTCACTGTCGCCGCGGCCTCCGGGGCGCAGGACTTCGTCTCAGTCAATGCCGGGTCTGCAACGTGCGGAGCGGTGCCGCTGTCGCCGCCGGCCGGTCTTTGCCGGGGAAAAGTGCGGCTTTCGGACGCGATTCCGAGTGGACTGCGAAAAGATCCCGCAACGGTCGGCCTCAACTACGGCAAGGAGATGGTCGATTGCTTCGCCTGGAAGACCTTTTCCGCGCTCAGCTATCCCAGCAGCAACCAGTGCCGTGGTGAGCCGGCGGGCTCGACGCCGCCGAAGAACTGGACGAACGATCGCGTCTGGGAGACGTACAAGGAACCGTTCGAGCTTTTTCAGGCGACCAAGCCGAACTGGAATCCGAAGAACGTCGATTTCAACGACGATGCACCGACCGGCTCCTGCGGCGATACGGGTTCGGGCAAGAAGCTGCTCCGACGGGCGACGAAGTTCCCTCTGGTCGACGAGGATTATCAGGCGTTCCTGTCGTCGGTCGTCCTGACCGATCAGCAGGGCAACACGGTCTGGTACGAAGTGCTCTTCAATCGCGACGTCTTCGAGTACATCCGCGACGAAGGGCTGGCGAAAACGGGAGCTTACTCCTTCGGCGGCCCCGTCGACGACAGTGTGTCCGTCGATTTCCCCTTGCCGGAGGAGCGCAAGTCGAAGGCGGGCACGATCGAGGTGAAGGCCGCCTGGCGGATCATGACGTCGGACGATAATCTGAACCGCTATTTCACGCAGGAGGCGGTCGTATACGACGGTACCGACTGCGTGGAGGAGACCGTTGGGCTCGTCGGGCTGCATATCACGCGCAAGGTGGAATCCTCGCCGAAGTGGATCTGGGCGACTTTCGAGCATGTCGACAACGTGCCGAAGGCCGGCACGGACGGCGACGGGCGCGAGTACAATTTCTTCTCGAAGTATTGTGCAATCAATCAGCCGTCGGACTGCGATACCAAGGTCGCGGTCACGGACACCGATCATATCTGCTGCCCGAACCTGATCCCCTATCCGATTCCCGATCCCGCGTATTCGACCAATCAGGTCACGCGGCTGGACCCGATCAGCGGATCCAAGCGGATGGAGAAGCGCTTCCGCAAAGCGTTCAAGAAGGCCGGCTCGCCGTTTTATTACTTCAAGCTGGTCGGTGCGCAGTGGGCCAAGCCCCGGAATTTCCGCGGCAGGGATACCGAGCAGGCGATGGACCAGCTGGCGGACCTGCTGGACCGGCCGTCCCACGGCTCCGGGCTGATGAGTGCAGCGCACGAGTATTTCGGGGAGAATCCCGCCTGGCAGCGGCCCTGCAACCCGAACGGCCCCTGGGGCATCGACAAGCCTGGAGAGAGCGAGGCCTGCTACCAGCAGATCCCGAAGGCGTTGCGCAACACGTCGATGGAGACCCTGATCGTCCAGACGAACAAGAAGGGCACCCAGTACAGCGCCGACAGTTGCATGAACTGCCATTTCGCCGGCGGTGTCGACGGCAGCTACCTGTGGCTCGACGCGATGCTCAACCCCTACAAGGCCTCCAGCAACTGAAGGACGGCCCCTGCGCGCCCCGCAGCATCGCTGACGGGGCGCGGCCTGCCGCCGGGCCGGGACCAATCCGTGCGTGCGCACACCGCACAACGGCAGCCGCCGGGCTGGATATCGATTCCCTCCAGCGTCTATGAAGACGTATCAGTCCCGAAAACTGCGACAAGCAAAGAGGGATCAGGGAGGGTCCGGTGTTCGATCTCGACAAGCTGAAGGCCATCGACATCCATACGCACGCCGAGGAGCCGTGCGGCTGTCATGCCGATGACGGCTATGACGATCTCCAGTCGGCGATGGCGAAGTATTTCGGCGCGCCCTGGAGCCATCCCCCGACGATCCCCGAGACGGCCGCCCATTACCGCGAGCAGAAAATCGGCGCGGTGATCTTCCCCGTCGATTCCGAGCGCGAGACCGGCTACCGGCGGTACAAGAACGAGGAAGTCGCCGAACTCGCGGCGCAGTATTCCGACGTGCTGATCCCCTTCGCCTCCATCGATCCGCATAAGGGCAAGATGGGCGCCCGCGAGGCGCGGCGGCTGGTCGAACACTACGGCGTGCAGGGCTTCAAGTTCCATCCGACCCTGCAGGGTTTCTACCCCAACGACCGGATGGCCTATACGCTATACGAAGCGATAGCGGAGACGGGTAAACCGACATTATTCCATACCGGACAGACAGGAGTCGGTTCGGGGATGCGTGGCGGCAACGGCATGCGGCTGAAGTACTCGAACCCGATGTATCTCGACGACGTTGCGGTCGATTTTCCCGACATGCCGATCATCTTGGCCCATCCCTCCTTCCCATGGCAGGAGGAGGCGCTGTCGGTCGCGCAGCACAAGCCGAACGTCTATATCGACCTGTCGGGCTGGTCGCCGAAATACTTCCCGCCGATCCTCGTGCGCTACGCTAACTCGATCCTCAAGCACAAGGTGCTGTTCGGCTCCGACTGGCCGATGATCACGCCGGAACGGTGGCTGTCGGATTTCGCCAGGATCGACGTGAAGGACGAGGTCCGGCCGTTGATCCTGAAGGAAAACGCGGCGAAGCTGCTGGGCCTGAAATGACCCGCGCTCACGGCGCCCCTGCAAGTGTCCGGATGGCCTCGATGAAGCGGTTGAGCACCGGCAGCCGGTGTTCCGACTGGCGGTAGGCGATGCCCGCGGGCGTTTCCCAGAACGTGCCGGCTATCGGCAGCGTCACGACGCCGAAACGCTCCGCGATCCCGACCATCACCTCGGGAATATGGGCGAGGTGCTGGCCGCTGGCGACATGCGCGATCATGCCGGTCGTGGACGAGGACTCGATTGAAATCCGTGGCGGTTTGCATCCGTGCGCGGCGAAGTACGACCAGATGCGGCCGGTGCCGACATGGTCGTCTGCGAGTGTGATCCACGGATAGCCGGCGAGCGCTTCCGGGGATGCTGCCTCGGCCGTCGCCAACGGGTGGTCGGCCGCGGCGATGACCACGTGCCTGAGGTCGACGACCGTTTCCTTGATCAGACCGGCCTTGTTCGGAAAATCCAGCGAGGCGCAGACGATGTCGAACTCGCCGGCCTCTAGTCCCGGAATGAGCGTATCGATCACACCGCCCTGGATCTTCACGCGCGTGTCGGGATGGTTGCGCAGAAACCGGTCGACGAGCGGCGGCAGAAACCGCGCGGCCCAGACGGGCCCTGCGCCGATGCGGATCAGACCCTCGCTGCCGCCCATCGCGGCCTCGATCTCTGCGACCGCGTGGCGATACTCGATGTCCATCAGCCGCACGCGTCGCGCCAGAATGTCGGCATACCGGGTCGGAACGACCCCGCCGGGCAGGCGCTCGAACAAGGGCGCGCCAAGGTCTGCCTCGAGCTTCTGAATGCTCTTGGTCAGCGCCGGCTGACTGATGCGGAGCTGCTCGGCGGCGGCGCCGATGCCGTGGTTGTCGTAGACCGCAAGGAAATAGCTCAGAAGCCGGGCATGCATCGTCTTTCGCCGCTTTCATGCATGAGGGATATGGAGAGGGTCGTGCAATTTCGGAAAATACCATAACTCAAAGTTATGGTGTCCGGCGCCGAATGAATTTGCACGGCCGCCGGGAGCCTGCTGGTATCGGCCGCGAAAGAGAACCTCGTCGAATGAACGGGGATCGAACCAAGGCACCCGTGCACGGGAGGGAATCGCATGCCAGCCGTCGCCGATCCGGCCAGCGGATTACAGTTCTTCGAACTCAGCCATGAATGGGGGCACGGCACGCCGTCGATGCCCGGTCATGAGGACGTACACCTGCGGCGCAGCGTCAAGCATGCCCAGCACGGCGTCATGGCCCATCGCATCCGCATGGTGATGCATTCGGGGACGCACCTGAACGCGCCGATCCACCTGATCCAGAAGGGCATCGGTGTCGGCGCGATTGCGATGGACCGGCTCTTCGGAAACGGCGTGGTGCTGCGCATCCCGAAGGGGCAGTGGGAACTGGTCGAGCCGGCCGACCTCGACGCGGCGACTCCGGCCGTCCAGGCCGGCGATATCGTCGTTATCAATACCGGCTGGCACAGCCGGTACGCTGACAGCCTGGAGTATTTCGGCGACAGCCCGGGCCTGTCGAAGGCGGCCGCAGACTGGCTGATCGACAAGGGCGTCAAGCTCGTCGCCGTCGACGCGCCTCAGGTGGACCATCCGCTGGCGACCTCGCTGGGGTCGCACCGCGGCGGGCCGCTGATGAACCGGCTGGCGAAGAAGTACGCCGCCGAGACCGGCCGCGACGCGAAGGCCGACTTCCCGGATTGGAATCCGGCCCACAAGGCGCTGCTTGGTGCGGGCATCCCGACGATCGAGAACGTCGGCGGCGATATCGCCGAACTGTCGGGCAGGCGTGCGACGTTCCAGTGCTACCCGTGGAACTGGCTGGAAGGCGATGCCTGCGTCGTCCGCTTCATGGCAATGCTCGACCCGGCCGGGACGTGCCGGATCGATGCGGGCGAAGCAGCGTAAGGGAGAGGACCGACATGGCCAGCACGAACGGACTGCAGTTCTACAATCTCTCCCACCGCTGGGGGCACGGCATGCCGGAGTGGCCGTCTTCGCCGGGCGTCAACGTGACGGTGAAGAAGTTCCACGCCAAGGACGGTCTCTACGAGACCGAGTTCGAGGGCATCATGCATCGCGGCACCCACATGGACGCCCCGCTGCACGTTACCGAAAACACGCCGTCGCTGACCGGCTATCCGGTCTGGCGCTTCTTCGGCACCGGCGTTGCCGTGTCGATCCCGAAGGGCAAGTGGGAGATCATCACGGCCGAGGACCTCGAGAACGCCTCGCCGACGATCCGTGAAGGCGACATCGTGATGATCAACACCGGCATGCACAAGAAGCTCGCCGACTCCGACGAGTACTACGCTTATTCGCCGGGCCTCTACAAAGAGGCGGCCGAGTGGCTGGTGGAGAAGAAGGTGAAGATGGTCGGCGTCGACGTGCAGGCGCTCGATCACCCGCTCGGCACCAAGCTCGTCGACCACGGTCCCGGTCCCTCGCACCCGCATCTCATGGACGAGTACAAGGCGGAAACGGGTCGGGACGTGATGAAGGACTTCCCCTACTGGGAGATCTCGCACAAGACGCTGATGGTGAAGGGGGGCATTCCCGGCATCGAGAATATCGGCGGCGACCTGGACAAGGTGACGGGCCGGCGGTGCACCTTCATGGCCTTTCCCTGGCGCTGGCCGGAGGGCGAGGGCTGCGGCGTGCGCGTCATCGCCGTGGTCGATCCCGACCAGACGTTCCGGTTCGAGACCGGCGCGTGAGGAGGGCGGCATGACGATTTCCGAAACGCTGCGCGATCCGCTGTCGCTGTTCGACGTTCAGGGCAAGGTCGCGATCATCACCGGGGCGTCCGGTGCCTTCGGCCGCGCCTGCGCGCTGACGCTCGCGTCTCTCGGTGCGAAGCTCGTCCTCGTATCGGGCTCCAAGGACGAGCTCGATGCGGTGGCCGCCGAGGTCGCCGAGACCGCGCAGAAAGGGAGCGAGGCGATCACGCTCGTGCGACGGCCCGAGACGCTGGAGGATGCCGAGGCGATCCGGGACGCGGCGCTGGAGCGGTTCGGACGGATCGACCAGCTCGTGATCGGGTCGGGCTACAACAAGGCCGGTTTCATCCAGAACCAGCCGCTCGACGAGTGGCAGGCGGTGATGGACGCCAACGTCCGTGGCCCCTGGCTGATGGCCAAGGCGGTCGGCACCTGGTGGATCGAGAACGCGGTCAGGGGCAAGATACTGCTGATGTCGTCGGTGCGCGGCCGGCACGGCAACTATTCCGGTTACACCGGATATTGCACCTCGAAGGGCGCGACGGATTCCCTCACCCGCGTGCTTGCGACCGAGTGGGCGCAGTACGGCATCACCGTCAACGCCATCGCGCCGACCGTCTTCCGGTCCAAGCTGACCGCCTGGATGTGGAGCGACGACGACGTGGGGCAGGCGACCCGCAAGCGCTCCCTGTCGCGCATTCCTCTCGGCCGTCTCGGCGAGCCCGAGGACCTGATGGGGATGGCGCTCTATCTGTTGTCGCCGGCATCCGACTTCTGTACCGGGCAAATCATGTATGTCGATGGCGGGTACACCGCCGGATAACAGGGATTTGCATCATGACGACCGGAAAACTGCGTTGCGCCGTCGTCGGCGCCGGCCTCATGGGCCACGGAATCGCTTACCTGCTGGCGCGGGCCGGTCATCCGGTCAGCGTCTACGACGTCTCCCGTGAGGCGCTTGACAGCCTTCCCGGCCGTCTGTCGGCCATTGCCGAGATGTTTGGAGATGACGGGGCCGTCGCGGACCGCGTCCGCGGGATCGGCGATCTCGGCGAGGCCGTCGGCGGCGCGTCCTTCGTTGTCGAGGCGGCGTTGGAGCATGTTTCCCTGAAGCAGGATCTGTTTGCCGAACTCGAGGCGCTGTCGGAGCCGGACTGCATCCTGGCGTCGAACACGTCGGCGATCCCGATCTCCATCATCGCCGAGAAGGTGAAGGACAAGGCCCGGGTGGTTGGCACCCATTTCTGGAATCCGCCGCATCTGGTGCCGCTCGTCGAGGTCGTTCAGATCGCCGAGGAAAATCTGCCCGCTGTCGAAAGGACGATCGATATTCTGCGTGATGCCGGCCGTCATCCCGTCCATGTGCGCAAGGACATTCCGGGCTTCATCGGCAACCGGCTTCAGCACGCCCTGAAGCGCGAGGCGATCGCCCTGGTCGCGGCCGGTGTCTGCGATGCCGAGACGATCGACGACGTGGTCAAGCAGGGCTTCGGCCGGCGCATGGGCGTGCTCGGTCCGATGGAGCAGTCCGACCTGGTCGGGCTGGATCTCACCCGCGATATCGAAACCACCCTGATGCCGGCGCTCGACCGGACCGCCGAAGTGCATCCTTACCTGGTGGCCCGGGTCGAGGCGGGTCATCTCGGCATGAAGACCGGCGAGGGTTTCCGGAAATGGACGCCCGAGGAGGCTGACGCGGTGCGCAGACGGTTGCGCGACACGCTGCTGGCCGACGTCGGCGACAAGAAACAGAAATAGGGAGAGACGGCATGCAGGTCACGCGGATCGGGGACGCGAAGCCTTACGAGGCGCGGGGGCATTTCGCGATGACGGGCCTGCGCCTGCAGGGGTTCGAGGCGAGCGACGCGGAAAACTTCTGGGTCGGCCTGTCGCACTTCCTGCCCGGCGGCGGGGCGGAGTCGAGCGCCTCGAACGTCGAGAAGGTCTATGTCGTCCTGTCCGGAGAGGTGACGGTTACCACGGATGACGGCGAGACGGTGCTCAAGGCCCACGACTCCTGCCGCCTGGCGCCCGGCGAGCGGCGTGAGATCGTCAACCGTACCAACCTGCCGGCGTCGATGCTGGTGATCATGCCTTACGCGAAGGCCACGTAACGACCGGCGACAACAGCCGGCACGACTGAAAAGACAGCCGGCGGCGTGATCGGCCGTCTGGACCGGACGGGCGGACAACCGCCCGCCGCAACACCAAGGAGGAAAGTCATGAAGCTGAACGGAATGAAGTTCGCCGGCGCATCGCTGGCAGCCGTCGCGGCCGTCGCGGTCGCCGCCCTGCCGGGCCGCGTCGCGGCGCAAGACGTGATCGAGCTGAAGCTTGCCCACTTCCTGCCGACCGCGAACGGGATGCACAGTGATTTCATGGAGCCCTGGGCCCGTGATCTCGAAGCGTGCACGGACGGGAAGGTGAAGGTCACGATTTATCCCGGCGGCACGCAGCTCGGCAATATTGCCAAGCTCCACGACGAGGTGCGCGTCGGTGTCGTCGACATCGCCCATGGCCTTCACGGGATTCCGGGCGGTCGTTTCGAGCGTACCCGCATCGTCGATCTGCCGTTCACGTTCAAATCGGCGGATGCCGCGACGCGGACGCTCTGGGACCTGTATCCCGACTACCTCGCCGAGGAGTACGACGGCCTGAAGGTGCTCGCCCTGCATGCGCACAATCCCGGTCAGATTCACACGGCCGAAAAGCCCGTGACGACAGTTGACGACATGAAGGGCCTGCGGCTGCGTTTCCCGTCCGGTGCGACCAAGATGATGCTCGAGTATCTCGGTGCGACCCCCGTCGGACTGCCGCCCGGACAGGTCTACGAGAACACGCAGAAGGGCGTCATCGACGGTGCCGCCTTCACCTGGGACACGATGGCATCGTTCAACCTGGCCGAGGTGATGAAGCACCATACCGATGCCAAGGCCTATGTCGTGTCCTTCTGGTTCGCGATGAACGAGAAGAAGTACAATGCGTTGCCCGAAGATGTGCGTGCCTGCGTCGACAAGCTGTCCGGCGATACTCTCATCGAGAAGTTCGGCCCCTGGTGGGCAGCCTGGGACAAAGCCGGGCATGACCGTGTGCTCGCGGAAGGTCACGAGATCATCGAACTGGACGATGCGCAGCGCGCGGAATGGCGCGCGTCTCTCGCGCCGATGATCGACGCCTATCTGGCGGATCTCGAAGGCAAGGGCATCGACAATGCGCGCGAGATCTACGGGAAAATGCAGGAGAAGGCTGCCGAGTACGACAACTGAGTGTCGTCACTGTCGCCGGGGTGGCGTTGTTGCCCCGGCGGCCCGGCTTACAGGGCCGGGAACATAGCGGGATGGACGGGTAGCCGTGGTCAGAATGCTGCGAGGGATGGTCGGGTCGGTTATGGCCGTTGCGGGCGCGATCGCGTTCGTCGCCATCGTGGCGACGGTTCTCGTTACGCTGACCGACATCGGGCTGCGGACGGCGAGCCAGCTCATGGTTCCGTTCACCGGGCATCGCGCGACATGGGCCATCCCCGGCGTGGTCGACCTCAGCCAGCTTCTCGTCCTGGTCGCCGCGGCCCTGTCGATACCCGTCGCCTTCTACAATGGAAAACATGTCGTCATCGACCTGATCGACGTGATGCTGTCGAAGCGGCTCCGCGCGCTGTCCGCGCTTTGTGGTGCGGCGCTCTCGGTCTGGCTCGTCGGCGCAAGCCTCTGGTACGGCGCCGGCGAAATGGCGATGCAGCAGGAGATGCACACGACCTCCGCCACCCTGAGCATTCCATACGTCTATTACTGGATGCCGCTTCTCGCCGGTCTGGCGCTTTCCATCGTGGCGATCGTCGCCCGGTTCGCGCTTTTCGACGCTGTCCCGAAAACGGACGCGGACGAGGCGCCCTATGTCTGATCCGCTGATCGGCGTCCTCGGCTTCGCGGCGTCTTTGCTCATGATCGCGTTCAGGGTGCCCATCGCGGTGGCGATGGGCGTCACCGGCGTGGTCGGGTTCGGTCTGATCAACGGGTTCGAGTTTATCGGCTTCGTGCTCGGCTCCGGCCCCTTCGAAGCGATCTTCCCCTATACGTTGTCGGTCATCCCGTTGTTCCTGCTGATGGGTGTCGTTGCATCGCGGTCAGGACTCTCGACGGATCTTTTCGCCGCCGGCAATGCCGTGTTCGGACGATTCCGCGGCGGACTGGCGATTGCCACGATCGGTGCGTGTGCCGGGTTCGGTGCGATCTGCGGATCGAGCCTTGCCACCGTCGCGACGATGGGACGCGTGGCGCTGCCCGAGATGCGGGCGGCCGGGTACGACGACCGGCTGTCGTCGGCGAGCATCGCGGCGGCCGGCACGCTCGGCGTCCTCATCCCGCCAAGCATCCTGCTCGTCATCTACGGCCTGCTGACGGAGCAGTCGATCGGCAAGCTGTTCTCCGCGGCGATCCTTCCCGGCCTGCTGGCAACGGTGCTCTACGCTCTGGCCGTCGTGGTCCAGGTGCGCCTCAATCCGGCGCTCGCGGGAACGCCTCCGGCCCGGGAGCCGGGATACCGGAGAAAGGCGCTGCGCGGCGCCTGGCCGGTGATGATGCTGTTCCTGGCGGTGATCGGCGGGATTCAGGTCGGGTTGTTCTCGCCGACCGAGGCGGCGGCCGTCGGAGCGGGCGGTGCGATTGTCATCGCGGTGACGCGGCGCGCGCTCAGCGGACCCGTTCTCGCCGATGTCGTCCGCGAGACCGTCGAGATGACCGGCATGATCTTCTTCATCATGATCGGGGCCTCGCTGTTCAACTACTTCATCGAGACGACCGGCCTCCCACAGTATCTGGTCGGGCTGATCGAGGCATCCGGCCTGTCGGCCTACATGGTGCTTCTGCTGATCATGGTCTTCTACATCGTACTCGGCTGCTTCATGGACGCGATGTCGATGATCCTGTTGACGGTGCCGTTCATCTTTCCGGTCGTCGTGGCGCTCGGGTTCGACCCAGTCTGGTTCGGCGTCCTGGTCGTAACGGTCGCCGAACTCGGTCTCATCACGCCGCCGATCGGGATGAACCTGTTCGTGATGCAGGGAGTGGCGCGCGACCTGCCGTCGCACACGGTGATGCGCGGCGTCGTACCGTTCCTGATCGCGGATGTGATCCGGCTTGCGGTGCTGATCGCCCTGCCGCAGATCGCGCTGTGGCTGCCAGGTTACTTGTGAGGCCGCGTCCCGCTATTCGAGCCTGGCGGGGAAACCGGCGGCGCGCAGATCCGTACCGACCGCGTTTTCCAGCAGCCTGACCACCTCGGGCGACCACGCGTCGCCGCCGAATGCCTCGCGCGCGCGGATGAACGTCTGTGCCGCCATGCCCGCCAGATCGAGGGGAACGCCGAACTCGCGGCCGAACTGCATGGCGAAGCCGAGATCCTTGCAGGCGAGATCCATCGTGAAGGCGATATCGTAGCTGCCGTTCAGGATCAGCTGGCTTTCCGTCTCGTGCACGAAGGAGTTGCCCGACGACGCGCGTATGGCGTGGAAGGCCTGGGCGAGATCGAGGCCGCCGCGCTTCGCCAGCATCAGCGCTTCGCCGGCCGCGATCAGATGGATGAAGGCGAGCATGTTGGTGATCACCTTGATCACCGATGCGGACCCGAGCGGGCCCATGTGGAAGATCTCGCCGCCCATCGCCTCGAAGGCCGGCCGGTGCGTCTCGAACAGGGCGGTATCGCCGCCGACCAGCACGGTGATGTCGCCATGGGCGGCGCGATGGACGCCACCGGTCACCGGCGCCTCGAGCGTCTCTATTCCGTATTCCGCGGCGCGGCTCGCAAAGGACTGGATGTCCTCGCGGCTGAGCGTGGACATTTCGATCCAGGTGCCGCCTTGCGCCAGTCCCTCGACGATGCCGTTCTCGCCGAACAGAACCTTTTCCGTCACGGCGGGCGACGGCAGGCAGGTGATCACCGCATCGGAGGCGGCGGCGACACCCTTCGGCGTGTCGGCCCATGTCGCTCCGGCATCGATCAGCCGGTCGGCCGACGCCTTGTCGCGGTCATTCACCGTGACCGTGAAGCCGCTCTTCAAAAGGTTCACGACGAGATTGCCGCCGAGATGGCCGAGGCCGATGAAACCGTATCGCATTGTCATTGTCTCCGGGACTGGCGTGGTTTCAAGACAATGGCTTGTCCGCAGGCACGAGGTGCAGGTCGTCTCCGACATAGGGATGCGCGCGTGCGACATCCTCGTCGAGTTCGACGCCGAGGCCGGGTTCGGGGGAGGGGATGACGTAGCCGTCCTCCCAGCGGATCGGCTTCTTCAGGAGGTCGGCATGGAACCCGCCCCAGTCTCGGATCGACTCCAGGATCAGGAAGTTCGGGCTCGCCGCCGAGATCTGGATGTTGGCCGCCCCGACAACGGGACCGCAATACAGATGCGGCGCGATCTGCGCATAGCGGGTCTCGGCCATGCCGGCGATCTTCTTGGCTTCCAGAAGCCCCCCGACGCGGCCGAGATTGAGCTGCAGGATCGACGCCGCGCCGGTCTCGAGCAGACGGGCGAACTCGTACTTCGTCGTCAGCCGCTCGCCGCTGGCGACGGGAATGGAGGTGGCCTGCGCGACTTTCGCCATCTCCTCGGGCATCTCCGGCGGCGTCGGCTCCTCGAACCAGAGCGGCTCATAGGGTTCGAGCCGTTTCGCCAGCCGTATCGCGCCGGACGTCGTGAACTGGCCGTGCGTGCCGAACAGGAGATCGGCCCGGTCGCCGACGGCCTCCCGGATCTTGCGGCAGAAGGCTTCGGAGAGGTCCAGCCGCTCGAGGCTCGGCTGGCGGGGGTCGAAGACCGAATAGGCACCGGCAGGATCGAACTTGACCGCGGTGAAGCCCTGCTCGACACAGGCGAGTGCTGCCGCTGCGGCCGCGTCGGCGTCCGAATAGACGGGCGAGTCCGCGTAGGCGCCGCCTTCTCCCGCGGTCGGGTAGAGGTAGGTGTAGCTGCGCAGCCGCTCGTGCACCTTGCCGCCGAGCAACTCGTAGACCGGCTTGTCGAGCGCCTTGCCGACAATGTCCCACATGGCCATCTCGATGCCCGACAGCACACCCATCAGCGAAATGTCCGGGCGCTGCGAATAGCCGCGTCCGTAGACCTGTCGCCATAGGGTCTCGATGCGAAACGGGTCGGCGCCGGCAATGTGGCGTTCGAAGATATCGTCGATCATCGCGACGAGGGCCTTGGGGCCGAAGCTGGCCGTGTAGACCTCTCCGATCCCGGTTATCCCGCCATCGGTTGTCAGCTTGACGAAGACGAAATATCGGCCGCCTTCCTGGGGTGGCGGGTTGCCGACGACGAAGGTTTCGAGCGTAGCGATTTTCATTGGCGGGTCCGGGGCTGATCAACACGTCGGAGACAGTGCCGGGGAGCATACCGGTTCCGGCGAGGAGGTCGATACGTGGCCGGCGTTTTAACGATCGCCAACCGGCCGGGAGACCTGCCGGGATACAGAAAGCCCCGGGGCGACGGTCGCCCCGGGGCCTCTATCAGTCGAACCGCGCGACCGTCAGCCGCTGACTTCGCCGCTCATGACGGGGCCGAACAGTTCCCAGGTCTCGCCGTTGAAGCGCTGCATCTGCATCTTCTCGATGGGGAAGAAGTCCGTCTCCGAGGTGTCGACGGTGACACCAGGCAGCAGCATGCCGAGTTCCAGGTTATCCAGACTGGCGGCCTGCTTCATGATGTTCTCGCGGGTCAGCGTGTCGCCGGCCTGCTTGAGCACCTGTTCGAGCGTCTGGGCGGCGGCATAGCCGTAGACCGTGAAGCTCGACGTCTTGTCGCCATCAGGGAAGTACTCGTTCATGAACGCTTCCCATTCCTTGTAGTTGGGATCGTCCTTCCACTGTAGGTCGGTCGGATCCTTGTGATAGGCGGTCGAGATGACGCCTTTCGAGTTTTCCAGGCCGGCCGGCTTGAGAACGCTGCCGACGGAGGACGCGACGTTGTTGACGATATGGAGCGGCGTCCAGCCGAGTTCGGCGACCTTGCGGATCGACTGAGCGGCAAACTTGGGCGTCGCGATGGTGACGAGGACGTCGGCGCCGGAATCCTTCAGCTTCAGGATCTGGGAATCGACGGTGGGATCGGACGTCTCGTAGGGTACCTCGGCAACGATCATCGAGGCCTTGTCGCCGAGCCCGTCGGTGAGGCCCTGGAGGACATCCTTGCCGTAGTCGTCATTCTGGTAGAGCACGCCGACTTTCGCGTCCGGGTGCTCCGCCATGAGGAAGTTGGCATAGATGCGGCCTTCGCTCTGGTAGTTCGGCTGCCAGCCCATCGTCCAGGGGAAGTTCTGCGGATCGCCCCACTTGGTGGCGCCGGTGGCGACGAAGAGCTGCGGCACCTTCTTGACGTTCATGTACTTGTGGATGGCCGAGTTGGTGGGCGTGCCGAGGCTCTGGAAGATGAACAGGACCTCGTCGCTCTCGACGAGCTTGCGCGCCTGCTCGACGGTCTTCGGCGGGCTGTAGCCATCGTCGTAGGAGATGAGTTCGAGCTTGCGCCCGTTGATGCCGCCCTCGGCGTTGATCTTGTCGAAATAGGCCGCGATCGTCTTGCCGATCGTACCGTAGGCGGAGGCCGGTCCGCTGTAGGGGTTGATGTGGCCGATCTTGATGGCGCTGTCGCTGGCGCCGGGTCCGTATTCCTGCGCGGCGGCGGGTGCCGCCACCAGGGCGATCCCGGCGGCAAGGGCCGTCAGGGACAGGATGGTTCGCGTAGTCATGTCAGTCCTCCCATATGTTGCGCCGTTTACCGGCGGCGTGTTGCAAGCTTGAGTGCTGCAGTTTTGATGAGGCCGACCGCTCCGGTCGGCATCAGGTAGATCACCAGAAGCAGGATCACGCCGTAGACCGCACCGGCGAGCCCCTTGGAAACCTCTTCCGCGATGTTGGGAACGAAGACGAGGAACAGTCCGCCAAACAGGGCGCCGGCAATGGTGCCCACGCCGCCGATGACCAGTCCGACGAAGAGCCCGATCGCGAGCACGAACGTGAAACTGTCCGGCGCGACGAACTGGACGACGACGGCCGACAGCGAGCCGGCGATCCCGGCATAGGCGGCGCTGATGCCGAACGTCGTCGTCTTGTAGAGGGCGATGTTGATGCCCATCGCGCGCGCCGCGATCGGGTTGTCCCGGATGGCTTTCATCGCCCGGCCGGTCCTGCTGTTGACCAGGTTCACGGCGCAGACGGCGAGGAACAGTCCTATCGCCAGCGTGACGAAGTACATCCACTGGTCCCCGTTCAGGGGCAGTCCGAAGGGCGCTTCCGGCTTGAACACGATCAGGCCCTGCACGCCGCCGGTCCAGTGTTCCAGCGGCGACAGTTTCAGGACCTGAGGGGTGGCGACGGCGAGCGCGAAGGTCGCCAGCGCCAGATAGATGCTCTCGAGCCGCAGGGCGGGGAACCCGAACAGGAATCCGAACAGGAAGCAGATGATGCCCGAGAGCGGCAGGGTCCAGTAGAAGCCGAATCCGGCGAACTCCATCAGGATCGCGGTCGTGTAGGCACCGATCGCGACGAAGGTGGAATGGCCGAGCGAGAACTGGCCGTTGAAGCCGGTCAGCAGACTGAGCCCCAGGATCGCGATCGCGTAGATCATCACCGTGGTGAACTGGAAGATCGTGAAGTTCTTCACCATGAAGGGCAGGGCGATGGCCACCACCAGCCCGGCGATCAATGCCGCGCGCTGCCAGGCGACCGGGATAGCGGCCGCCGGCTTTGCGGTCGCTGCGGGGGTGGCCGTCCGTGCCTTTTCGGGGGCGTCCGCCGGGGAAATCGTACGGTCCATCGTCATCACACCCTCGTCACGATACGGGCACCGAAGATGCCGGTTGGTTTGAACATGAGCACCGCGACGATCAGCGCCAGCGCGATGGCGAGCTTGAGTTCCGAGCCCACGACCGGGATGTAGGTCCCTGCGAGGTTCTCCACGATGCCGACGGCGAAGCCGCCGATCACGGCGCCGCCGGGGCTCGTCAGGCCGCCGACGACGGCACCGGCGAAGCCGTAGATCAGGATGGCCAGCATCATGTTCGGTTCCAGGAAGACGACCGGCGCGATCATCATTCCGGCCACGGCACCGATGGCCGCTGCCATGCCCCAGCCGAGCGCGATCATCCAGCCGACGCGGACGCCGACGAGCCGTGCGGAGTCCGGATTGCTGGCCGCTGCCCGCATCGACAGTCCGACCCGCGTGTTGCGGAAGAACAGGAACAGCAGAACCAGGAGAAGCAGGGTGACGGCGATCATGCCGGCGTGGTGGGCGCCGATCAGGCCGGCCCCGAACAGCGCCTCCTGACCGAACGGCGTCGGAAACGGCTTGATGGTGAAATCCCAGACGAAGCCGGCGACGGAGTTGAAGATCGCGAACAGCGCGATGAAGGCGACGATGTGCGCCAGAACCGGAGCGCTATGGAGCGGCTTGAAGACGACCCTCTCGATGACGATGCCGCCGACGAAGGACACGGCGATCGTCAGGAAGAAGGCGCCCCAATAGGGCACGCCCCATTCGATGAGCTGCCAGGCGATGAAGGTCGAGAACATCGCCATTTCGCCCTGGGCGAAGTTCAGGTGGTGGATCGCCTGGTAGATCATCACGATCGCCAGTGCGATGCAGGCATAGATCGCGCCCGTGGCGAGACCGGCGAGTATCTGGTGCACGAACAGGTCCATGGCCGTCCCCTCAGTAGCCGAGATAGGCGCGACGGACGTTCTCGTCGCTGCCGATCTGCTGGGCGGGGCCGGACATAACGAGCCGGCCGGTTTCGATCAGGTAGGCATCCTCGGCGATCTCGAGAGCGAGCGCCGCGTTCTGCTCGACGATGAGCATCGCGAGACCTTCCTTGTCCTTCAGGTCTGAAAGGATCGAGAACAGTTCCTCCACGATCAGCGGCGCGAGGCCGAAGGAGGGCTCGTCGAGAAGCATCAGGCGCGGCCGGAGCATGAGGGCCCGGCTGATCGCCAGCATCTGCTGCTCGCCGCCCGACAGCGTGCCGGCCTGCTGGGAGCGCCGCTCGGCGAGGCGGGGAAAGTAGGCGTAGGTGCGGTCGATATCCTCGGCGATCGCCCTGGTGTCGCCGCGCGTCATGGCGCCGAGCTGGAGGTTTTCCTCCACCGTCATGGCGGTGAAGGTGCCGCGGCCCTCCGGCACATGGGCGATGCCGAGACGGACGATGTCCTCCGTGGCCATGCCGCCGATCGGCTGGCCGCCGAGCAGAATGTCGCCGCCGGTCTGGATCATGCCGCAGAGCGCCCTGAGCGTGGTCGTCTTGCCGGCGCCGTTGGCGCCGAGCAGGGTGACGACGCCCTTCTCGGGGACTTCGAAGTCGAGGCCGTAGAGGGCCTGGATGCGTCCGTACCAGGCTGTCAGGCCGGTTACCTTGAGGAGCGGTTCGCTCATTTGTGGCTGCTCCCCAGGTAGGCCCGGATGACGTCGGGATCGTTCTGGACCTCGGAGGGTGTGCCGGATGCGATCCTGCGGCCGAAATCGAGGGCGACGACGGTGTCGGAAATCGCCATCACCATGCCCATGTGATGCTCGACGAGGAGAACCGTGATGCCGCGCTCGTCGCGGATGCGGCGGACCAGATCGCCGAGATCGTCGACCTCGCTGTGCGTCAGGCCGCCGGCCGGCTCGTCGAGTAGCAGGAGCTTTGGCTGGCCGGCCAGTGCGCGGGCGAGTTCGACACGCTTCTGCGTGCCGGTCGACAGGTCGGACACGACCGTCCCGGCGACGTCGGCCAGGCCCATGTCCTCCAGCAGGTGATCGATCTCGTCAGTGTCGACCGGCAGTGCGCCGCGGATCGACAGGGCGTCAGTTAGGAAGTTGGAGCGGGTGCGCGGATGGGTGCCGACCAGCACGTTGTCGCGCACCGTCATCGTGCGGAACAGCGCCAGGTTCTGGAAGGTGCGCGTAATGCCGCGCTCGGCGATCTGGTGCGCCGTCAGGGTGAGCAGGCTCTCGCCCTGAAACAGGATGTTGCCTTCATTCGGCGTGTAGAGCCGGCTGACGCAGTTGAACAGCGTCGTCTTGCCGGCGCCGTTGGGGCCGATCAGTCCGAGTATCTCGCCCGGTGCGATATCGAAGGAGATGCCGTCGAGCGCGACGATCCCCCCGAACCGTATTGCGATGCCATCGACCTTCAAAAGCGGCGACTTTGTTGGCGCATTTTCATATGCGACGTCGTCGCTCGCCACGGCCTCCTGTGCTTGCAGTGCCACGTAGTCCTCCCTGGAAGACGGGTGTTCTTATGTCTTCGTATTCGCCGGGCCCGTCAGACCGGCCGCTTAGTATGGATTCCACGGTCCTTACAACGTCAAGTAGTCGCGGGCCGATCTCGCTCGTCAGTTTTTCTTCGGTCAGTGCGTAGGACGGCGCCCCGCAATTGAAGGCGTAGACGCCGGATCCGTCCGGCATGACGAGGGGGACGGCCACGCCGTTGACGTCGTCCTGCCAGTCGCCGACCGACAGCGTGAAACCGTATCGCCGTATGTCGTCGCTCGCCTGTTCGAAGCCGGCCAGAATGGCGGGCCAGGCCTCCGGCGAACGCGCTTCGAGCTGCGGGAAGAGTTTCTCGCGCTCCTCCTCGGACATCATGGCGACCAGGGCCCGTCCGATCGCGGTCGTTGCGATGGGGATGCGCGAGCCGACATCGAGGCGGACCTTCAGCGACGAACTCGACAGGCAGTGCTGGATGTAGATGACCGAGAACCGATCCCGCGCGCCGAGCGCAACCGAGGCGTTGGCGTAGTCCGCGAGGCCCTGCATGTAGGGGCGGGCGATGTGCCGGATCCCCATATGCGCCAGCGCCGTATATCCGAGCGCCATCGCCGCGGGCGCAAGCTGATACTTCGAGAAACGCGGAACGTGGGTCAGGTAGCCGAGTTCGGTCAGCGTGTAGGTCAGCCGCGACACCGTGGGCTTCGGCAGGCCCGTGCGGTCGGCGATTTCGGTGTTTCCGAGAAGACCGTCGCTTGCGCGGAAGACGCGCAGGACTTCGAGACCACGCGCCAGCGCCACCACGAACTTTCGGTCGTTGGCGGGTTTTTCCAGTCCGGGTTCATCGATCTGTTTTTGCCGATCGATTTTCGTCGAGCCCGTCAAAATGGCGATTCCTCTCCGTTGACATCTAAGACAACAGTTTCTAGCCTCCGCGTCAATTTGTAAAACAATATTTCGCAGTGCGAAATTGCACTGACGGGGAGGAAACAGGGTTGAGCCTGGCTGATGCCTGGGTTGCGCGGATGCGCCGGCGGGTTGCTTGCCTGTCCGCGTCCGCTTGCTTAGTGGGGAGGCCCGAAGCCGGCGTCCGCCGGTTCAAACGCACATTCGAACATCAGCGGAGAGTTTCATGAGCGACGTCGTAGGTGTCAGCAGGGACGGCGATGTCGCCGTCGTGACCATCGACAACCCCCCGGTCAACGCGTTGAGCCATGCGGTGCGCAGCGGCGTTTTCGAGGCGATGAAGGGGCTGAAGGACGACGACGGCGTGAAGGCCATCGTGCTGGCCTGCGCCGGCCGGACCTTTTCGGCGGGCGCCGACATCACCGAGTTCGGCAAGACTCCGCAGCCGCCGTCCCTGATCGAACTGATCAACGAGATCGAGGCGATGCCGAAGCCGGTCGTCGCCGCGCTGCACGGCACGGTACTGGGCGGCGGCTTCGAGCTGTCGCTGGGCTGTCATTACAGGGTCGCTTCGGCCGCCGCGAAGGTCGGTCTGCCCGAGGTTAAACTCGGTCTGATCCCCGGCGCCGGCGGCACGCAGCGGCTGCCGCGGCTGATCGGCCCGATCGAGGCCCTGAAGGTCATCGTCTCCGGCGATCCCGTGCCGGCGGCCAGGGCGCTGGAGCTTGGCGCGCTCGACGAGGTTGTCGATGGCGACGTCAATCAGGCCGCGATCGCGCTGGCGAATAAGGTCGGGGCAGAGGGCGCCGCGCCGGTGCGTCTGAGCGAACGCGACGATCTGTTGGCCGACGTCAAGGCAGACCCGACCGCGTTCAACGAGGCGGCGGCCAGGCTGACGGCCCGGGCGCGCGGCCTGGAAGCGCCGCATGCCTGCGTCGAGGCGGTGAAGTTTTCGCTCGACCTGCCGGTCGCCGAAGGGATGGCGCGGGAACGAGAGCTGTTCCTGAAGCTGATGAACGGCGACCAGTCGAAGGCGCAGCGGCACGTGTTCTTCGCCGAGCGGCAGGCGGCCAAGGTTCTCGACATGCCGAAGGGCACGAAGGGACGTCCGGTCGAGAAGGTCGCCGTCATCGGTGCCGGCACCATGGGCGGCGGCATCTCGATGAACTTTGCCAATGCCGGCATTCCCGTCACCATCATCGAGACGTCGCAGGACGCGCTCGACCGCGGCCTCGGCACGATCGAGAAGAACTACAACATCTCCGTCTCGCGCGGTCGCATGACAGAGGACGACGTCAAGAAGCGGATGAGCCTGCTGACCGGCTCCACCGATATGGCCGACGTCGCCGACGCCGACCTCATTATCGAGGCGGTGTTCGAGGAAATGGACATCAAGAAGGAGATCTTCGGCAAGCTCGACACGCTGGCGAAGCCGACCGCGGTGCTGGCGACCAACACGTCCTATCTCGACGTGAACGAGATCGCCAGGATGACCAGCCGGCCGGGATCGGTGCTCGGCATGCACTTCTTCTCGCCCGCCAACGTCATGAAACTGCTCGAGATCGTGCGCGGCGCGGAAACCGAGCCGGAGGTACTGGCCACCGCGATCGAGATCGGCCGGCGCATCAGGAAGGTGCCGGTGGTCGTCGGCGTCTGCTTCGGCTTCGTCGGCAACCGCATGCTGCGGGCCCGCTCGCTGGAGACCGAACAGTTGCTGCTGGAAGGCGCGACGCCGCAGCAGGTGGACGCGGCGATTACCAGGTTCGGCTTCCCGATGGGACCGTTCGCGATGGGCGATCTCGCCGGCCTCGACATCGGCTGGCGCATCCGCAAGCAGATGGGCGGCTCGGCCGACGGCGGCAGCGCCGACGTGGCGGACGCGCTGTGCGAGATGGGCCGTTTCGGCCAGAAGACCGGACGCGGCTTCTACATCTACGAGAAGGGCGCGCGCGGCGGCACGCCGGATCCGGAGGTCGAGGCGCTGATCGCGGAAATCGCCGCGAAGAAGGGGATCAAACGCCGCGAGATCGGCGAGGAGGAAATCGTCGAGCGGCTGATCTATCCGATGATCAGCGAAGGCGCGAAGATCCTCGAGGAGGGCATCGCCCAGCGCCCCGGCGACATCGATACGGTCTGGATCAACGGCTACGGTTTTCCCGTCTGGCGCGGCGGTCCGATGTTCTATGCCGATCAGGTCGGCCTGAAGACCATCCGCGACCGGTTGAACCACTACGCCGAAACCACCGGCAAGGAGGCGCTTCGCCCCGCGCCGCTGCTCGACCGGCTGGCGGATGAGGGATCGACCTTCGCCTCTTACGCCAAGGAACGAGAGCAAGCGGCATGAGCGAGCGTCCCTTCGCCTGGGAGAGATCCTATCCGCCAGGTGTGTCCTGGGACGCTCCGATTTCCGTTTCGACCCTTCCGGGTCACCTCGACAAAGCCGTTGCGGCCTTCGGGCCGCAACGGGCCTTCGAATACCGTGGTTTCTCCATGAGCTACGACGGTCTGGGACAGGCCGCGGCGACGGCCGCCGCCGCCTTCCTCAGGGCCGGCATCGGCCGCGACATGTCGCTGGCCATCTATCTGCCCAACACGCTCCATCATCCGATCTGTTTCTTCGGCGGCCTGCGCACCGCTGCGAGGCTCGTCATGCTGAGCCCGCTCGATGCCGAGCGCGAACTGGTTCACAAGGTGACGGACAGCGGTGCCCGGCTGCTGGTAACGACCGATATCGGCCAGATGCTGCCGATGGCGCTGAAGCTGCTCGATGCCGGGCGTGTCGACAAGGTCGTCGTCTGCGAGGAGTCCGCCTGGGGCGACTTCCCCGCGCCGCTCGCCGAGATCCCCGACCGGCCGGACGTCGTGCGCTGGTCTGATTTCACCGCCGGGGTCGAGATCCCGTCCGACTGGCCGGCGCTCGTGCCGGAAGATATCGCCGTCCTGCAATATACCGGCGGCACGACCGGACTGCCGAAGGGCGCGATCCTGACGCATGCCAATCTCTCGGCATCGACGGCGATCTACAACGCCTGGTATGCCGGCCAGGGGCTGACGGAGCCTGGAAAAGAAAGAGCGATCTGCGTTCTGCCGCTGTTTCATATCTATGCATTGACGACGATCCTGCTCAGGCAGCTTGGTAACGGCAACGAGATCCTGCTGCGCCTGCGCTTCGATCTGGACACCGTCTTCCACGACATCGAGAAAAACCGCGCCACGTCGTTTCCCGGCGTGCCGACCATGTGGATCGCCATCACCAATTCGCCGGGGCTCGAGGATCGCGATTTCTCCTCGCTCAGGCACTCCAATTCCGGCGGTGCGCCGTTGCCCGTCGAGATCGGCCGGCGATTCACGCAGCGCACCGGCCTGCGGTTGCTCGGCGGCTGGGGCATGACGGAGACGGCGCCGGCCGGCTCGAACCTTCCGCTGAAAGGGCCGGAGAAGCCGGGCTCCATCGGGCTGCCGATGCCGGGCATCGAAATGGGGATCGTGGCGCTCGACGATCCGACGCGGGACTTGCCGCTCGGCGAGGTCGGCGAGATCCGCATCAAGGGCCCGAACGTGACGAGCGGCTATTGGAACAAGCCCGAGGAAACGAAGGCCGCCTTCGCCGACGGCTACTTCCTGACCGGCGACATCGGCCTCATGGACGAGGACGGCTATCTGTTCATCGTCGATCGCAAGAAGGACATGATCCTGTCGGGCGGCTTCAACGTCTATCCGCAGATGATCGAGCAGGCGATCTACGAGCATCCCGCCGTCGCCGAAGTGTCGGTGATCGGGATCCCGGACGACTACCGCGGCGAGGCGGCCAAGGCCTTCGTGGCGCTTAAGCCCGGCGCCGATCCGTTCACACTCGACGAACTGAAGGCGTTCCTGGCCGACAAGGTCGGCAGGCACGAGATGCCGCAATATCTCGAAATCCGGGACGCGCTGCCGCGCAGTCCCGTCGGCAAGCTCCTGAAGACATCGCTCCGCGAAGACGAGCGCCGCAAGGCGTCGTCCGCTGCGGGCTCCTGACCACCCAAACCGAAGGGACACTACCAGATGCGCGAAGCCGTCATCGTTTCCACTGCCCGTACGCCGATCGGCAAGGCCTATCGCGGCGGCCTCAACGACACCGACGGGCCGACGCTTGCCGGCCATGCGATCGGGGCGGCCGTCGAACGCGCCGGGATCGATGCCGGCGAGGTGGAGGACGTGGTGATGGGCTGCGCCCTGCAGGAAGGCACGACGGGCGGCAACGTCGCGCGCCGGGCGCTGCTGCGCGCCGGCCTGCCGGTGACGGTCGCCGGCTCCACGGTCGACCGGCAGTGCTCGTCGGGGCTCAACGCCATTGCCATCATCGCGCGCTCGATCATGCATGACGGCATGGCCGTCGGCGTCGGCGGCGGCGTCGAGTCGATCAGCCTCGTGCAGAACGACCATCGCAACACCTTCCACCAGTTCGACCAGGCGCTGCTCGACATGAAGCCGGAGGTCTACATGCCGATGATCGACACGGCAGAAGTGGTTGCCGAGCGCTACGGCATCTCCCGCGAGGCGCAGGACGCCTACGGACTGGAAAGCCAGAAGCGCACGGCGGCGGCGATGCAGGGCGGGCGCTTCGACGACGAGATCGTGCCGATCTCGACGACCATGGTCGTGACCGACAAGGCGACCGGCGAGACCTCGACGCGCGCGGTGACGGTCGATCGCGACGAGGGCCCCCGGCCGGAGACGACCGCTGAAGGCCTCGCCGGCCTGAAGCCGGTGCGCGGCGAGGACAAGACGATCACGGCGGGCAATGCCAGCCAGTTGTCCGACGGCGCCTCGGCGGCGGTGCTGATGGACTCGAAGCTCGCCGAACAGCGCGGCCTCGAACCGCTCGGCACGTTCCGCGGCTTCGTCACCGCCGGCTGCGAGCCCGACGAGATGGGCATCGGCCCGGTCTTCGCCGTGCCGCGCCTGCTGGAGCGGCACGGGCTCAGCGTCGACGACATCGACCTGTGGGAACTGAACGAGGCCTTCGCCGTGCAGGTCCTGTACTGCCGCGACAAGCTCGGCATCGATCCGGAGAAGCTCAACGTCGACGGCGGCGCGATCGCGCTCGGCCATCCCTACGGCATGTCGGGGGCGCGGCTTGCCGGCCACGCCCTGATCGAGGGCAAGCGGCGCGGCGCCAAGCGCGTCGTCGTCACCATGTGCGTCGGCGGCGGCATGGGCGCCGCCGGCCTGTTCGAAGTCAATTCGTGAGGATCAGGGAATGGATCTTTCCTTCACGCCCGAGGAAATCACCTTTCGCGACGAGGTGCGGACCTTCTTCCGCGAGGCATTGCCCGCCGACATCCACAAGCGGATGGAAGAGGGGCGGCACATCGGCAAGGACGACATCGTCACCTGGCAGCGCATCCTGAACGAGAAGGGCTGGGCGGTGCCGCACTGGCCGGTCGAGCATGGCGGCACCGGCTGGGGGCCGATGAAGCAGTACATCTTCCAGGAGGAGATGCAGCGTACGCCGGCCCCGTCGCCGCTGCAGTTCGGCGTCTTCATGGTCGGGCCGGTCATCTACACCTTCGGCAACGAGCAGCAGAAGGCGCATTACCTGCCGCGCATCGCCAATATCGACGACTGGTGGTGCCAGGGATTCTCGGAGCCGGGCTCCGGTTCGGACCTGGCCTCGCTGCGCACGTCCGCCAAGCGCGACGGCGACCACTACGTCGTCAACGGCCAGAAGACCTGGACGACGCTCGCGCAGTATGCCGACTGGATCTTCTGCCTGGTGCGCACCAACCCGGATGCCGAGAAGCAGCAGCAGGGCATCTCGTTCCTCCTGATCGACATGAAGACGCCGGGCATCGAGGTGCGGCCGATCCAGACGATCGACGGCGGCCACGAGGTCAACGAGGTGTTCTTCGACGATGTGCGCGTGCCGGTCGAGAACCTCGTCGGCGAGGAGAACAAGGGCTGGGACTACGCCAAGTTCCTGCTCGGCAACGAACGGACGAACATCGCCCGCGTCGGGGTCTCCAAGCAGCGGCTGGAGCGGATCCGCCAGCTCGCCGGTCAGGTGAGCGAGAACGACCGTCCACTGATCGAGGCGCCGTGGTTCCGCGAGAAACTCGCCTCCGTCGAGATCGAGCTGAAGGCGCTGGAGATGACGCAGCTTCGCGTCGTCGCCGCCGACGCCAAGCGCGGCAACACCGGCAAGCCCGATCCCGCCTCGTCGATCCTGAAGATCAAGGGCTCGCAGATCCAGCAGGCGACGACGGAGCTGCTGCTCGATGTCGTCGGGCCGTTCGCGCTGCCCTATCAGGAGGACGAGGACGATTTCTCCAACGAGATGCCGATCGCGCCCGACTGGGCCGGACCGGCGGCGCCGACCTACTTCAACTGGCGCAAGATCTCGATCTACGGCGGATCGAACGAGATCCAGAAGAACATCATCGCCAAGGCGATCCTTGGATTGTGATCGGGGCTCCGCGGATACGGTACATGGTTCGAGACGCACTCCTGCGGAGCGCTCCTCACCATGAGGTTTTCCGAGTAGCCGCGCGCATAAACCTCATCCTGAGGAGCGGCGCAGCCGCGTCTCGAAGGATGGGCGGCAAACGCCTGAAGAAAGAGTGCTGAAATGGATTTCGATCTGAACGACGAACAGCGGCTGCTGAAGCACAGCGTCGAGCGCCTGCTGGCCGACCGCTACGATTTTGAGACGCGCAAGAAGATCATGGCCGCCGAGCCCGGCTGGAGCCAGGAGATGTGGGGCCAGTACGCCGAGCTCGGTCTGCTGGCGCTGCCGTTTTCCTCCGACCACGGCGGCATGGACGGCGGGGCCGTCGAGACGATGATCGTCATGGAGGCCTTCGGCAAGGCGCTGGTGCTGGAACCCTATTTTTCCACCGCGATCCTGGCCGGCGGCTTCCTGCGCCACGGGGCGAGCGACGACCAGAAGGCGGCGCTGATCCCGCAGGTGGTCGAGGGGTCGCTCAAGCTCGCCTTCGCGCAGACAGAAAAGCAGTCGCGCTACGACCTGTTCGACGTCGCAACGACGGCGAAGGCGGACGGCGACGGCTACGTCCTCGATGGCGCCAAGAGTGTGGTGCTGCATGGGGACACGGCGGACAAGCTGATCGTCACCGCACGCACCGCCGGCGCGCGCCGCGACATGACGGGCATCGGCGTGTTCCTCGTCGACGCGGATGCGGCCGGTGTGTCGCGCCGCGGCTATCGTACGCAGGACGGCCATCGCGCGGCGGAGGTGTTGCTGGAGAACGTGAAGGTCGGTGCCGATGCGGTGATCGGCGATCCGGCAAATGGCCTTCCGCTGATCGAGCGCGTCGTCGACGAGGCGATTGCGGCGCTGTGCGCCGATGCCGTCGGCTGCATGGAGAAGATGCACGAGCTGACGATCGAGTACCTGAAGGTGCGCAAGCAGTTCGGCGTGCCGATCGGCAAGTTCCAGGTGCTGCAGCATGCCGGTGCCGACATGTTCATCGATCTGGAACAGGCCCGTTCGATGACGCTGTTCGCCACCATGATGGCGCAGGAGGACGACGCGGCCGCCCGCCGCAGCGCCATCTCGGCGGCCAAGGTGCAGGTCGGCCGCTCCGGCAAGTCGGTCGGTGAGAACGCGATCCAGCTCCACGGCGGCGTCGGCATGACGATGGAGTTCGCCGTCGGCCACTACTTCAAGCGGGTGACGATGATCGACGCGCTGTTCGGCAATGTCGAGCATCACCTGGCGAAGGTCGCCGGCGGGGCCAGCCTGATCGCGGCGTAGGCCCCGGCGGGACGCGATTCCCTCGGGCGTCCCGGCGTCCGGGGCAGAACCATAACAACGGGGGAAGCAGCCATGAGGAGGCCTTTCAGCCTGGACGGGCAGGTCGCCGTCATCACAGGGTCCAGCCGGGGCATCGGCAAGGCGATTGCCGAGTGCATGTCGGCGCTCGGCGCCAGGGTGGTGATCTCGAGCCGCAAGCAGGACGCCTGCGAGGCGGTGGCCGAAGAGATCAGGGCCAAGGGCGGCGAGGTGCTTGTCGTGCCGTGCAATATCTCGCGGCGCGACGAGGTCGAGGCTCTGGTCGAGAAGACCCGCGCCGAATGGGGCCGGATCGATACCTTCGTGTCGAACGCGGCGGTGAACCCGCACTACGGGCCGATGTCATCGCTGACCGACGAGGCCTTCGACAAGATTATCGACTGCAACGTGAAGTCCAATATCTGGTTCGCCAACCTCGTGCTGCCGGAGATGGCGGCGCGCGGTGGCGGGTCGATGGTGATCGTCTCGTCCATCGGGGGACTGCGCGGTTCGCCGATCATCGGCACCTACGGTATCTCCAAGGCGGCCGACTTCGCGCTCGCCCGTAATCTCGCCGTCGAATGGGGCCCGAAGAACGTGCGGATCAACTGCATCGCGCCGGGCCTGATCAAGACCGATTTCGCCCGCGCGTTGTGGGAGGACGAGGACGGCCTGAAGCAGCGCATGGCGACGACGCCGATGCGCCGGATCGGTACGCCCGACGAGATCGGCCCGATCGCCGCCTTTCTCGCTTCGAAAGCGGCAAGCTACATCACCGGGCAGGTGATCGTCGCAGACGGCGGCGTGACGATCGCCTGACAGGGGCGCCTGAGGCGTCTCTGTGCCGAAACAGTTGCCGTTTATCTTTCCGGCAGACATTTCGCTCATACCAGTTATGAGCCAGCCGACTTGCGCGTAAACCACCCATTGGTGTGCTATAGCGCCGGCTGGCCGCCGGCGACCGACGGTCCGGGGAGTTTGGGGAAGAAACATGACCGTCGCGCGAGTCGACATTGCCAGGCGTGTCCACGATCACACGTGGAAGCTCGATCCGATCGTCCGGACGCTGCTCGACACGGATTTCTACAAGCTGCTGATGGGCTCCATGATCCATCGGCTGCATCCGGACGTGAACGTCACGTTCTCTCTCGTCAATCGAACGAAGACGGTGCGGCTCGCCGACGACGTCGACGAGGTGGAACTGCGCGAGCAGCTCGACCATGCACGGACGCTGACGCTGGAGAAGAACGAGCTGATCTGGCTCGCCGGCAACACGTTTTACGGCCGCAAGCAGATCTTCGATCCCGATTATCTCTCGTGGCTGTCGACCTTCCGGCTGCCGGAGTACGAGCTGATCAGGCGCGACGGCCAATACGAACTGCGCTTCGAGGGGCCGTGGCGCGAGGTCACCATGTGGGAGGTGCCGGCGCTCGCCATCATCACCGAGCTGCGCTCTCGGGCAGCGGTGCGCGGCATGAGCCGGTTCGAACTCGATGTGCTCTATGCCCGCGCCAAGGCCAAGCTGTGGGACAAGATCGAGCGGCTGCGCGCGCTTGCCGAGGAGGGTCCGCTGAAGGTCGGCGACTTCGGCACGCGCCGGCGGCACTCCTATCTCTGGCAGCTTTGGTGCGTCGAGGCGTTGAAGGAAGGCGTCGCCGGGAACCTGACCGGCACCTCCAACGTCAAGATGGCGATGGACACGGGGCTCGAGGCGATCGGCACGAACGCGCACGAGCTGCCGATGGTCTATGCGGCGCTCGCCAGCAGCGACGAAGAATTGCGCGCCGCGCCCTACCGGGTGCTGCGCGACTGGGCCAGCATCTACGACGGCAATCTGAAGGTGGTTCTGCCGGACTGTTTCGGCACCACGAATTTCCTGCGCAATGCGCCGGACTGGGTGGCGCGGTGGAAGGGCGCGCGGCCGGATTCCAAGCCGCCGGTCGAGGCCGCCGAAGAGCTGATCGCCTACTGGGAAGCCCATGGCGAGGATCCGAAGGAGAAATCCATCATCCTGTCGGACGGCATGGACATCGATACCATCGAACAGGCGGTGCGGGTGCTGCGCGACAGGGCGACCGTGCTGATCGGCTGGGGCACCAATCTCACAAACGATTTCCGCGGGTGCGCGCCGAGCGGCGTCGACGGCCGACTGAAGGCGATCTCGCTCGTGTGCAAGGTGACGGAGGCCAATGGCCGCCCGGCGGTGAAGCTCTCGGACAACCTGACCAAGGCGACGGGACCGGCCGAGGAGATCGATCGCTATCGCCGCGTTTTTGGCGAGGAAGGCATCGTCGAGTTGCCGGTGGCCGTATAGGGGCGGCATTGAAATACGCATCATGTGATGCGATATTTCGTGCCTTGCCTCATCGGAGCCCCGGCATGCGGACGACCCTTGCCCTCGACGACGAGCTTGTCGAAAAAGCTGCGGACCTGACAGGTCTGAAGGAGAAGTCGGCGCTGGTGCGCGAGGCGCTGAAGGCGCTGATCGAACGCGAGAGTGCCCGGCGGCTGGCGCGACTCGGCGGCAGCGAACCGGATCTCAAGGCGCCGCCGCGACGGCGGCCAGAGCCGGCCTAGGGCACCGTCCCGGCGATGTTGCTCGTCGATACCTCCGTGTGGGTCGATCATTTGCGCAAAGGTGATGCCGCTCTGGAGGAGGCGCTCCTCGACGGGCGTGTTGGAACCCATCCCTTCGTGATCGGCGAGATCGCCCTTGGCACCCTGCACGACCGGGAAACGGTTCTCGGCGCGTTGTGCGATCTGCCGCGCGCGACGCGCGCCAGCGACGATGAAGTTTTCACTTTCATCGATCGTCAGGCGCTCCACGGTCGCGGGGTCGGGTATGTCGACGCCCATCCTCTGGCGTCCACGCTGCTGACGCCGGAGACCCGGCTTTGGACGCGGGACAAGCGACTGGCCGCCGTCGCCGTCGCTCTCGGCGTCTCGGCCTGACCCCCTCGCGGCGTCGCTCTTTCTCTGGTGTCGCGATTGGGCGATAGTCGCCCGCATGACAATTCAGGGGAGGCTTGCCGATGTGCCGTTTCGTCGCCTATTCCGGCGAACCGATCTTTCTCCAGACGCACCTTCTGGATCCCGTTCACTCGCTGATCAACCAGTCGCGGGGCGCGCTGGAATCCATGTACACGGTGAACGGCGACGGATGCGGGATCGGCTGGTACGACGAGCGCAAGACGCCGGGGCGCTACCGGTCGGTGACGCCGGCCTGGGGCGACGCCAACCTGAGATCCCTGTGCGAGCAGATCCGCGCGCCGCTGTTCGCTGGCCATATCCGTGCGGCGACGGCCGGCGAGGTCTCGACGGCGAACTGCCATCCGTTCGCCGTCGGGGAGCATCTGTTCCTGCACAATGGCGAGATCGGCGGGTTCAGGGACTTGCGGCGCACGGTCGAGGCGATGATCCCCGATACGCTCTATGCCGAGCGCAAGGGCGGCAGCGACAGCGAGGCGATCTTCCTGATCGCGCTCGGCCGCGGGCTGGCCGACGATCCCGGCGGCGCCATGGCATCGACCCTGACGGATATCGCGGCGGCGCAACAGGCGGCGGGGATCGCGGAGCCGATCTACTTCGCCGCCGTCTATGCGAACGGCGAAAAGCTTCATGCCTTCCGATGGGCCAGCAATCACATCGGGCCGACGCTCTATCACCGGCAGGCGGACGCCGGCGTCGTTATCGCCTCCGAACCCTATGACAAGGACCACGATGCCTGGTCGGCGGTGCCGGAGGACAGCATGGTCACCGTCGACGGGACCGGGCACGTCGAGATTGTCCCGTTCCTGCCGCGACGCGGGTGACGGCGCTACAGTCCGGGATTGAAGCGCACCGTTCCGCTCAGGGTCTCGCCCGGCGCGAGCGTCACGAGGCCGGTGTCGTCGCGGGTCGCCACGAGATTGAGGGCGTCGGTGATGTTGGATACCGGTTCCGCGCAGAAAAACGTCTCGCCTTGCGGCGTGAAGATGACGAGCTTGTCCAGCGGTCCGTCCGCCGTCATCCGTAGCGACCGGTCCGGCCACCGGATGTCGATGGCGCCGTCCCAGCCGGTGAAACAGGTGTCGAGGACGGCGTCCTCCACGCCGAGGCCTTCGCCGGTCGGCCAGACCGTCGATGCGGGGACCAGGGCGGTCGGCATGACCTCGTCGTCCGTCAGCCAGAGCGCTTTCACCGCCGCAAAGATCGTCGTTCCCGGCTGACGCGGGAAGAAGGGGTGAAGCCCGATCCCCGCCGGCATCGGCGTGGGGGCCGTGTTGGTCAGTGCGATGGACACGGTGAGGCCGGTATCGGTCAGCTGGAAGGCCTGCTCCGCCCGATAGGCCCACGGCCAGACGCTTCCGTCGTACAGGAACTCCAGCCGCGCCGTTGCGGCGTTCGCCTCGACGACCGTCCACGGGGCCGTCCAGCCATGCCCGTGGATCACGTGCGGGTCGGGCAGGAAGTTCAACGGCAGGGCGATGTCCTCTCCCGCAAAGGTGAACCGTCCGTCGCGGACCCTGTTGGAGAAGGGCAGCAGCGGATAGCAGGCCATGCCGAGGACATCCGCGCTCTGCACCGCGTCCGGCGTTGCCGGCCGCAGCCAGTCTACCCGGCCGTCCGGGGTCTCGGACCAGAAACCGCCGATCGACCCGCCGATACCGGGGTGGAGGACGGCGCGCAGGCCGCCGGCACTCAGGCGGAGGATCGGTCCGTCACGCATGCGCAATTCCGCTGTTTCCCCGTTGCTCCGGCCTGCCCGTGCGGTGTCGACACTTTTAATCGAATGCGCCCGTTCGGGGTGGGAAATACTTTAAAGAAGCCGGCGAAAATTCTGATGTCCATCAGGAACAGGACCCATGAGCGGCCTATACCAATTCGTCTGCGGTTGCGAGCTGCAGCTGAAGCAACCGACGGACCTCATGACCCCGGCGCGGCCCGGGACGCAATCGCCGGAGCAGGCAGACAGCGTCGACAGCGACGCCAACCGGCTCGACCTGGCCGAAGCGGTGCGCGCGGCGAACGGGTCCGCGGGGCTCCTCCGCCAAGGGGCGACGCCGCCGGGTGTCGGCAGCGAACTCGACGTGACCGTCTGAGATCCTTCCCGGGCCACCCGCAAAGGTCAACGGATAGGGAGGCAGGTCCGCCCGCTTAACGCGCATGCCCTGAACAGTCGTTACCAACGCGCCTGTCGGCGCGCGAAATTTCATCAACCTTACCGGAGCCCTACCTCAGGGCCGTCCGGACGCGGTCTGCCGGCCGCGTCCCGGGATGCGGCGGCCAGGATATGGGCCCGGGCGTACGGCCGTGGCTGACGTCCGGCGCCCCGTCGAAGCGGCGTGCCGCGTTGCGCTCTTCACGCCTGTTTCTTCAGGGAATCGCGAACGCCGGTATCGGTTCGCGCCCGGGATGCGCTCTTCCCGGTCGCGCCGGAGCCGGGCGCATTCGGCCGGTGCTTCCGTGTATTCGTACCTGTTTTGGATAGAATTTTCGTCAAAAGGGAAGCAAATTTTACTCGAATTCGACTGTTCCGTTACGGCAAGCCTTAAAATATTCCGCGTGAAAATAGGACTTTCCATCGGGACTACCTGCGATGAGCGACACATACGAACTGGTCTATAGCGTCGAGCTCCAGCTGACGCGAAACATGGATCCTCCACCGCCGAAGGAGGAGGAGGCTGCGCCGGAAGACACCAAGGAGGTCGATTCCGATGCGGAGAAAACCGAGCTGGCCGTGGCCGTGCGCGAGGCGACCGATTCCGCCGGGCTGGTCCGCCGGGGGCTAACCCCGCCGGGCGTCGGCGACGAAATCGACGTGACCGTCTAGGGCGGCGTCAGCGCAGCTTCTGCAGCAGTTCGGGGGTCGGGTAGGAATCTGCCGGCATCCCGAGCTGCTGCTGCACGGCCTTCACGGCGGCACGCGTGTTCGCGCCCAGGATCCCGTCAACCTTGCCGACATCATAGCCGCGCGCGACCAGCGCCTTCTGCAGCGCAATGATCTGGTTGCGGCTGAGCGCCCCCGCGCTGCCGCGGCTGACCTTGGGCGCGCCGGCGAGCCGCGTCGCCAGATAGGCTGCCGTCGTCGCGTAGACGAGCGACCGGTTCCACTGCAGGTAGACCTGGAAGTTGGGATAGGCGAGGAACGCGGGGCCGTTGCGGCCCATCGGCAGCAGCAACGAGGCGGGCAGGCCGTCGGAGGGCAGCGGCGACCCGTTGATCCTGGTGACACCGACCCGCGCCCATTCCGACCGCGGGTGCTGGATGGCGATGTCGGCCTGCTCCCACGGGATGTTGGCGGGAACCCTTACCTCCTCGAGCCAGGGCTGCCCGGCCTTCCAGCCGTGCTTGCGCAACAGCGCGGCGGAGGAGGCGAGCGCGTCGGCCGAGCTCTTGATCAGGTTGCGCTTGCCGTCGCCGTCGAAATCGACGGCGGTTTCCCAGTAGTCCTTCGGCAGGAACTGGGTCTGTCCGAGTTCGCCGGCCCAGGCGCCGCGCATCTCGGCCGCCGTCAGGTCGCCGCGGTCGATGATCTTCAGCGCCGCGATCAGCTGGGCGCGGAAGAGATCCGGACGGCGGCAGTCATAGGCCAGCGATGCCAATGCGTTGAGCGTGTTGGAATTGCCGGTGTTCGCGCCGAAATCGGTTTCCAGCGCCCAGAAGGCGACGAGAACGGGGCCGGGTACGCCATACTGCTGCTCGATGGCGTCGAACATCTGCTTGCGGTTCGACAGGTGCTTGGCGCCGTGCTGGAGCCGGTAGGAATTCACCATCCGGTCGGAGAATTCCAGGAAGCTCTGCGAAAAGACGCCCTGTCCGCGGTCCTTGTTGACGATGGACTGGTCGAACCGGACGTTCGCCAGCGCCGACTGGATGGTGCCCTGCGAAACGCCCTGTTGCGCGGCCTCGGCCTTTACCCCGTCGAGCCACTGGCCGAAGGAAGCGCCGCCATGACAGCTCGCGGCCAGAGACGGTCCGGCGCCGAGACAGGCCAGAAGCCCCGCGATCGCCGCAGTGACCGCAAATCGCCCCGACGTGCGCTGCCCCGTTCCCGTTTGCCCCCGACTGCGTAGCATGGTGTTTCGTCCCGTTGCGGCCATCACGAATCGGCTGACACTGTGCGAATTGCCGGTGTCCGTTTCAAGGCAGAACCGGCCGGAAGGCCGCCTGCGCGGCCCATTCCCCGGTGCGCCAGCACTGTCCGGTGGCCCGGATTGCCGCCGTAACGGAAGGGTGAGCCGGTAGAGTGGAAATCCGGACTTCAGCATACGGTTGCAGGCCGGCCGGCGATCACTGCGAAATGACGGCCGCTCCGCCCGTCACGGCTTGACTTGAACTAGTGCGCCGGTGAAATTGCGTGTAAAAATACCGTAGGGACGAAACCGCGGCCGACGGGTCGCATGTCTGCTAATCCATTGAAAATACATTCTGACCTCACGAGGGTGACATGACGTTCAAGACACTTGGTCTGTTGATCGGGGCGGCAGTTGTCGCGTTGCCGATGGCAACGGCGAACGCGGGGCCGAATTCCCCCATCGCCTCGAATGGCGAAACTTTCGAGAATGCCGAAATCGGGTACAGCAAATATTCCCCGAGCAGCACCGGGACCGGCGTTGCGCTCAGCGGTGCGAGCACCCTTCTGTCGGCCGACAAGCTCGAGTGGCTCGAAGCGGCCGTTCCGATGACCGCGCCCATCGGCACCGAGTCGATCATCGGCACCGACACGCGAAAGATGGTCAGCAACACGATGAAGTTCCCGTATCGTGCAGTCGTCCTGATTGTATTCGATACCTCGAGTGGCCAGTCCCGCTGCACCGGCTGGATGATCAGCAAGAACACGCTGGCGACCGCCGGTCACTGCGTCTACGATCCGGGCGTCGGTTTCTATGCGTCCTCGTCCTACGCGCTGTACCCCGCCTATACCGGTTCGTCGGCGCCTTATGGGTCGTGCGGTGCGAAAACCCTTTACACGGTCAAGGGCTGGGCGAATTCCGGCAAGGACGACTACGACTACGGCGCGATCAAGCTCGACTGCAAGGTCGGCAAGAAGACCGGCTGGTTCGGCTTCTACTGGACCAAGAACAACAAGAAACTGAAGAACAAGAAGGTCACGATCACCGGCTTCCCGGGCGATAAGCCGTACACGATGTGGTACAGCAAGAACAAGACGACAACCATTCAGAAGCGCCGCGTGTTCTACAAGAACGACACGACGGGCGGCATGAGCGGTTCCGCCGTTTATCTCAAGAAGGATAAAAAGTGCAATCCGTGCGCCATGGCGGTGCACGCCTACGGCACCTATGGCAGCCCGCCGTACAGCAACAACAATCACGGCACGCGCATCACCAAGGCGGTCTACAAGAACCTTCAGAAGTGGAAGAAGTGATCCGGGCGGATCACTCTGCGAACACCGGACCGGGCGCTCTCGCGGCGCCCGGTTTTTTTGGGGGCTACCCGTGTTTTTCCGGGCACCGGGGTTGGCGACGCGCGCCCGGCGAAACCTTCGGGCGGATGAAACCTGACATCCAGTTGTGCACGTCCTGTAGTCACACGTTTGTCACATTACAGAATTGTGACAATATGATCCCCGGCGGAAGGGGGCATGGTTCCCCTTGGCCCCAATAGAGGGAGAACCGAAGAGATGATCAGGAAATTCGCTCGACATGCGCTGTCCGGCCGTGCAGCCAGAACCGCAGGCGGACTGTTGCTCGGAGCCGCGCTGATCGGCGCCGCCGCCGGCAGCGCCCACGCCGGCAAGATCACCGTCTACACATCGTACGAGGAGGATGAGCTCGCTTCCTTCCTGGAGGCGATGGAGCAGGACCTTCCCGACGTTCAGGTGGACGTCCTTCGGCTGTCGACGGGCGACCTGCGCGCCCGCATGCTGGCGGAGGCCGACAATCCCAAGCACGACGTGATCTGGGGCTGGGCGGCCACGTCGATGGTCGATCCGCGCATCATGGAGATGCTGGAGCCCTATTCGCCCGACGGCATCGACAAGGTGCCGGCGCGCTTCCGCGACACGGATGGCAACTGGTTCGCCACCACCGGCTACATGGGCGCCTTCTGCGTCAACAACGAGGTGATGAAGGACAAGGGCCTGCCGATGCCGTCGTCCTGGCAGGATCTGGTGAAGCCCGAATACGAGGGCGTCCTCGTCATGCCGAACCCCGCGAGTTCGGGCACCGGCTACCTGCACGTCGCCTCGATCCTGCAGATGATGGGCGAGGAGAAGGGCTGGGAGTATCTCGACGCCCTCGACAAGAACATGGACCAGTACATCAAGTCCGGTTCGAAGCCCTGTAATGCGGCCAGCGCCGGCGAGTTCGCCATCGGCATCTCGTTCGCCCTGCGCGCCATCAAGAACATCGACGAAGGCTATCCGATCACGATGGTGCTCCCGAGCGAAGGCGCCGGTCACGAGCTGGAAGCCAACGCCCTGATGAAGTCGTCCCAGAACAAGGAAGACGCCAAGAAGTTTCTCGACTGGACGGTCTCCAAGAGCGCCGAGCAGCAGTACAACAAGTGGAAGTCGATCGTGACCATGCAGGGCCGCGAGATGCCGGAGAAGTTCAAGGCCGCGGGCCTGCCGGACGATATCTCCACCGTGCTGTTCGAGGTGGACTACGCCAAGGCCGCCGCCGACCGCGACCGGATCATCGCCGAGTGGCAGAAGCGCTACGAGAACTAGGCGGGGCGTTTGCTCCGGCCACGATTCCGAGGGGGGCGGCTGGCGCTCCCCTCGCGCGATCTTCAGCTTGATACTTGGGGGGCGTATGTTCCTGAGCCTGAAAGGCGTCACCAAACGCTTCGGCGAGGTGGTGGCCGTCGATCACGTCGACCTCGATCTCTCCGAGGGCGAATTCGTCTGCTTTCTGGGGCCGTCCGGCTGCGGCAAGACCACGCTCTTGCGTCTGGTCGCCGGCCTGGAAACGCTGGACGAGGGAGAGATCCGGCTGGAAGGGCATGATCTCGCCGCTTTGCCCGCCCGGATGCGCAACTTCGGCGTTGTCTTCCAGTCCTACTCGCTGTTTCCCAACATGACCGTGGCGCGCAACGTCGCCTATGGTCTGGAGTGCCGGAAGTGGGACCGGTCGCGGATTTCGGAGCGGGTCGCCGAGATGCTCGACGTCGTGCATCTCGGCAAGGACGCTGGCAAGCATCCGCACGAATTGTCCGGCGGCATGCAGCAGCGCGTCGCGCTGGCCCGGGCGCTCGCGCCCGAACCTTCGGTTCTGCTGCTCGACGAGCCCTTGTCTGCGCTCGACGCCAAGGTGCGGGAATCGCTGCGCGGCGAAATCCGGGAGCTGCAGCAGCGGCTCGGCATTACCACCATCATGGTGACGCACGATCAGGACGAGGCGATGGAGATGGCCGACCGGATCGTCGTCATGAACGGAGGCCGCATCGAACAGGTCGGCACGGCCGAGGATCTCTACTGGTCCCCGCAGACGCGGTTCGTCGGCGAGTTCATCGGGCGCCTTAACATTCTCGATACGCCGGCACTGCGCGCCGGGATCGATACCCCGTCCGACGGCGCGGTCCTCGCCATTCGTCCCGAGCATGTGGCACTGTCGGAGAGCGGCGCCCTGGAAGGGACCGTGCAGCGCGTCGCCTTCCTCGGCAACACGATGCGGCTGGGGGTCGAGACCGGCGGGCAGGACGTCGAAATCGAGGTGCACGGCCGGCGCCGGCGCCTGCAGGTCGGCGACACCGTTCGCTATGACTTTCCCGCCGACCGTGTCTGCCGGCTCGCGGCGACGCCGGCATGAGCGCAGCCGACACCTCCTCGCCGTCGTCCCGGCTCTTCGAGGCCGACCGTCTGTTCGGAATTGTCCTCGTCGCGGCGACCGCCCTCCTTCTCGTCGTGTTCGTCCTGGTGCCGCTCTGGGCGATCCTGAAGAACTCCTTCGTCACGCCGGAGGGAATCGGCCTCGGCAACTTCATCCGCTATTTCACCGATGCCCGCTTCCTCGGCATCGTCGGCAACACCTTCGAGGTGGGCATCAGCGTCTCCCTGACGACGCTCGTGCTCGCCTATGGCTATGCCTATGCGATCCAGCGCACCTGCATGCCGCTCAGGCCGGTGTTGCGGATCGTGGCGCTCCTGCCGGTCTTCTCGCCGTCGCTCGTGCAGGCGCTCGGGCTGCAGTTCCTGCTCGGGCGCAACGGGCTGATCAACCGCACCTTCGGCACCGAGATCGACATCTACGGCTTCTGGGGCATCTACATCGCGGACGTGGTCTACGCGTTTCCGCACGCCTTCCTGATCCTCAGCGCCGCGCTCGCCGTCGCCGACGCGCGGCTCTACGAGTCCGCGGAAAGCCTCGGCGCCGGACCGTGGCGGATCTTCCGGACGGTCACGCTCCCGGGTACGCGCTACGGACTGGCATCGGCGGCGTTCGTGGTCTTCACCATCGTCATCACCGATTTCGGCAACCCGGTCGTCATCGGCGGGAACTATTCGGTCCTCGCCGTCGAGATCTACAACCAGGTATCGGGGCAGGCGAACTTCGCGATGGGGGCGGTGATCGGCGTTCTGCTGCTGTTGCCGGCCGCACTCGCGGTGACGGGCGAGAAGTGGATCGCCCGCCGGCAGTTCGCCTCTCTGACGTCGCAGTCGGTGCCGCTCAAGCCGCAGCCGAGCGCGGGGCGCGACACGGCCTGGTTCGTCTATTCGCTGATCGTGGCGGCGTGCATCCTGTCGCTCGTCGCGATCGTCATCTACGCGAGCTTCGTCCGGCTGTGGCCGTACAACCTGTCGCTGTCGCTGCGGCACTACCAGTTCGACGTCCAGAACGGCATCGAACCGCTGTGGACCAGCATCAAGGTGGCGATCGTCACCGCGCTCTTGTCCGTGGTCTTCGTCACCGGCGCGGCCTACGCCAACCACGCCTATCCGAACCGGGCCTCGCGGTTTCTCTATTTCCTGGCGATCCTTCCCGCCGCCGTGCCGGGCATGGTTCTGGGGCTTGGATACATCCTCGCCTTCAACACGCCGGGCCAGCCGGTCTACTGGATCTACGACACGATCCTGATCATCGCCTTCTGCAACCTCTACCACTACCACGCGCAGGGCTTCCTGCTGGCGACGACGAACATCAAGCAGATCAGCACGACGTTCGACGAGGCCTCCTCCACGCTGGGCGCGACACGGGTCAAGACGGTTTGGCGGATCATCCTGCCGATGATCTGGCCGACCGTGCTCGGTGTCGGGGTCTTCTACTTCATGCGGGCCATGGTGACGCTGTCGGCGGTGATCTTCCTGATCACCCCCTCGACGCAGCTTGCCGCCGTCTCCGTGCTCTATCTCGACGACCGTGGCGCGTTGAACCAGGCCGCCGCGTTTGCGGTCTGCATCATGGCGACGGTGGTGGCGTTCCTGCTGGTCGCGCAGCTCGTCCTGCGGCTTGCCGGCGTGCGCGGCGTGAGCCTGGTGCGGTAGGGTCTTTCAGGCGGCGGCCGCGACGATAGCCGTCAGCGCCAGGCATTCGGCGGCAATGCCGGCTGCGCCGACGACGTCGCCGGTCTGACCGCCGATCTGCCGGATCGCCAGCGCGCCGACGGCAATGAACCCGGCGGCTGCGCCGAGGCAGGCGGCGAGCGCGGTTGTGAACGGAAGCGTCAGCGACGCGATCAGGACGGCGAGCGCCACGGCCTCCAGCGCCGCGCGGCTGTCCGGCCGGCCGACATTCACCGAGAGGCCGTCCATGCGGGCTCGGTCGACCAGCGCCATGAACAGGCCCATGCCGCCGCGCGACAGGGCGGCCGAGGCGACCAGTGCGGCGAAGACGGCTGAGGGCGTCGCCAGGGACGAGAGGAGGGCGATCCGCAGGGCGAACACCAGCACGAGAGCGATCACCCCGTAGGAGCCGATGCGGCTGTCGCGCATGATCTCCAGCTTGCGCGCCGTGTCGGTCCCGCCGCCGAATCCGTCGGCGCAATCGGCCAGTCCGTCCTCGTGCATGGCCCCGGTCGCGAGCCCCATCGCGGCAAGCGCGAAGACCGCGGCGACGGCCGGCGGCGAACCGATACCGGAAACGACCCAGAAGGTCAGCGAACCGATAATTCCGGCCGCCGCACCGACAAGCGGAAAGGCCCAGACAGACCGCCCCATCGCGCCGTATTGTCCACCGTCCGACAGCCATCCCGTCGGCAGGCGGCTGAGGAGTCCGAAGGCGGTGGCGATCTCGGCGCGGCGGCTCAACCGATCACTCCTTGCTGTCGACACCGGCTTCCGCAAAGGTTGCCATGCCGGCGTGGCAGGCAAGCGCCGCGCGCAGGATCGGGATCGCCGTCGCAGCCCCCGACGCCTCGCCGAGCCGCATGCCGAGATCGAGCAAAGGCGTCATGCCGAGCGCCTCCGCCAGCCGCCGATGACCCGGCTCGGCGGAGGTGTGCGCGATGACGGCGTGATCCAGCCCGCCGGCAGACAACAGGGCGAGGGGCGCCGCTGCGGATGTCGAGACGAAACCATCGAGAACGGCCGGGACGTTCTTTTCGCGGCCCGCGAGGGCGGCGCCGAACATGCCGGCGAGTTCGAAGCCGCCGAGCGCCATCGCCGTTGCCAGCGGGTCGGTGAGGACATCCGCGTGGCGGGCCAGACCCGCGTCGACGGTATCGCGCTTGCGGGCGAGACCGTCGTTGTCCACGCCCGTCCCCCGGCCGGCCCAGTCCTCGCCGGTGCCGCCGTAGAGCGCGGCGGCGAGCGCCGCGGCGACCGTCGTATTGCCGATACCCATCTCCCCGATGCACAGGAGATCGGCATCGTCGGGCACGGCGTCGTAGCCGCGGTTGACGGCGGCGATGAAGCCCGCCTCGTCCATCGCCGGGGACTGCGTGAAGTCCGCCGTCGGCGTCTCGAGATCGAAGGAGATGACGTCGAGTTCCGCGCCGGCCGCGTTGCAGAGCTGGTTGATGGCCGCGCCGCCGTGGGCGAAGTTCGCGACCATCTGCACAGTGACGCTCGAGGGGAAGGCGGAGACGCCGCGCGCGGCGATACCGTGATTGCCGGCGAAGACCAGGACCTGAACCTTGTCGAGTTTCGGCATCGGCCGGTGCTGCCAGGCGGCGAGCCAGCCGGCGAGGTCTTCCAGCCGTCCGAGGCTGCCCGGCGGTTTGGTGAGCTGTCCCTGACGCTCGGCGACGGCGTCCGCCGCGCCGGTATCGGGTCTCGGCAGCGCGATGCAGGCCGCCCGAAGGTCTTCGAGCGAGAAAAACCGGTTCATGTCGTCTCCGCTATGGCATGAAAAAAGGTGCCGCTGACGTGGCCGCGGCGCGCGCCGGAGGCGGGTAGGGGCCGGCCCTGGCCGTCGGCGAGGTCCGCCAGCGGCTCGTCGCCGCCCGGATCGGTGACGGTCGCGTAGTGGAATTCGTGGCCGCGCAGCGTCATTCCCGCCTTCCCGGCCGGACAGTCGGCCAGCAGGCGCGCCTGCCGGTAGCCGAGATTCATCTTGCGCTTCGCGAAGCTCGTGGCGTGGCCGAGCAATCCGGCCATGGCGTGGCGCGTACCGTCGGCATCCTCGATCCCGGCGCCCAGCACCATGAAGCCGCCGCACTCGCCGTGGACGGGGCGTGTCTGGGCGAAGCGCGCGAGGCCGCTGCGGAACGCTTCGGCGGTGGCCAACGTTGCTGCGTGCAGCTCCGGATAGCCGCCGGGCAGCCAGCACACGTCGCAGTCGTCGGTCGGCGCCTCGTCAGATAGCGGAGCAAACGGGACGATCTCCGCGCCGGCGCGGCGCCAGCCAGCGAGTACGTGCGGATAGACGAAGGAGAAGGCGGCGTCGGAGGCGAGGGCGATACGCTGGCCAGGCGGTCGCAGCGCGGGTATCGTCTCGGTTCCGGACACCGTCACGGGCCGGGCGAGATCAAGAATGAGGTCGAGGTCGAGCCGTTCCTCGACGAGATCGGCGAGGCGGCTCAGCCGCTCGTCGAGATCGCCGTGCTCTCCGGCCTGTACGAGACCGAGATGGCGCTCGGGCAGGGCGACCGTCTGGTCGCGCATCAGGCTGCCGGCGACGGGCAGGCCGATACGGTCCATGGCCTCGGCCACCTGGGTGAGGTGGCGTTCGCTGGCGACGCGGTTCGGGATCACGGCGGCGAGGGAGACATCGGGGTCGAGGGTCGCGAAACCGTGGGCGACGGCGCCGGCGGACTGGGACTGGCCGGAGACATCCATCACCAGTAGAACCGGCAAGCCGAGTCGGGCGGCGAGATCTGCCCCGGCGCCGTGGCGTCCGTCTTCGCCGGGGATACCGTCGAACAGCCCCATCGAGGATTCGATAATCAGCAGGTCGGCGCCGTCGGCTGCCTCGCCGACCAGTGAATTGACGAGGTCCGGCGGCATCGCCCAGCTGTCGAGATTAATGCCCGGAGCGCCGCTGGCCGCGGCATGAAAAGCCGGATCGATATAGTCCGGACCCGACTTCGCGGTTCGCACGGTCACGCCGCGCCGGCGGAAGGCTGCGATCAACCCGAGCGTCACCGTGGTCTTGCCGGAGCCCGACCGCGGAGCGCCGATGATCAGGCCCCTTGCGGTCACGAGCTCATCTCCAGCACGCGTTCGCTCAGCGCGAGGAGTTGCTCGCGCACCGTGACTATCCCGCCGATGGCGACGATCGCGGGCGGCTGCAGGCCGGCTGCCTCGGCGTCGGCGGCGATGTCCGTCAGCGTCGAGACGAGGATGCGTTCGTCGGGCAGCGTGGCGGAGACCACAATTGCCGCCGGCGTATCGGGTGCCAACCCGCCCTCGATCAGGGCAGAAGCGATGGCGCCGAGCGTCTTCATCGCCATGTAAAGGATAATTGGCTGTCCGGTCGCTGCGATTGCTTTCCAGTCGAGCCCTTCCGTAGTGTCCGCGCCGTGGCCCGTTGCCAGGATCACAGCCTGATTGACCCCTCTGATCGTCGCCGGAATCGAGGCGAGCGCGAGGCCGGAAAGGCCGGACGTGAGCCCGGGAATGACGCGGAACGGAATTCCTTGTGCCGCAAGTGTCAGCGCTTCCTCCCCGCCACGGCCGAACAGGAACGGGTCGCCGCCCTTCAGCCGCAGGACGCGGTGTCCCTCGCGCGCCAGCGTGACGAGACGATTGGTGATATCGGCCTGCGTCGCAGACGGTCTGCCGCCACGCTTTCCCGCGAATTCGAGAGCCGCACCCTGCCGGCACATGTCGAGGACGCGGTCGTCGACAAGCGCGTCGTGGACGACCACATCGGCCTGCGCGAGACCGGCGACGCAGTCGAGGGTCAGATGGGCGGGATCGCCCGGACCGGCGCCGGCAAGCCAGACGTGACCCGGCTCGAAGACCGGTACGCGGCCCAGGAGGCGTTCGAGATGATGTAGCGGCGTCATGGGGTGTCGTCCTGCACAGCAGCCGATCCCTCCCGGCCGCGGAAGCGACGCTGATAGTCCGGATCGTAAAGCGCGCTCTCGCGGAAACCCTCCGCATCCAGCACTTTACCCACCACGATCAGCGCGGTTCGTTCAATCGGTTCGGCCGCGACCGCGTCTTCTATCGTCTGCAACGTGCCGCGGATGATGCGTTCCTCCGGCCAGCTTGCCCGGTAGACGATGGCGACCGGACAATCCGGCCCGTAGTGCGGAGCCAGCTCGCGCACGACGCGGTCGAGCGCGTGGATCGACAGGTGGATCGCCAGTGTCGCACCCGACTGTGCGAAGGTTTCGAGCGTTTCGGTCTCCGGCATCGCCGAGGCGCGGCCCGAGGTGCGGGTCAGCACGATGGACTGCGCGACTTCGGGCAGGGTCAGCTCCTGTTCCAAAGCGGCCGAGACGGCGGCGAAGGCAGGAACACCGGGTGTAATCGTGTAGGGAATCCCGAGGGCTTTCAGGCGCCGGAGCTGTTCGCCAAGCGCGCTCCAGACCGACAGGTCGCCGGAGTGCAGGCGGGCGACGTCGTGGCCGGCCGCGTGGGCCGCTTCGAATTCGGTGGCGATTTCGTCGAGGCTCATTGGCGCGGTGTTGACGATACGCGCGCCGGGTGGGCACAGCTCTAGGATCGAATCGTTCACCAGCGACCCGGCATAGAGGCAGACCGGGCAGCGGGCGACGAGATCGCGGCCGCGTACGGTAATCAGGTCGGGCGCACCGGGACCGGCGCCGATGAAGTGCACCGTCATCCACTGGCCTCCGATGTCCGGCGTTTCTCCGCCAGCGCGCAGGTTGCCATGGCGCTTGCGATACGCGGCAACACGAGCCGGCTATCCGCCCCGGCCGCGGCCAGGGCCGCGGCTTCCGCGACAGAGGCGAACCCCGTTGCGTCCAACGCCTTGTCGGAGCGGGTGACGCAGCCCGGTTCGGCGGCCTTCATGGCCTCGTCGCTAATCAGCAGCAGCGGCAGGTTCATCCGATCCGCCGCCTCGCGCGGACCGGGCTCACGTGCTTTGAAGGCTGGGGCGGCAAGCGCGGTGAAGCGGCAGTTGGCGATGCCGGACCGCGCTACCGCATCCCGTACCAGGGTCACGATCTCTGCCGCGTCGCAGCCGCTGCGGCAGCCGATACCCGCGACGATCATCGTCTCTCCTCCGGCTTCTCCACCGCCCACTGGGTGACCGTCATTGCCGGACGGAATCCGTGGCGGGTGCCGATCTTTTCCAGCCGCTCGACCGACAGCCGCGTCAGTGAGCCGCCGTAGCTGCCATGCGCGGCGATAAGCCGGGCCTCGGTTTCCAGCGTGACCGAATTCACCACCAGCCGGCCGCCGGGGCGCAGGGCTTCCCACGCCGTCTCGATCACACCGGCACCCTGGCCGCCGCCGCCGATGAATACCGCGTCCGGTGTTGGCAAGCCGGCCAGCGCGTCCGGTGCGGCACCCCGTACGACCTCCAGATGCGGCACGCCGAGATGGGCGGCATTGCGCGCGGCCCGTCCGGCGCGTTCGCGATCGCGCTCGATCGCGCTCGCCGTGTTTGCCGGGTGGCGGAGCATCCATTCGATCGAGATCGATCCCGATCCGCAGCCGATGTCCCATAGGTGCTCGCCAATGCGCGGCGCCAGTGCCGACAGCGTGGCGGCCCGGATTTCGCGCTTGGTCAGTTGCCCGTCGGTCTCGAACAGGCCATCCGGCAGCCCGTTCGTCAGAGGAATGACATGCGCGCCCCGGCCATGTTCGACTTCGATGGCGACGAGGTTGAGCGGGTCGACCTTCTTCAGGGAAAAGCGTTTCGCCGTCGTCTCGCGTACCTTCTCGCGCGGCCCGCCGAGGGCTTCCAGGACGTGGATTTTCGACGGTCCGAAACCACGGCCGGCGAGGTATCCGGCGATCTCCCCCGGCGTCGTCTCGTCGGCGCACAGCACGAGGAGCCGCCGACCCGGCTGCAGGTGCGGGGCGAGCAGATCGACCGGGCGTCCGCAGCAGGTCAACAGGGTTGTGTCCGGCAGCGACCAGCCGAGCCGCGCGGCTGCCAGCGAATAGGACGACGGCGCGGGGATCGCGATCGTCTCCTGCGGCGCAACGTGCCGCGCAAGCCGCGCGCCGACACCGTAGAAATAAGGATCGCCGGACGCGAGAACGGCGACGGCCGTGCCGCGCAGCCGTTCGATCTCCGGAAAGGCGTCCGAGAAAGGGTGCGGCCAGGCGCGCGCCTCGCCTTCGATCAGCGTCGCGGCGAGTTCCAGATGCCGCTCGCCGCCATAGACCACGGCGGCGTCGGAGACCAGCGCACGGGCGGTCGTTGTCAGTCCGTCGATGCCATCCTCGCCAATGCCGATGAGCGCGAGCCACGGGCGTTGTGCGGGCGTCGCTTCGCGTGAATGGGGTGTGTTGGCGGATAATCCTTGCATAGTCGGCGTCATGCGGGCACTTCCTTACCCTCATGGCTCCGGCACCGACAAATCGCCTCAAGCTTCTGATTCTCGGCGGGACGACCGAGGGGAGTACGCTTGCGCGGACGCTGAAGGACGATCCTCGATTCACGGCGGTCCTGTCGCTTGCCGGCGCGACGGCCAATCCGGCGATCCCGCAGATCCCCTACGTTGTTGGCGGTTTCGGCGGTCCCGACGGGCTCGCGGACTACCTCTTGGCGGAACGGGTCGACGCGATGATCGACGCGACACATCCGTTCGCCGCCGTGATGAAGCGCAATGCGGTCCGTGCGGCCGAAATGGCCGGCATTCCGATCCTGGCGATCCGACGGCCGGAATGGGAGCCGCAGCCCGGGGACTCCTGGACGACCGTCGCGGATATGAAGGCGGCCGTTACGGCGCTGGATCAGGCCCCGAAGCGTGTCTTCCTGACCGTCGGTCAGAAGGAACTCGCTCCCTTCAAGGCCGCGCCTCAGCACAGCTACGTGATCCGATCCGTCGATCCGCCGCCGCCGGAGCGCCTGCCGCCGATTTGCGAGGTGATCACGGCGCGCGGGCCCTTCGACGAGGCTGCCGAACGCACGCTCATGACAGCGAACGCGATCGAGGTGCTGGTCACCAAGAATTCGGGCGGCGCGGCGACCGAAGCAAAGCTCGCGGCCGCGCGGGATCTGGCGATCCCGGTTATCATGGTGGCGCGCCCGCCCGTGCCGGAGGTCGAGAGCGTGGCCAACACTGGCGCGGCGATGCTGTGGCTGAAGGACTTTCACTTCAAGCACTCCGCAGCCAGCGGCCCCGGTTCCGTGGCGCGACCGTCGACGCGCCGCGGCGTATAGACCCACGGCGCGCGGTCCGGGCGTGGAACGAGGCGCGTGGCGCTCGACCCGATCATCACCAGGGTGCGCATATCGGCGCGGGCCGGGTCGGCAGTTTCCAGGTCGGTGATCTCGATTGCTTCGTCGCCGCGGCTGACGGCGGTTGCGAAGATCACCGGAGTTCGGGGGCTGCGATGGGCCCGGAGCCGGTCCAGGGCGGCACCGAGCTGCCAGGGCCGGGCCCTGGAGATCGGATTGTAGAGAGCGATCACGAAATCCGCCGATGCCGCGGCGTCCAGCCGGCGGATCACCGTGTCCCACGGTTTCAGGTTGTCCGACAGGGAGATCGCGCAGAAATCGTGGCCGAGCGGCGCGCCGAGGCGGGCGGCGGTGGCGAACATCGCCGAGATGCCGGGCACGACGATGACGTCGATCTCGCGCCAGTGCGGCTCCCCGTCGTCGATCGCCTCGAACACGGCGGCAGCCATCGCGAATACGCCCGGATCGCCGGACGAGACGATTGCGACGTCTTTCCCTGCATATGCAAGTTCCAGCGCTGCGCGGGCGCGGGCGATCTCTTCTCGGTTGTCGGAGCCGTGCCGCGTCTGGCCGGCGCGAACCGGAACGCGGTCCAGATACGTCGTATATCCGAACAGGTCGGTCGCCGTTTCCAGCGCTGCGCGCGCCTGCGGCGTCTGCAAGTCCTCGGCGCCCGGGCCGAGACCGACGATAGCGAGGCGGCCACTCACACCGTCCTCCGCTCAGTCGGGACGAGGACAAGCGAGAAGTACGGGCCGTCATCGTCCGGCTTGTCGGCGAGGCGGACGATCTTCTCTTCCGGCGTCGTGCCGCGTTCGACGTAGACGGCGCGGTCGAGCTTGCCGGCGCGGGCGAGCGCGGATCGGACCTTCGTCAGGTTGCGGCCTGCCTTCATGATAACAGCGGCGTCGGCAACCTCGAGGCGGGCGACGAGGCGATCTTCCTCCATGGTGCCGGAAACGACCGACAGCACGTCGTCGCCCCGGGTCATCGGGGTGGCGACGCGTGACCAGCAGCCGGTCATGGCGGTGATGCCAGGGACAATCTCGGCGCGATAGCGTTCCGCCAGCCGGTCGTGCAGGTACATGTAGGAGCCGTAGAACAGCGGGTCGCCCTCGCACAGCACCGCGACGTCACGTCCGGCGTCGAGCCGGTCGGCCACCTGCTGTGCCGCGGCGTCGTAGAAAGACGCCATCTCGCAGTGGTAGCGCGGATCGCTGACCGGGATCTCGACGGTGAAGGGATAGTCGAGGCGGAGTTCCTCGGCAGTCGCGCCGAGCCGGCCATCGACGATGCGACGGGCGTTGCCGAGCTTGCCGCGCTTCGAGAAAAAGGCGACGACCGGGGCGTCAGATAGAATGCGCGCGGCCTTCAGCGTCATCAGCTCGGGGTCGCCCGGGCCGACGCCGACGCCGTACAGAGTGCCTGTCATAGTGTGCGCGTCGGTCATTCGGCCTCGCTGGCAAGGGCGTTGACGGCGGCGACCGTCATCGGGCTGCCGCCCTTGCGGCCGCGCACGGTGAGGAACGGCACACGGCCGTCGGCTTCCAGCGCCTCCTTCGATTCCACCGCGCCGACGAATCCGACCGGCATGCCGATGATGGCGGCAGGTTTCGGCGCGCCGGCATCCAGCATCTCGAGAAGGTGGAACAGGGCGGTGGGCGCGTTGCCGATAGCGACAACCGCACCGTCCATGCGATCGCCCCACAGTTCCATCGCGGCGGCGGTGCGGGTATTGTGGATCAGTTCGGCGAGGCCGGCGACTTCGGGTTCGCTCAGAGTGCAGACGACGGCGTTCTCGGAGGGCAGTCGCGATCGGGTGATGCCGTTCGCAACCATTTTCGAGTCGCACAGGATCGGCTTGCCGGCGAGCAGAGCGTTGCGCGCCGCCGTGGCAAAATCGGGCGAAAAGACGAGGTCCTTTACGACATCGACCATGCCGCAGGCATGGATGACGCGGACCGCCACGCGCGCCTCCGCGTCGTCCAGGCCCGAGAGGTCGGCTTCCGCCCGGATCGTCGCAAAGGAACGGCGGTAAATCTCCGCGCCATCTCTAATGTAATCGTAATCCTTCGGGGATTGTGGGGCATTCATCTTGGAAGCGTCTCCGGGGTGATTGCTTCGCCCTCTGCAGGGGCGATGACGGAACGGCGCATCGTGCGGCGCGGATCGGTCGGATCGGTAATCAGGCCGAGATCGGAAAGAGCAGAAAGAAGCGAACCGGCGTTGTCACCGTTTATGGGGGCGAACGCAAGGGCTCGCCACGGTGTCATTCGGACCGTGGCATCTGCATATCGCGCCGACAGGGAGGCCAGTTCGGCGAGCGCTGTCGCCCCGATGCGGCCGCTGACCGCGCCGGTCACCACTGCGCCGGTGTTGCGCCCGGCAAAGGAAACGAACCCTATCGGGCTGTCGGTCGGGGCCGGCGCGTACATCAGGTCGATCTGCGCCGCGCGGACGGGATTGCAGCCGACCGTCCCGCTATTGTCATGTCGGGACACGCATTGGTGTGACCGCGAATTTGACTCCGACGGTGCAGAAAACGCCGGACGCGCCGTCAGCCCGGCCTCGGCAAGGATCGCCGTTTCACTCGTCGTGTCGACTAGGTCGCGCATCCGGTAGGGCGGCTCGTCGGAGGGACCCGCAAGCTCCAGAAAGACGATGGCGAGCCGGTGGGCGAGGGCGGGCGCTTCCTCGGACGTGCAGGCGATCCGCCCCGTTCCGCCGCCAAGACCGATCGTGAGCGTTTCGCCATGTGCGCGGACAACGATATCCGCGTGCCGGTCGGGGATCGGCATCGTCGGGCTGCAATCGACGAGAAAGCCGAATTTCGGTGGCAGGGCGCACAGCGCCTCGGATCGGGAGAGCATCGTTTCGATGCCGTGGGCAATGGCGTGGGAGTCAAAGATGGCTGCCGGGTCATCGGAGCCGAGCGGATCGGCGGCAACGTTACGGACCTCTTCCAGCGCCGCGTTGTCGGATGCAAGGCCGTTCGAGCGGACGATGTCCGCAAAGGTTTCCGCTGTCTCGCGAGACAGGCCGCGCACCTGAAGATTTCCTCGGTTTGTCAGGTCGATCTGGCCGTTGCCGTATGTCGAAGCGGCGTCGGCGATCGCGCGCAGGGCGTCGGCCGGCAGCGTCGCCGCGGTCGGCTTGACGCGTACCAGCAGGCCGTCGTGCGCCTCCATTGGCGTCACGACGCTCGGGCACCAGCCGACGCGACCCTCCCAACTCATCGTCCGTCTCCTGTAACGGGGACTTCTCCATTCAGTATGGCGGCAACGGAATTTCGGCGCGGCCGCCACAGGTCGCGGCGGACCGCCTCGTCGAAGCGCGACAGCATTGCCGCGCGCGCATCGGGGTTCGCCTCGCGCAGGAAGCGGTCGACCGTTTCGTCGCCGAGCGTCGCGTCGAAGACGAGGTCAAACTGCCGGTCGAGCCGGTCGGGCAGGGTGGCGGCGAAGCCATACAGGCCTTCGAGCGAGCGGGCGATCTCCGATCCGCCGCGATAGCCGTGGCGCATCATGCCTGCGATCCACCTGGGGTTCGCCGCACGGCCGCGCACGACGCGGGTTACTTCTTCCGCCACCGTGCGGGTCTTCGGCGCGTCGGGGTTCGATGTGTCGGCGTGGTAGAGCGCCGGATGTGCGCCAAGGGACTCGGCAGCCGCCGCAAACCCGCCTTCGTGGGCGGCGAAATCGACTGTATCGAGCAAGTCTATCTCCGCATGATCCTGTTGGTGGACGAAGGCCTCCGTCCGGCGCACGCGGTCGGCGAAGCCGGCCTCATCGCGGGCGCCGTCGAGGCCCTGGCCGTAGGCATGGGACGAGGCAGACAGGTACGCGGCGCCGAGATCAGCCCGCTTGTCCCACGCGCCGGCCTCGACCAGATGGGTGACGCCAGCGCCGTATCCACCGGGGGCCGCGCCGTAAATACGCGCTGTCGCCTTGCGGAATGCCTCGCCGGTAAGTTCGCGCGCTTGCGCCGCCAGCGGATTCCACGCGACGTCCTCGTCGCGTTCAGCAACGACGCGGACGATCTGGTCGAACAGGGCGATTTGTGCCTCGAAAGCGTCGCGGAAGAGGCCGGAGACACGCAGGGTCACGTCGACGCGCGGACGGTCGAGCAGGGCCAGGGGCAGGACCTCGAAGCCGTTGACGCGGTTCGAACCGGTGTCCCAGGTCGGCCGGACGCCCATCAGCACAAGCGCCAGCGCGAGGTCTTCGCCGCCGGTGCGCATCGTGGCCGAGCCCCACAGGTCGATCACGACCGAGCGCGGCCAGTCTCCGTAGTCCTGCAGGTGGCGGCGGACGAGATCGTCGGCGGCCTTTTCCGCCAGCACCAGCGCCGAGCGGGTCGGGACCGCGCGCGGATCGACGGCGAAGAGATTACGACCGGTCGGCAGCACGTCGGCGCGGCCGCGGGTCGGAGCGCCCGATGGGCCGGGTTGCAGGAACCCGCCGTCAAGCGCGGCCAGCAGGGCGGTGCGCTCGGCCTCCGGCGAGGCATCGAGGCGCGCGTGCAGAAGGTCCGGCGCCAGATGCGGGCTCGCGGCCGTCAGCGCTTCCCGCAGCGCGGCACGCTGGTCCGGTCCGGGCGGCATACCGAAGACATGCAGGCCGTCGCGGATCTGCAGATCCTTCACGTCGCAGAGATAGGCATCGAGCCGGGCGAGGCGGTCGTCCTCGCTCATCTCCGCGGTCGCGCCGCTTTCCGCCAGCAGGCCCGCCTCGTCGGCGCGCTGAAGGATTTCCCCGCGCAGGATGCCGGTGCGGCGGCGGTCGAGGCCGTCGGCGGCGGCGAACTCGTCGATCAGACGTTCGAGTTCCGTCGCCGCGCCATAGCTGCCGGCCAGTTTCAGAGGCGGCGTCATGTGGCCGATGGTCACGGCGCCCAGCCGCCGCTTTGCGGCCGCCGCCTCGCCGGGATTGTTGACGATGAAGGGATAGATCAGCGGCAAGCCGCCGAGCAGCGCCGTGGGAATGCAGGCGTTGGACAGGGCGACGGCCTTGCCCGGCAGCCATTCGAGTGTGCCATGCGTGCCGAGATGAACGATGGCGTGAACCTTTTCTGCCTCGCGCAGCCAAAGATAGAACGCGACATAGGCGTGGCGCGGTGGCAGATCCGGATCGTGATAGCTCTCCTTGCGGTCGAGAGCGTTGCCCCGGTCCGGCTGGATCGCGGCGATGACGTTTCCGTAACGCGCCAGCGGCAGGCAGAAGTCGGTGCCGTCGAAATCCGGATCGTCCTCCGGTTCGCCCCAGGCGGCAGCGATCTGGTCGCGCGTTGCGTCCGGCAGGGCGGCGGACAGGCGCCGATACTCGGCCAGTGGCAGGAAGGGCGTCGGGACGGCGTCACAGATATCCGCGACGACCATCTTGCCGTCCGGTGGAGCGTCGGCAATCTCGTAGCCGGAGCCGGCCAGCAGCTCGACGATCCGCGCCGTGCTCTCGATCGCGTCGAGCCCGACGGCATGAGCGGCCTGGCCCGCGGCGCCCGGATAGTCGGAGAGGATCAGTGCGACCCGCCTTTCGACGCGCGGCGTCGCCGCCAGACGCGCCCAGCCCGCGGCGCGGGCGGCGGCGAGCGCGATGCCGTCGGGGTCCGGCGTGTGGACGGTGCGGGCGAACTCGAGGCCGGGGATCTCGGGCTCTTGTTCTTTGAACGAAATCGCCGTGGCGAGCAGGCGGCCGTCCAGTTCGGGCAGCACCACCTGCATGGCGAGATCAGCCTGACTCAGGCCTCGCGCCGACTCCGCCCAGGCTTCGCGCGCGGATCCGGACAGGACGACCTGCAAGACAGGAACACCGGCGGCATCCAGCGGCGAGGGGCCATCGTCGAGCCGGGCGGAAAATCCGGTGCCATTGAGGATGACGGCGGGCTGCCAGGCGCGCAGGGTCTCGGCGATCCATCCTGCTGTCTCCGGCGCCTTCAGGCTGGCAACATGCAGGGCCCGGACGTCGAGGCCGTGACGGTCGAGTTCTGCCGCCAGCGCGTCGATGGGGGCCAGGTCGCCGGCCAGCAGGTAGGCGCGGTAGAAGACGATGACGGCGAGGGGGCGCTCAGTGTCGACCGGGGCAGCGGTGCGATATTCGCCGTGCATCGTCACCGGCTCTGCGACGCCGCCACCGTCCGCTCCCATCCCCGCGAGATGGGCGGCGAGCCGTAGGGCGCGAGCGGTATTCTCGGGCCCGCCGTGACTGAAGCAGGCATCCAGCCGGGAGCGGATCTCCGGATCGACCGTCGACATCTCGACCAGCCGGTCGTCCTCGCGGCCGTCGCCGGGCAGGATCGCCAGCGGGGTGCCCTTGTCGCGGCAGACGCGGGCAACCTCGTCGGCACCGTAGCGCCAGTAGTCCAGCCCGCCGAGCAGCCGGATGACGACGCAGCGCGCGTGCTCGATCACCTGCTCGACATAAAGATCGACGGAAAGCGGGTGTTTCAGGCGGGCGAGATTGGCCAGCCGCAGGCCTGGGAAGGTCCCGTCCGCCTTGCGGAGGGCCTGCCAGGCGGAACCGGCCGCACCGAGATCGGAATCGGAGAAGGACAGGAAAACGAGCTCGGCCGGAGTCTGGCCGAGGTCGACGGCTTCATCGGCCTCGTCGAGCGATCGCGTTTCCCTGACCAGGATGTGCATGTCAGGTCTCCGGAATCCAAGGGGCAGTGCGATCGGTGTCGCGCGAGCCTGCTCCTCCATCGTCATCCCGGACGGCCAACGGCCGAGCCGGGATCGGGGAGCCCCCGCACGTACCGTGGCTCTCCGATCCCGGCTCTTCGGCTTCGCCTCCGGCCGGGATGACGAAGGAGAGGGGGGTGGCCGGGGTCACGACGGAAAGGGGAGTGGCCGGGATCATGACGGAGAGGGGGGTGCACATGGTCGTCTGCTCAGGCTGGCACCACTGAGCTGATGGCGGCTTCGATCGCCGCCTTGTCCATATCGTGCTCGCCGATCACCACGAGCCGGCTAGCGCGGGTTTCGCCCGGTGCCCAGAGCCGGTCGTAATTGTGCCGGAACCGGCCGCCGACGCCCTGCACCGCGAGACGCATCGGCTTGCCGGATACCGACACGAAGCCTTTGATGCGCAGCACGTCATGGGTCTCTGCGACCTTCTTGAGATGCGCGATCAGGGCATCGGGCGAGTCGATCTCTTCGATCTCGACGACGAAGGTATCGAAGTCGTCGTGCTCGTGATCGTCGGCGCCGTCATGATGGGAGGGGCGGGCTTCAAGATCGTCTTCGGCGGCTGCGCCGAGTCCCAGAAGGACGGCCGGATCGATACGGCCCTCGTGGGCGGAGACGACCTTTACCGCGCGTGGTACGGAGCCCGCGATTTCGGTCTTCAGCGCTTCCAGTCCCGTCTCTTCGAGCAGGTCGGCCTTGTTGACGATGATCAGGTCGGCGGCGTTGAGCTGGTCCTCGTAAACTTCGGCCAGCGGGTTATCGTGGTCGACGGACTGGTCTTCCTCACGTTGCTTCGCCACCGCGTCGGGATTGTCGGCGAAGCGGCCGGTTGCCACGGCGGGGCCGTCGACCACGGCGATGACGCCGTCAACGGTCATGCGCGAGCGGATCGTCGGCCAGTCGAAGGCCTTGATCAGCGGCTTTGGCAGGGCGAGGCCGGAGGTTTCGATCAGCACGTGTTCCGGCGGGTCCTCACGGTCCAGCAGCGCCTGCATGGTCGGCAGGAAATCGTCGGCCACCGTGCAGCAGATGCAGCCGTTGGCGAGTTCGACGATGTCTTCGTCCTTGCAGCCGGCGATGCCGCAGCTCTTCAGCAGGTCGCCGTCGATGCCGAGCGAGCCGAATTCGTTGACGATGATGGCGATGCGCCGCCCGCCGGCATTTTCCAGCACGTGGCGGACGAGGGTCGTCTTGCCGGCGCCGAGGAAGCCGGTGATGACGGTCGCGGGAATCTTGGCGCCGTTGAGTGTGGTGGCTGACGCGCTCATTCGGCGGCATCCTTCTGATTGGGGGCGGGGAAGGCGAGATGGGTCGGGAAGCGGCCAACGATGGCGTGGCGCAGCGATTCCGGCCGGCCGGAGCGGAAAACGGTGCCTTTCTCGGACTTGGCATAAGCGGCGCCGTAGGCGATCATGTCTTCGGCCTGCTCGGGGCCGATATGGCCGACCATGTAGGCCCACTTGCCAGGCTGGGTGAGGCCGGCGGAGCAGCCCTGCTCGCAATTGGCGAAGCAGACCACGGGTTCGACGCAGATCGGTGCGTCGTCGCCCATGGCGTCGAGGCGCTCGGCAATCGCCTCGTACAGGCGCTTGCCCGGCGGCGTTTCGCCGTCGGACAAAGCGCGTCCGTCCTGCTTGCAGGTGGTGCAGACGTATAGGCAGGGTCGGGTTTCGGCCACCGCTGGATATCCCCTTTCCGACGCTGATCGTGCGCCAATCGGGGTGCGTGTTCCGTTCCGCAGGCGACGCCTTTCGGAAACAGGGCCGACATCGACAAGGGCCGGTCCCACCGCTTCGCGCCGGCGCACCCCGCCCGGCTTTGCGGTCAGTCTCGACGGCAGGTCTCCTGGCTCGCGGATCGTTTCGCCATCCCGTCGCCTTCCCGGGCCTTGCCTTGCGGCACGATGACCCAGTGGACTTCAGACGGGCGGCTCTCCGCCTACAGTTGCGGGGGCAGCCGCGGCATGGGGAGGTTTTCCTCCGGCACCGCGTTCCCTTTTCACCTTCCCTTGCGGGGAAGGACCGTCACCGGATTGACTATTGCCTCGTCCGGGGCGAGTCAATCGACCTTCAAGTCACGGAGTCGCGCTTTGGACACACTCCCCTACGTAACCCTTGTTCTCGGCGGTGGCCGGTCGGGCAAGAGCCGCCACGCCGAAGGGCTCGTGATGGCGCATCCCGCCCCGTGGATCTATATCGCCACGGCGGAGGCCTATGACGACGAAATGCGGGCACGGATCGCGACGCATCAGGCACGCCGCAGCGACGATTGGCAGACGGTCGATGCGCCCGTCGCGCTGCCGGAAATGCTCGGCAAGGCGGGAGGCCGGCCGGTTCTGGTGGACTGTCTGTCCATGTGGCTGTCAAACCTGATGCTTGGCGATCGCGACCTTGCCGGCGCTTTCGAGGCATTCGACAAGGCGCTGGCGGCACGCGCGGCGCCGACGGTGCTGGTCTCCAACGAGGTCGGCCTGTCGATCGTGCCGGACAATGCGCTGGGTCGCGCCTTTCGCGACGAAATGGGCTTCCTGAATCAGCGGGTTGCCAGCCGGGCGGCGAAGGTGATCTTCATGGTGGCGGGTTTGCCGATGGTGGTGAAGGACGAAACATGAGCGACGAATACACTTCCGACGAAGCCGCGCGCCATCGCGCCAAGATGGAAAAGCGCAAGGCCGTGCAGGACGCCGAAGTTGCGTCGAAAACGATCGAAAAGGGCCTCCTGATCGTCCACACCGGCTCCGGCAAGGGCAAGTCGACGGCTGCTTTCGGCCTGGCGCTCAGAATGATCGGTCACGGCAGGAAGGTTGGTGTCGTCCAGTTCATCAAGGGAGCCTGGTCGACCGGCGAGCGGGATATCCTCGAAGGCTTCGGCGATCGCGTCGCGTGGTATTCGATGGGCGAGGGCTTCACCTGGGAGACCCAGGACAAGGCCCGCGACATCGCCGCCGCCGAAAAAGCCTGGGAGAAGGTCAAGGCGCTGATGGCCGATCCCGAAATCGCGCTCGTCATTCTCGACGAACTGAATATCGCGCTGCGCTACGACTACCTGCCGCTGGACGAGGTGGTCGAGGTCCTGAAGACCCGCCGGCCGGACCTGCATGTCGTCGTCACTGGGCGTAACGCCAAGGCCCCGTTGATCGAGGCCGCTGACCTCGTCACCGAGATGAACCTCGTCAAACACCACTTCGCGTCGGGCGTGAAGGCGCAGGAGGGTATCGAGTTCTGATGGGGGAACCCTGATGACCGCCCGGGCGATCATGTTCCAGGGCACGGGCTCGAATGTGGGTAAGTCCCTGCTCGTCGCCGGGCTGTGCCGGGCGCTGAAGAACCGGGGGATCTCGGTCGCCCCGTTCAAGCCGCAGAACATGTCGAACAATGCCGCCGTCACGCCGGACGGTGGCGAGATCGGCCGGGCGCAGGCGCTGCAGGCACGCGCTGCGGGGCTGAAACCCCATGTCGACATGAACCCGGTGTTGCTGAAGCCGCAGAGCGAGACCGGCGCGCAGATCGTGTTGTGCGGCAAGGTCTACGGCACCGCGAAGGCACGCGAGTTCCAGGCCGTGAAGCGTGAACTGCTGCCGCATGTGGTCGAGAGCTTTTCGCGCCTGAAAGAGACGGCGGAAATCGTCCTGATCGAAGGGGCGGGGAGCGCGTCAGAGATCAATTTGCGGGCGAACGACATCGCCAATATGGGCTTTGCGCGCGCCGCCGAAGTACCCGTCGTGCTGATCGGCGATATCGACCGGGGCGGCGTGATCGCGAGCCTCGTCGGCACGAAGACGGTGATCGATCCCGACGACGCGGCGATGATCGTCGGCTTCCTCGTCAACCGTATGCGCGGCGACCCGAGCCTGTTCGACGACGGCATGGCCGCCATCGCGTCCATGACGGGCTGGGCCAATCTCGGCCTCGTCCCGCATTTCGCCGATGCCGACCGTCTGCCGGCCGAGGACGCCTATTCCCTCAGCGAGGAGTCGCAGCGCAAGGCAGGTGGAACAGTTCGGATCGCCGTGCCCGTGCTGCCGCGGATCGCGAATTTCGACGATCTCGATCCACTGCGGTCGGAGCCGGACGTCGACTTGATGATGGTCCAACCGGGTGAACCGATGCCGGTCTGCGATCTTGTGATCCTGCCGGGCTCGAAGGCGACGATTGCCGATCTCGATGCGTTTCGGTCGGCTGGTTGGGATGTCGATCTCGCCGCCCATGTGCGCCGGGGAGGGCGAGTTCTCGGCCTGTGCGGCGGCTACCAGATGCTGGGGATGGCGATTTCCGATCCAGACGGCATCGAAGGCCGGCCGGGAACGGTCGAGGGGCTCGGTCTGCTCGAAGTCGAGACGGTGCTTGTCGGGGACAAGAGCCTCGTCGAGGTCACGGGCGAGACCGTCGCCGACGGGCTCTCCTTTTCTGGCTACGAGATGCATATGGGTCGTACCACGGGTCCGGCGACGGAGCGGCCGCTGGTCAGGCTGTCCGACGGGCGTGTGGATGGAGCCATGTCCGCCGACGGGCTGGTCGCGGCGACCTATGCGCACGGATTCTTCGCTGACGATCGTCAGCGCGCGGCGTGGCTGAAGCGGCTCGGAGGGACGTCGGATCTTGCCTACGAGGTGGATATCGACGCGACGCTAAACCGACTAGCGGCGCATCTCGAGGCGCATGTCGATGTCGATGCGATCCTCAGGTCAGCCAGATGAGGCCGACCAGCAGGCCGAGCACCGCCATCTGCAGGCCGCAGGCGATCTTGTAGAGATCGAGTGCCCGGCGGATGTCGGCGGCCGTCGCCTCGGCCCGGCCGTCGCCCATCCAGGGATCTTCGATCGGCATCGCGTCGTAGACGCGCGGGCCGGCGAGCCGCAGTCCCAGCGCCCCGGCAATCGCCGCTTCCGGCCATCCGGCGTTGGGCGAGCGGTGGTGCTTCGCATCGCGACGGATAGCTTTCCAGGCGGCCTTCGGATCCATTCCGCCTTTGCCGGGATGGTCTTCGCCAATTAAAGCGGCAGCCGCGATGATCCACACGGCCGATAGGCGCGAGGCGGGCAGGTTGACGAGATCGTCGAGGCGGGCAGACGCCCATCCGAAAGCCTCGTGCTGCGGTGTCAGATGACCGACCATGGAATCGGCTGTATTGATCGCCTTGTAGGCGACAAGGCCCGGCAGGCCGAACAGGGCGCACCAGAAGGATGGTGCGACGACGCCGTCGGAGAAGTTCTCCGCGAGGCTCTCGATTGCCGCGCGGGCGACGCCGGCCTCGTCGAGGCTTTCCGGATCGCGGCCGACGATGCGGGAGACCGCAAGCCGTCCGCCGGCGAGCCCGTAGCGCTCCAGCCCGATGGCGACCGCGAGGACGTGGCGCCAGAGGCTGCGCTGCGCCAGCAGGCTGGAGGCACCGAGGCCGAGCAGGAAAACGGCGAGGAGGTCCGGGAGGATGTCCACCATCGCGACCTGGACGGCCCATGCCGGCACGATCGTCACGACCAGAACGACGGCCAGCGCGATCACACCATTGATGCGGCGGCGCGCCTCCGGCAGTGTCTGCTGATTGAGAGCCTTGTCGAGTCGTGCAATCAGGTCGCCGATCCACACCACGGGATGGCGGATGATCTCCTGCAGCACGGCGGGATAGCCGAACGCGGCCTCCACGAGGAGGGCGACGAGAAGGATGGAAAGATTCGACGTGACGCTCATGAGTGGCAAAACGGCTAGCACGTTCAGGGGCCATAGGGCAGACCCTTCTGCAGCGGGGTATTCGATTCCCCACGGCGGACGGCTGGCGGAGGCACGGCGTCTTTTTCCCGACGCTCCGGATCCGATTATCGATCTGTCCACCGGTATAAATCCGAACGCTTATCCCGTTTTCGATCTTCCGGCCGCAGTCTGGGCCAGACTGCCGGAGATCGACGACCTGATGGCGCTCGAAGAGGTCGCCGCCGCAGCCTATGGCGCGCGGCCGGACCAGGTGGTTGCCGCGCCGGGTACGCAGATCCTGATCTCCATGCTGCCCCATGTGTTTCCGCTGAAGACCGTCGCGATCGTCGGACCGACCTACGGCGAGCATGCGGCCGCCTGGGCGGGCGCCGGTACCGAGGTCTTCGAGGTCGAGCACCTGGACGAGGCGGCCGGGGCGGACGGAGTCGTCGTCTGCAATCCGAACAACCCGGATGGTCTGCGAACCGAACCGGAGACGCTCGTGTCCCTGGCGGAACGCCTGGCGGCGAGGGGTGGCCTCCTGATCGTGGACGAGGCGTTCGCGGATCTCGAAGAGGGGGCGCTCAGCCTGGTTCCGGTGCTGCCGCAAAGCGGGGCGCTGGTGCTCCGGTCCTTCGGTAAGACCTTCGGGCTCGGCGGTTTGCGGCTTGGCTTCGCAGTGGCCGGCAGGGCCGTTTCTATGCGTCTGCGCAGCGCGCTCGGCCCCTGGGCGGTATCGGGGCCGGCCATCGCGATCGGACGCACGGCGCTTGCGGACCGGGCCTGGCTTGAGGCGGCGAAGGTGCGTCTCGATGAGGATTGCCGACGACTCGATACGCTGTTGACGCGCGATGGCCTCGAGGTGGTCGGCGGCACGCGCCTGTTCCGGCTGGCGGAGAGCAACGTTGCGCACGTGATTTTCGACCGGCTCGGCCGGGACGGGATCTTCGTGCGGCGCTTCGATGAGCGGCCGAGCCTTCTGCGCTTCGGGATTCCCGGCGACGAAGCGGATTGGGCGCGGCTTACGGCGGCGCTGGATTAAGCCTCAGATCAGAATCGGTACTTCCGCGCGCCCGTGGCGGCAGCCAGCCTTGCCGGGTCGACGGAAAAGACGCAGCGCGGTGTACCGGCCGCCGCCCAGACGGTGTCGAAGTCGAGCAGCCGCTCGTCGATCACGGTGGGGATCGGTGTCGTGTGGCCGAGGGGCGGGATGCCGCCGATCGCATAGCCGGTAATGTCGCGCACGGCGCGTCCGTTTGGCCGCGCCAATGGCTCGCCGAGGAATGCGGCCATGCCGTCTTCGTCGACCCTGTTTTCACCGGAAACGAGCAGCAGGTAAGGCTTGCCGGACGTGGCGCCGGCAAATACGAGCGACTTGACGATCTGTGCCGGGGTGCATCCACAGGCCGCGGCCGCCTCGGCCGCGGTGCGGGTGGAGTCGGGCATCTCGACGATTGTAATGGCGAGGCCGGCCGCTCCAGCGGCATCGGCGACGCGTTTAGCGCTGGCTGGAAGGTCTGTCATCGCGAAGCACTATCGGCGATTGCCGCCACGTCGTCCACCATCGTGCGAAGACAGCGGCCGAGGGGTCTGTTGAGACGAAAGTCCTTCGGTAGAGTATGATAGCCATTTCGCCAGTTTGCCGGCAGTGATTGCGATGACTGCGTTCAAGAAAGGTTCTGAGTTGGACGCCAACGGACACACCGGACGCGATGAGGACAGCGCACGGTCATGGAGCCCGCCCGCCTGGGCCAAAGACGCATCCGGCAGCGCGTTCGGGATAATACTCGAAAACCTCCCATTCCCGGTCGTCGTGGCCCGGGTCGAGGACGGGGAGGTTCTCTTCCGTACGCCGGCCTTCGCGGCGATGCTCGGACAGGGGGTGGATGACCCGCCGCCATCCGTTCCAGAGTTCGCGCCTGACAGCGCAGAACGCGCCGAGTGTCTTCGGCTGATCCGGGAAAGCGGCGGCGCCGACCGGTTCCGGATGCGGATCTGCCGGTGTGACGGGAGCGAGTTCACCGGTATGGTCTCGGCCCGTTTCGTCGAGATTGAGGGCGAAACGACCCTTGTCGCCAACCTGATCGATCTGACGCCTGCACTGCAGCGCGAGAACGCGCTGCGTCAGGCCAACGAACTTCTCGAAGACGCCATCGAGGCGCTGGACGACGGGTTCGTGCTCTACGGCCCAGACGACCGGCTGGTGATGTGCAACTCACGCTATCTGGAATTTCACAGCGATTGCGCCGACCTGCTGGTGCCTGGCGCGTACTGGCCGGAGGTGACGCGGATCAGGGGGGAGCGCGGTTTCTTCGTCGAGGCAGTCGGACGTGTCGAGGAATGGCTTGCAGAGGAGATGGCGCAGCGCGGCATCGCCAAGTCGGAGCAGTTCCTGTCCAAGGAAGGCCGTTGGTTCGAGTATTCGCACAAGCGCACCCGCCAGGGCGGATTCGTGTCCGTGTGGGACGAGATAACCGAGCGCAAGAACCTCGAGATCGCAATGCGCAGGAGCGAGGAACACTTTCGCTCCATCGTCGAGGGGCACCCGCTACCGGTCTGGATGGTGGACGTCCCGACGTCGCGGGTCCTGTACGAGAGCCCGTCGGCCGCCGCGTTGTTCGGGCGGACGCCGGACCTGTCGGAGCCTGTCTATACGATCGACCACTATTGCGATCCTTCCGAGCGTGACCAGCTGATCGCGCAATTGCGGCGCGACGGCAGCCTGCACGACGTGGAACTCCGGATGAAGACGGCCGAGGGACGTACGTTCTGGGTCTCGCTGAACGACCGGTTGATCCGCTACGGCGACCGCGAGGTGGTCATCTCCAGTTTCATCGACTTGACGGAACGCCGGCAGGCGGCGGAAGAGGCTGCCCGTCAGAAGGAAATGCTGCACCAGAGCGAGAAACTCGGGGCATTGGGCGAATTGCTGGCCGGCGTCGCGCACGAATTGAACAACCCGCTCTCCGTGCTGATCGGTCAGGCGGTGATGCTGAAGGAAAACGCACCGGACGCTGCGAGTATGGAGCGCGCGGTGAAGATTGCCGACGCCGCGGACCGGTGCGCCCGGATCGTCAAGACGTTTCTCGCGATGGCGCGCCGGAAGTCGGAGGACACCACGCAGGTTGACGTCAACGCGCTGATCCGGCAGGCGCTCGAGTTCACGGCCTACTCTCTGCGCTCGACGGGCATCGATGTCGTGGAGGACCTGTCCGATGCGGTGCCGCCGATCTATGCCAACGAAGACCAGCTTATCCAGACTTTCACCAACCTCATCGTCAATTCCGAACACGCCATGCGCGGAATAGAGGGGCCCCGGCATTTAAGCGTTTCCACGCGCACCGAAGATGCCGGCGAGACCGTCGTCATAACCTTCGCCGACACGGGCCCCGGTATTCCGGAGAAGGACCGGACCCGCATCTTCGAGCCGCTCTTCACCACCAAGGAAACGGGCGTCGGCACAGGCCTCGGGCTGGCGCTGTCGCACCGCATCGTGGAAAGCCATGGCGGGACGCTCGTCCTGGAAGAAACCGGCGGGCCGGGCGCGACCTTCACCATCCGCCTGTCGCGCGAGGGTGCGAAGGGAAGCATGGGCCCGATGGCCGCGGCAGCGGTCGCCGAGGAACCTGGGGCGCTCAGGGTTCTGGTGATCGACGACGAAGAGGAGGTCGCCTCGGTGATCTGCGATTCGCTGGAATTCGATGGCCATGAGGTGGACTTCGAGCGGTCCGTCCGAAATGCGCTCGAGCGGCTGCGGACGACATCCTACGACGTTATCCTGAGCGATATGCGCATGCCGGAACTGGACGGCGTCTCCTTCCATAGAATTCTGGAGGAGCAGAACCCTGCGCTGGTGAAGGCGTTGGCTTTCGTCACCGGCGATACGCTGACGGATCGGGTGAGCGACTTCCTCGCATCGACGGACTGTCCCTATATCGAGAAGCCGTTCGTTCCCGCCGATCTGCGCGCGCTCATACGGCGTGTGCTGGAGCGCAGGATGGCCTGATTACCCCGGATACGGGTTCCCAGACTGAATATTTCTCTACCGATTTGCGCAGTTTGGGGCGCCGTCCCGTTTTCGTCGTGGTAAACTGACGGTTAATCGAATGCGCTTTTCCCTCTGATCGGGTAGACGGATGTCGGAAGAACGAGAAACCGGAGGCATGTCGGCCAGGGATGCCGACGCCGAACACGCGAAATCTGCAAAACATGCAATTCCGCTGCGTGATGCGCTGAACCGTGCGCGCCAGCAGGAGGCCGAACGTTCGGATGTGATCGTCGACCTGCGAGAGGCCGAACTCGCTCGGCTGGAACTCCTGCAGGACGCGTTGGCCGACGTCTTCGAGTCGATTCCCGACGATATCGACCTCCTGGAATGCTCGATCATTCCCTCGACTCCGCCACGATTGTGGATCGATGTGCTGGCCCACGTCGTCATGGGGCGCGACAAACGCACTTACCGGTTCCTGAAGGATACCCGCTACGGCCGGCAGCTCGTTGTGGAGTCGACCAGTCTGGAAGAGATGGCCAGTCGGGTAACCGACTATGTCGCGCACCGGCTTCTGGAGCGGGAGCGTGCGCTGGAAAGCGATTCCGAGGGGCGGTCGCTCGCCGGGCGCCAGGAGGAGAAGCCGCTTCCGGTCGAGCACGAAATCCCGGAAACAGGCGACACGGCGCCGGCGGAGGTCGCTGTCGTCGCAGATGCGGGGGAAAGCCGGGAAGCCGCAGCGGAGGAAACTACGCCGGCGGCGCCTGTCGCGTCCCGGACGGGAGCGTCCAGCATCAGCGTCTGGGCGACCGTTCTCGCTTTCCTGATCGGGATGGCGGCGGGCGCCGTGGGGCTCGTTGCCGCGGGTCTGATCCTGACGTCCCCCTAAACCGAGCCCGCCTACCGGGGCTTCCTGGAAGACTTTCCTTTTTCAGAGACCGGCGTGCCGGTGGCGCGGCCGTTGTCAAACAGACTGGTCTCGCCAAGGTCGAGCAATTCTCCGCCATTGAAGCCGCGGATGCGCATCCGGCAGGACCAGGCACCGGGCTCGCCGTCGATTTCGTAGAGATTGTACTGGGCCGCCGGGCGATGTCCGTGCTCCAGAGCGGAGGCCGACGGCACCCCGATGATCGGAACCGGTTCGGTCGGGCCGTCGACCCAGTGCAGCGTGGTCAGGTGCTCGTGGCCGTGCAGGACCATTTCGGCTCCAGTCTCGGCAAGCAGGTCCCGGAAGGCGCGCGCGTCCATCATGCGCCGGTACAGGTCGCCGCTTGTGCGGATCGGCGTATGGTGGACGAGGACCACCCTGAATGCGCTTTCCTCGCCGAGCTGCCTTAGCAACGGGCGCAGGCGGTCACGTTGCTCGCGGCCGATTCTGCCAGTTGCCATGAAGGGCGCAGTGGCGATTGCCGACGAGCAGCCGACGATGGCCAACGGACCGCGCCGGCGCAGATAAGGAAAGCCATGCTGGTCGGGGGTTCCCGGGTCGCCGGCCATGTATTCGCGCCAGGCGAGCGTCGCGCCGGGGATCGCGCGGCGCGTATAGGCGTCGTGATTGCCGGGGACCAGTGAGACGAAGTCGGGCGTTCCGAGCCCCTGAAGCCATTCCCGGCAGGCCTGCCACTCGGACTGGGACGAGACGATGGCCAGATCGCCGGTGACCGCAATGTGGTCGGGATGGTGCCGCTGGATGTCGGCCGTCAGTGCGTCGAGAACCTCGCGGCGGTGGATCCGGTGGCGGTTACGCTTCCAGTTGATCCAGCCGATGGCGCGCTTGGAGATTAGCTCGCGCCGCCGCGGCGCGGACTCGGGGGGAACGTGCGGGTCGGAGAGGTGGGCCAGGCTGAACATCGCCCGGGCCTAATAGCGGCCCCGGGCGATATTGGCCAGATGACTCGTCAGTTCGACGAGAACGTCATCAGCGTCGCAGCGATCCGCCCGTCACGCAGGTCGACCGAGGGATGCCAATGATAGTTCCGGCGACTTAGGAAACGCCAAAACATAACATGCTCCATTTTTAAGAGAAAACGGGTCGGTTGCTCGCCCCGTTGTTGAGCCGCATATAGATGCCAGATCGATGCAGGCCAAGAGGAGCCCGTGCAGGTCAGGCTTGCGTCCTGCGCATGTCCGATTAACAAGGAATTTATCCGACCGGCCGCGATCTGTGTTCTTGTCGCTCCGGATCATGATGAGTTGCAGGATCGCCCGTCAATGTCGCGTGGAAATGGAAGGAACGGAGTTGCCCCCGGGCGGCTTCAGTGGATGCTGACGCGGTTCGTGTTCCGGCCTTGGTGGCGTCTTTCGCGCGGGCTGACGCTTGGCGCGCGTGCCATTGTCGCCCAAGGCGACGAGATTTTGTTGGTGCGGCATTCCTATGTGCCCGGCTGGCACCTGCCGGGGGGCGGCGTCGAACGGGGCGAGACGGCCGAACAGGCGCTGACCCGCGAACTGCTGGAAGAAGGCAATATCGTTCTGGAATCAGCGCCCCGCCTCTACGGCATCTATTCCAACCACGAACGTTTCCGTGGCGACCACGTGCTGCTTTACATCGCCGATGCCTGGCACCGGAACGGGCGCCACAAGCCGGGGCTGGAGATCGAGGCGGCCGAGTTCTTCTCCCGCCACGATCTGCCGAGCGGTACCACACCGGGTACACGGCGCCGGCTGGCGGAGGTCTACGAAGGCCTGCCCCGCGAGGCCCACTGGTAGTCCTCCCGCGCGCCCGCCTCAGGCGGCGGGCAAACCGTCGCGGCCGTGCGGGGCGTCGAAGTCGAGGTCGGGGCCGATCGGAACGATCCCGGTCGGATTCACCGACAGGTGGCTCCCGTAGTAGTGCGTCTTGATGTAGGGGATATCGACCGTCCCGGCGATCCCCGGCATCTGATAGAGTTCGCGCAGATAACCGGACAGGTTCGGGTAGTCGGCGATGCGGCGGATGTTGCATTTGAAGTGGCCGACATAGACCGCGTCGAAGCGCACCAGTGTCGTGAACAGGCGCCAGTCGGCTTCCGTAAACCGTTCTCCGAGAAGATAGCGCCGCGTGGCGAGCCGCTCGTCGAGATCGTCCAGCGTGGCGAACAGGGCCGTGACGGCCTCTTCATAGGCCGCCTGCTTCGTCGCGAAGCCCGATTTGTACACGCCGTTGTTGACCGTGTCGTAGACGACGGCGTTGATCGTATCGATCTCCGCGCGCAGGTCTTCGGGATAGAGGTCCACCGAGGCATCGCCGCCGACCTCGTCGAATGCGGAATTCAGCATGCGGATGATGTCGGCGGACTCGTTAGAGACGATCGTTTCGCGCTGCTTGTCCCACAGGATCGGCACCGTGACCCGGCCGGTATAGTCGGTTCTGGCCGCCTGGTAGATTTCGTAGGCGTAGCGCTTGCTCATGAGCGGGTCGGGGAAGTCGTCCGAAAACTCCCAGCCATCGTCGAGCATCAGCGGTGCAACGCTCGAAAAGGTGATCACGTCCTCGAGCTTCTTTTGCCTGCGCACCACCAGGGTGCGATGCGCCCAGGGGCAGGCCAGCGACACATAGAGATGGTAGCGACCGACTTCGGCACGAAAGCCGCCTTCGCCGTCCGGCCCGGCGGTGCCGTCTGCGGTTATCCAGTTGCGGAACTGGGTTTCCGGCCGTCGGAAGCGGCCGTCACCGGATACGCCAAGGTTCGGATTTGCTTCCCAGCGGCCGTCGATCAGCTGTCCCAAGACCCGGTCTCCGTTGTTGTGTTCACAAGTACGTGTGTTTCAACGCGCACGGATAGGTAGCGGTTGATGATGTCGCGGAAAGTCCGTAGTGAACGATCAGATTGTTGCGTCGAGGTGAACAATGGACCGCATGGCGGAGATAGAGACCTTCGTCCAGGTGGCCGAATCGGGCGGGATCGGCGCGGCCGCGGAGCGGCTCGGCGTCGCCAAGTCGGCGGTGAGCCGCCGTCTGAAAGAACTCGAGGAGCGCCTCGGGGTACGTCTCGTCAACCGCACGACCCGACAGCTCAGCCTCACCGATACCGGCAAGTCCTACTACGAACGCGCCGCTCAGATCATTGCAGACCTCGAGGATGCGGACCAGACCGCAGCTGCTGTCCACGGGGCGCTTTCCGGGCGGTTGAAGATCGCCGCGCCGCAGTCTTTCGGTGTTCTGCATCTGACGCCGGCGGTGACGAGCTTCCTGACCAATCATCCCGAATTGTGGATCGACCTCGATCTCAACGACCGGCGCGTCGACCTCGTCAACGAAGGTTTCGATATCGCCGTCAGGATCGGTCAGCTCGAGGATTCGAGCCTCATCGCGCGCCGACTCGCTTCGGTGCGCATCATCGCCTGCGCCAGTCCGGACTACCTGAAACGTCATGGAACGCCGAAACGGCCGGAAGACCTGCACGATCATGCGTATCTGCGCTATTCAAACATCCCCGAGCGGCGCGTCTTCTGCTGGGTCGACGACAAGGGCCAGGAACGTGTCGTCGTGCCGAAGGCCCGCCTCGTTTCGAACAATGGCGAAATGCTGCAAGCCGCTGCCGAGTCCGGCCTCGGGATCGTTTCGCAACCGACTTTCCTCGTCTCCGAGTCGATCCGCGCGGGACGTCTGGTCCCAGTTCTTGCCGACTATCAGTGGATGGAATTGGGAGCCTATGCGCTGTATCCGCCAGGCCGGCATCTGTCTGCCAAGGTGCGCGCCTTTGTCGACCATCTGGCGACCTGTTTCGGCGATCCGCCCTATTGGGACGACCTCGGCGAATAGGCGCGGTAGGCAATAAACGTCTTTGTCCGGCCTGTTCGTCCGGTACGGGTATCCTCGCTCGCTGCCTCAAGTCGTCTGCACCGCGTGTGTTTCTTTTGAACTTGACTTTTATAGTCGGTAATCTAGATTTTTGATGGTTGCGCCTGCAACAAATTTGGAACGATTCAAAACTGGGGTTCTCCCTGACGTGATCGTCTGTTCCTGCAACGCTTTGTCCGACCGCGAAGTGCGCGAGTGCCTCGGCCCTGGCCCGGATTGTCCGTATACGCCGGCGCAGGTGTATCGATGCCTCGGCTGCAGCCCGCAATGCGGACGGTGCGCCCGCACGATCCGTGCGATCATGAACGAGGCCCTGCCGAGCGTTCACGCTGACTGCACGTCCCGTTGCAGTGCCAAGTGCCCGCTGGTGGCCGGCGGCGAGATCGTCGACACCCGCGAGGTTGTCGAGACGGCCGAGTCCGTCGATATTCCCCAGACAATCGACATCCGCGACCACATCGGCGTCTGACGCCGCCAATCCGGGATCATTGGTCCGGCGCATGGTTATTCGCGCTCGGGGACGGCTGCTTTTTTCGCTTTTCAATCTAGAATTATTCTAAAAAATTTTTTAGTGTCGGCTCCGCCTGTCGGATTCCGATTTCGGCTGACCCTTGTGCGGCTCAAATATCGGGAACTACACTTTATTCATTAGCCCGCTAAGTTCGCGCGGCAAAGGAGGAGACCTCTTATGAAAGGCGATGCCAAAGTTATCGAGTATCTGAACAAGGGTCTACGGTCCGAACTGACGGCCGTAAGCCAGTACTGGCTGCACTACCGGCTTCTGGAGGACTGGGGCTTCCTCGATCTCGCCAAGAAATGGCGGGAGGAATCGATCGAGGAGATGAACCACGCCGACAAGTTCATCGCCCGTATCATCTTCCTGGAAGGTTTTCCGAACCTGCAGGAGCTCAACCCGCTCCGCATCGGCGAGAATGTCGAGGAGGTCCTCGAAGTCGACCTCGCCGGCGAGTACGAAGCCCGCGAACTCTATATCGAGGCGGCCAAGTACTGCGAGTCCGTTGATGACCGGGTGTCCAAGAATCTTTTCGAGGAACTGGCCACGGACGAGGAAGGTCACATCGACTTCCTCGAAACGCAGATCGACCTGGTGAAGAAGGTCGGTATCCAGCTTTACACCCAGAAGCACATGGGTGGCCTCGAAGACTAAATCCCCTCGACCGCGGACGCGCGGCCCCACTGGACCGGTGGGGCCGCGCATGGTATCAGGGCCGACCTTATTTCGACGGGAGACGCCGCGTCATGATGCGGTCCATTCAGCGACGACGAGCCGGAACGCGCTTCTGCGCGCCCATCCTCGTTGCGCCCCGTCTCCCGCGCCAGAGCCGTTAAGGCACCGGCATCGCAAAGACACCTTCCGGATCCGTTCGCGGACCCCGGGGCGCCTGACAAAGCCCCTCGGGAGTATCCGACATGACCGCCGAACCGATCGATATTCAGTATGAAGACCAAAGCCACCTCGAGGTGGTCGAATCGCTGCTGGACGAGGCCTTCGGCCCTGGCCGCTTCGCCAAGACCGCCTACCGGCTGCGCGAAGGCACCGTGCCCGTTCCCGAGCTCAGCTTCGTCGCATTGCGCGACGGTGTCCCGGTAGGCGCCGTCAGGCTGTCGCCGATCACCATCGGCGGGACCGACGCCTTGTTCCTGGGGCCGCTGGTCGTCCATCCCGATCACAAGAACCGGGGCTATGGCCTGTCATTGATGAATCGCGCCCTGGATGCGGCGAAGGAACTCGGCCACCGGCTCGTCGTTCTAGTCGGCGATGCGCCCTACTACGCCCGGGCCAATTTCGTTCAGATCCCGCCGGGACAGGTGGAACTGCCGGGCCCGGTCGATCCGAACCGGTTGCTGGCTCACGAACTGGTCGAAGGGGCGCTGTCCGGCGTCAGCGGCATGGCGCGTCCGGCCGGCGGTGCGGCGTCCGGCCGTCTTGCTCCGGACGCGGCGCTAGCGTCCCTCGCGGAACCAGGCCAGGCTGACGGCGGAGAGCAGGATGGCGAGACCGAGCAGGCCGGCGAGCAGGGGGAAGGCCCTGACGCCGCGCAGGATCGAGGCGTCGGTGGTCTTCAGGCCCATCCAGTCGCTGCCATGCATGGTGGTGGCCGTCCGCATCGGTAGGACGCGCGGCACCGAGACGCTGCCGGTGTCGGCAATGCGGAAGACGCCGCCGCCGGTTCCCGCCGAAACCGGGGCGAGCGTGTCGGCGGTCGAGCGAACGTCGGCAAACTCGCGAGGGTTGTCCGGGCCGATATTGGTCAACGTCCTGAGATCGCCATGCGCCACGCGATAGATGCCGAGGTCGGTGACCGGCGTTTCGCCGCGCCACAGGCCGGGCTCTACCTCTTCAAGCGCTACTTCGACAATCTCGCCGGCGGGTGTCTCGACGGTGGCCGGATCGGCGCTTTCCGCCATGGTGCGGCGTTCGATCACCAGATCGTCACCGCGCCCCTGCGCAATCAGAGCTTCTTCCTCGAGATCGTTTTCCTTCATCAGCCAGTGGGCAAGGCGGCGCAGCAGCGGCACATAGGGACCGCCGCCCTCGAAGCCGCGCGCCCACAGCCAGGCGTGATCGGACAGCATCAGCGCGACGCGTCCTTCACCTTCGCGCTCGACGACCAGCAGCGGCTTGTCCTCCGGTCCCGTCATCAGCGTCGAGCCGCGCGAAACGTCGGCGTCGATCAGACGGAACCATCGGCTCCAATCCGGCTCTTCGTTGCCGTCCAGCAATTCGCGGGTGATCGGATGGCGGTGGCCGAGGTCGGATATCGCGGCCTTGTAGGGCTCCTCCAGGACTGCGCCGGTCGGTGCGGCGGGCAGGGCCGGGGCCAGCGGCGTCCGGTAGATGCTCGTGTTGTCGGCGTACTCGGGACCCGCTGCGACCAGGACCGCGCCGCCGTCTTCCACGTAGCGCGCGATATTGTCGTAGTAGAGCACCGGCAGCACGCCGCGGCTCTGGTAGCGGTCGAAGATGATCAGGTCGAACTCGTCGATCTTCACCGAAAACAGTTCGCGAGTCGGGAAGGCGATCAGCGAGAGCTGCGAGATCGGCGTACCGTCCTGCTTTTCCGGCGGGCGCAGGATGGTGAAGTGAACGAGGTCCACCGAAGCGTCCGACTTGAGGATGTTACGCCAGGTGCGTTCGCCGGCATGCGGCTCGCCGGAGACGAGCAGGACGCGCAGGTTGTCGCGGATACCCTCGATGGTAATCACGGCGCGGTTGTTCAGCGCTGTCAGCTCGCCGGGGGATTCCTCGGCCTCGATCTCGATGATGTTGCGCCCGCCATGGGTAATCTCGACGGGGACGGTAACGTTGTCGCCGAGCGTCACGTTGAGGCTGCTTACCGCTTCGCCGTCGCGCGAGATCGTTACCCGGGTGCGCTGGGGTCCCGTGGTCGACGGATCGCGGGGGCCGAGCTCCTCGACGCGGAAGGTGATCGGCTGCTCCTCGCCGACAATGCCGAAGCGCGGCGAAGAATGCAGGACGAGGCGGCGGTCGCGCTCGTCTTCGTTACCGGTCAGCAGCACGTGCAGGGGGGCGTCGAAGCCGAGCTGTCCGGCGCGGTCGGGCACGTCATGCACCTGGCCGTCGGTGATCAGCACGGCGCCGGCGATACGGTCGGTCGGTACGTCGGCGAGACCGCGCTCCAGGGCGGAAAAGAGTTCGGTGCCGTCGGCGCCGGTCGAGGTCGCGTCGATCCAGCGCGCCTCGAGGCCGCGCATGCGGGCGAGTCTGGCTTCCAGTTCGGCGCGCGCGGCATCGGTTTCGTCGGCCCGTTCGGCCAGCGACTGGCTGGCGCTGCGGTCCGTGACGATGGCGACGACGCCCGGCAGCATCTCGCGGTCCTCCTCCTTGAGGGAAGGATCGAGCAGGGCGAGGACGAACAGCGTGGCGGCGACGGCGCGAACCCACGCGCCCGGCATCCGCCGAAGCAGCCCTAGCAGCGATACCACGGCTGCCGCAACCGCGAGCGCCGCGATGAGCCGCCAGTCGACGAGGGGGGAGAAGTCCACGCTCCAGGTCATCGCGCCACCACCCTACTGGCCCAGTCGTTCAAGGAGGGCTGGAACGTGCACCTGGTCGGCCTTGTAGTTGCCGGTCAGCGTGTACATGACGATGTTGACGCCGGTTCGGTAGGCCATCTCGCGCTGCCGGTCGCCACCGGGCGCGACCGGATACAGCGGGCGCTGATCGGAACCGGTCGCCCACGCGCCGGCGAAATCGTTGGAGGTGATGATGATCGCGGAGACGCCGTCGGCGTTGCGGGCGGGCCGCGACGCTTCACCGGGATCGCGCAACGAGGCCTCCACCCAGAGCGGTCCGCCTTCCCAGCGTCCGGGGAAATCCTGCAGAAGATAGAAGGCCTTGGTCAGGACGTGGTCGCCCGGAACCGGTTCCAGTTCGGGGATATCGAGGCCGCGCAGCAGGGTGCGCAAGCGCAGCATGCCAGGTCCGGCAACGGAGCCGTCGAGGCCCGGGCGCGCCTCGAGCTGGTCGCGGGTGTCGAACAGGATCGTCCCGCCCTGTTTCATGTAGGCGTCGATCTTTCCCAGTGTCTCTGGCGACGGGGGCTCGGCGTCAGGATCGATCGGCCAGTAGAGCAGGGGGAAGTAAGCCAGTTCGTCGGTGTCGATGTTGACGCCGATGGGGGCGGCAGGTTCCAGCGCGGTGCGGTCGGCAAGCATGGCGGTCAGGCCTTCGAGGCCGGCGCGGCTGGTCTCGTCGATCTCGCGGTTGCCGGTCTGTACGAACGCGAGCCGCGTATCAAGCGTCGCCTCGAGTGCCAGCCGGTCGGCATCGCTCAGGGCCGCGCCGGAGGTCTGTGCCTGCGCCGGAGGCATGAGCGGGGCGGCCAGGACGGCGATGGTCAGAAGCAGGCCGGTGGCCGCACCGGGAACGGCGCGCGATCTCAGCGTCCGGCCGCTCAGGAGCAACATCACGACGCCGTCGGCGATCAGCAGCAGGACGGCAGCGACAAGCAGCCAGGGGCCGATGGACCGCGGTTCGGACGCGGCATAGCGGGCGACGCTGAAGGCACCGGCATCGAGGGCGGCATGGCCGGTGTCGGTGTCCATGACGTTGAGGGCTCGGAAGGCGTCGGCTTCGCCATAGAGGCCGGCGGGGTGGATGTCGCTTGGCCGGGTCTGATCGAATTCGGCCGCGGCGATAGGCTCGGCGCGCGGCGTTGGCGATCCGAGCCGGCCAGTCGCGTCGAGGGACCGCAGCGGGCGCAGGATCCCGGAGGGGGCCCCCCGCTGACCGGCGACCGAGTCCTGCGGCGCGCCGGAGAGGTCGACGATCCGACGCAGCATTTCGACGAACACACCGGACAGCGGCAGGTTCGACCACGCGGCGTCGGCGGTGACATGGAACAGCACGATCCAGCCGTCGCCGCGGCGTGTGGCGGTCACCAGCGGCGTGCCGTCGGCGAGGCTCGCCCAGGTCTTTTCGACGAGGTCGATGGACGGTTCCGCCAGCACCTGGCGTGTGACGCGCACGTCCGGCGGCAGGTCGAGGCCGGCAAAGGGGCTGTCTTCGGGGAACGCGGCCAGCGGCTGCGGTTCGCTCCACGACAGCGTCCCGCCGAGCGACCGGTCGCCGGAGCGCAGTTCGACGGGCACGAAGGTGTCGTCCTCGGCGCCGGCGAGACGCGGGCCGGCGAAACGCACCAGCACCCCGCCGTTCTCGACCCACTGGGCCAATTCGTCCCGGGTATCGCCGACCAGGGTGCCGATATCGGCGAGGACGATCGTCGAGACGCGCTGCTCGACGAGCTGGTCGACGGCGATGGCGAGGTTCGGATCGGGGCTTTCGCGCAGATCGGCGAAGGGGGCGAGCGCGCGGGTGATGTAGTAGAGCGGCGACAGCAGCGGCTGGGCGCGTTCGCGCGTCTCGCCGGAGACGAGGCCGACGACCCGGCGGCGCCAGCGATCGTCGAGAAGCTGCACGGAGCCTGCGGTGTCGGCGTCGGCAATCTCCAGGCGCGCGATGTCGTTGCGCAGTTCGACGGGGAGGTCGACGACGGCTTCTGTATGAACGGCGCGGTCGTCGAAGGAATAGGGCGTTTCGGCGATCACCCGACCCTTCAGGTCGCGGGCGCGTATCGCGCCATCGGGCGGGCCATCGGCCGTCGGGCGCAGGATGCTGACTTTCAGGCCGCCGGTCTCGTTGAGCGGCGGCGACAGGGCGAATGGCAGGTCGGCGTCGGCGGGCGCAGCGATTTCGACGGTCTCGACGCCGGTCGCCTCGAGCGCCTCGGCGAAGGTGGAACCGTCTTCATAGGCAAGGCCATCGGACAGCCAGACGATCTCGCCGACTCCGTAGGTCGTTGCGGCTTCGCCGATCAGCGGGGCCAGAGCGGCGCGGTCCGGTGCGTGCGGGGCGACGGAGAGGCCCCCGAGCTTTTCGAGCGAGGCGTCGTATCCGGCCGGCTCGCCGATGACGGTATCCGTCGCAGTCGCGATCAGCAGGGTCGGGCGGCCGGCGCGGCCGGCATCGGCGAGGAGGTCTTCCGCGGTGCCGGCGATGCGGTCCCAGTTCGGGCCCGCACCCCAGCCGTTGTCGACGACGACCAGGATCGGTCCGCCGCCGCCAGCCGTGACGTCCTGCGGATTGAGGATCGGCCGGGCGAGCGCGATGATGACGAGCGCGGCGATCATCATCCGTAAGAGCACGAGCCACCACGGGCTCTTGGCGCGCTTCTCCTCGCGCTGGTCGATTTCCAGGAGGATGCGGGTCGGCGGGAAGGCGACGCGCATCGGCCGCGGCGGCGTGAACCGCAGCAGCCACCAGATCGCCGGCAGCAGGATCAGGGCGGCCAGCAGCCACGGCTGCGCGAAGGCGATGGGCAGGCCCGGGATCACGTCGTGCCTCCCATCATGTCTCTCCTCCCGACGGCACACCGTGCGCGAAGGTGCGCGGATCGGCACCGCCCGACAGGCGGGCGTGCAGCGACAGGACCGGCTCCTGCGCCGGCCGGTCGGTATGGTGGATGAGCTGGCTCCAGCCGATCCGGTCGGTGACCGTCTTCAGGCGCTTGCGGCGCTCGGCCATGCGGGCGCGATAGGCATCGCGCACCGTCTCGGCGCGACCGGCGACATAGCGCAGGCCATGAGCGGGATCGTGAAATTCCGTGCGGCCGGCAAAAGGGAACGTCTCTTCCACCGGATCGAGCACCTGAGCGAGATGGCCGTGCACCCGGCGTCCGGCGATCGCGGCGAGCGCCGGCTCGATCTCGCTGAGCGGTTCGAGGAAGTCGCCGACCGCGATCAGTTCGGTGAAGGGCGCGAACGGCGCGGCGGTGGGCAGCGTGTCGTCGCCCAGCGGATCGCGCGAGATTGCCAGCGCGGCGCGTTCCACGGCATGGCGCTGGGCGGTCGGGCGCATCAGGTCGACGAGGCCGACGCGCTCGCCGCCGCGGATCAGCAGGTCCGTCAGTGCGAGCGCAATCACCACGGCGCGGTCGATCTTGCGCGAGGCGCCGAGCGACGAGCCGAAATACATGGACGGCGACCGGTCGATCCAGATCCAGACCGTGTGGGCGGCCTCCCATTCCTTCTCGCGGACATAGAGCATGTCGTCGCGTGCCGAACGGCGCCAGTCGACCCGCCTGGCCGGCTCGCCCGACTGGAAGCGGCGGAACTGCCAGAATGTCTCGCCGGGTCCCGCTCTCCGCCGCCCGTGCATGCCGTGTGCGACGGTCGTGGAGACGAACCGCGCCTGCATCAGCAGGTCGGGCATGCGCGCGGAGAGCGCTGCGGCCTCGCGGCCGAGGTCGGTCGGTGCCGGTGCGGTGAGGTTGAGCTCTGGACTGGCTAAGGCCAATGCGCCTACCCGAGTTTCCCGACAAAGCCGTCGATGACGGTTCCGACATCGACGCCGTCGGCCCGTGCGGCGAAGGTTATCGCCATGCGGTGCTGCAGGATCGGCTTGGCCAGCGCGACGACATCGTCGATGGACGGCGCGAGACGGCCCTGCACGAGCGCGCGGGCGCGGACCGTCAGCATCAGCGCCTGGCTGGCGCGCGGGCCGGGGCCCCAGGCGATGCGGGAATCGACTTCCGTATCGCCTTCGCCGGGTCGAGCGGCGCGGACGAGGGCCAGGATCGCTTCGACCACCGAGTCCCCGACCGGCATGCGGCGCACCAGGCGCTGCGCGGCCATCAGCTCGTCGGCGTCCATGATGCGCTGGACCGTCGCGCCTTCGCCGCCCGTCGTCTCGAACAGCATGCGCCGCTCGGACTCCAGATCAGGATAGCCGACGTCGACCTGCATCAGGAAGCGGTCAAGCTGCGCCTCCGGCAGCGGATAGGTGCCTTCCTGCTCCAGCGGATTCTGTGTCGCCAGCACGTGGAAGGGACGCGGCATGTCGTGGCGCACGCCGGCGACGGTGACGTGATGTTCCTGCATGGCCTGGAGGAGGGCGGACTGGGTGCGCGGGCTGGCGCGGTTGATCTCGTCGGCCATCAGGAGCTGCGAGAAGATCGGTCCGCGGATGAAGCGGAACGAGCGGCCGCCGCCTTGCGTCTCCTCCAGGACCTCGGACCCGAGGATGTCGGAGGGCATGAGGTCGGGCGTGAACTGAATACGACGGGCGTCGAGGCCAAGGACGGTGCCCATGGTCTCGACGAGTTTCGTCTTGGCCAGGCCCGGGACACCGACGAGCAGCGCGTGGCCGCCGGCAAGAACCGTGACGAGGGCCTTCTCGACCACGTCCTCCTGGCCGAAGATCACGGTGCCGATGGCATCGCGAACTTCCTTCAGGCGGACAGCAGTCGCATCGGCCGCGGCAACGATGTCGTCGCCGTCGGTCGGGGAGGTTTGATTGATCGCGGTCATGGCTTTGACTATATGGCCCATCGGAGGCGTGCTGGAAGTGTGCAATGCTCACAGCAGCGTGAATGACACTCAGCCGGCGGCATTTGTGACAAATGTGAAGAACCGGCATGCACCCAGCGTAACGTAGAGTTCGACACCGATCAGGCCGTGCGAGATGGGCGGAACTATGACCGCAAAGGGACAAACGGCAGAGACCGGCGAAGGCGTCTCGGAGGCGCCCGCAACAGGCGGCCTGGCGGGACTGGAGAAGCTCGCACGGGAGGCCGGCGGCAAGGGAATTCCGCCCGTCGAACAGTGGGAGCCGGAGAATTGCGGCGACCTCGACATCCGCATCGCGCGCGACGGGACCTGGTTCTATATGGGCTCGCCGATAGGGCGTAAGCCTCTGGTCAGACTGTTTTCTTCGGTTCTGCGGAAGGATGCCGACGGGCGCACCTATCTGGTCACGCCGGTCGAAAAGATCGGCATCACCGTCGATGACGCGCCGTTTCTCGCCGTCGAGATGGCAGTCGAGGGAAACGGGGAAGATCAGCGCATCGGTTTCCGCACGAACGTCGACGATTTCGTCGAGGCGGACGCCGAACATCCGCTCCGGTTCGACATCGAGCCCGCGTCCGGAGGACTGAAGCCCTACGTGCTCGTCAGGGGCCGTCTGGAGGCCCTTGTCACGCGCTCCGTCTTTTATGACGTCGTCGAACTCGGGGTCGAGCGAACTGTGGATGGAACCGTCATGTTCGGGGTCTGGAGCTGCGGTGCCTTCTTTCCGATGGCGCCCGCTGATTCGCTGAGCGCGTTCAGATGAGCGAGACGCGCCAACAGCCTTCCGTAACGGATGTCCATTCGCCACCGGCGCTGTTCGGTCCGGACGCGTTTCGCGGGCTTGCCGGCGCCCGACTGCTGCGGTCGCCACCGGCAGGCGACCTCAACCCGGACCTGCCGCCCGACGTGGGCGATCACGACCTGAACGCCGGCGAGCCGAACCCGTTTCATCGATCCGGCGCGCCGCGCCGCGCAGCCGTGCTCGTTCCCGTCATCGGGCACGCAAGCGGCGCGACGGTGCTTCTCACCCGGCGCAGCGACCATCTGACGGCCCATGCCGGCCAGATCTCGTTTCCCGGCGGCAAGATCGAGGGGACGGATGCCACGCCGCTCGCCGCCGCGCTGCGCGAGACACATGAGGAAATCGGCATTCCGGGCGAGACTGTCGACCCGCTCGGCTACCTCGACCTCTACCAGACAGGCACCGGGTTCCGTATCGTGCCCGTCGTTGCGATGATCGAGCCGGGCTATACGCTTCGTGTCGACGAGAACGAGGTCGCAGACGTGTTCGAGGTGCCGCTGGCGTTTCTGATGAGGCCGAACAATCATCAGCGACATAGCTATGAGATCGAGGGGCGGATGCGCCGGTTTTATGCGATGCCCTACGACGAAAAATACATCTGGGGTGCCACGGCCGGTATCATCCGCAATCTCTACAACCGGGTATATGCCTGATGCTCCGCGTCATCGGCCTGCAGCTTCTGCTCTTCCTGCTGCCGTTCATCGGCTACGCTTTCTATCTGTATTTTTCCCGTGTCGATCCCAGGAAGCGGGAAAACTGGGAAAACAGCCCGATCTACTGGATGTCGATCGGCGGCCTTCTGCTGATGATCGCCGGCTTCATCCTGACCGCGACCTTTAGCGGCGCGCCGCCGGAGGCGACCTATACACCGGCGGAGCTGCAAGACGGCAAGATCCAGCCCGGGCACCTGGATTGAGCGCCAACCGGACCTCCGATGTGTCGTCGCCCGCTGTCACCACGCCCGAATTCCTGCCGGATGCGGGCTGGATAGAGACACCGCCCGTTTCTACCGTTCTCGAGGCGCTGAACCGCGGCGGAGTCGAGACCCGGCTTGTCGGCGGTGCGGTCCGCGACGCGTTGATCGGCCGGCCGCAGGGCGACGTCGATTGCGCGACGACGGGCTCGACCGACGAGATCACGGCCCTGGCCGACGCCGCCGGCCTCAAGGCGGTGCCGACCGGCGTGGCGCACGGCACCGTGACCGTGGTGGCCGATGGTCAGCCGTTCGAGGTGACGACGTTGCGTCACGACGTCGAAACGCACGGCCGGCACGCGACAGTCGCCTTCGGCGCGGGCTGGGAAGAAGACGCACGGCGGCGTGATTTCACCATGAACGCGTTGTATGCGGGTCCCGACGGGCGATTGTACGATCCCGTCGGTGGCTATCCCGACCTGCTGGCGCGGCGGGTGCGATTCATCGGTAATCCAACGGCGCGGATCCGCGAGGATTTTCTCCGCATCCTGCGGTTCTTCCGCTTCCATGCGCAGTTTTCGGAAGGCCCTCCGGACGCGGAGGGCCTGGACGCGTCCATCCGCGAGCGGCGCGGCCTGCTCGGCCTGTCCGGCGAGCGATTGCAGCAGGAGACGGTCAGGCTCCTGAAGGCGCCCGGGGCAGTTGCGACCGCCCGGATCATGGCCGATTGCGGCATTCTCGGCATCGTCACCGGCGGTGTTTCGTATTTGCCGGCATTTGCCCGTCTGGTTGCCAACGAGGCGGCGGCGGATCGTCCGCCCGATCCGGTGCTGCGTCTCGCCGCGCTGGCCGTCTGGACGCCGGAAGACGCGGAGCGGTTGTGGACGCGCCTGCGCCTTTCCAACGCCGCCCACAAGCGCCTCGCCTCGGCGGCGTCGGGCTGGTGGCATGTTGGGCCGTATTTAAGCGATTCCAGCCGGAAGGAACTCCTCTACCGGCTTGGGGATCAGGCCTATCGCGACCGGGTGGCGCTGGCGTGGGCGCGTTCCGCCGCGGGGCCGGAGAATCCGGACTGGCGGGCTCTGGTAGATCTGCCCGATACCTGGCGGAAGCCGGTGTTCCCTGTGAAGGGGGCGGACCTGCTGAAAGCGGGGGTTCCCGCCGGGCCGGAGGTCGGTCGCCTTCTCGCCGCCCTGGAGGCGGCCTGGATCGCAGACGGGTTTTCGTCGGACCGCGACGCGCTTCTGAGCCGTGCGGAGTTGCTGAAAGACGTGTGACGGCCGGAGCCGTGTCTGGCCGCTCAGATCGCAGCGGTGCGCAGATCGGTTTGCTGCTGCACCACCTCGGGGACGGGCAGTCGCGGATCAGCCGCCGGTTTTCCGAACAGAAACCCCTGTACCTTGTGGCATTGCATGGAGCGCAGATGGGCGACCTGCAGGTAGGTTTCCACGCCTTCGGCCAGGATCTCGATGTCGAGTGCCAGCGCCAAATCGACGATGGCACGGACGACAGCCTCCGTCCTGGTGTCGATACCGAGCCGTTGCACGAAGGAGCGGTCGACCTTGATCCTGTCGATCGGAAAGCGAGCGAGATAGCTGAGACTCGAATACCCGGTTCCGAAATCGTCGAGTGCGATCGACACGCCCATGTCGCGGAGCCGGTGCAGCGTTTCCAGTGCGAGATCTGTGTTCTGAAGGAGGGCGGTTTCGGTGATCTCCACCTCGAGCCGGTGTGCAGGGAGGCCGGACCAGCGCAGGCATTTCTCGATGGTGTCGGCGATGTCGCCGGTCCGCAGTTGTCCTGCCGACAGGTTGACCGACAGTTTGACCGGGGCGGGCCACTGCGTCGCTGCCTTGCAGGCGTTGAGCAGGACCCATTCGGACAGCGGACCGATCAGCCCGCACGATTCGGCGGCGGGGATGAAGACGTCCGGCGTGACCTTGCCGAGCGTCGGGGTCTCCCACCGCGCCAGCGCTTCGAACCCGATCAGGTCGCCGGTGCGCAGGTCGAACTGCGGCTGGTAGTGGATCGTGAACCGGTCGCCGCCCAGATCGGCGTGCAACTGATCCTCGAGGGTGCGGCGCCGGCGCACTTCGCTGTCGAGATCGTCAGTGAAGTAGCGCACCGTGTTACGCCCCTCCGTCTTGGCCTTGTAGAGGGCTAGGTCCGCGTTCTTCAGCAGCGCGTCGACGTCGTTCCCGTCATCGGGTGCCGTCGCAACGCCCATGGAGATCGATACCATCACCTCGCGCTCGTCGATCTCGTGGGGAATTGAGGCGTTGCGCAGGATACGGTTCACCGCCAGCCGCAGGCTGTCGGCGTCTGCCACGTCGTTGATCAGCACGGCGAATTCGTCTCCGGACAGCCGCGCGACCGTCGTCTTCTGGCCGCTGACGGCGAGGATGCGCTCGGCCGTTCCCTTGAGGATCCGGTCGCCGACGGGATGACCGAGCGTGTCGTTGATCTCCTTGAAATTGTCGACGTCGATACAGATCACGGCGATCCGGGTACGGGCATGGAACGCACGCTCGAGGGCCTGCGACAGGCGCACCTTGAACTGCGCCCGGTTCGGCAGCTGTGTCAGCACGTCGTGCATGGCCAGATATCGGATCTCGTCCTCGGCCCGCCAGCGTCCGCGAATATAGCGCCAGAGAAGCAGCAGCGTGACGAGCAGGCCCGCTGCGCTGAGGCTGCCGGCGAGCAGCCGCCGGGTCATGGCAGCGGAATAGAGCATATCGGCTTGTGCGGACTGGTCGACGTCCAGCCGGATGACGCCCGTCACCTTTCCGGCGGTGGTGATCGGCGCGAAGAAGACCGTGCGGAACTGATCCGGTGTTTCAGGGGATGTGCGGGCGTATTGAACTGTCCCATCGCGGAACGCGCGTTCGAACGCGGATCGCTCGGCATTCGATTCGAACCGGAACAGCGTCCCCGGCGGACCGCTTCCCGGCGCGGTGACTTTGCCCTCGCGGTCCAGCACCAGAACCGACCGCAGGTCGCCGTTTGCCGATGCCGCGCCGGGAAGCGGCCCGGACTGCAGGATCGTGCCGCGATCGTCGGCGTCTGGCATCGTCAGGTCAGGGCGGATACGGTCGACGACATGGCGTTCGACCTTAGAAACGACCTTTTCGGCCTCCCGACGCAATGTGCGCAGGTTGACGAAATCGGCGGCGATGTAACCGGCGGCGAACAGAATCAGCACCAGGCCGCACAGAGCCGGCAGGACGAAGAGGTCTCCGCGTCTGTCACGACGATACATCGTGGCCACATCCCCATGGTTGCATGCCGCTAGGGGATGTTTCCTAGTTTCGAATAGCTAAGATACAGGAAATTTTCAGTGTTTATGCCCGGTAAACAACTTGCGGTTTAGTTTTGGTTTTACGGCCATTTCACCAGCGGGGGCATGGACGAGAGGATCGAATCGACGTTGCCGCCGGTCTTCAGCCCGAAGATCGTGCCGCGGTCGTAGAGCAGGTTGAATTCGACATAGCGCCCGCGCCGGACGAGCTGTTCGTCGCGGTCGGCCTCCGTCCAGGGCTGCGCGAAATTGCGGCGCACGATCTCGGGGTAGATCCTGAGGAACGCCTCGCCAACGGTCCGGGTGAAGGCGAAGTCGGCATCCCAGTCGCCCGTATTCACGTGATCGTAGAAAATGCCGCCGATGCCGCGCGGCTCGTTGCGGTGGGGCAGGAAGAAATAGCGGTCGCACCATTCCTTGTATTCGGCCCAGTCGCGGCCCGAGGTTTCGCAGGCGGTGCGCATGGCCGCATGGAAGTCGCGCGAATCGGGATCCTCCTGGACGCGCCTCCGGTCCAGCACGGGGGTCAGGTCGGCACCGCCGCCGAACCAGTTCTTGGTCGTTACGACGAAGCGCGTATTCATGTGCACGGCGGGGACGTTGGGGTTGTGCAGGTGGGCGATCAGCGAGATGCCGCTGGCCCAGAAGCGCGGGTCTTCCGACGCACCGGGGATCTGGTCCTTGAAGTCCGGGCCGAAGGTGCCGTGTACGGTCGAGCAGTGGACGCCGACCTTCTCGAACACCCGGCCGCCCATCATCGACATCACGCCGCCGCCGCCATCGGCGCCGTCGTGGTTCGTCCGTTTCCAAGGCGTGCGCACGAAGCGGCCCGGCGCGTCGGCCGACTGCGGCAGGCCGGCGGGCAGCTCATTCTCGATGGCTTCGAAGGCCGAACAGATGCGGTCGCGGAGCGTCTCGAACCAGGCTCGGGCCGACTCTTTTTGCTCCGCAAGGGCGGCGTTCCGATCAGAGGCGGATGTCGTTTCGGTCATGATGAACGCCCTACGCCATCCGTGGCCATACGGCAACAGGGGCGCCGGGAAGCGCCTGTGCGCAGGGCTTTGGGGTGTACATCCGCTCTCGTAAGGGTATATCACCCGTCTCTCGCCCGCAGACGTTGCGTGACCCGTTCAGAGTCGCCATCGATCCGGGCGTGTCTCGCACCTGGTCAGAAACCTCCTTCAGGAGATCCCGATGCAGATTTGCATCCCGCGATCCATCTGACGCACCGCTGCCGAGTTCCCGGGTCCAATCCGTGACCCTCCGGGCTCCGCATCCGGTGCGCACCAGTCCTTGCCGCCGTATGCCCGGAGCCCGTCATGTTTGCCCGTTTCGAATCCATCATCGACCCCCTTGTGCCCGCGCGCGACGATCGTCCGCCGGACCGTTTGCTTGCCTTTTTCTGGTTCTACGTCCGGCAGGTGCGCGGGACGCTCGCCGTCATGATCGTCGTCTCCGGCATCGTCGCCCTGATCGAGGTCAGCCTGTTCGATTTCATGGGCCGGATCGTCGATCTGTTGAAGGACACGGCGCCGGGCGAGCTGTTCGCGCTGCACGGGGCGACGCTGGCCTGGATGGCGGCCGTCGTCCTTCTGGCAAGGCCATTGGCGGCTGCGGTTCACAACCTGCTCGTCCATCAGGCGATCGAACCGGGCCTGATGAACATGGTCCGGTGGCAGACGCACCGCTATGTGCTGCGCCAGAGCGTCGGCTTCTTCCAGAACGATTTCGCCGGCCGGCTGGCCAACAAGATCATCCAGACCGGGGCTGCGCTGCGGCAGGCGGTCGTCAGCCTGGTCGACGCGGTGTGGTACGTCATCGTCTACACCGTGAGCGGGCTGATCCTGTTCGCGGAGGCCGATATCCGGCTCACCGTGCCGCTGGCGCTGTGGATCGTCGCCTATGCCTTCGTGCTGTTCACCTTTGTGCCGCGGGTCAAGCACCACGCCACGATCATGTCGGAGGCGCGTTCGACACTGACCGGGCGCATCGTCGACAGCTACACCAACGTGATGACAGTGAAGCTGTTCGCCCATGCCGAGCGTGAGGACGACTACGCCCGGGAAGCGATCGCCGACCACACGGCGAAGCACTATCTGATGATGCGCCAGATCACCGGCATGAACATCGCGCTGGTCGTCATCAACGGCCTTCTGATCGTCGGGACCGTCGGGACGGCGCTATGGCTGTGGCACGGCAACGCGGTCACCATCGGCGCGGTGGCGCTGGCCGCCGGCCTGTCGATGCGCATCAACGCCATGTCCGGCTGGATCATGTGGGTGATGACGGAGATCTTCGAGAATCTCGGTACCGTCGACGAGGGGATGGAGGCTATCTCGCGGCCCTATGCGGTCATCGACCGGACCGGGGCGGAGCGCCTGACGGTCGACCGCGGCGCGATCCGCTTCGACGACGTGTCGTTCCATTACGGCAAGACGCAGGGCGTCATCGACCGGTTGACGCTCGATGTCGCGGCGGGCGAACGGGTCGGCCTCGTCGGCCGGTCGGGGGCTGGCAAGTCGACGCTCGTCAACCTGCTGCTGCGCTTTCACGACGTGGAGGCCGGCCGCATCCTGATCGACGGGCAGGACATCGCCGGTGTCACGCAGGAGAGCCTGAGGGCGGCCATCGGCATGGTGACGCAGGATACCTCGCTGCTGCACCGCTCGGTGCGCGACAACGTGCGCTACGGGCGGCCGGAAGCGACCGACGCGGAGATATGGGCGGCTCTTGAAAAGGCGCACGCCGACGTCTTCGTGCCCGATCTGGTCGATCCGCGCGGACGGCGCGGCCTCGAGGCCCATGTCGGCGAGCGCGGTGTCAAGCTGTCCGGCGGCCAGCGCCAGCGCGTGGCCATTGCGCGTGTGCTCCTCAAGGATGCGCCGATCCTGATCCTCGACGAGGCGACGTCGGCCCTCGACTCGGAGATCGAGGCGGCGATCCAGGAGGATCTCGAGACGCTGATGGAAGGCAAGACGGTGATCGCCATCGCACACCGCCTGTCGACGATCGCCCGGATGGATCGGCTGATCGTCATGGAGGCGGGGCGGATCGCGGAGACCGGCAGCCATGCGCAGCTGATCGCCCGCGACGGCATCTACGCCCGTCTCTGGCAGCGCCAGTCCGGCGGCTTCCTGGGTGAAATGGACGCCGAGGCGGTGGCCTGACGCCGGCCGCGTGTGGTTCGAGATGCAGGCCGGGGAGACGATCCCCGGCCTGCTCCTCATCATGAGGCTTGTCGTGTTTCGAACGCGACCGGACTTGCCGGCCTCATCCTGAGGAGCGGCGTAGCCGCGTCTTGAAGGATGGATTACTCGGCAACCGCCTCGACCGGCGGCAGCCCGCCGGTCTGGCGCAGGGCTTCGCTCAGCACGATGGCGGCGGATACGGCCACGTTGAGGGATCGCATGGGAGGGCGCATGGGAATCAGGACGCGCGAATCTGCCGTTGCGTGAACCGTTTCGGGAACCCCACGCGACTCGCGTCCGAGAACCAGAGTGTCGGCTTCGGAGAAGGGGAACTCACTGTAGGGCAGCGACGCTTGTGTAGACAGGAGCACCATACGGCGGCCGGATTCGCGCAGGCTCTCCATGAAGGCGGAAAAGGAGATGTGGCGGACCAGTTCGACATGATTGAGGTAATCCATCCCGGCGCGTCGAAAATGCCTGTCGGACCAGGGGAATCCGGCGGGCTCGACTATGTCGACAGGAGCTCCCAGACAGGCCGCCAGGCGCAGGATCGTCCCGGTGTTCTGGGGAATATCGGGCTCGTAAAGTGCCAAACGGATCACCGGGACGCTCCGTTCTTTGGAATAATTCGCGACAATTGGACCCTTCCCCCTTTGGTGTGCTGGACAACGCCCGTCAAGAGTGCAAAAAGGATGCCCGCCTGCCTGGTTGGCGGGTCCGTCCGTCGTGCCTTTTGCCGGTGGGCGTCCAACGGAATATGACATCGGGGATTTAGTCGTGGCCCACGCCGAAACGGACACGCAAGAGCCGACACGCCGAGATTTTCTCTACATCGCTACCGGAGCTGTCACCGCAGTGGGTGTCGGCTCTGTTGTCTGGCCTTTGATCGACCAGATGAACCCGGACGCCAGCGTCCAGGCGCTTGCCTCGATCGAAGTCGACATAAGCGCGGTCGAAGTGGGGCAGAGCCTCACGGTGATGTGGCGCGGCAAGCCGGTCTTCATTCGCCATCGCACCGAAGAGGAAATCGCGGAGGCCGACGCCGTTCCGCTCGAAGACCTGCCGGACCCGATCGCGCGCAACGCCAACCTGCCGGCGGATGCCGAGGCGACGGACGCAAACAGGGTGTTCGCCAAGGGCGAGACGGAAGTGCGGCCTGAGTGGCTGCTGATGGTCGGTGTCTGCACGCATCTGGGTTGCGTGCCGCTTGGCGAGCAGGGGGACTACGACGGCTGGTTCTGTCCGTGCCACGGCTCGCACTACGATACGGCCGGCCGCATCCGCAAGGGACCGGCGCCGCGCAACCTCGACGTTCCGGTCTATGAGTTCATGACCGACACGCTCGTTCGCGTCGGCTGAGCATTCCGGGGGAGAAGCAGAACTCATGAGCGGCCACTCGACCATTCATTACAAAAATCCCGTCGTGCGCTGGATCGACACGCGTCTGCCGATCATCAGCATGATGCAGACCAACGCGATGGATTTCCCGACGCCGAAGAACCTCAACTACATGTGGACCTTCGGCGGAATTCTGACGCTGTTCCTCGGCATCCAGATCATCACCGGCATCGTGCTGGTGATGCACTACACGCCGCATGTGGATCTCGCCTTCAACAGCGTCGAGCACATCATGCGCGACGTGAACTACGGCTGGCTGATCCGCTATATGCATGCCAACGGCGCGTCGTTCTTCTTCATCGCCGTCTACATCCACATCTTCCGCGGTCTTTATTACGGCTCCTACAAGCAGCCGCGCGAGCTTCTGTGGATGATCGGCGTGGTGATCCTCCTGTGCATGATGGCGACGGCCTTCATGGGCTATGTGCTGCCGTGGGGCCAGATGAGCTTCTGGGGCGCCACCGTCATCACCAACCTGTTCAGCGCCATCCCGCTGGTCGGCACGCCGATCGTCGAGTGGCTGTGGGGCGGTTTCGCCGTCGGCAACCCGACACTGAACCGCTTCTTCTCGCTGCACTACCTGCTGCCCTTCGTGCTCGCCGCGCTGGTGTTCCTGCACATCTGGGCGCTGCACGTGCCGGGCAACAACAACCCGACGGGTGTCGAGGTGAAGTCGCCGAAGGACACGATCCCCTTCCACCCGTACTACACGGTGAAGGACTTCTTCGCGATCATCGTGTACCTCGTCTTCTTCGCCGCGTTCGTGTTCTACCTTCCGAATTATCTCGGCCACACGGACAACTACATCCCGGCCAATCCGCTGGTGACGCCGGCGCATATCGTTCCCGAATGGTACTTCCTGCCGTTCTACGCGATCCTGCGCGCCGTGCCGGACAAGCTGGGCGGTGTCATCGCCATGTTCGCTGCGATCGCCGTGCTGTTCGTGCTGCCCTGGCTGGACACCTCGAAGGTGAAGTCGGCCAAGTTCCGGCCGCTCTACCGCCAGTTCTTCTGGATCCTGGTGGTGGTGTGCATCGGGCTCGGCTATCTCGGCGGCAAGCCGCCGGAGGGCTGGTACGTCACGGCCTCGCGGATCCTGACCATCTACTACTTCGCGCACTTCCTGGTGATCCTGCCGATGCTCGGCATTTTCGAGAAGACGAAGCCGTTGCCGGCCTCGATATCGGAATCCGTTCTCGCCAAGCATGGCGGCGGCGGTGCGACGGCTGCGGCCGGGGCCGCTTCGGCGCCGGAAAACAGAGGCTGAGGGGGGTGACGATGCGTTTCGACAAGACGAAAGCCATGAAGCTCGCCCGCTTCGCTCCGATGGCTCTGGTCGCGGCGATCGCCGCGACGGCCGCAGTGCCGGCCCGGGCCGCCGAGGAGGCGCACGCGCTGAAGCATGTCGACTTCTCCTTCAAGGGGCCGTTCGGCACCTTCGACCGGGGGCAGCTGCAGCGCGGCTACAAGGTCTATGTGGAGGTCTGCTCGGCCTGCCATTCGATGGACCTGCTGGCCTTCCGCAACCTGTCGCAGGAAGGCGGACCGGACTTCACGACGGACGAGGTTCGTGTGCTTGCCGCGGAGTTCCCGCGCCAGGTGATCGACGGTCCCGACGATTTCGGTGACATGTTCGAGCGCCCGGGCAAGCCGTCCGACCACTTCCCGCCGCCGTTCCCGAACCAGGCGGCCGCGCGCGCGTCGAACAACGGCGCCTACCCGCCGGACTTCTCGGTGCTGGCCAAGGCCCGGCATGGTGGAGCCGACTACATCTACTCGCTGCTGACCGGCTACGAGGAACCGCCCGCGCACATGGAGGTGCGGGATGGCTCCTACTACAACCCGTACTTCCCGGGCGGACAGCTCGCCATGGCCCCGCCGCTCGCCGACGAGCTCGTCGAGTACACCGACGGCGCCCCGATGACGACCGAGCAGTATGCCAAGGACATCTCCGCGTTCATGATGTGGACGGCCGAGCCGAAGCTCGAGGAGCGCAAGCGGATCGGCTTCCAGGTGATGATCTTCCTGGTGGTGCTCGCGGGCCTGCTCTACTTCACCAAGCAGAAGCTGTGGCGCGACGTCGATCACTGAGACGGCATGCCGTGACAGACCGTGTTCAAGGGGCTCCTTCGGAGCCCCTTTTTCGTTGCGGCGAACGGGCGCAGGGGGCGGGGCTCAATCGCCGAGGAAGGCCAGCAGGGCGGCGGACAGCTCCTCAGGGGCCTCCATCGGGATCATATGCCCGGCGTCGATGATGCGCAGCGTGGCGCCCGGGATGCCGGCCTGCAGTTCGCGCGCCTCGTCCAGGGAGCGCAGGCGATCCCGGCTTCCGGCGACGACCAGGGTCGGGCATCCGATGGCGGGCAGGAGATCCATGTCGCCGTCGCGCCGTACAAGTGCCTGGCGCCGGAACGTCTCGCCGCCGAGGCGGACGCTCATGGCCCGGATCCGCTCGACCAGACCCGTATCGCCTTCGCGGTCGGGCGCCAGCGACGTGCGGATCGAGCCCCTGCTCAGGCCGCGAAACGATGCCGGGTCCGCCTCCGCGATCGCCGCCTTGCGTTGCGCCTGCACCGCCGCGTCGCCCCGGGCGGAGGTGGCGATCAGGACGAGCCGGCGGATGCGGTGCGGGGCTGCCCGCTGGGCCGCCCGCGCCACGTAGCCGCCCATCGAGAAGCCGACCAGATCGAAGCGCCCGGGCGCCGCTTCGAGGAGGTCCGCCGCCATCTCCTCGATCGAGGCGGCCCGCGACAGATCGGCGTGGCGGACCGGGCCCAGGGCGGCGAGATCGTCGACGAGGTCGGACCACAGGTCGGCATCCAGCATGAAGCCGGGAACGAGAACAACCGGCATGTCCATTCTCGACCTCGCGAGCGCCTTCGACGGTCCACCCGTCCAGATTACGCCGACGGCGGGTCGCCGCAACCGGTTCGGTATCCTGTCACAAAGCGGATATAGAGAAAGCCTTCGTGCCCCATCTTCCCGGCGGATTGCCGCCGGCTGGTCCGCACGGCAAGTCTCGAGAGCGGACACACGGCCATGACATCGAAGCCCGCCATCTCCCGTCGGCCAGGCGATATCGTTCCCTTGAGCGAGGCGACCCGGGCCTGGGCCCGGATCGCGGCCATGAGCTTCGGCGGTCCGGCCGGGCAGATCGCGCTGATGCACCGGGTGCTGGTGGAGGAGAAACGCTGGATCGGCGACACGCGGTTCCTGCACGCGTTGAACTTCTGCATGCTGCTGCCGGGCCCCGAGGCGCAGCAGCTGGCCGTCTATGTCGGCTGGCTCCTGAACCGGACGCTCGGCGGCCTGATCGCAGGTATTCTGTTCGTTCTGCCGGGCGCGGTGTCCATTCTCGCGCTCAGCATCGTCTATGCGGTCTACGGGCAGCTCGCACCGGTCGAGGCCCTGTTCTTCGGCCTCAAGGCGGCCGTGCTGGCCATCGTCCTGCAGGCGGTGGTGAAGATCGGCCGGCGCGCGCTGAAGAACCGAGCGATGGTGGCTGTCGCCGCGGCCTCGCTGGTCGCGATCTACGCCTTCGACGTCCCGTTCCCCCTGATTGTCGCAACCGCCGGTCTGATCGGCTTCGTGGCCGGTCGCGCGGGGCATCGGAGCTTCCAGCCCGGCGGCGGCGCCGGACCAACAGGGCGTTATCTGGAGGACGAGGAGACGGTGCTCGGCCTCGAGGTTCCCGCTCACGCGCGGCCAGATCGCGCGTGGGGGATCCGGGTCGCCGTCGTCTGTCTGGTGCTGTGGCTGTTGCCCACCGCGGTCCTGGTGCTGACGCTGGGGGCCGGCGCCGTATTCAGCGAGATCGCGCTGTTCTTCTCGGGACTCGCGGTTGTCACGTTCGGTGGCGCCTATGCCGTCCTGGCGTGGGTGGCGCAGGCGGCCGTCGACCATTACGGCTGGCTTGCGCCCGGTGAAATGCTCGACGGACTGGGCCTCGCGGAGACAACGCCCGGGCCGCTGATCATGGTCACCCAGTTCGTCGGATTCCTGGCCGCTTTCCGGGAGGCGACGGGATTACCGCCGCTCGTCGCGGGCGTCCTGGGCGCGCTGCTGACCACCTGGGTCACCTTCGCGCCGTGCTTCCTGTGGATCTTCCTCGGCGCGCCCTATGTCGAGCGCCTGCGCGGCAACCGGGCGCTGTCCGCGGCGCTGCAGACGATCACGGCAGCGGTCGTCGGCGTGATCCTGAATCTGTCGATCTGGTTCTCCCTGCATGTCCTGTTCGCCGAGGTGCGGAGGGTCGGTTTCCAGGCCCTGTCCTTCGATGTGCCGGTATTGACCACCCTCGATCCCGTGGCGGCCGTTCTCACGGCCGCAGCAATCGTGGCCGTCTTCGTTTTGCGCCTCGCCATGGGCTGGGTTCTGGGCGGTGCGGCGGCAGCGGGTTTGCTGCTCTGGGCCGCGGGGCTCTGACACACGGTCACTGAGCGCCGCGGCAGTTTGATACCGAGGCCGCGAGAAGGCATAACTCTGCAGACTGATTCTGCGGAATCGCAGCGGATGCGGGGAAAGAAGGGGCCTTCTTCTATGAATGTGAGTTTCGGTCGACCGATTCGGTGGGCGTTCGGCTGGCTGCTGGTTGCCGGTCTGGCCGGCGCCACGCTCGCGGGCATCGCACACGCGCAGGACGCCGGCGGAACCGGCACGGCCGCGCCGGCCGTAGCAGCGGACGATGGCACAGCACCGGACCTGCCGAGCCGGGTCAAGGTCGGACTTTACGTCAATCCGCCTTTCGTCATTAAGGGCGACGATGGCTACAGCGGGATGGCCTTCGACCTGTGGGAAGCGGTGAGTGGCGATCTGGGCGTCGAGTCCGACTATGTCGAACTGCCGACGATCCGTGCGCTGGTGGATGCCACGGCGGACGGCAAGGTCGATGTGGCCGTCAGCAATCTCACGATCACGAAGCGGCGCGCCGAGCGGTTCGACTTCACCTATCCGTGGTTCGACGCCGGCTTTCGCATCATGATCAACGAGAATGCGGGGCGCGGGTTCTGGGCGACAATGCGCGGCCTGTACGAGTCCGGCTACCTGAAATCCTATGCCTGGATCGCCTTCGTGATCCTCGTCGCGACGGTCTTGCTGACGATTTTCGACCGGCGGTTCGACAAGAGCTTCCCGAGCCGCTGGCGCGACGGTGTCGCCGAGAGTTTCTACACGGTGATGTCGGTCGCCACGACAGGCCGCATGTCGCGCAAGAACCTGTTCGGCTGGGTCGGCCGTATCTGGCAGGGAATCTGGCTCATCTGCGGCGTCGCGGTGCTGGCCTATGTGACATCCACCGTGACCAGCGTGATGACGACGATCGCGCTGACCAGCCAGATCCGCAATGCCTCGGATCTCGATGGCCGGGTGATCGGTGTACGCACCGGCGGTACCGCAGAGGAATATGCAGAGGCAAACGGCCTGGCGTACCGGTCCTATGCCAACATCGATGGCGCGGTGAGGGGGCTGCTGCGCGGCCGGGTCGACGCGATCGTCGGCGACGCGCCGGTGCTCGAATACTACGCCTTCAGCCATCCCGAGGATCCCGTGCGCGTTGTCGGCCCTATCTTCCAGCCCGAAAAGTACGGGTTCGGCGTCTCAAACGCCTCCAATCTGGTACGCCCGGCAACGCTGGAACTTCTGGACGCTTTCGAGAAGAGCCAGATCGAGGTGATCCGCGAGAAATACTTCGGCGAGCGTCCGGGCTAAGACAGGTCGGGCTGTTCGCGAACGGCCGCGCCCGGTAGGACAGGCAATCAGCAAGGGAAACGGTATGGCCAGGTCGAAACTCGGTATCATCGGCGGCTCGGGGGTCTACGATCTGCCGGGCCTCAAGGGTTCGCGTTGGGAACATGTGCCCACGCCCTGGGGCGAGCCGTCCGATCACCTGCATTTCGGGGAACTGGACGGCCTCGACCTCGTCTTCCTGCCGCGCCACGGGCGGGGGCACCGGATCCCGCCCACCGAGATCAACTACCGGGCCAACATCGATGCGCTGAAGCGTGTCGGCTGCACCGACGTGATCTCGATTTCCGCCGTCGGCTCGTTCCGAGAGGAACTCGCGCCAGGCACCTTCGTGCTGGTCGACCAGTTCATCGACCGGACGTTTGCCCGCAACAAGAGCTTCTTCGGCACCGGCTGCGTCGCGCACGTATCGTTCGCCCACCCGATCAGCCCCGGGCTCGCGGATACGGTCGAGGCGGCGGCGAAGGCGGAGGACATCTCGATCCATCGCGGCGGCACCTACCTTGTGATGGAAGGGCCGCAGTTCTCCACCCAGGCCGAGTCCTTTCTGTACCGCGACTGGGGGTGCTCGGTGATCGGCATGACCAACATGCCGGAGGCGAAGCTCGCCCGCGAGGCGGAGCTTTGCTATTGCACCGTCGCGATGGTCACCGATTTCGACTGCTGGCATCCAGACCACGGCGATGTCGACGTTCCGTCGATCCTGAAGATCGTCGCCGAGAACGCCGAAAACGCGCGCCGCCTCGTCCTGCGGGTCGCGGAGGACTTTCCGCGCGAGCACGAGCCCTGTCCGATCGGGTCGGATGTTGCACTCGACACGGCCATCATCACCCCGCCCGGCGCGCGCGACGAGGCACTCCTGGCAAAACTCGACGCGGTCGCCGGCCGGGTGCTGGGGAGGTCCTGAAGGCCGCGGCCGGGCTTTCCGGGGAACCGTGCGGTCTATCGATGGAACCCGCCCATCATGGCGCCCATGCCGCCGAAAATGCCGGTCAGAACCATCATCACCACCGACATGATGATGGAGATGATGATCGCGGCAGGGATGGCGGCCAGGCCCCATTTGATGAAGATGAGCACCAGACGGCCGAACGGAATGTCGATGTCGGCAAGGGTCACGCGGGAATTGGGGTCCATCTGAGTCTCCTGAATCAGCCTGCATTTTCAACACCGTCGGGCAGGCGGCGGCACCAAGGCAAGGACAAATCGCGATGAACGGACCGGTCAACACGCGCGCGGGGCTCGATCTGAAGGCTCTCGTGCGAACGATCCCCGACTATCCCAAGCCCGGCATCCTGTTTCGCGATGTCACCACGCTGCTGGCCGATCCAGGGGGCTTGCGGGCATCGATCGACGAACTGATCTGGCCCTTCCTGGAAACGCCGATCGACTATGTGGCGGGGATCGAGGCGCGTGGCTTCATCCTCGGCGGCGCCGTTGCGCACGAACTGGGACGTGGCTTCGTGCCGATCCGCAAGAAGGGGAAGCTGCCCTACAAGACGATCGGGCAGGACTACGAACTCGAATACGGGATCGATACGGTGGAGATTCACGCCGATGCGGTCTCGGCCGGCGACAGGGTGCTGCTCGTCGACGATCTCGTTGCGACCGGCGGTACGGCGGATGCGGCGATCGATCTGATTCGCAAGTCAGGCGGAGATGTCGTTGCGGCCTGTTTCATCATCGATCTGCCGGCGCTGGGCGGCGCGGACCGTCTGCGGGCCAAGGGCGTACCCGTGCACACGCTGATGGATTTCGACGGGCTTTGACGTACAGATTATTATACCGGCTATGTTATTTTAGTCCGGATGAGTCAGTCTAGTCTGAGTATTACTTGTCCCTCGAAACAAATTAAAAACCCGCAACTGCCGCGAGGTTAACCCGAGATTCAGGGATCGGACCCAGAATCGCGATGGTTGCGCATTTTTGTGCGGCGCAACCGAGGCTGGGATCTATCTCATCAAGGCTATTCCGGGGCATTCCATGAACGAGAAAAAATCGGACGCGGTCGAGTTGGAGACCGCTGAAGGCGGCGCGCAGGCGCCCGAGGAAGCGCAGGCGACCGATCATGAGGCGGGTGACGAACTCGAAGCCCCCGTGAAAGCGTCCAGGCGCGGCGGTTTCGGTCTTCGCGGCCGACTCATGCTGGCTTTCGGTCTGGTCGCAGCGGCCGGCCTCGTCTCCGCCGGCGTGGCATTCTTCCAGTTCTCCGCGATCCAGAGCAGCCTCGACGCCGTCGTGTTCGAGAGTATGCCGGCAATAACGGCGGCCGAGGACATTGCCGCGGAAAGCGCGATGCTGGCTGCTGCTGCTCCCATTCTCGACGGCGCCAGCAATCAGGACGCGCGCCAGAAGACGGTCGGTACGCTCGAAGCGCGCTTCGTCTCCCTGTTCGACCAAATCAAGAAACTGTCGGCGCTTGGCGTCGCGCCCGCCCAGCTCGACGAGATGAATTCCGCCGCGCAGGCGATGTTTAACAGCGTGCAGGAGCAGAATGCCCTGGTCGAGCAACGGCTCGACGCCGCTCAGGCGCGCGAGGACGCGCTGAGCAAGATGGGCAGTGCCCATCAGAAGCTCATCGATACGCTGAACCCGCTGATCGCGGACACCGACAACGCCTTCGGTGTTGCGAGCGCGAAGGCGACGATGACGACAGAGACCGGGATCAAGGACCTCACCGAAACCGGTGTCGGAACGCTGGTCCAGCTTTACGAAGTCCAGGAAAGCTCGGGCCGGCTCGCGCATGCCATCGGCGAAGCTGCGACGGCGGCCAGCGTCGAGGAGGTGGACGACGCCTGGCGTGCCAGCGTCCCCCAGGTGTCGCGTCTGCACACGGCGATTGCCAAGTTGGGCAAGAACCCGGACATGAAGGAACTCGTCGAAACGGCCAAGACCCTGATCGGTGTGACGACAGGCGACAAGAACATCTTCGAGCAGCGCAAGGACGTCGTCGGGCCCGATGGTGGCGGCATCGGCGGCATCCAGGCGGCCGGGGAGGTCGATCGGCTGGTCGGCGTCACCGACGCGGCGGAAGCGAAGATCCAGGAACTGCTCGCACCGCTCCTGCGTCGTGCCCAGGTCGGCATCAAGCTGGCCGGCATCGATCTGCAGAACGGTACCGCGAGTTCGATGCGGGAGCTCATTGATGTGCAGTTGCCGAGTTACCGCACCTATCTCGAACTTGCGGCGCGCGGGAACCGCGTCGCGGGCCTGATCGCGTCCGCAGCGACGGCGCCGAACGCCTTCCTTCTCATCCAGATGAAGCGTGAACTGGGCCAGGAAACGGCAATGATGCAGATCTCCGCACTCAATATCGCCGAGGAGCAGAAGGAGCTTGCTGACGCTGTCAACGAACTGATCGGCTTCGCGGAAGGCCCCGACAGTCTGCCGGCCATCCGCGAGCAGGAACTCGCGGCGATCACGGCCAGCACCGAGAAGCTCTCGGCGACGCGTGCCCAGGCGGAGGCCCTCGGCGCGTCGGTCGTCAATCTGGTCGAACTCGCCAAGGCCGACGGCGACCGCAGTGCCGCCAGAGCCGAAGCGGCGCTGGAGAAGACCAAGATGTGGATGGCGGTCGGAGCCGGTCTCGGCGTGCTGGTCGCTCTGTTCTGCGCACTGATCTACGTCCCGAGGCAGATCACGAACCGCCTGATGCGCCTCGGCGGCTCCATGCAGGCGATCGCCGAGGGCGACCTCGAGGCCGAGATTCCGGCGGGTGGGAACGATGAAATCAGCCGCATGGCCGATGCTCTTGTCGTTTTCCGGGACAACGCCCGCGAGATCGAGGCGGCCAACGCGCGGACGCTCGAAGAACGTCAGCGCGCCGCGGAAGAACGACGCCGCGCGCAGCTCGAACTGGCGGAGTCTTTCGAGGCCAGCGTCCAGAGCGTCGTCGACAACGTCGCCAAGTCGGCGTCGGGCATGCATGACAGCGCGAACCGGATGTCGGGACTCGCCGGAACGACGAGCGAGCAGATCAACGAGGTCGCCGGCATTTCCGAGGAGGTCGCCAGCAACGTCCACGTCGTCGCGTCCACGGCCGAGGAACTGGCAAGCTCGATCTCCGAAATCTCGCGGCAGGTCGCGGAATCCTCGACGATCGCCAACGGCGCGGTCGGCGAGGCCGAGCAAACCAACGACACCGTTCGCGGTCTGGTCGACGCGTCGTCGAAGATCGGCGATGTAGTCGGGCTGATCCAGGACATCGCCGAACAGACCAACCTGCTGGCGCTGAACGCCACGATCGAGGCGGCGCGCGCCGGTGACGCGGGCCGCGGCTTTGCTGTGGTCGCCAGCGAGGTCAAGAGCCTGGCCGGCCAGACCGCCAAGGCCACTGAAGAGATCGGCGATCAGATCAGCCACATGCAGCTCGCGACCCAGAACGCGGTGTCGGCGATCGATGGAATCGTGAAGACGATCGGCAAGATCAACGATATCGCCGGCGCCATCGCCGCGGCGGTGGAGCAACAAGGCGCCGCGACTTCGGAAATCGCGCGTAGCGCCCAGCAGTTGTCGTCGGGCACGTCGTCGGTGTCCACGCGTGTCGGCACGGTCGCAAGTGCGGCCGGGGAGACCGGCGATGTCGCAAGCCAGGTTCTGGATGCGGCCGGTCACATGGCCAAGGAAGCCGACCGTCTCAACGAGGAGGTGAACCGGTTCCTCGCTCAGGTCCGGGCGGCCTGATCGGATTGATTCTCTTAGCAATCCGGGCCGTCGCATAGGCGACGGCCCGGTTTCCTGCTTTCAGACTGCAAAAAAATCGAATGAGGCGGTATCAGCCGTCGATGCGGCGGCCGAGAAAGAACCGGCCGTTGAAGGTCAGAACCGGCTTGTCATCCTGGTTGAAGCCCTCGGCGAGATACGTGACGATCCCCCATTCCGGACGCGATCTGGACTCCCGTTTTTCGAGGATGGTCCACGAATAGAATACGGTGTCGCCGACGAAGACCGGGCGCGGCCATTTGATGTCGAAGATACCGGGTGACGGGCCGAACCGCGGCAACGGCTCGCCTGCGGCGGCAGCCGCAGCGGTTCGCCGCTTGCCGTCCTCGACGTTGAGCCGCATCCACACGCAGGCGGTATGCCAACCACTGGCGCACAGGGCACCGAACAGGGACTCCCGGGCGGCGTCGGCGTCAACGTGAAAGCGCTGTGGATCCCAGCGCTTCGCAAAGGACACGATCTCCTCGGCGGAAAAGGCGTGGCTGCCGAGGTCTGCCTTGAAGCCGATCTCGAGGTCGTCGAAATACATCAGGCCGCCGCCCCTTCTGTATCCCGGCAGCCGAACATGATCGGGCCTTCCTGGGTCATCAGCGTATCGCCGTCCTGATTGGTCATCTCGAACCGGAACCTGACGATCCCGATGCCTGGCCGGCTCTTGGACCGGCGCGAATCCAGAACCGTGTAGTGCAGGTCCAGTTCGTCGTTCGGACGCAGTGGTTTCAGCCAATTGACCTGGTCCGTACCCGGGGCGCCCTGCGACGTCGAATTGACCAGAAATCCGTCGCATATGCCACGCATCATCAGGCAGACCATATGCCAGCCCGAGCCGGTCAGCGTGCCGAGAATTCCAGCCCGCCCGGCCTCCTCGTCGAGATGCATGGGCTGGGGATCCCAGGCTTCCGCGAAGTCGATGATCTCGTCTTTCGAGACGGTCGTATGATGGAACAGCACGCTGTCGCCAACCGTGAAGTCCTCGAAGGCCATCTTCGATCCGGCCATCGTCTTGTGTTCCTCCGTCATGCCGCGAAGCGGAAATGGAAGACGTCGCCGTCCTGGACGAGGTACTCCTTGCCTTCCAGTCGCATGCGGCCGGCTTCCTTGGCGCCGTTCTCGCCGCCCAGCTTGACGAAATCCGTGTAGGATATCGTCTCGGCGCGGATGAAGCCCTTCTCGAAATCGGTGTGGATAACGCCGGCGGCCTGCGGCGCCCGGGCACCGCGGTGCACGGTCCACGCGCGCGCCTCCTTGGGGCCAACGGTGAAGAAGGTGACGAGATCGAGCAATCCGTAGCCCGCCCGGATCAGTCGGTTGAGACCGGGCTCCTCGAGGCCCAGCGTCTCCAGGAATTCGGCGCGCTCATCGTCCGGCAACAGGGCGATCTCCGCCTCGATCTTGGCGGAAATGACGACTGCAGCGGCACCATCCGCGGCCGCTTTCTCCTCGACCCGTTTGGAAAACGCGTTGCCGTCAGCAGCCGACCCCTCGTCGACGTTGCAGACATAGAGAACAGGCTTCGAGGTGAGCAGGTTGAGCGCGTCGAAGGCCTTGCGTTCGTCGTCGGCGATCTCGACCGTTCGGGCCGGCTTGCCGTCGCGCAGCTTCTCCAGTGAACGGTTGATCAGTTCGATGGCGACCTTCGCTTCCTTGTCGTTGGCGCGAAGCCGCTTCTCGAGGTTCGGGATGCGCTTCTCGAGGCTTTCCATGTCGGCGAGCATCAGCTCGGTCTCGATCGTCTCCGCGTCGGCAAGAGGATCGATGCGGCCCTCGACATGGGTCACGTCATCGTCCTCGAAGCAGCGCACGACGAAGGCGATCGCGTCGACTTCGCGGACGTGGCCGAGGAACTGGTTGCCGAGGCCTTCGCCCTTGGAAGCGCCGCGCACCAGACCGGCGATGTCGACGAAGGTCAGGCGTGTCGGGATGATCTCGCCGGACCCGGCAATCTCAGCCAGCTCGCTCAGGCGAGGATCGGGGACCGCCACCTCGCCGACATTCGGCTCGATGGTGCAGAAGGGATAGTTCTCGGCCTGCGCCGCAGCCGTCTGGGTGAGGGCGTTGAAAAGCGTCGATTTCCCGACATTCGGCAGTCCGACGATACCACACTTGAAGCCCATGGGCTCAGCTCTCCGCTTTTCCGGCCTTGCCCCCGCCGGTCTTGCCGGGACGTTCCTTGTCCTGGCTGCCGAGTGCGATGGAGACCTTGTTCATGAATGTCGAGTCGTCGCCCTTGGCAAGCAGGCTTGCATTGTCGGCGATGGCGACGAGGAGGGGACCGAGCCACTCCTTGTCCGCCTTGGCGAAATCGGACAGGACGTGGCGCTGCACCTGTTCCTTGCGGCCGGGATGGCCGATGCCAAGCCGGACCCGGCGGAAGTCCGGGCCGATATGGGCAATCATGGAACGGATGCCGTTATGACCGGCGGCCCCGCCGCCGGTCTTGACGCGGCACTTGCCGGGCGCGAGATCGAGCTCGTCGTAGAAAACGATCACGTCGCCGGGCGTCTTCTTGAGCCAGCGCATGGCCTCGCCGACGGAACGGCCGGAGTCGTTCATGTAGGTCATAGGCTTCAGCAGAGAGACACGCTCGTTGCCGAGCGTGCCCTCGCTGATCAGACCCTGAAAGCGCTTCCGCCACCCGCCAAAGCGGTGCAGGTCGGCAATGGCGTCGATGGCCATGAAGCCGATGTTGTGGCGGTTGCCTTCGTATTTCGGTCCGGGGTTTCCGAGACCGACCATCAGTACCATGAGACCGATCACCCGTTCGGCGGACCGTCAGGCGATCACTCTTCGGTGTCGCCTTCCCCGGCCCCGGCTGCAGCGGCTTCTTCGGCACCTTCCTCGGCCTCGTCCTCTTCGCTCTTCAGAGCGGCAGGGGCGGCGATGGTGGCAACGGTGAAGTCGCGGTCGGTAATGGTCGGCGTCACGCCCTTCGGCAGGGCAATGGCCGAGATGTGCAGGGAGTCACCGACATCGAGGCCGGTCAGATCCGCGACGATCTCGTCGGGAATCGCATCGGCCGGCGCATTCACCTCGATCTCGTGGCGTACGACGTTGAGCACGCCGCCGCGCTTGATGCCCGGGCTTTCCTCTTCGTTGATGAAGCTGACCGGGATCGACACCGCGATCTCCGCACCCTTCGTGAGGCGCAGGAAGTCGACATGCATCGGGAAGTCCTTGACGGGATCGAGCTGGAAGTCGCGCGGCAGAGCACGGATCTTCTTGCCCTCCACCTCGATCTCGTAGACGGTCGTCAGGAAGTGGCCGTCACGGATCTGAAGGAAAACGTCCTTGTAATCCAGCGTAATGGGGGTAGCGGTTTCCTTGCCGCCGTAGATAACGGCGGGAATGCGTCCAGCGCGACGTTCGGCACGAGCGGCCCCCTTGCCGACCCGTTCGCGCGCCGCCGCCTTGAGCGAAACGGTCGCTGACATGTCGTAGTCTCCTCGAAATGAAAGGGCCGACCAAACGGGCCGGCTCCGGATTGCCCGTCTCCTCCAGGGGTGCGGACGGGCACGCGGGTCGGCTTATACGGCAGCCGGTGAAAAGAGGCAAGTATTGCGGACCGCATGGCTTCTTTGCCGCCGGCTGGGATGACTTTGCGTTAACTGTGCCCCACTGTCCGGAACAATTTCCAACGGAGGACGAGGCGATGCTCGAGATCTGGGGGCGTACCAATTCGATCAATGTTCAGAAGGTGATGTGGACGGTCGCCGAACTCGGGCTGGAGCACGTTCGCCACGACGCCGGCGGGGCCTTCGGGGTGGTCGACACGGACGATTATGCGGCCCTGAATCCCAACAGGCTGATCCCCACTCTTCGCGACGACGGGTTCGTCTTGTGGGAGTCCCACGCCATTGTCCGCTATCTGGCGGCGAAACACGATACCGGCGGTCTCTGGCCGGAAGACGTTGCCGTCCGCGCGGAAGCGGACCGCTGGATGGACTGGAAGACAACCACGGTCTATCCGCCGATGTTCACGGTTTTCTGGGGGCTTGTACGGACGCCGGTCGCGGAGCGGGATATGGCCGCGATCGAGGCGGCGGCTGCAAAACTGGGGACCGTTTTCGGCATTCTCGACAAGGCCCTGCAGGACAAGGCCTACGTTGCCGGGGAGCATCTCACGATGGGCGATATTCCGGTGGGATGCGCCACGTATCGCTACATGGGGCTCGATATCGAGCGCCCGAACCTGCCGAGTCTCGACGCGTGGTACGCTCGGCTGACCGAACGGCCGGCGTTCCGCCAGCACGTGATGCTGCCGCTGACGTAAGCGGTCCAGGGCACAATTGCAGGAGATGGGCATGACTGAAGAAGATACCGCGAAGACGTTCCTCATCACCGGGGCCTCGTCCGGGATCGGCGAGGCCACGGCGCGCGCGGCCGTCGGTGCAGGATATCGGGTCGTTCTCGTGGCACGGTCCGCCGACAAGCTCGCGGCGCTGGCGGAAGATCTCGGAGGGCCGGACAAGGCCATTGCCGTTTCCTGCGACGTGACCGATTTCGCGGCCCAGCAGGCGATGGTGGCGGAGGTGCTCGGGGCTTTCGGCCGGATCGACGTCGTCCTGGCCAATGCGGGCGTCGGATCGAAGGCGGCCGGTGTCGAAGGCGGCGACGTCGAGAACTGGCGCGAAATGATCCTCACCAACGTTTACGGCGTTGCGCTGACGGCCAAGGTCTGCCTGCCGGAGATCCGCAAGAACAAGGGACATGTCCTGTTGCTCGGGTCGCGGGCCGGCCGGCGGACGCTGAAAGGCTCCATCTACGGGGCGACGAAATGGGCCGTGACCGGCCTCGGCTACAATCTGATCGAGGAACTGTCGGGGACCGGCGTGCGCTGTACGCTGATCGAACCGGGCATGGTCGACACGCCCTTCTTCGATACGCCGAAACCCGACGCACTCAGGCCTGAGGATGTGGCAAACGCGATCCTCTACGCGGTATCGCAGCCCGGTCATGTCGATGTGCAGGAAATCATGGTCAAACCGACGGCGCAGTGAGCGACGTCGCAGAGATCGTTTGATTTCGCAATTACTCCTGACAGCACGATGTCAGGAGGGGTGGCGTATCAATTGCGCACTCGAACGTTGCAGGAGAAATCGACCGTGTCCGTGCTGAGCCATATCACCCTTGGGACCAACGATATCGAGCATGCGGGGCGGTTCTACGACGCCGTCCTTGGCGTGCTCGGCTTCGACCGGCTGCCGAAGCCGCCCGGTAAGCCACCGGCCTACGAAAAGGGCGGTCAGATGCCGACGATCTACCTTTATCTTCCGGAAAACGGGCTGCCCGCGACCTGGGGGAACGGCACCCATGTGGCGTTCGTCGCGGACACCCGGGATCAGGTGCATCGGTTCCACGACCTCGCGCTGGACCTCGGCGGCATCAGCGAGGGCGAACCGGGGCCGCGCCCCCGTTACGGGGACAATTACTATGCGGCCTATGTCCGTGATCCCGACGGCAACAAGCTGCAGGCTGTCTGCTACGCGGAGGCGTGAGCGGCGGACATCCCGCCCAATGCTCAGTCGAACAGGCTGGAGACGGACTCTTCGCTTGCCGTTCGGCCGATCGCTTCGCCGATCAGCGGGGCGATGGAAAGAACCCGGATATTGTGCGCGACGCGGACGGCCTCGGTGGCCTGGATGGAGTCGGTGATCACCAGTTCGGCGAGCCGCGAGGCGGTGATGCGGGCAACCGCGCCGCCGGACAGCACGCCGTGGGTGATGTAGGCGTGGACGCTGGTCGCGCCCTTGGCCAGCAACGCGTCGGCGGCATTGCACAGGGTGCCGCCGGAATCGACGATATCGTCGAGGAGGATGCAGCTCTTTCCCTCTACGTCGCCGATGATGTTCATGACCTCGGATTCGCCCGGCCGCTCGCGGCGCTTGTCGACGATGGCGAGCGGCGCGTCGATGCGCTTGGCGAGGCCGCGTGCGCGCACCACGCCGCCGACGTCGGGCGACACGACCATCAGTTTCGACAGATCGAACCGCTCTTTGATGTCGCGGACCATCACCGGCGAGGCGTAGAGATTGTCTGTCGGGATATCGAAGAAGCCCTGGATCTGGCCAGCGTGCAAATCCATGGTCAGAACGCGATCAGCGCCGGCGTGGGTGATGACGTTGGCGACGAGCTTCGCCGAGATCGGGGTGCGGGCGGCCGGCTTCCGGTCCTGCCGGGCGTAGCCGAAATAGGGGATCACCGCGGTGATGCGCTTGGCCGAGGCGCGGCGCAGCGCATCCGTGATAATCAGAAGTTCCATCAGGTTGTCGTTGGCCGGGAAGGACGTCGACTGGATGACGAAGACATCGGCGCCGCGGACATTTTCCTGAATCTCGACGAACACTTCCATGTCGGCGAATCGCCGGACCTGGCACTTGGTGAGCGGTGAGTTCAGATAGGCGGCGATGGCCTCGGCGAGGGCCCGGTTCGAGTTGCCTGCGACGAGTTTCATATTATCCCCAAGCCGGTGGCCGCACTGAACGGAATGGATGGCCGGCGGGGGCCGGCCTGCGGCGCGCGCTAAATAACAAGGCGCTCGCCAGGGTGCAAACGGGAATCTCCCGAAACGTTAGCGGACTGGCGCTTCCCGTGCCGTAATCCCCGGTTTCCTGCTCGCTGGTCGGGCGAGTGGCCCGGTCATGGCTCTTGCGGCATCAGGGCCAGCACACCCGGAGCGGCGGAGGCGGCGGCAGTGTCCGCCGACAGGCCCCATTGCTCGTCCAGGCTTCCCTTGTCGAACTTTCCGATCTGGCGGACGCTGCCAAGCGTGTCGCCCGATTTGTCGGCGACTGACCAGATGATTGCGACGATCTGCTTGCCCTTGATCGGCGGCGCGACGGTCGCTTCTCCGGTGATGACATAGTCGGCGTCCGTACGCTCGGCGACGCGGCCGCCGCCGGCAGCTTCCAGCTGTGTCGAGAGCGCGTGCGCGAGCGCCATCGATCCGTCGCCGGTGGCGCCTGCCACATTGGCCAGGAAATAGGTGAAGCGCGGCGGCGCCGGAACCGCGGCCGTCGTCGACGGTCCGCGTCCGTCGGGTGACAGGATCACCGCCGAGTCGGGGATACGCCCGCTGCGGCCCGTCGCGATTGCCGCGGTCTTCGTCAGGCCTGCGCGCGTCCCCGCCGTGGGCGCTTCCGCGTAGGTGGGGGCGGATTCCGGCGGCAGCGGATCGCCGGCAACGGCCGTCGTCGGAGCACCGGACTCGACCCACGTGCTGAGTTGCTCGATCGTCTTCCGGGCGATGTCCCTTAGGGTCTCGTCGGGAACGCCGGACCACGGATCGGGCAGGGCGGCGGAGACCGTTTCGCTCCCCGCGATTCGATGGACGCGCGCCCCTTCGGCATTGAAAATGTCCCAGATATAGCTGACGCGGGTCTCGTTGCCGGCCGCTATGGCGTTGAAATAGCCTTTTATTCGGAACCGGACGTCGGGTTTGTCGCGCCCGACGATGGGCAGGTTTTCCGCGGCCGCACCGGCGCCCAGTTCGGTCGCGAGCGCGGCGGCACGGTCTTCGGGGATGCCGACCACCGGTTCGAATGCGAGCGCCATCCCTGTCGGCGCCTGTCTGGAGTCGGGTGAGGGAGTGGCCGCGGGGGGCGCGGCTGAATTGACCGTGCCGTTCGTCTGGCATCCTGCAAGCATCGCGGACAGGACCGCGGCAGCGACCAAGGCGGCTCGGCGAACGCCGGTATTCACGTTTAGGGACCCCATACTCCTGACCGCAGACATTAGAACGCCGGCTACGGCCCCCCATGCGTTAACGGTTCGTATCGCTATTTGACGATCAGGTCCAGCGGGGCCTTGGACAAAGGCTCCGAGCCCGTCGACGTGACCAGCGATGTCCGGCCGAGGCACATCGCGGTCTGCGTCTCGGAATCCATGATGATCATGTGGGTGAACATCACCATTCCCGGCTCCAGAACCCACGGATTTCCGGCGTAAAACATCGGCCAGTCCATCCAGGACGGCGTGAATTTCGCCCCGAGCGAGTAGCCGCAGGCCGCCAGGCGGTGCTGTTCGAGACCGTGGGCGTCCATGACGCGGGCGTGGGCGGCGAAGACGTCTCCGGCCGTGCGGCCGGGCGCCAGAGTTTCCTCAACAGACGCAAGGGCTTCGCTTGCGGCCCGGTGCAGTTCGACGTGGCGCGGCGTCGCCTCGCCGACGCAGACCGTGCGCATCATCGCAGCGTGGTAATGGCGGTAGACTCCGGCCCATTCCAGCGTGATCTGGTCGATTTCGTCGAGTTTTCGCCGTCCGGACTTGTATCGGCACAGCAAAGCGTCGGCGCCGGAGCCGATAATGAACTCGTTGGCGGGATAGTCGCCCCCGCCCGCAAAAATATCGCTCTGCATGGCCGCAAGCACGGTCCCTTCATCGTTCCCGGGACCGATAACCGACAGGGCCGCGCCGTAGGCGCTGTCGCCCAGTTCCGCCGCCTTGCGGACATAGGCGATCTCGGCCGGCGACTTCACCGCGCGCAGCCGCGTGACGAGCTGCGAAGCGTCCTGAAGGGTGCAGAAGCCGTCGAGGGCGGCATCGACGGCGCGGCCGTTGGAGGCGACCAGGCCGTGGCTCTCGTATTCGACGCCGAGGCGCTTTCCCTCAGTCCCGAGCGCGGAAAGCATGTCCTTGAGCTGGCCGGCGGGCGTTGCGCCGGCGCCGTCCGTCCAGATCCGGATGTCCTCGATGATCGAGGTATGCTGCGCCTGGCGCAGGTCGGCGGAGCGGGTCAGCAGCGCCGTTGTGCCGTCCGTATCGACAAAGAGGCACTGGAAGAAGCAGAAGCCGAAGGTGTCATAGCCGGTCAGCCAGTACATCGACTCCTGAGAGAATATCAGAAGCCCGTCGAGGCCGTCGGCCGCGAGCGCGGCGTTCAGGCGGTTGCGGCGCGCGGCGAACTCCGCGGCGTCAAAATGCAGGGCCATGCGTCACTCCAGGGCGATTGCCGCGATCAGGCGGCCGTAATCCGGCTCGCCGCGATGGGTGGTGCGGCGGTAGGAGAAGAACAGGTCCTCCTCCGCGTAGGTGCACCGGCGAAGATCGACGATGGTGCCGGCGCCCGCGTCTCTCAGGCGGCCGGCGGCGTAGGCCGGCAGATCGAAGTGCGGCTTCTCCATGCCATCGGGAACGGCGAAATAGCGGTCGTTTGCCGGATCGGCGGCAAGGAAGGTCTCGCGGAAGTCGGGACCGACCTCATAGTTCGCTTTCGAGATCGTCGGGCCGATGACGGCGACGATGCGGGTCCGGTCCGCGCCGAGCCGCTCCATCGCGTCCAGCGTCGATTCCAGCACGCCGCCGAACGCACCGCGCCAGCCGGCATGTGCGGCGCCGACGACCTTCGCATCCGGATCGGCGAACAGCACCGGCGTGCAGTCGGCCGTCGTGATGCCGAGCGCGAGGCCTGCGGTCCTGGTCACGACGGCGTCGGCCTCGGGCCGCTCGTCGTCCCTCCACGGCCGCTCGACCGTGAGCGCCACGTCGGAATGGTACTGCCAGGGCGTGACCAGCCGGTCGCGCGAGACCTGCATGGCGTCGGCGACGCGGCCGCGGTTCTCGACGACCCGCGCGGTGTCGTCCTTCGAGCCGAGGCCGATGTTCAGGCTGCCGTAGATGCCGTCGGACACCCCGCCGTTGCGGGTGAAGAACCCGTGGCGGATACCGGGCAGGGCGAGGGCGTCGGCTTCGATCTTCATGCAGGGCGATGTGGCAACGGATTGCGGCAGGGTCGTGATCGGCGAACCGTGACGTGCGGGCAGCCGTGTGTCAAACCGTGAAACGGCCTAATCCGAAGCGTCCCCGAACGGCGGCGGGGCGGGCAGGCCGGACGATGTCAGCGCCAGCACCTTGAACAGCGTGCCCATGCCACCGGCCCCTGTCAGCCGCTCCAGTGCAAGTGCGAGGTCCTGGGCCGAGGCACCGGAAGCGCGCAGCCGTTCGGCCCGCAAGCCGATGCCGAGTGCGGTCAGGAAGGTGCCCTGCGTGATCGGCCCGAAAGCCTGCGCGCCGGCCGCCGCCGCGCGACCGGCGATGGCGGAGAAATCGACATGGGCGGTCAGGTCTGCCGCGCCGGGGGCGGTGAGCGGGTCGGCGAACTGCTTGTTCCTGAGCGCCTGGAGCGTGTCGCCATGCGTGCTCTGACGATACCCGTAGTCGATGATCAGCGCGGTGCCGGCACAGGCTTTCAGTCGCGCACCGATCGTCATCGCGATCTCGCGGGCAGCGGGGCAGTCCTCCAGGATTGCACCGTCGTCGGCATCCCACAGCGCAGCGGGGATCGCATCCGGATCGCCGACCGGTCCGTCGACGAAGGCGACGCGGTCGTCGGCATCGATCCCGACCAGAACCTCGCGCCAGCCGTCGGCGCGTTTCACGCGCTGGCGGATCGGAAGTGCGTCGAAGAATTCGTTGGCGACGAGAAGCATCGGGCCCGCCGGCACGGTGTCGATCGTGTCGTGCCAGGTGGCGGCATGACCGGCCTCGGTCAGGCGATATTCCTGGGCCGTGCGCAGGCGCGGACTCGTCTCGACCAGATGGATATCGACGGCGGCGAGCAGGTCCGGCAGCACCTTGAAGGTGCGCAGGATGTCAAGCATCAGCGTCGCGCGGCCCGGACCAAGTTCGACGAGGCGGACGGGCGCGGGCGATCCCATCGCGCTCCAGGCATGGGCCAGCACCGCGCCGACGATCTCGCCGAACATCTGGCTCACCTCGGGCGCGGTGGTGAAGTCGCCGGCAGCCCCGATCGCCGGCTTCGCCATGTAGTAGCCGTGCTCTGGATGGCCAAGGCAGAGCGCCATGTAGCGTTCCAGCGGCATCGGCCCGGAGGTTTCGATTTCGGCGCGGATCAGCGTTTCAAGGGCGTTCAGACTGGTCACTCCGGCGCCCCGACCCGCTTCGGCCGCTTCAACGCCATCGCCACGACGGCCGTGCCGACCAGCACCATCGGCAGCGACAGCAGCATGCCCATGGTCAGGCCGCCCCACAGGAAGCCGATATGGGCGTCGGGCATGCGGAACTCCTCGCCGACGATGCGTGCGATGCCGTAGCCGATCAGGAAGGCGCCCGTGAGGAGCCATGGCCGCTGCAGGCTCTTGAAGCGCCAGGTCAGCACCCACAGCACGACGAACAGGATCAGCCCCTCCATCGACGCCTGGTAAAGCTGGCTCGGGTGGCGCGGCTCGGGGCCGGCGAGGGGAAACACCATTCCCCAGGGCACGTCGGTGGGCCGGCCCCAGAGCTCACCGTTGATGAAATTGGCGATGCGTCCGAGCATCAGGCCGATCGGCGTGGCGGCAGCCGAAACGTCGGCGAGTGCCGAGACCGGCAGCCGGCGCAGGCGGGCGAAGACGAGGACCGCGATCACCACGCCGAGGAAGCCGCCGTGGAACGACATGCCGCCGGTCCATATCTGCAGGATCTCGGCGGGGTGGGCGGCGAAATGGACGGGATTGTAGAACAGCACGTAGCCGATCCGGCCACCGAGCACGACGCCCAGCGTCACCCAGAGGATCAGATCGTCGACATCGCGCCGGGACAGCGGCGACGTGCCCCCCCAGAGCCGGTCCGTGCCGACGAGGCGGTTCATGTACCACCAGGCGAACAGGATGCCGGTGACGTAGGACAGGGCGTACCAGCGGATCGCGAAGGGGCCGATCTCGATGGCGACGGGATCGATCACCGGAAAGGGTATGGCGAGGAGAGGCATCGGCTCTTCGGTCTGGTGGCGGACGCGGTCGGTCGTGCGGCGAGCATTAGGCGGCTGCGGCGGGCGAGGCAAGGGCGGCGGCCGGAGGGCCGCGATTTGGTCCTGCCGTCCCCGTGTCCCGGCGACGCCAGTGCTTGTCCCGGCAGTGCCAGGGCCACCCGGCGGGCATGCTGTCGTCAATCGCCGGGTTTGTCTCGGTCTGTCGGGCCTGGCGGACCGCGGCTTACAGCGGATGACGTAGCGTTCGAGCCTCGCGGTGACCGCCGAGTCCCGTATCCGGTGTCTCCGGCAAGGTTTCTGGACGGGTATTCTGTGCAATTAGGACCCACTATGCTGAAATTTTGGTCTATTGCCGGGTTTATTGCTCCGCTTGTCTTCCTATCGCGGCCATTAGTCGGTAAAATTCCGGCGGGTCATCAGGATCCTACAGGGGTGCCATGAGCCTGCTTCGGTACGCCTCATCAGACTATCCGGCGAACGACCGGGTGGCCGTCATGCTCGACGTCTACGCGGCGATCGAACGCGTCGACGTCACGCTGCTCGATAACGAGCCTCCCGATGGCGCCTGTTCCGTCCGGCTGCTGCCAAATGTGGCGATCATGAACACGGTGTCGGGAGCGAACACGATCTCGCGCCGCACCCGCCGGCACGTCGATGACGGCAAGGACGATTTCGTCCTGTGCATCGTCACCGGGGGCGAACTGGCCTTCAGTCGGAACGGCGCCGAACTCGAGACCTACGCTACCGGCGAAGCCTATCTGGGCCGGGCCGACCGGCCCTCAGAACACCGGTTGCCCAAGGATGTGCGCTATCTCGATATCGTTCTCCCGCGGTCGCTGCTGGCGCCGGCCGCCCGCGACGCGGAAACGGCATCCCGGTCAAAGCTGCCCCGCACGCCCGAACTGGACCTGCTCCGGCTCTACGCGGAGGCCCTGACGGGCGATGTCGGGGATCTGTCGGCGGAGACATCGGCGTGCAGCGCGACGCACGTCTTCGATCTGGTGGTGAAGGCGGTCGGCGGGACCCGCGACGCCAACGAGATGGCGGATGGCCGCGGTGTGCGGGCCGCGCGCCTGAAGGTGCTCAAGGCGGACATCCGGGCCAATGTCGCCCGGCCCGAGCTGTCGCTCGATTTCCTGGCGGCGCGGCACGGTCTGTCGCCGCAATACATGCGGTCGCTGTTCAACAGCGAGGGGACCACGTTCAGCGATATCGTGCTCGAGGGGCGGCTGTGCCTGGCGCGCCGGCTGCTGGCCGACCGGTTCAGGCCCGATCGCCGCATCAGCGAGGTAGCGTTCGAGGTCGGGTTCAACGACCTCAGCTATTTCAATCGCACGTTCAGGCGGCGCTTCGGCATGACGCCGTCAGACGCCCGTGCGGCAGACGAAACTCCCAGGCCGTCCCGACCCTAGACCGGGAGTCCAAGCGCTCAGTCCAAGACGCGACGAACGGGCCGGTGCAGGCTTGCATCCGGTCGTCGCTTCCGGCTGCGGTCTGCACGTGCAGGCTCGATGGAGACCGGAACCGTGGAGCGCGACCGTTTCAGCGCCCCTTTCATCCGGTATCCAGGGACTTTCATTATGACCATGTCTTTCCAGATCCTCCGGCGAGCCGCTTTGATCGCCGGTACCGCTGTGATTGTCGCCGCGCCGGCCGTGCCGGCCAACGCCGGTAGCACAAAGGCGAAGAACGTCGTCTGCAAGGGCTGTGTCGGTGCAAAGGACATCGGCAAGAAGGCCGTGCGCGGCCGGCATCTCGCGCCCGGGTCGGTAAAGGAGTTCGCCATCAAGGACGGCGCCGTCACCGGGAACAAGATTTCCGACGGCACGATCAAGAGTTCGCACCTCAAGGACGGCGATATCGACGCCGAGGACCTTGCCGAGTCGGCGCAGCCGGCGGGTGCCGACAATTCGTCGGGCGACCAGAGCGTTCCGCTGGACGGAAGCGCGGATGTGATCCGGTCCGTTGCAGTCACGGCGCCAGGCCCCGGCGTGATCGTCGCGGTCGCGTCCGGCAATTTCTCGCTGCAGGCGACGTCGGGCGGCACCTGCTCGATCTCCGACGACACCGCCATCGACCTCAACTACGGTATCCAGGGCTTCAACTCGAACGCTCAGCCCATGGTTCTGCCCTTCGGCGGCACCCGCTTGTTCGAGGTGGCGTCGGCCGGTGAGACCACGCTCAATCTCGTCTGCTACGAGCCGTCGGGGTCCGCGACCATCATCGATACCAGCCTGTCGGCGATATTCGTCCCGAACCGGTACTGAGGCGGCCGATCCGTCGGTCGTTACCGGCGGCTCCCCCAGGCCCCGCAGCACCGTCCGGAGCGGCCTCAAGGCGCCGGCGCAATCCTTGCGCCGGCGCCTGTTTTTTCAGCCGGTTACGATTTTATCGAGCCGCTAAATCGGATCGTAACTCTCATTCTGGCACATGCCTTGTCGATGCCGCATTGCGCTGCCATACAATGCGGGCCGGTACGGCCCGCGGTGGGGCGTACCCTCAGGATTTCGGTCAGGACTGCCGCCTAGGGGGCGAAACGTCTTCTATCCCGAATATCTGAGACTGACGGGCTGTACGTCGCAGCCCGGAATTTGGTTTGCAATCGACGGAATTCGGGACAGGAGTTTCCCATGCGCCAAAATGGCACCGTGAAGTTTTTCAATCATTCGCGCGGCTTCGGCTTCATCACGCCGGAGTCCGGCGGCAAGGACGTGTTCGTGCACATTACCGCGCTCGAGCGTTCGGGCCTTCCGGCCCTCGATGAAGGCACGAAGGTCACCTTCGAGGTCGAGGAAGACCGGCGCGGTCGCGGGCCCCAGGCGGTCGGCATCGAACTGGCCTGATTTCCCGAACGTCCGTTCGGACCTGAGAACGCCGCCGGGAGGCCTCGGCGGCGTTCGTGCGTTTACGCTGACGGCGCATTCCCCGGGGGACACGGGGCGCCCGTGCGGGATGCCACCTTGAAGTGCAGGGCACAGATGCCCATTGTCTCCTGTACAGAGTCGATAACAAGGGAGCCGGACGGCCGTGGCCGCTCGGGACCAGCATGCCCCAGTCCAGCAATCGCATCCTCGACGAGTTCGCCCGCTTCATGACCGACGCCGCCGGTGTCGCCAAGGGCGTGCGGTCGGAGGTGGAAACCGCCGTGAAGACCCAGGTCGAAAAGGTGCTCCGCGACTTCGACGTCGTCCAGCGCGAGGAGTTCGAGGCCGTTAAGGCGATGGCAACCAAGGCGCGCGAGGAGAACGAGGCGCTGAAGGGGCGTATCGCCGCGCTCGAGGCGGCGGCGGGACTAGAGCCGCCGGCGGAGCCGAAGAAGACCGCGCGAGCGACGCGCGCGAAGTCGACGCCGCGCAAGACGGCATCAACAAGAAAAACCGCGGCGCCGAAAAGCAAGGCGTAAGCAGCGTTCGCGGCAACAGGTGACGGACCGGCGACATCATCGTTAACAGCGCGTTAACGGAAAATATCCATACCATGTAGCCGACACTGTTCCGGCCACGATATATTGGCTCCATGCCGCGATTCGCCCCTGCGCCGCGACGATCTGCTCAACGGGAAGTGGCCCCGGTTCACGCCCTATCGCCTATTCACGAGGCCGGCTCCAGCCGGCCCGTTTTCGTATTCGCCCGGGTGGCGAAAGCCGCCCAGCCTGACCGCCAACCGCTCAACGAACGAGAGGATAGGCCATGACACTCGTTGTCGATTACGTCACCGAACGCATGATCAACCCCGTCGACACGATCGAACAGATCGCGGCGTTCAACGACTGGTCCTTCGATCGTTCGGGCGAGCACGAGATCACCATCTCGGTGACGGGCAACTGGACGGACTATCATATCTCCTTCACCTGGATGGATGACCTCGAGGCGCTGCATCTGGCCTGCGCCTTCGACCTGAAGGTGCCCGACGCGCGCCGGCGCGAGGTGATGGACCTGATGGCGCGGATCAACGAGCAGCTCTGGATCGGCCATTTCGACCTGTGGGCGTCGGAGGGCGTGGTGATCTTCCGGCATGCCCTGCCGCTGGCCGGCACCGAGACGAGCCCGCGTCAGTGCGAGACGCTGCTGGATGCCGCCGTCGATACCTGTGAGCGCTACTTCCAGGCGTACCAGTTCGTCGTGTGGGCCGGAAAGACCGCCGAAGAGGCGATCGAGTCCGCGCTGTTCGAGACCGCGGGGCAGGCGTGAGCCTCGAAACCTTCGGACCGGTCCTGCTGATCGGGGCCGGCAAGATGGGCGGCGCGATGCTGGAAGGCTGGCTGAAGCGCGGCCTGCCGCCGGCCAGCCTGACCGTCCTCGATCCCGCGCCGTCGGCCGAGATCACCGCGCTGGCGTCCGGGCAGGGCTTCCATCTCAATCCCGTCACCACCACGACACCGCCGCAGATCGTGGTGGTCGCGGTGAAGCCGCAGGTCATGGACGACGTGCTGGCGGACGTCGCGTCCCGAATCCCGCAGTCCGCGGCGGTCGTCTCGGTGGCCGCCGGCAAGACGATCGCCAACCTGGCGCGGCACTTCCCCCCGGGCCAGCCGATCATCCGCACGATTCCCAACACGCCGGCCGCCATCGGACGCGGCATCACCGTGTGTGTCGCCTCGGGCTCTGTCAGCGGCGACCAGAAAGACGCCGCGACCGCACTTCTGGAGGCCGGCGGCGACGTCGCCTGGATCGACGACGAGGACATGATGGACGCCGTCACGGCGGTTTCGGGATCCGGTCCGGCCTATGTGTTCCTGCTGGCCGAATGCATGGCCGAGGCCGGTATCGCCGCGGGTCTGCCGGCCGATCTCGCGGCACGGTTGGCCAGCGTCACGGTCTCGGGCGCCGGCGAACTGCTGCGCACCTCCGATGCGGACGCCTCGACGCTGCGAAAGAACGTGACGTCGCCGGGCGGCACGACGGAAGCCGCCCTGAAGGTGTTGATGGCCCCGGGGGCGATGCCCGAGACGATGACGAAGGCCGTCGCCGCCGCGACCAAGCGCGGCAAGGAACTGGCCGGATAAGGCCCGCCGGGCCGTTCGGGGCGGCGCTTCGTCGCCTTGCCCGTGCTGCGGCATGGCCTACATTGCCTGCCGGAGGTACTCATGGCCCGTTCATCCAAGACGTCGAAATCTGCCGAGATCAGCAAGGACGCCATCGTCGACGCGGCACTGGCGCTCGCCGCGGAACGCCCCTGGGAGGATGTCCGTCTGTCCGACATCGCGGCCGAGGCCGGCGTTTCCCTCGCCGGTCTGCGCGCCTCGTTCGACGGCAAGATGGACATCCTGGCCGCCTTTGTGCGCCGGATCGATCAGGCCGTTCTCGACCGGCTCGACCCGGAACTGACCGACGAGCCGCCGCGCGAGCGCCTGTTCGACGTGCTGATGACGCGCTTCGACGTGCTGACGCCGCACAAGGATGCCGTCCGCTCCATCGTGAAGAGCTTCGAGCGCCGTCCCGGCGACCTGATCTCCTGGAACCCGATCGCCGTTCGGTCGATGACCTGGATGCTGGAAGCCGCCGGAATCGATACTGGCGGCCGTCTGGCGATGGTCGGATCGCAGGGGCTCGCCGTCGTCTTCGCCCGGACCCTGCGGGTCTGGCTGAAGGATGACGATCCCGGCATGGCGCGCACGATGGTCGAGCTCGACCGGAGGCTGACCGAAGGCAGCCGCTGGATGCGGCGGCTGGAGGGGCTGTCGAGCTTTGCCGGCGCAATGGAGCGGATGCGGCGCGGCCGCCGCCGGCGGCGGCGCGAGCGCTATGACGAGGACGAGCAGGAAGTCGCCGGCTCCGGCATCTGACCTTGCGGGGGTCGCTTGCCGCGTGTTACCGCGCGCCGGAAGGAGACATGCCATGGACCAGCCGAGCGACCTCATCACCATTGACGACTTCCTGAAGGTCGACGTCCGGGTCGGGACGGTCGTGAAGGCCGAGCCCTATCCGGAAGCGCGCAAGCCGGCCATCAAGCTGTGGATCGATTTCGGCCCCGAGATCGGCGAGAAGAAGACGTCGGCCCAGATCACCCGGCACTACACCGTCGACAGCATCGTCGGCGAGCAGGTGGCCGCGGTGGTGAATTTTCCGCCGCGCCAGATCGGCAAGTTCATGTCGGAGGTGCTGACCCTGGGCTTCCCCGACGCCGACGGCGAGGTGGTGCTGATCCAGCCCGGGCACCGGGTGCCGAACGGCGGCCGGCTTTACTGAAGCCAGCCGACCGGGTCATTCCGCCGGCTGCGGCCTGACGGTTTTGGCCGGGGCGGCGCCCGGCACGAGCCATGCCATCGCGAAGACAAGCCCCATCGCTCCGCCGAGCACGACCAGCAGTGCGGTCTGCGAGCCCGTGCGCTCATACAGCAGCGAGATCAGCGGCACCACGGCGGCGCTGACGCCGAGCGCCAGCAGGAACTGCAGCGAATAGACGCGCGAACGCCATTCCGGCGCCACGTAGTGGCCGATCAGCCAGGCGGAGACGGGGATCTCGCCGAAGACGGCGAGCATCAGCGGGATGGCGACGAGCACCGCGAGCGGGCCGTGCATCTGACTGAGCAGCAGGAACAGCGCCATCTGCAGCCCGGTCATGGTGACCATGATGGGCTTCGCGCCGACCCGATCGAGCAGGCGGCCGACGGGGATCTGCGTGAAGGCGGCGAGCGCGAAGACGAGCGACGCATACGCCCCGATCGCCGCGAGACTGGACGTCCCGTCACCGAGCCGCTCCTCGAAGACCTTCGGCAGCGCAACGGTGATGCCGTTGAAGGCGATGCCGCCGAACAGGCTGGCGACGAAGACCACGGCGAGGACACGGATGCGGTCGCCGTTGCTGGCCGCAATCGTCTTCGGCCCGGTCTTGCCGTCGTGCCCGGTCTCGGCCTCCGGCAGCATCAGGAAGGCCAGGCCGATCAACGCGGCGAGTGCGCCCGGGGCGACGAAGGCCGTGCGCCAGCCGAACCAGCCGGCCAGCAGCCCGGTGACCCCGGCCGCCGCGGCGACGCCGAGATTGCCGTAGACGCCGTTCACGCCGAGCGCGCGGCCGGTCTTCGCCGCGAGTCGGACAACCATCGCCGTCCCGACGGGATGATAGATCGATGCAAAGATGCCGATTGCGGTGAGGCCGATGGCGAGCGTCACGGGTCCGGTCGCCAAACCCGTCGCCATCGAGGCGAGGCCGATGCCGAGAAAAAAGGCGATCATCAGGGGGCGGCCGCCATACCGGTCGCCGAGCCAGCCGGACAGCGGGGTGCACAGGGCGAAGGCGACGAAGCCCGGCGTGCCCAGCGCCAGCGCCTCGCCGTAGGACAGGCCCCATCCCGGATGGATCGCCAGCACCGCGGTGGGAAAGATCAGCAGGAAATAGTGATCGAGGAAGTGGGCGACGTTGATGAAGAGCAGGGTGCGGGGCATCTCTGGCGCTCGGGTCAGAAACAATCTCGGTGTCCAAAATACGGCTGGCGGCGATAGCCCGCTTGCGCAATCAGGCTCGATCCTGTCGAATTCGTGCCAATGTCTGACCTTCCCGCCATACAAACCTGGGCAAACGACTATCCACGTGGGCACGTGATCGGTCTGCACGCGCATGCCTATTGCCAGATCGTCTTCGCGCGGCGCGGTGTGATGCGCGTTTCTGCGCGCGGGGGCGTCTGGGTGCTGCCGCCGGGCCGGGCCCTGTGGATGCCGGCGCGGGAACCGCACGAGGTCCAGTGCCGGACGGACGTGGCGATGCGGACGGTCTACATCTCCGAGCACGTGGCGTTGCCGTTCGTGAGAACCTTCGCCGTGCTCGGGGTCAGCCCGCTCATGCGCGAACTGATCGTGCGGATCGTCGAGGGGCCGGTCGCCGACGGGACGGAATCACAGCTCCTGTCCCTGCTGCTCGCCGAACTGGAAGCCGGCCCGGTGATGCCGCTCAATCTGCCGGAGCCGTCCGACCCGCGGCTCGTCCGGATCGCCGCGCAACTGATGGACGACCCAGCGGACAAGCGTACCCTGGACGATCTGTCGGCGGATGCCGGTCTCTCGCGGCGCAGCTTCATCCGCCGGTTCACGTCGGAAACCGGAATGAGCTTCGGTGCCTGGCGACGGCGGTTGCGGCTGCTCGGCGCGATCGAGCTGCTCGCGTCGGGGGAGGCGGTAACGGCGGTCGCGCTGGACGCGGGATACGACTCGACCAGCGCTTTCATCCACGCGTTCCGAAAAGAGTTCGGCGTGACGCCGGGACGGTACTTCGGGGCGTGAGCGCGACGGCGGGCTAGTCGCCGCCTTCAGGCCAGTCTTCGAGGGACGCCAGGCCCTTCGGGGTCAGGGCATAGACGCCCCGGTCGACGCGCTCGAACCAGCCGTAGTGATCGTCGGCCATCATCCGGGTGGCACGGGGGACGCCGGTGGCCTTCGCCACGTCGGCGCCGCGGCTCGGGCCGTTGATTTGCAGATGCCGCGCGCAGCGGCAGGCGTCCTGGCGGTAGGCGGTGACCAGAGTGACGCGGGTCGAGCCGCCGGTGTTCGGATCGCCGACGCGGCGGGCGAATTCCCGCAGAAGCCGATCCTTGCGCGGCTTCGACTTGCGCGGGGCATAGGGCGCCGGGTCGGCGTGCACCTCGACCAGCCCGTCGGCCAGCCTTACCGTCATGACGCCGAGGCCAAGCCGCCGGGCGAGCTTCAGGTTCTTCTTCAGCGCCTGCTGGAAACGCCGGCCGGCGCCGCGCGCGACCGCGACATAGACTGCATCCGTGACCGCCAGACGCTCGACCGCCTGGTGAAAGAGACTGAGCGAGAAGCCGGTCTTCAGTTCGACGATCACCGGGTCTTCGTCGCCGCGGCAGGCGACGATATCGGCGGCGCCGACCTCCGCCTTGACCTCGTATCCCTGACCTTCGAGGAACGCCTTGACCGGCGGATAGAGGTCGGTTTCGGAAAACTGTCCCATACGGGGATCTTCAGACCGGCATCCGGATGACTACCCGCAAGCCGCCCTGCTGGCTTTCGCCGAGCGAGATCTCGCCCCCGTGGCTGCGCACCACGTCGCGGGCGATGGCAAGCCCGAGGCCGGTGCCGCCGCTATCGCGGTTGCGCGAGTCCTCGAGCCGGTAGAAGGGCTTGAAGACGGCCTCGCGCAGGGGCTCCGGTATGCCCGGGCCGTCGTCGTCGATCATGACCGTGAGCCACATGTCGCCGCGTACGCCGCTGATGCGGACCTCGTTGCCGAAACGGCAGGCATTGTCGACGAGGTTGCCGAGGCAGCGCTTGAACGCCTGCGGGCGGGCCGTGATCATCGGCTCGCCGGAATAGCTGACGAGGGCCTTGTGGCCAGAGCGTTCGGCCTCGAACTTCAGCGTCTCGAACAGCGCGGGCACGTCGACGGGCTCGGACTGTTCGCCGGAATCGCCGCGCGCGAACGCCATGTACTCCTCGAGCATGCGCTGCATCTCGTCGACATCGGCGGTCATCATCTCGATCTCGTCGGAATCGCCGAGCAACGCCAGCTCCAGCTTGAACCGGGTCAGGATGGTCCTGAGGTCGTGGCTGACACCGGCGAGCATCGTGGTGCGCTGTTCCATCTGCCGCTCGATGCGGCGCTTCATCTCCAGAAAGGCGAGTGCGGCCTGACGCACCTCGCGGGCGCCACGCGGGCGGAAATCCTCCACGTCGCGGCCCTTGCCGAATGTCTCCGCGGCCTCGGCGAGCCTGAGGATCGGCCGGATCTGGTTGCGCAGGAAGGCGACGGCGACGGCGAGCAGCACCAGCGACGTGCCGATCATCCAGACGATGAAGATGTGCGAGTTCGAAGCATAGGCCTGGCTGCGGCGGGCAAAGACGCGCAGCACCGCGTCGTCGAGCTTGATGCGGATCTCGACCAGGTTCGACTTGCCGACCGTGTCGATCCAGAAGGGGCGGCCGATCTGGCGGGTGATCTCCTCGCTCAGCGTGCGGTCGAGCAGCGAGAAGAACGGCTTGGGGCCGGCCGGCGGCAGCGGATCGGGCGGCAGGAAGGAGATGGACAGGCCGAAATCGTCGGCCGCGATGCGGGTCAGGGCCTCGTTGTCGGGATCCTGGGGGAAGTTCTCGTAGACGTCGATGATCGACCTGATTTCCTGCGTCACCGCCTGCGACAGCCGGGCGGTGACCTGCTGCCAGTGCCGTTCCATGAAAACGAAGGCGACGACGGCCTGCAGCAGGACGATCGGAACGATGATGATCAGCAGCGAGCGCGCAAACAGGCCTTTCGGCATCCAGTTGGCGACGCCGCGCCAGAACCAGCGCCACGCGTTGCGGCCGGCGCGGGCCGGGCGGGCTATATCGGCGATCGATGCCATCGGCGCTTGCAGCCCGCCGCTCAGTCGATCTGCAGGCGGTAGCCGATGCCACGCACGGTCTGCAGGTGGACGGGATTGCCGGGATCGGTTTCGATCTTGCGCCGCAGGCGGTTGATCTGCACGTCGACGGCGCGTTCCGAGCCGTTGGCGCTGGCGGCGAGGTCGAGCCGTGCGACGGTTTCGCCGGGCTGGGTGGCGAAGGTGCGCAGCAGGTCGCGCTCGCGTTCGGTCAGGCGGACGATCTCGTCGCCCTGCTTCAGCTCGCCGCGGCCGAGATGAAAGGAGAACGGCCCGAAGGTGACGGTTTCCTCTGTCGGCAGGCCGCGCACCTGCCGGCGCAGGATCGAGGCGATGCGCAACAGCAGTTCGCGCGGCTCGAAGGGTTTGGCCAGATAGTCGTCGGCGCCGGCCTCCAGCCCCTCGATGCGGTGCTCGAGTTCGGACCGGGCCGTCAGCATCAGGATCGGCACGTCGGAACCCTTGCGCAGGTCGGCGGCGAAGTCGATACCGGATTCGCCGGGCATCATCAGGTCGAGCACGATCAGGTCGAACGCCAGGCCCTCGAGCCGCCGGCGCGCCTCGGCGGCGGTGTCGGCGGTGGTGACGCGGTAGCCGTTCTCCACCAGATAGCGCGACAGCAGGGTGCGGATGCGACGATCGTCGTCGACCACAAGCAGGTGCGGCGCGGTGTCCTCCAGGACGATCTGCCGGGTGTTCTGGCTGAGTGCAGCTTCGCTCATCATGTCACGCCATCCTCGTTCCGCGGTGCAGGTGTCTTGTCCCCGTCCCCCCGCATGGCCGCCTCGACTGTCCCCGTGCCGGCCTAGCGGTCGTCGCGGGTGCCCTGATCGCCCTTCAGCAAGGCGGCCACCCTGTCGCGTTCCTTTTCGTTGACCATCGCCATCAGGAAGCGGCGGGCGGCCTCCGCATCGGCGGCGCCGGTCGCCTCGATCGCCGCGGCAAAACGCGCGAACTGCGGCGCGCTCAGCCGTTCGGCCATCGTGCGGCCCTGATCGGTCGGATAGAGCAGGCGCTGGCGGCGGTCGAACGGGCCTTCGCGCTGATAGATATAGCCCTCGTCGACGAGTTGCTTGAGGACGCGCCCCAGGCTCTGCTTCGTGATCTTCAGGATATCGAGAAGTTCGGCGACGCTGAGGCCCGGATTTCGGCTGACGAAGTGCAGAATCCTGTGGTGAGCGCGGCCGAAGCCGATCTCCGAGAGGATGGCATCAGGGTCGGAAATGAAGTCCCGGTAGGCGAAAAACAGGAGCTCGACCAGGTCGTACATGCCGCTGCCGGGCTGCGGCGCGGCCCCGGAGCCCGGCGCCTGCCCGGCGGTGAGATCGTCCTCTGCCGCCAGGCGGCCGAAATTTACGTCAGCCATATTGACATATTTTTTTGCGATTGTTACGGATGAGCCACCGTGCGCGAAACATTTGATCGCGGCGGTCGCCCGTTCGGGACCGATCTGTAGCGAACCTCGTTATCGATCGACCTCATTCTGGCGGAAGATAGCGATTGTCGCCTTAACACGCAAAGCCCGCACCACTTCCCGAGGATTTCGGGGCAAGGACAAGCCGGGCAGCCCCAAGGAGTACAACATGTCGGGCCCTTCATTCGATCAGCGCGATGGCGTCATCTGGTATGATGGCCGTCTGGTGCCCTGGACGGATGCCAACCTGCACGTTCTCAGCCACGGTCTGCACTATGCCAGCGCCGTATTCGAGGGCGAACGGGCCTATGGCGGCGAGATTTTCAAGCTCGATGAACACACGCGGCGCCTGCACGAGTCCGCGCGTCTGCTCGACTTCGAAATCCCCTATTCGGTCCAGGAAATCAACGATGCCTGCAACACGCTTTTGCGCGAGCAGGGCTTTTCGGATGCCTATGTGCGGCCGATCGCCTGGCGCGGCAGCGAGATGATGGGCGTGTCCGCGCAGCAGAACACGATCCACCTGGCGATCGCCGTGTGGGAATGGCCGTCCTATTTCGACCCGGCCGAGCGCGCCAAGGGCATCCGGCTCGGCATCGCCGAGTACCGCCGGCCCGATCCGCGCACGGCACCGTGCAAGTCGAAGGCCGCGGGCCTCTACATGATCTGCACGATCTCCAAGCACGCGGCGGAGAAGAACGGCTATGCGGACGCCCTGATGTATGACTGGCGCGGGTATGTCGCCGAGGCGACGGGCGCCAACATCTTCTTCGTCAAGGATGGCGTCCTGCACACGCCGACGCCCGACTGCTTCCTGGACGGTATCACCCGGCGGACGGTGATAGAGCTGGCACGTCGCCGCGGCTACGAACTGGTCGAACGGCACATCAAGCCGGAGGAAATGGCGGACTTCGAGGAGTGCTTCATCTGCGGCACCGCCGCCGAGGTGACGCCGGTTTCGGAGATCGGTCCCTATCGCTTCGTTCCCGGCGACATCACGCTGACGCTGATGCGGGATTACACGGACGAGGTCCAGCCGGCGACCGCGCCGCAGCAGATGGCAGCCTCCATGGGCTGAGCGGTGACTGTAAGATAACGCCGGATTCCGGTTCTGAGACACAACGGCGCGGTCCCGCATGGGCCGCGCCGTTTCCTGTTTCCGTCCGGTACGGCGG